>Ga0307515_10000381_pt1 | contig 108373 bp, 84 predicted proteins | sample 17_EM_MG_FD_194513 | JGI IMG/M metagenome (GOLD analysis project Ga0307515, IMG submission 194513) | Populus trichocarpa ectomycorrhiza microbial communities from riparian zone in the Pacific Northwest, United States - 17_EM | ecosystem: Host-associated > Plants > Roots > Unclassified | place...
TAAATGAGCTCCGGGACGTGGGTCGTGTACTGGCCAGCCTGAAGGAGCCGGAGCCGCCCAAAGGGCTCAAGGATGCCGGCAAGCTGTTACAGATGGCCAAGGCCTTGTGGGACATGAAGCCCGCTTCAGTCCGCCGCGCGAGCTGCCAAGAAGAGGTTTTGCAAGGCAACGAGGTCGACCTTGGCGAGTTGCCGATCCAAACCTGCTGGCCGGGGGACGTGGCCCCCTTGATCACCTGGGGCCTGGTGATCACCCGTGGGCCGCAGTCCGGGCCGAACCCACGCAAACGGCAGAACCTCGGCATCTACCGCCAGCAGGTCATCGGGCCGCGGCAGGTCATCATGCGGTGGCTTGCTCACCGAGGTGGGGCGCTCGACTTTCGTGACTTCGCCCTGGCCAACCCCGGCCAGCCATTTCCGATCGCCGTGGCCCTGGGGGCCGACCCGGCAACGATTCTCGGCGCGGTGACGCCGGTGCCGGACACCTTGTCGGAGTACCAATTCGCCGGCCTGCTTCGCGGCAGCCGCACCGAGGTCACCGACACCTCGGTCGGTGATCAGGGCGTCATGCTGCAGGCGCCGGCCAGCGCCGAGATCGTTCTCGAAGGCCACATTCCGACGGCAGTGAAAGGCTTCACCGGGACCAGCGCCCACGGCGTGGCGCTCAAGGAAGTGGGCGGCTATCTATATGCACTCGAAGGCCCGTTCGGCGACCACACCGGTTATTACAACGAGCAAGACTGGTTCCCGGTGTTCGAGATCGCTCGCCTGACCCGGCGCAAGAACCCGATCTATCACTCCACCTACACCGGCAAGCCGCCTGACGAGCCGGCGATGCTGGGCGTGGCACTCAACGAAGTCTTCGTGCCGATCCTGCAGAAGCAGTTTCCAGAGATCGTGGACTTCTATCTGCCGCCCGAGGGCTGCAGCTACCGCATGGCCATCATCAGCATCAAGAAGAGCTACCCCGGCCACGCCAAGCGCTTGATGTTCGGCGTGTGGAGCTTTCTGCGGCAGTTCATGTACACCAAGTTCATCGTGGTGACCGACGACGACGTGGACATTCGCAGCTGGCAAGACGTGATCTGGGCCATCACCACCCGCATGGACCCGGTGCGCGACACCACGCTGGTGGAGAACACGCCCATCGACTACCTCGATTTCGCCTCGCCCGTCAGCGGCCTGGGCGGCAAGATGGGGCTCGACGCCACGAACAAATGGCCTGGGGAGACCAGCCGCGAATGGGGGCGCAACATCCGCATGGATTCCAGCGTGGAACAGCGCGTCGCCCACCTGTTCGATGCGCTGATGAAGCCAGCTCAATGAGTCGGCAATGAGCCATAGCACTTCTCACTTGGAATTGCCGGCCCGGCTGATCTAGTTTTGAGAGGCCTGCATGCAGGCAACCTCACCGGCGCAGTCCCTGCGCTATAGGAGCCCCGGACCCACTTCCTCTGGAGCCCCGAAATGGTGGCGTCAGCCATCCGCCCCCTCTCACCGCAAGGTCGAGAGGGGGTTTCGTTTTGTGGGTCAGAGTCGCAGCAGCAGTGCGGCCAACTCGCGCAAGGCACGGTTCACGCTGGTGTAGCCGGCCGCGGTCGGCAGCCAGTCGAGCGCCGCGTTGTCGACACGGCGTGCCATTCCCATCGGGGCGGCCTGGATCTTCACCGTGCCGGCAGCTGCTTGTTCGAACGACTTCTGCGCGCGGGGCATGTGCCAGCCGTGGGTCACGAGCACGATGCGCGTGACGTTGGCCTGCTTCAGCAGGGGTACCGTGCGCAAAGCGTTCTCGCGCGTGTCGTGCGAGCGGTCTTCCAGCCACTTGAGCTGCTGGCCGAAATCATGCGATGCGATGCGCGCCGCCGTCTGCGCTTCGGGCTGACCATCCGCCTGGCCCCAGCCGAGGCCACCACTGAAGGCGATCGGCGCGCCGATTTCTCGGCTCAGCCAGATGCCGTAGCGCAGGCGCTCGAGCGAAGCTGCCGTCAGGTTGGCGACACCATATTCGGGCGCCAGTGTTTCCTGGCCTCCGCCAAGGATCACGATGGCAACCTGCTCCTTGGATGCGACGGCCGCTTTCAGTTCGGCGATCGCTTCGGTGCTGAGCGCGGGGGGTGGGTTCAGCACGAACTGGTTCAGCCATTGGCCGGTGCCCAGGCAGGTGCTGAACCACAGGCCCACCATGCTGATCAGGATGACGAACCAGCCCAAGCCGCGACGCGGCAGGATCAGCCGGGCGCCGATCAGGATCAGCAGGAAGAAAGGAAGAGGTGGCAGCACCAGGGCCGCAATCACCGGCGTCCACGATTCAATGCCGATCAGGGTCAGCAAGCCGTTCATGCCGTGTCTTCTTTCTTGAGGTTGTCAGTCGGGTCGGCCGCGATTGTGCCGGGGCGCATGCACGCGCAGGCTGCTGTTTACACCGGCATGGCGCACGATCAGTGAGAAATTGCTCGCTTGCCCGGGGTTTGCGCCCTCGAAGCGATGTTTGCTCACTGCCTCTTGACCTTCGCCCACCACATAAAGCCTGGATCCTCATTCGCGCTGCGTTCAAGCCGCGCCGATACAGCGTTAGCTGCTCAAGCCGTGCGCGATTTGGCAGATTTGAGCTGTCCACGATTTGAAGACGGGCACGTGTTTGCCCTTGTGACTTGCGTTGACCGATAGACTGCGCACTGCTTGTCACAGGGCGGCGCTTGTCGCGAGTCGCCGCTCGGATCAACTGCATGGATGGCATGGATCAACTGTGGTTGTCGGCGCCCGCCCTCGCACTGAGGTTGTGGCCGGCCGATTCACGGGCGCCCGAGGCTGGATCCGGCTGGCAACTCAATCCCGCCGCAACGGCCTGGGCCGAACGTCGTCAGGTGACAGCAGCCCATTGGGCAGCCCTGGCTGCCGAGTTGCGCACCTCCGTTGATAGTGCCGGTGCGGCCATCGAGGGCCATGCGACGGTTGGTATGCCGTTGATTACGCTCAGGTGGACAGCGGTGCCGCTTGCCGAAGGCTGGCTGGTCTGGCTCGACGCCGATGTGTCGGAAGTGTCTCTGCTGACTCGCCGGCTCGACCTGGTGCAGGAACTGGGGCGCATGGGGGTGTGGGAGCGCGACCTCGCCACTGGCGAAGGGCGCTGGGACAAGCACATGTTCCGCCTCGTCGGATTCGACCCCGCTCACGGCACGCCGGTCTTCAACCAGGCCTTGGAGCGGGTCCACCCCGACGACCGTGCCGGCCTGCTGCAAGACAACGCCCGCTTCGTGCTGACGGCCGGCCGCTATGAGACCCGCTATCGCCTGGTCATGCCCGACGGCCAGATCAAGCACATCTACGCCCTGTGTGAAGTGGTCAACGGCCCCGATGGCCGGCCCGACCGCATGGCCGGCGTGCTGATCGATGAGACCGAAAGCGCGGTGCGCTTGCGCGCCACTGAAGCGGCCGCAGCGCAGTGGTTCAAGGCGGTCGACCTGGCCGCGGTGTCGGTGTGGCGCGTCAACCTGCAGACCGGGCGCGCCTACTTCAGCGACCGGGGCTACCGCATGCTGGGCATGAACCCACGCGGCGAAGAGCTCACGGCCGAAGAGGTCCGCAACGCCATCCATCCCGAGGACCGGCAGGCCATGATGAAGGCCGACGAGGAGGCAATGGCTTCGAATGGTGTGATCGATGTCGAGGTGCGCCACCTCCACCGCGACGGCACCTATCGCCACCTGCTGACACGCCGGGTGGCCGAGCGCGACGAGCAGGGGAAGGTGATCGGCCTGTCGGGTGTTTCGCTCGACCTCACCGACCGCATCGCCGAGCGCGAGCGCGCGCAAGCGTTCATGCAGCGCATCGAGCGTGTGACCAACGCGGCTGGTGTCGGCATCTGGAGTGTCGATATCGACACCCGCACGGTCGAATGGAACGAGCAGATGTATCGCCTCTACGGCGTGCCGCGCGACGAGCCGGCACCCGACAACAGCCGCTGGCTGAACGAACTGGTGCACCCCGACGACCGCGAGATCGCGCGCAACCACCGGCCCGTCTTCGGTACCGACCAGAGCGGCCGGCACGCCGAGTTCCGCATCGTGCGGCCGAATGGCGCGGTGCGCTGGGTTGCATCATGGTCGCGGCGCGAAGTGCTGGGTGGACGCGAACTGGCCTTTGGCGTCAACCTCGACATCACCAACCTGCAGCGCGCACAGACAGAACTGCGGCAGACGCAGGAGCGCGCGCGGCTGGCCACCGAGTCCGCCGGCATCGGCACCTGGGAGCGCGACCTGCGCACCGGTGCCGCCAAGTGGGATGCGCAGATGTACCGCTTGCGCGGCCTGCCGGTCGGGCCCGAAACACCGCCCGATGACCAGCGCTATGCCGCGTACCACCCGGACGACATGGAGCGGATCAATCGCAACAAGGCCAACGCAGGGCGCGTGGGCGATGGCTACGAGAACGAGTTCCGCGTCGTCTTCGCTGACGGCACCATTCGCTGGCTGGCCACGCGGGGACTCGTCAAGCGCGACTCGCACGGCGAACCCGAGCGCATGCTCGGTGTGAGCTGGGACATCACCGAACGCCGCCGCGCCGAGCAGGCCCTGCGCGAGAAGGCGGCGGCCGAGCAGGCCAACGCGGCTAAGAGCCAGTTCCTCGCACGCATGAGCCATGAGCTGCGCACACCACTGAACGCGGTGCTGGGCTTTGCTCAGTTGCTCGGCAACGACCCGAGCGACGCATTGAGCGAGCAGCAAAGCCAGCGCGTCGGGCGCATTCATTCCGCCGGGCTGCACCTGTTGGCGCTGATCGACGACGTGCTCGACCTGGCCACCATCGAGTCTGACTCCTTGCCCTTGGCCAACGAGGCGGTGTCGCTCCAGGCCTCGATCGACGACGTGCTGGAGTGGACGCAGATGCAAGCCACCCAGACCGGTGTGACGATGCACGCCCTGCCGATGGCAGGCTGGGTGCGCGCCGACCCGAGGCGCCTGCGGCAGATCCTTTCCAACCTGCTCAGCAACGCCATCAAGTACAACCGGCCGAATGGCGAGGTGTGGGTGTCGTCGCACAGCTGCGAGCACGAGGGCCAGCCCGCCTGGGCGATCTGCGTGCGCGACAGCGGCCGCGGTTTGTCGAGCGAGCAGCGCGCCCAGCTGTTCCAGCCATTCAACCGCCTGGGTGCCGAGCGCGGCACCATCCAGGGCACCGGCATTGGCCTGGCCATCGCACACCATCTGGTGCGCCTGATGGGGGGCGACGTCACCGTGACGAGCGAACTCGGCAGTGGCAGCGAATTCCGCGTGGTGTTGCCGGCGGAGGCGCCGAACCAGCCCTCGGACCACGCGCCGCTGAGCGGCTTCCACGCTGACCTGGACGAATCTCCACCCGCCGCACGGCTCAACCTGCTCTACATCGAAGACAACGCCGTCAACGTCGTGCTCGTGCAAGAGCTGATCGCGATGCGCAAGGACGTGCAGCTCTCGGTGGCGGTCGATGGCCTGTCAGGCGTGGCACAGGCCATCGCGAGCAGGCCACAGGTGGTTCTGATCGACATGCAACTGCCTGACATCGACGGCTTCGAGGTGCTGCGCCGCCTGCGCGCCGAGCTTGCCCTCGCAGGGACCACGCTGATCGCCTTGTCGGCCAACGCGATGCCCGACGACATCAGCCGCGCGCTGGAGTCGGGCTTCGATGGCTACTGGACCAAACCCATCGACTTTCACGCCTTCTTGCGTGAGCTCACGCTGCTGGTGCAGCACTACGTCAATTGATCCAGCGGCCCAGCCAAGCGGTTGGCTCCACGCGACCGGCTAAGGCGCCAGGCGTTCGCGCACCCAGGCGTCGCCTTCTTGGCGATAACGCAGCCGGTCGTGCAGGCGAGACTTGCGGCCCTGCCAGAACTCCCAGCTGTCGGGCACCAGGCGGAAGCCGCCCCAATGCGGCGGGCGGGGTGGCGAGAGCGCATAGCGCGCCGCGGCCTTGGCCGCATTGGTCACCAGCACCGCGCGCGAGCTGATCACCTGGCTTTGCGGCGAGGCCCACGCGCCCAGGCGTGAATCGAGGGGCCGCGAGGCGAAGTAGGCATCGGACTCTTCAGCACTCGTGCGCTCCACGCGGCCTTCAACGCGCACCACGCGCTCCAGTTCGACCCAGTGAAACTGCAGTGCCGCGAACGGGCTGGCCGACAGCTCGACTCCCTTGCGGCTGTCGTAATTGGTGTACCAGGTGAGACCGCGTGCGTCGAAGCCCTTGATCAGCACAATGCGCGTCGACGGGCGCTGGTTTGCCCCCACCGTGGCCAGCGTCATTGCATTGGGCTCAGGCACCTGCGCATCGAGTGCCTGCTGGAACCACAGGCCGAATTGCTCCAGCGGGTCGCTGCGCGAAGCAGATTCGTCCAGCTCGGCACGTTCGTAGCTTTTGCGAAGATCGGCGATGTGATTCATGGGCTGAGTATAGAAAGTGCTTACGACGCAGTAGATGCTCAGGTGAAACCCGCAGAGGTTTCGTTGCGTGCTTACCGAATACAACTTACGGGGAAGGCCTTAAGTGAAGCCCCCACTATCTTCGCAAGCCGCGAACTCCGATTCTTAAGACGACAGCCGGCCTAAAAAGGGCCGGCTGCAGTTCCATCCGCACAAGGGAGAGTGGCCGCATGATTTCACGGCCGGCAGTCATCGTGTTGGCAGCGGGCCGAGGGTCGCGCTTCCGCGGTTTGCATCACAAGCTGATGCAGGGCCTGGGTGCGTCCACCGTGCTCGCCACCACCCTCTCGAATGCGCTGGCGACCCAGCTGCAGGTCTTGGTGGTGACGTCCGAGCCGCTGGCCGAGCTGGTCAGCCGCCACGTCGCCACGCGTGACATGGTGGTGCTGCCTGCCGCCGACTCACCGGCCAGCCAGCGGCTGGGCATGGGCTATTCCATCGCCGCCGGCGTGGCTGCACGCTCCGACGCAACCGGCTGGCTCATCCTCCCGGCCGACATGCCGATGGTGCAGACGCGCACGCTCAATGTCGTGGCCAGCGAGCTCGAGAGCCACGCCATCGCCTACGCGCAGTACCGTGGCCGCCGTGGCCACCCTGTGGGCTTTGCCGCCGAGTTGTACTCCGAGTTGGTGATGCTCACGGGTGACGAAGGCGCGCGCCGCCTGGTGGCGCGCTACCCCGCGCTGGGTGTGGAGGTCGATGACCCCGGCGTGCTGCTCGATGTGGACACCGAAGACGACCTCGCGCGCGTGCGTGCGGCTCAGCAGCAGATGCAGTTTCGCGAGGGACGGCCCCCGGTGTGATATCTCAAGGCACGAGGGCGTGCCGGCGCGCCAGGTCGACCAAGCGCTCGATCTTCTTGTCGCGAATGCCATGCGAGCGCAGTGACCGATCGGTCTCCAGCAGGTAGGCGAGCGTGGTGCCGTAGCGGCCAGTGGCGCGACGCAGGACCTGCACCACGTGCGCATCGTCCATCGGCCCGGTGTAGTTGGGGCTCGCGCGGCTCAGCGTGAAGGCCAGCGCCGTCACGTTGCCGTGGGGCGTGCGGCAGGCGAGCCACTTCGGGTCGTAGACGCTGTTGGTCATCTCGCGTGCCCACAGCCGCGGCAATTCGTCTTCCACGCGATCGCGCGAGATGCGATAGACCATGCCTTGGCACGAACCGCCGCCGACGAGGGCGAATACCAGCCCAGGGAACTCGGGTGTACCGCGGTTCAGCCGCGAACTCATCTCCAGCGCACGGTGCCAGCCATGCACGCGCGCCGGGCGCTGTTCGACCGACTCGAACTCGGGCCGCCAGATGAGCGAGGCATAGCCGAACACCCACAGGTCGCTGCGGCCACCCCAGGCCGCACGCGTTTGCGCCAGCATGTGCGCCGGTTCACGCTCGGGGGAAAGAGGTCTCAGGGGCTCGACGAGATTCATCGCGCTCAACTCTAGAATGAATTCGGTTTCCACGGGTCTCGAAGATGAGCGTTCATGACGATGATGTGCAAGGCTACGCACTCGGCGCTGTGTTCGGCATCGTTGCGTTGGTGGTGGCTGGAGTCATTGCGCTGGCTTGTTTCAAGGCGTTGCAGTCTTCGGCTTTGTCGGCCGACAGCGCTTCTGCAGAACACATCTACTTCGATGCCGAGGCCGATGCGCTGCCGGCCGACGCCAACGAGGCGCTCCTGCGCGTGGCCGAGGCCGCGCGCCAGGACGATCGGGTGATGGTGCTGATCACCGGCATCTACGCGCAGGCCGATGAAGGCGTGGCGGCGCAGCGGCGGGCCCTGCGCGTACGGCATGCCCTTGAGGCCGATGGCGTTCCGCCAGCGCAGCTCGTACTGGGTAAACCGCTGCACACGCGTGCCGGTGGCGCGAAGGCGGCACGCCGCGTCGATGTACTGCTGCAACCGTAGGACATCCCTCACAGCGAAGCCCGGTAGCGGCCGATAGGGGGTGAACAGGAGCTGCCCTAAGGTTTGATTTCGATCAACCGGTAGGAGCCTTCCCATGAACCAACCGCCCCGGCGTGCCCGCAAAGCTTGGCTCGTCGCTGCCGGTCTGGTGGGTGTGCTGATGGTGGGGGTGATCGCCTGCGAAGTCGCTGGTTGGCCGTTTCTGGCCGCACCGGTGCAGCGCGCGCTCAGCAAGACGCTGCAACGCGACCTACAGCTCAATCAAGCCGGCTCCACCGATGCTGCGACCGTGCGATTCTTCGGCGGCCTGAAGGTCAAGGTGCCTGAGCTGCAGATCGCCGCGCCCGCGTGGAGCCAGCAGCCGTACTTCCTGCATGCGACCAACGCCGAAATGCATTTGTCGTACGCTGACCTGTGGCGCGCTCGCAGGGGTGCTCCGCTCGACATCGACCTGCTGCGGGCCGATCGCCTGGTGGTGCATGCAGAACGCCTCATCGACGGCCGCGCGTCGTGGTCCTTCGGCAAACCGATGACCGAAGCTGATCGGCTCACGGACGAGAACGAACCCAAGACGCCGTTGCCCACCGTGCGTGAACTGCAGGTGCTGCAGGGGCAGCTGACCTTCGTCGACGCGCCCTTGAAGGCCAACATCACAGCCGAGCTGCAGCTCACCGAAAGCGCCGAAGCGCTGGCGCAACCGGCGCGTTCGCAGCCCCTGCCGGTGGCCTTGCGGGGGTTGATCGCCAGCGCCAAGGGCACCTACGGGCCCGCCACGCTCACCGCCAATTTGCGCACTGCCGGCATCACGCCGCTGCTGCGCGATGAAGCGGGTGCGCCGGGCGTGCCCGTGGTGCTCGAGGTGAAGTCGGGCAAGGCCGCAGCGAGCTTCAAGGGCACCGTGACCGACCTCTTCAAGCTCGCCGACATGAATGGGGTGTTTCGCGTAACAGGCCCGTCTCTCGCCGCTGCGGGCGACCCGCTGGGCGTGACGCTGCCCACCACCGGCGCCTTCGTGCTGGCCGGGCGCATCCGCAAGAACGGCGGCGTGTGGAGCGTGTTGACCGACGACGCGACCGTCGGCTCCAGCAAGCTGACGGCGGCGATGACCTACGACACCCGGCCACGCGTGCCGCTGCTGTCGGGTCGTGTCTCCGGGCCGCGCCTGCTGCTGGTTGATCTCGCGCCCACCATCGGCGGCGAGCCCGATGCGGCCGCCGCGCCGCCGGCCAGCGCGTCGTCGCCGCCTTCGGCGCGCGTGCTGCCCGACAAGGAGTTCGACTTGCCCTCGCTGCGGGCGATGAACGCCAACGTGCTGATGTCGTTCGACCGCGTGGAGCTCGGAGCGCTGTTTGCCTTGCCGCTGCAGCCGCTGAAGACACACCTCACCTTGCAAGACGGCAAGTTGCGGCTGAACGACCTGGTGGCGCGCACGGCCGACGGCAACCTGGCGGGCAACGTGTTGCTCGACGGCACCGGCAAGATCGCGCTGTGGCAAACCGACCTGCGCTGGACGGGTGTGAAGCTCGAGAACTGGCTGAAACAGCAGCGCGCCAACGGCGGTCCGCCGTATGTGACAGGCAACCTGGTCGGCCGCGCGTCGCTCAAGGGGCAAGGGCGCTCCACCGCGCAGATCCTCGGCAGCATCGACGGCAACATCACGACCTCGTTGCGGCATGGCCGCGTGTCGCATCTGGCCATCGAAGCCGCGGGGCTCGACATTGCGCAGGCGCTGGGTGTGTTCGTGAAGGGTGACGACTTGCTGCCCGTGAGCTGCGCCTTTGCCGACATGCAGGCGGAGCAGGGTGTGCTGCGGCCGCGTGCACTCGTCATCGAAACGACCGATTCGACGGTGTGGGCCGATGGCAGCGTGTCGCTGAAAGGCGAAGCGCTCGACCTGCGTGCCGTCGTCACACCCAAAGACTTCAGTCCGCTGGCGCTGCGCACGCCTTTGCTGGTGAAGGGCACCTTCAAGTCGCCGCGCATCTCGGTGGAAAAAGCCCCGCTCGCGCGCAAGGTCGCGGGCGCGGTGCTGCTGGGCCTGCTCAATCCGCTGGCGGCCATCGTTCCGTTTGTCGATACCGGTGGCAAGGACGAGAGCGCCGACAGTTGCGCGCAGTTGCTGGAGCGTGCGCGCCAGGCGGGGCGGGAAAAGCTGGGGCAGCAAGACACGGCATCGCAAAAGCTCGGAGAACGCAAGGGAGGAAAAATGGGAGAAGAGAAGGCCCAGATGCCCGATCGAAAGTCTTGAAGCGATTGACGGTGTAATTTGGTTACTTGATAATCAAAACAGAAGTTACAGCCATCGTCACAGCCATCACCCACGAGGTGAATCGCATGAAACCAGCCTTGCTCGAAGTCACCCAGCGCATCCGCGAACGCAGCAGCGCCTTGCGTTCCGCGTACCTGAAACGTGTGGACCAATTGGCGGCGCGCCCGCGTGGGTCCGACCGCATGGGCTGCGCGAACGTTGCGCATGCCTTTGCCGCCATGCCGGCGAGTGACAAGCTGCGCATCGTGGCCGACCGCGCGCCGCACATCGGCGTGGTCACGGCCTACAACGACATGCTGTCGGCGCATCAGCCGTACGAAGGATTCCCGACGGTGCTTCGCGATGAAGCGCATCGCCAAGGCGCCACCCTGCAGGTGGCGGGCGGCGTGCCGGCCATGTGCGACGGTGTCACGCAGGGCACGCCCGGCATGGAACTGAGCCTGTTCTCGCGCGACAACATCGCCATGGGCACGGCCATTGCGCTGTCGCACGATGTGTTCGACGCTGCCTTGTTGCTCGGCATTTGCGACAAGATCGTGCCGGGCTTGTTGATCGGTGCCTTGCACTTCGGTCACCTGCCTTGCGTGTTCGTGCCGGCCGGGCCGATGAGCACCGGGCTGTCGAACAACGCCAAGTCCAAGGTGCGCGAGCAGTACGCACAAGGCCTGGTGGGGCGCGAGCATTTGCTGGAGGCCGAGTCGGCTGCGTACCACGGTGCCGGCACCTGCACCTTCTACGGCACGGCCAACAGCAACCAGATGCTGCTCGAAGCCATGGGCCTGCATGTGCCCGGCGCGGCTTTCATCCACCCGCATGCTGAGCTGCGCGAGCCGCTCACGCGCCAGGCGGTGCGCCAGGTGCTCGACATCACCAAGGCGAAGCGCTTCACACCCATCGGGCACATGGTCGACGAGCGGGTCATCGTCAACGCGATGGTGGCCTTGCTGGCCACCGGCGGCTCGACCAACCACCTGATCCACTGGGTGGCGGTGGCGCGCTCGGCCGGCATCTTGATCGACTGGACCGACTTCTCCGACCTTTCGCACGCCGTGCCGCTGCTGGCGCGCGTGTACCCGAACGGCAGCGCCGACGTGAACCAGTTCCAAGCCGCGGGTGGCCCCGGCTTCGTGATCCGCGAACTGCTCGACGCCGGCTATCTGCACGGCGACGTCACCACCGTCAGCAAGGGCGGCCTGAGCGACTACGGCCGTGTGCCTGAACGAGGTGGTGAAGGCCTGGTCTGGAAAGACCTGCCTGCACAAAGTGGTGACGACACCGTCGTGCGCCGCGCCGATGCGCCGTTCAGCGAATCGGGTGGCTTGAAGCTGCTGACGGGCAACCTCGGCCGCTCGGTGATCAAGGTCTCCGCCGTGCCCGAAGCCAACCATGTGATCGAAGCGCCCGCCGTTGTCTTCGACGACCAGGAAGATCTGTTGACTGCCTTCAAGGCCGGTCAGCTTGAACGCGACTTCGTCGCGGTGGTGCGCTTCCAGGGCCCGCGCGCCAACGGCATGCCCGAGCTGCACCGCCTGACGCCGCCGCTGGGAGTGCTGCAGGGCAAGGGGTTCAAGGTCGCGCTGGTGACCGATGGCCGCATGAGCGGAGCGTCGGGCAAGGTGCCGGCCGCCATCCACGTGAGCCCCGAAGTCTTGGCGCATGGCCCCTTGGGCAAGGTGCGCACCGGTGACATGATCCGCCTCGACGCTGTCGCCGGAACGCTGAACGCATTGGTCGACGATGCCACCTGGGCCGCACGCGAACTGGCCGACATCGCCTCCGAGCGCAGCGAGAACAATGCGCATGGCCTGGGCCGCGAACTCTTCGGCGGCATGCGCCGCAATGTGCGCACGGCCGAAGAAGGCGCCATCACCTGGCTTTGAACGAGAAAGCAAACATGAACACACTCGAACTGGTTTCTTACGGCCCGGTGATTCCGGTCATCGTCATCAACCGCCTCGAAGACGCCGTGCCCATGGCACAAGCGCTGGTCGACGGCGGCGTGCGCGTGCTCGAGGTGACGCTGCGTACGCCCATCGCGCTTAAGTGCATGGAGGCGATTGCGCGTTCGGTGCCTGGGGCCATCCTCGGTGCCGGCACGGTGCGCAGCGCGGCCGATGCACAGGCGGCGAAAAACGTGGGCTGCACCTTCGCCGTGAGCCCGGGTTACACCAGCGCGATCGGCCAGTCGTGCCGGGACATCGGCCTGCCGCTGCTGCCCGGCACCGCCACCGGCAGCGAAGTGATGCAGGCGAACGCCGACGGCTACTTCTTCCTGAAGTTCTTCCCCGCGATGCAGGCGGGCGGCATCGCGATGCTCAAGGCCTTCGCCGGGCCGTTCACCGACGTGGTGTTCTGCCCGACGGGTGGCATCACCGTCGAAACCGCGCCGCAGTTTCTCGCCTTGCCGAACGTGAAGGTCTGCGGCGGCTCGTGGCTCACGCCGGCCGATGCGGTCGAGGCGAAGGACTGGGCGCGCATCACGCGCCTGGCGAAGCAGGCGAGCGCGCTGGTGGCGGGCTGACAGGCGGGCTGCCAAGAAGCCGCTGAAGCTGCGCTTCGGCCAGCGCGGAGTAGAGCGGTGCGCTGATCCAGCGCGACACCAGGCTGGCGCCGAGCGCGGCTGCCATCAGGCTCAACACCATGGCGTGGCCGTCGACCATTTCCATCACGATGATGAAGGCGGTGATCGGCGCTTGCGTCACCGCGGCGAGAAAGGCCGTCATGCCGAGCGCGATGAGTGGCGTGGAAGGCTCGTGGCCAGACAGCGTCAACAAGGCCACGTCATTGCCGATGCCGGCACCGATGGCCAGCGAGGGCGCGAAGATGCCGCCCGGCACACCCGCCCACACCGCCAGCCAGGTGGCCACGATGCGCAGCGTCACGTAGAGAAGCGGCATGTCGGTGTGCCCTTCGAGCAGCCTCTGTGTGTAGTCGTAGCCGCTGCCGAAGGTGGCCCCGCTGCTGGCGAGACCGATGGCTGCGATGACCAGGCCGCAGCTGGCGGCGAAGGCGACAGGATGCAGGCGCTTCCAACGACTGGCACGGTCGTTTCCGCCGACGATGGATGTGTGCAGCAGCCGCGAGAAGAAGCCACCAAGCAACCCGCAGCTCACGATCACGAGAAGGCCTGGCAAGGCGTAGTCGAGCCCCAGCTGCGGCACGCGTATCACGCCAAAGTAGGTGGAGTTGCCAAAGACCGACACGGCCATCAGGCCCGACAGCACGATGGCGGCGATGATGAGCCCGCTGTTGCGCTGCTCGATCTTGCGTGTGAGTTCTTCGATCGCGAACATTACCCCGGCGAGCGGCGCATTGAAGGCCGCCGCAATGCCGGCCGCTCCACCGGCGACCAGCAGACCCTGCGAATTGATGCCGGAGCGGCCGGGCAGCCAGCGCTCGGCGTGCTGCATCACGCCCGCGGCGATCTGCACCGACGGGCCTTCGCGCCCGATGGCCAGGCCACCCAGCAGACCGCTGGCGGTGAGCAGCGCCTTGGCAACGCTAAGGCGCAGAGAGACGAACCAGCCTCGGTTCTCAGGCGGCATGCTCGGCGAGAGTGCCGCCATCACCTGTGGAATGCCCGAGCCCGCGGCACCTGGTGCGAAGCGCAGGGTGATCCAGACGATCGCGGCCGTTAACGCGGGTGTCCACAGTAGCGGCAGCCAGGGCTGCCAGGCGGTGAGGGATGAGAAGCCGCTCAAGGCACGTTCACTCAGCCAGGTGAAAGCGACCACCGCCAAACCTGCCGCGGCCGCATGGGCGAGCACGACGGCACGCGCGACCCATTGCCGCCAGTCCGACAGATCGTCTCGCACCGCAGTGACGAAATCGGGTTGCTGGTTCATGCAGTCGGGCGCGTTATGCGAATCGCTAAATTACATTTGTACGAATGCAAATAGTGTGCCACGTGCGTGATGCCCCTGTCGCGCCGATATCATCGAACGATGAAGAAAGCAGTGACTCGATCGACCTCGAAGGCCGTTGATTCCGAGGAAGCGTCGACGCGCGTTCTGCGCCAGTTCAGGCAGATCCTCAACACCGTGAAGACGCACTTTCGACAGGTCGAGAAGAAGGTAGGGCTGGGTGGTGCGCAGGTCTGGGCGCTGAGCGTCATCGGCAGTCGACCCGAGATCGGCATGAATGACCTGGCGCGTGCGATGAACATCCATCAATCGACCGCCAGCAACCTGGTGAAAGCGTTGGTGGAGCGCGAGTTGGTCACGATGGAGAGGCACGACGGCGACCGCCGCGCCGTGAAGCTCAGGTTGCTGCCTGCGGGCGCGAAGGTCCTGAAGCGCAGCCCCGGGCCGTTCGCCGGGGTGCTGCCCGAGGCCTTGGCCTCGCTGGATGAGAAAACGCTGAAGCGGCTGGAAGCGGATCTGGCCAAGCTGATCGTCGAGCTCAAGGCCGACGAGCGCGCCGCGCAGATTCCGCTCGCCGAACTCTAGGCGTCTGGCCTTTAGCCCCGTGCCGGCACAGGCTGTGGCATGGGCGCCTTCACCTGGCGGCGGATCATCAACACCATCACCGCCGCCACCAGGCAGGCCGCACCAGCCGTGATGAGTGCAGGCGTGTAGGTCAGCAGCAGCGTGCGGGTCAGGCCCGCGCCATAGGCTGCCGTTGCGGCACCGAGCTGGTGGGCCGCGAACACCCAGCCGAACACCATGGCCGCACGCTCCTTGCCGAATTCTTGCGCCGCGAGCTTCACCGTGGGCGGCACGGTGGCGATCCAGTCGAGGCCGTAGAACATCGCGAAGACCGACAGGCCGTAGAGCGTGAAGGTGGAGTAGGGCAACCAGAACAGCGACAACCCGCGCAGGCTGTAGTACCAGAAGAGCAGCTTGCGGTTGTCGAAGCGGTCGGACAGATAGCCGGACAGCGTGGTGCCGAACAGGTCGAAGATGCCCATCATCGACAGCACCGAGGCCGCTGGCACGGCCGTCATGCCGTAGTCGCCGCACAGCGAGATGAAGTGTGTCTGCACCAGGCCGTTGGTGCTGAGCCCGCAGATGAAGAAGGTGCCGGCGAGGATCCAGAACGTGCGGTTGCGCGAGGCTTGGGCGAGCACCTGGAACGGGCCGAGGAAGTTGAGCTTCGGCTTTGCGGTGGGCAGCGGTTCTTGCGGCGTGCCTTCCGGTTCGCCAAAGGAGCGCAGGCCGATCTCGCGCGGGTCGTCGCGCATGAAGAGCATCACCACCGTCGCTACTGCAACACAGCTGAGGAAGACGGGAATCACCGCATAGCGCCAGCCCATGTGCTCGATCAGCCACGCCGCGAGCGGGAGGAAGATCAGCTGACCGGTGGCCGTGCTGGCCGCGAACATGCCGACGACCAAACCGCGCCGCTCGGTGAACCAGCGGTTGGCCACCATGGCGCCCAGCACCAGCGCCGTGAGGCCGGTGCCGCAGCCGAGCACCAGGCCCCACAGGATGAAGAGCTGCCACAGCTGCGTGATACCGGTCGCCAGCACCATCGCGACGGCGATGAAGGTGGACGCCGCAATCATGATGCGGCGCAGGCCGAACCGCATGATGAAGACCGCCGCGAACGGCCCGAGCAAACCGAACAACGCGAACCGCACCGCAAACACCGACGAGAGCTGGTCGGTCGTCCAACCGAACTCCTTGCTCAGCGGCTGCAGCATCGCGCCCGGCAGGCCAAGGGCTGCTGAGGTGGTGAGCATCGCGAAGAAGGTCACCGCAGCGATCACCCACGCGTAGTGGATGCCTTTGCGGCTGAGCGAGTTGGAGACGAGTTGCGCAAACATGGGTGTCCTGTGCTCGGGTGTCGAGGAGAGTCAGAGCCCTCGAGGGGCATCGCTTTCGCGGCGTTCGATGAGCTCGACCTTGTAGCCGTCGGGGTCGGTGATGAAGGCGATCACGCTGGTGCCACCCTTGACGGGGCCGGCCTCGCGCGTCACGTTGCCGCCACCGGAACGAATGCGATCGCAAGCGGCGGCAGCGTCGGGCACGCCGATGGCGATGTGGCCGTAGGCCGTGCCGAGTTCATACGACGAGACGCCGTGGTTGTAGGTGAGCTCGATCTCGGCGTGCTCGGGGTTCGAGCCGTAGCCAAGAAAGGCGAGCGAGTAGTTCTGCGAGGGATTCTCGGACCGGCGCAGCAGCGTCATGCCCATGATCTCGGTGTAGAACTTGATGGAGCGATCGAGGTCGCCCACGCGAAGCATCGTATGAAGAAGTCTCATGGTGTGTCGAAGATGAAGCAGGTGGTGGAGGCGTGAGCGTAAAGCTTGCCGTCCGGTCCGACCAGCCTTCCTTCTGCCGTGGCCATGCGCGAGCCCACGTGAATGACGGTTCCGATCGCACGCAGCAGCGGCACGCGTGTGGTCACCGCACGCACATAGTTCACCTTCAGTTCAGCGGTGGTGTAGGCCTTGCCGGCAGGCAGGGTGGTGTGCACTGCACAGCCGACGCACGAGTCGAGCAGCGTGGCGATCCAGCCGCCGTGCACGGTGCCGAGGGGGTTGTAGTGGTTCAGCCCCGGCTTGCCCTGGAAGACGGCGCGGCCATGGGTCATCTCGATGGCGATGAAATCAAGTGTGGTGCTAATGGGGGCAGGGGGCAGCTCGCCCGAGAAGATGCCTTCGAAGAACTGCAGGCCGGTCTTGCCGACTACCTGGTCTGGCCGCGACACGCCCGGTGCCGCGAAGTGCTTGCGGCGCTCGGCCTCATCGGCCTGCCATTGGGCCAGCACCTGCGCTTCGTCTGATTTCAGATCCATTGCGTGCCTTGACTGTTGTATCTGCAATGATTGTAGCTACAATTACGGAATCATGCACAAGACCGCTTCTCGCCCACCCACCGCGACGCCATCTGTCGGCCTAGGCAGCCCCGTGGGCTGCAGCAGCTTCAAGCTGCGTCAGCTCTCACGCCGCGTCAGTCAGCTGTTCGACCAGATCGTCAGCGTGGCGGGCTTGAAGACGACGCAGTATTCGCTGCTGTCGCACGTGGTGCGGCTGGGCCCGCTGAAGCCCGGCGAGCTGGCGGCCGAAATGGAAATGGATGCGTCGACGCTCACGCGCAACCTGCAGCCACTGGTGGCGCAAGGCTGGGTCGAGGTGGGGCCGGGTGCCGATGGGCGTAGCCGCCTGGTCGCCGCGACCGATGCGGGCCGCGAGAAGTACACCGAAGCGAAGCGCGAGTGGAAGCGCGCGCAGATCGCCTTCAATCAGCGCCTGGGCGAGGCACGCGTAGCCCAGCTGCACGCGGTGATCGAAGACTGCCTGGACGCGCTCAACGCCGAAGAAGGGGCGTAGCTCAGGGCTTGCGGGTTGCGCCGATGCCGGGTTCGACGTCATCGCCATAAGCCTGCTGCCAGCGGGCCATCAGCTTTTTCGATTCGTCGACACGGGTGCCGGGCAGGCCGTCGTCGCCATGCCAGTTGGCGATGCGGCTTTCGACCGCGAAGTGGCTCGTCGGTGTGAAGGCGGCCGGATCGTCGAGGCTGCCCACCGACAAGTCGATGTTGTCGGAATCGAGGTATTCGAAGCTCAATGGCGTGCCGCAGCGATTGCAAAAGCCGCGCCGCGAAAACTTGGTGGACGCGTAGCAGGTCGGCGCGCCGGACGTCCACTCGAGCTGCGCCTTCTTCACGTTGATGAAGGCCGCGCGCGTGTTGCCGAAAGCCAGCTGGCACATGCGGCAGTGGCAGTAGTAGCCGTCGCGGTGATCGGCGGTGGCCCGGTAGCGCACGGTGCCGCACAGGCAGCCGCCGGAGACGGCAGGAAGCGTTTCATCCGTCATGAGGTGCTCACCGTGTAGTTGAGGGTCAGGCGCCCGCCGTCCACGTAGACGATTTCGCCCGTCATGTAGCTGGAGGCGCTGCTCAGCAGGAACGCCACCACGTCAGCGATCTCCTCGGGCTCGCCCAGGCGCTTCATCGGCGTGCGGCTCATGATGCGCGCACGCGCTTCGTCGCTGCCGAGCACCGCGTTGCGCGCCAGCTCGGTGGCGATGGTGCCCGGCGCCACCGCGTTGACGCGAATGCCCTGGTCGGCCAGCGACAAGGCCATCACCCGCGTGAGCTGGTTGATGCCGCCCTTGCTGACGTTGTAGCTCGCGATGCTGGGGATGGCCATCAGCCCGTTGACAGAACTCATGTTGACGATGGCGCCACCACCGGTCTTCACCATCTCGCGCGCCACGGCTTGGCCGACGAGGAAGGAGCCTTTCAGGTTGACGTCGATCACCGCGTCCCAGTCAGCTTCAGTGATGTCGAGGAAATCGGCGGCCTTGAAGATGCCGGCGTTGTTGACCAGGCCATCAATGCGGCCGAAGGTTTGCAGCGTGTGTGCGATGGCCGAGTCGACCTCAGCCTTGGAGGCGACATTGCAATGCAGATAGCTGGCGCGCTGACCTTGGTCTGCGAGCGACCGGGCCAGTGCCTCGCCGCGCGCATCGTCCACGTCCCACAGTGCGACCGTTGCGCCGTCTTGCGCCAGGCGCCTGGCGCAGGCGGCACCGATGCCTTGCGCGGCGCCGGTGACCACGATAACTTGGTCAGGCAGGTTGAATTGAACGGGTTTCTTCATGTGGTTTTGCTTTCGTCCAGCCAGACCGCGAGGCCTTGGGCGTTGAGTTCGATGTCCATGGCCAGCAGCGCGAGCGTGTCGCTGTCGGTGAGGGTACAGCCATGCGCGCGCACCCTTCGCAGGTACATGTCGGCCAGGGCTTGCTTGAGTTGCTGATGCCGGTTGCTGGCGTCGCGCAGCGGCTCGGCCAGCGCCACCATCTCGTCGATCTGTGACAGCATCATCTCGCCCAGCACAGGCACGTTCTCGACGCAACCATAGTGCGTGAGGTACAGCCGCTGCGGCGCGTACGACAGCATGCGCCGCACCGACTGGCGCAGCGGCTCCGGGTCGAACTGTATCGGCGTGGTGGTGGGCAGCAGCCAGGCGCCGCGCGCGGTGTCGAACTCACGGTAGCTGAGGCCAAAGGTGTCGCCGGTGAAGAAGCCGCGGGTGCGCTCGTCCCAGATGCAGTGGTGGTGGCGTGCGTGGCCGGGCGTGTCGATCAGCTGCAGCGGCCGGCCTGCGAGCTGGATGGTCATGCCGTCGTCGCTTGTGACCACGCGCTCCTTCGGCACCGGCGTCACCTTGCCATAGGAATGTGCTATCTCTTCAGCACCGTACACGCGGCGCGCGCTCATCAACAGCGCGAGCGGGTTCACCATGTGGCGTTCGCCGCGTGGGTGCACCACGAGGCGGGCGTTGGGCAGCTCTTGCATCAGCGCGCCCGCGCCGCCGGCGTGGTCGAGGTGGACGTGGGTGACGATGACCCAGTCGACGGCTGATATCGGCAAGCCGAGCGCTGCCAGCGCGGCCAGCAGACGTGGCACCGTGTAGGTCGTCCCCGTGTCGATGAAGGCAGCGCGGCCGTCTTCGACCATCAGGTAAGCCGCGTCGAAGCGGGGCCGGTGGAAGTCGGTGTCGACGGCGTAGACGCCATCGGCGATCGCTTGCACGAACGGTGGCAAAGACGGTGTTGAAACGGACATGTTTCATTCTAGGCACCGAGTGAAAACCCCCGGCTACACTGCCCGCCATGAACATCGACGAGCTCCTGACGCCGATCTCCGAATCGGCCCCCTGCGGCGAAGACCTGTCGTTTTCGACCGAGTTCGACGCCATCGCCGAGATGCGCCGCGAAGACGATCCGACCCTCGACCAGGGGGAATGGGTCACGACGCTGAAGACAGCCGATTGGGGCGCCGCCCGCGCACGTTGCGCCGAGCTGTTGGCCCAGCGTTCGAAGGATCTGCGCCTGGCTATGTGGTGGGCCGAGGCCGGCACGATGACCGAGGGCTACACCGGCCTGCAGCAAGGTCTTGCGCTGTGCGAGCAGTTGTCTGCGCAGTATTGGGACGGCCTCTACCCAGAGGCCGAAGATGGCGACCAGGAGCAGCGTGTCGGCAACATCGGTTGGTTTCTCGGCCGCCTGGTGTCACTGTCGACGGCAGCGCCGATCGTGCGGGGCCGTTCGGGCGCGTACTCGCTGCAGCAGATGCACGCTGCACGTTTGTTGCAAGCCACGCTGGATCGCTCGCCCGAGGCTGCCGTGCAGTTGGCACCCGATGTGCTGACGCTCGACAAATTCAACCGCGCATTGCGCGAGACGCCGAAGGATGGCTTGCGCCAGACACTGGCGACGATCGAAGCCTGTCAGCAAGGACTGGTCGCATGGCAGGCGGTGGTGGATGCGAAGCTGGGTGACGATGGCCCGAACTTCGCACCGGCTCGCGAAGCACTGGCTGCTGCGCACCACGAAGCCCAGCGCTTGGCGCGTGAAGTCGGTGCGCTGGCCGGTGCTGCTATGGCAGAAGCTGCCACCGCCTCATCTGCTACTGAAGAGGCGGCTGCGCCGCGCTCGGCGGGTGGGCCACTGCGCTCGCGCGAACAGGCCTTGGCTCAATTGCGCGAGGTGGCAGCGTTCTTTCGCGCCACCGAACCGCACAGCCCCGTCGCCTACCTGGCCGACAAGGCCGTGCATTGGGGCGACATGCCCTTGCACCTGTGGCTGCGTTCGGTCGTCAAGGATGCGGGCGCGCTGGCGCACCTCGAAGAACTGCTGGGCCTGGAAGCGCCGCGCGACGACGCGAATTGATCGGAGCGCGGTTCGTTACTGGCTGATGCGGAACTCGATGCGGCGGTTGCGTGCTCGCCCTTCGGGCGTGTCGTTCGCCGCGACCGGCCGATCGGGCCCCGAGCCTGAGGTGGTGATCAGCGAGGGCGCCACGCCTTTGCTGGCCAAGTAGCTGCGTACCGCGTCAGCCCGCGCCAGCGAGAGCACGACATTGGTGTCGCGTGCGCCTTGCGCGTCGGTGTGGCCGATGACCTCGACCTTCTTGTTACCCAGCTTCAGCAGCGTGGTGGCGATCTCGTCAAGGATGCTGCGGCCGGCCGGGCGCAGCACGCTGCTGCCGGCTTCGAACTCGATGATGCGGTTGGCCAGGGTGGCGTCGACCGCCGTTTGCTCTTGCGCCGCCACGCGCAGCGCATTGCGCACCGCGTAGGTCGGGTTCAACGAGGTCGCCATGTCGGCGGCGAGCTGTTGGCGCTGTGACTCGTTGGCCACTTCGCCCTTGAGCTCGATGTTGTTGCCATTGATCGCCAGCTGCCCGTGCGATACCAGCTTGAGCTGCGGCGACACCAGCTTCTGCACATAGCCGCTCCAGTTGGGCGGGGCGACGACCGAGCCCACGCCGAGCTGATCGACCACCCGTTCGGCGCCGTAGACCTCGCGCGCCTTGGCGAGGATGGCGTTGCGGGTGGCTTCGTCGGGCACCGTGCCTGCGACGACCACTTGGTTCGGTGTGGCACCGCCGGTCTGCGCGAACGCAGGTGCCAGGCCCAGAAAGAGCAGGGCGGACGCCAGGCTTCGAATATGCGGCATCGTCATGCGTTCATTCCCCAAGAAAAGTTTCGCGGAACATGTCGACCGCAGCCGCAAGCGACAGCGACGGGTCACGCAGGTGGTTGGAGAGCTTGCGCAGGCCGTAGTCGGTACCGATCCAGTCTTCGACCCACTCGGCCTGCGTGACGGCCACGTTGTTGTCGCGGCAGGCGTCGATGTCGATGGCCGAGCGCAGCGTGGCGGGCGATGCGCCGTGGAAGCCCATCACCAGCACCGGCTGCTGACCGTGCGAGGTGACGAACAAGGCGGTCTCGGCCGATGTTCGTGCGAAGAACCGCGTGACCAGGTCGACCCATAGCGTGAGTACGTGCGGCAGCTGCATCGGGTCGCGTGGCAGCGGCAGCATCAGCCCCTTGCTCAACTCGGCATGACCTTGCGACAGCACGGGCTGCAGCAGCAGGCCCAGCGCGAGGGCGGTCTGGCGGAAGGAGACGGTCTCGCCAGGCGGCGACACCACGGCTTCGAAGCGCTCGAGCGTGAGCGACTGCGCGAAATTCTTGTAGCTTTCGCGCAGCACCTCGATGCGCACTTCCATTTCAAGCGGTTGCGAGGTGAGCTGCTCCTGCACCTGCGCGAAGTCTTCGGCCTGCAGCGCTTGCCGCACCTGGGCATCGAGCCGGCCCCACAAGGGGCTCAGCGCCTGCGGACTGTGAGGTAGGAATTCCGCCGGTGTCGGCACTTCGAACGAGGCAGCCATCACGAAGGGGAAGCGCCGGCCCGAAGCGTCCTGGCTTGCCGCCATGTGGCCCACCAGCCCGGCATTGCTCTGCGCCCCGAGGATGGCGAAGTGAACCGGTGCCGCCGCGTCGTAGACGATCTTCCAGCGTGTGTCTTCGGCCAGCAGCTCCATGGTCTGCGACATCCACTGATCGATGCTGTGGATGAGCGCCGAGCCCGCCGAGCTGCGCACGAAATCACCGCGCGACGGCAGCTTGCCGAAGTAGAGCGCCTGTGCCATCGCGCCACTCATGGCTTGCCTCCGCTGGCGGCAACGACGGGCGGTGCGGCGCCCAGTGCTCCCACCACGAGTTGCGGCAGCTGCACACCCTTCAGGCCGCCCGAGGCGCTGGGCGTGTCGGGTGCGCCCTGGGCCGTGGGCGAGCCAACGTTGGGGCTGGAGATCAGGCGCAGCTGCACCGTCACGGCCAGCGGGCCATTGGGCCAGGTGAGCTCGAAGGCACCGTTGTCGAGCTTGCGGCGCTTGGCCTTGCTGATCATCTTCTCGAGGCCGTAGCCGCCGGGCTCGTTGAGGAACTCGACCGCGCGGCCATCGGTGGTGATGCCATTGATCTTCACCCCCGGCGCGCCTTGGCCCGGCCACACGAAGTTGACCCAGGTGGCCACCGCGTTGCGGTAGCGCAGTTGCTGGCCATCGACTTCGATGGTGTATTCAGACATGCCCGGCACCGGCGTGGGCAGCATCTGGAAGTTGGTTTGCGGCTCGTTGCTGCTCGCGCCGCCGCCCGCTGCGCTGCCGCCAGCGGCTCCGCCCTGGCCTGCGATGGGTGCCACCCAGACCGGGAAGCCCGCCGAGAACTCGGGGCGCAGGTGCAGCCCGATGTCGGCCCAGGTGCGCGGCGTGATGGTGTCGCCGCGGCGCACCACGAGCGCGGAGAGTGCTTCGGTGCTGAACTTGGCGATGCCACCTTCGGGCCCGAACATCTTGCCCATCTCGCCAGCCGTGGCTTCCAGCCGCGAGGCCTTGTCGAACGGGTACTTGCCGGCCAGCGTGCGCTGGAAAGGGTCGTAGACCTGCGCGGCCCACACGCGGTTGATCTCGTTCTCAGCTGCCGGCACGATGACGGCGAACGATTGAACGAGCGGGCGCACCAGCAGCGGCCGCAAGGTGGCCTTGGCGGCGTCGGTCTGGCCGTTGAGCATCTGCTCTTCGACGAGCTTCAGCGAATCGCTCAGTTCGGAGCTGCCTTCCAGCGTCTGCTGCATCAGCTGGCGGCTGGCCGGCCCGTTGTCACCCTGGTTCTTGATCTGGTTGAAGCGCGTGCGGATCTTCGACAGCGTCTGCAAGTAGTTGCGAATCAGCGGCGGGTTGTTGTCGCGGCCGATCATCAGCCGTGTAAGACCGGCGAACTCCTTGCCGATCGGCCCCATGGGGATGGCGGCCTGGCCGGTCGACACATCGATCTTCACTTCCACCTGGCCCGGCGACATGCGCAGGATGGATTGCTTGAACCATTCGATGAAGCCCTTCTGGCCTTGCGCCAGCTTGTCGTTCAGCAGGCCCGGGTTGTCCCACGAGGTCTGGTCATAGAGCGCCGTGATCAGCTTGCCGACCGGCGAGGCCGCCGGGTCGCCCAGGCGATTCATGCGCACGACCGCTTGTTCGAAGTTGGCGAACTCCTTGACGCTCACGCCCTGCATGAACTTCTGCCACTCCTGCACGTACTCGGCCTTATAGAGCTGCACGAGCGCCTTGCGGATCTGCTCGGGGCTGCCTTCGAGGGTGAGGTCGTCTTGGGTTGCGGTCTTCAGCACCCAATCGTCGGCCTTGGTCTCCTTGACCGAAGCCTCCTTGAAGGCGTCGTTGACGAAGCTGTCCCAGGCTTCACGGGTGAAGGCACCCGAGATCGCGTAGCTGCCGGCGACGATGTCCTTGTCGGCGTCTTCGACCAGCCGCGCGACGGTGACCGGTGGGAAGCGCGTTGCCGCACGCGCCTTGATCTCTGCATAGACGCGCTCGCGTGCCGGCATGCCCTTCACGACACGGCGCAAGTTCTCGCGCGTGGTGTCGAGCAGCGCGAGGTTGGTCTGCGTGCTCGGGAAGTCAGGCGAAGTCACCTGCGTCAGTGCGAACGACAGGATGCGTTCGGCCGAGCGGATCAGTTGCTCGCGCGGCATCGACCCGCGGTTGGCCTCAAGCCAGCCGCGCCAGAAGCGTGTGAGCTGGTCGCCCAGGTGGCCGGCTTCGACACGGCTTCGATCGCCCAACATGATGTAGGTCTTGAGCGCGTTGTAGGCATCCGAGACGTTGCTCGTCGATGCGGCCGAGTACACGCCCATGGGCTCGGGGTTTGCGGTGCTACCGGTCTTCGTTGGGGAGGGGCTGCCGTCGGCCGCGCGGGCCAACGGTTGCAACTGCGCGGCATTGACGTTGACCTCGCTCAGGTAGCTCGCGATGGCGGCGGCCGTGGGTTTCAGCATCACCTCTTGCAGGCCCGCGAGGTAGGTGGCCCGGAGCTTCTGCTCGACGGCGTCGCCCTGGTACAGGCCGAGCGTCAGCGACCAGGGCCGCTCGTCGCGATAGCGCTGCAACTGGTCGACGCGGTCTTGCACGATCTCAAGCGCTTCGAGGCGCGACTGCAGATCGATGCGGCCTTCCTGCAGCTTGATTGCCTTGTTGAGGTCGGCCTGCACGTTGGCCACGAGCTGCCGGTTGCCGACGTACGACCAAGTCCAACCTGCCAGCATGGCGCCCAGCAGCAGGGCGCCGCCGAAGAACGCCGCATAGCGCCAGCGCAGCTTGCTGCGGCTGGTGTACTGCTGCACCAGGTTGCGGTCGGCGAAGATGACCTTGGAGAACAGGTCGCGCAGGAAGAAGCCGTTCTGCGCGACCACCGATGCGGTCGGCGCAGAACTGCTGGCGGGTGTCAGAGCAAAGCGTTCGGCCACGCGCTGGCTGGCACGGCCGGTCGACTGGCCTTCTTGCACCGCGCTCGTGAAATAGAAGCCGCGGAAGACGGGGCGGAACTGGTACGGGTTGTCTTCGAACAGGGTGGTGATGAAGGTGCGCAGTGGTGCTTTCAATGCGGTGAATTCGAGCGGGAAAGTCAGCACGCCGGGTGGCAGCTTTTCACCGCGGTGCATGGACATCCGCACGATCGAGGCTTCTTTCAGCCCGTCGTTCAGCTCGTCGAAATGGCGATCGAAACTCGCGACGACGTCGGCCTTGGCCGTGGGGTCGTAAGGCAGGGTAGCGCCCCACACGCGCTCGCGTTCATCGCGGTCACGGTCTTCGAAGAATTCTGCGAAGCCCGAAATCAGGTCGGCCTTGGTGAAGACCACGTAGACCGGTGCAAACACCTCGAGTGTTTCGGTGAGCTCTTGCACGCGCTGGCGCAATTGCTTGGCGAGCGTGATCGCGAACTCGGGGCGGTTGCTCGACAGCTCGGCCAGGCTGGCCGCGATGATCACGCCGTTGAGCGGTGCCTTGGGCCGGTTGCGCTTGAGCAACGACAGGAAGCCCAGCCATTCGTTACGGTCTTCTTCATGGACCGAGTAGCGGCCCGCGGTGTCGAGCAGGATGCCCTCGGTGGTGAAGAACCAGTCGCAGTTGCGCGTGCCGCCGATGCCCTGGATCACGGACGAGGTCTTGTCTGAGAACGGGAAGTTCAGCCCCGAGCGCACGACGGCCGTGCTCTTGCCGGCGGCCGGATTGCCGATCACTGCGTACCAAGGCAGCTCGTACAGCGCGGCCGAGCCGGAGGTCTGCCCCAGCTTGGAGGTCTTGATGGTCTTGACGGCCTCTTGCATGCGCTCGCGCACGGCCACCATCTCGGCACGGCTTTCCTTGTTCGGCGCGGCTTTGATGGCACGGTCGGCTTCGGCATCCATCGCCGCTTCGAGTTTCTGACCCGCCTTGCGCGCGCGGTTGCGGCGCACGGCCCACACCGCGAACCACACCAGCAGCAGCGTCACCAGGATGACGAGCGCCCAGATTGCACCAAGCTTCAAGGTGTCGGCGCCCACGAAAAGCAACACCGCCAGCGCTAGCAGGCCGATCACGGCGAGCGTGCGTGCATCCAGAAGAAAGCGCCAGATTCTTTGCATGAGGGAAATGTCCGTTCGGTATTTTCAAGCAGCCTGGGCCGGCGCAGCGGCAGCAGGCTCGGGAGGCGCAACAGGCGGTGTCACGATCACGGCGAAACGCTCATGGGCCGGGAAGGCACCGAGCACCAGCGCGGGTTTCTGTGACTCCTGGACCTGGCTTGCCGTGAGTGCCACGCAGGCCAGCAGCCGGGCTATGCCGAGGTCACCGCAACCGACGCCCAGGCGCAAGGCTTGTTCACCGGGGTCGAGGTGGGGCAACAGCTCTTGCGTCGTCTCATAGACCTCGCCGGTGCGGGAAGCGCGGTGGTCTGCGTCGGTGGTGAGGTGCTGCACCTGCGCCGGTTGCCAACCGCTGGCTTGCAGCGCGTCGGTGGTGGCTTGCTGCAAGGTTTGCGGGCTCACGCGGCCGTTGGCGTCGGCCGACTTGTCGCGCTTGATCAGGCTTGCGCGGTTCAACTTGGCAAGCGGCGGTTGTGCCTCTGCGGGCGAGGGCCATGCGGGAGAAGCCAGCAACAAGGCTGCGGCCCCTTCGCCAGGCACGCGGCCTCGCTGGTTGTCGCCCGAGAAGAGTTCTTGCGCCGATTCCATCGCAGCGGCTTCGATGTCGCTCACCAGGCTGTCGGCCGCGAACACCCACAACAGGCCGGCTTCCTTGTCGCGCTGCCACTGCAGCAGTTGTTGATCCATCAGCACCCAGAAGGATTCGGCACTGGCAACGGGGTGCACATGTAGTTGCACCGCAGGGCGCACGCTGTGCGCCATGGCCCGCGACTGGCCTGCGGCCTTGAGGCCTGCTTCGATGAAGGGGTCGAACAACTTGCCGAGCCAGGCGGTGGCCAACTGCTGGGTCTGTGCGGACCATCGCACCGGTATTGCCACACGAATGGCAATGCTCGGCGGCAAGGTCGGTGCTGCGGCAGGCTTGTTGCGCGGCGAGGGCGGCAGCGCACTCAGGACCGGCCACTGTGCTTCGATGGCTTCCTGCATCGACATGGCCGCCCTGTCCATCAGCGCCAGCGCACGCAGCATGTCGGCCGGTGCTTCGTAGCCAGCCCACACGTCGGGCCTGGCCGCGGCCAGAGGAGCGACGAGCTCTGCGATGGCGTCCGACAGTGCCTCGGTCGATAGGTCTGGCATGGGCGCGGTGAACACAGCGACACCGTCGTCGCCCTTGATCTGCTTGTCGAGTTCCGGCTTGCATTCACCGCTGGCGATGATCGACTGCGCCCCGTTCCAGCTGCTGCCTGCACGCACTTGCACTGCGGTCGCCAAGACTCTGACTTGCGCACTGCGCTCCTTTTCTGCAGTCGAGACCACGGCTGATTGCGGTGTTGCAGCGACGACGGGAACCACAACTGGCGCTGCGGCATATGTGCGCAGCCATTTGACAGCCAGGATGGTCAACACCAGTGCTGCTGTCAGCACCAGCGGCAACACCGCCAGGTTGAGCGCGAGATCAGTGGTGCTCGGATCGACCTGTGCCGACTGCCAGCGCCACATCGTGGCCAGCCAAACGAGCACGGTGATCACCAGCAGCAGTGCGAGGATCTTCCAGACTTTGGCCATAGGTTCGGACAACAGATGCTCAGCGCATCTTCAGCAAGCGGGCGGCGAGTCGACGAGACATCGCCAAGCGAGAGTTCAAGTGGAGAAGTCAGCAGGCGTCGGTGGTGACTGACTGCGTGGAGATCAATACGGCACCGCAAGCGGTTTTGTCACCGTGTCGAGCAGCGGCTTTGCCATCGATGATCATGGTGGGGTCGCCGGTGGCGATGACGGTGGTGCCGTGGCCTCTCTTGGGGCAGGTGACTTTGTCGCCGACTCGGGCGATGCCCTTGCCATGCGTGCCGCTCACGCCCGAGGCCTCAATGACCTCGCCGCCATGGTCTGTCTTGTCGCCCAACACGATGAACGGACGCCCCATTTCACCCACTCCCTATGCCAAGTTGCCGGCTCGCATGCCGCACGAATCAGAGCGATCGAGTCTAACGGTTGAGGCGTGATTTCAGCCCCCCACTTTCGGGCGAGACGGCAGCGTTTTTCGCAGCTCGACGTGGCCCAGATCGGCGTTTTGCCAGTGCCCACCCCAGGTGAGTCCGACACGTTGTGCAACCTCTCCGTACAACTCGTAACCCTTGGCGGCCCACGCATCGCGCTCGCTGATGACGAGCTTGCCTGCGCGCATGAAGGCGCTGTCGGCTGCAAGGCCGTGCTGGTGGTAGCTTTGCCACGCAGCGGCATTGGTTACCTGCGCGCCCAGGCTGGCGAGTTGCGTCTGGCGCTCGGGGCTTCGATAGCCTTCGATCAGCACCATGTCATAACCATGCTCGTCGCGCATCAGCCGATAGGCAAGCAACAGACGTTGACGAAAGTCGGTGTCGAGCAGATCCCAGCGCCGATCGGCACTGCCGAGTTGCGGACGCACGCTCTCGACTTCCGCCGTGGTGAAGACTTCTGGAGGCAGGGGTGGCGGAGGAACGAGTTGCTCTCCCTGCAGCAGCGCGGCGACGACGCCGTCGGGTCGAGCGATCGAAGTGTCGTCATAGGCATCGAGCGTGTGCCAACCGCGCAATGAAAACACCACGAATGGCGGCATCATCAACAACAATGTGGCAATGGTCACACCCAGCCAGTGGCGTTGCAGCCAGCGCTTTCCACCGAGCGCGGCGTCACTGGCTTGCATCAAGCCTTGCTGCGCGTTGCGACCGGCCATGCGTTGTGCACTTTGCCGCACTCCCGCCAAGCGTTGTCCAGCGCGCATGACGCGCATCGTTACCTGCTCACGAAACGAGGGCAGCAACAGCAGTGCAGCCAGCGAGCAAGCCAGCACGAAGTACCCCACGATGGCGATCCACATCATCTTGTAAGCAAGCTTTACCAAGCCCCCCTTCGGGGCATTGCCGCCCCACAGGGCCTCTCTAGAATCGCCGGGTGCTTGCGCATTCCGCGCACCTTGCCGACCCTGGGGCGGCGATCACATTCAGTGCCCATGAACCAGCCGCAAAACCCAGTCCCACCTCGTGGTGCCCGCCCCCAGTTGTTCAATGCGCCGGCGAGTGCGCCAGCGAACGCCAAGCGTCACGCAGACTTCGGCCCGAGCATCTTAGCCACGATCGATGGTGGTCAGGCACGTTTCGCGCGACGGCGTGATCGGTTGCCAGGCAAGGGTCTGCTGATCGTCGGAGCGCTGGTGCTGATGGGGGCGGCTGGCTACCTGGGTGTGAAGTTCAGTGGGCCGCGTGCGACGCCTGCGCCCGAGGTCGCTGTTGCCGCGGCACCGGTACTGAAGGCTGTCGAGGCCGCGCCGCCCGCGTCACAGGCCGTGGTTGCGCAAGAGGCTGCGGCCATCGAAACGGTGGTCACTGCGGCCGCGCCGGCACCTGCGTCGGCGGCGAGTCAGCCAAGTACGGTGGCGACCAGCGTCAACAACATCCAACTGGCACTCGATCATTCGGAGCCTCCGCAGGTCAAGAAAGAAGTGGTGACGAGCAAGGAGCCGCAAACGCCGCGCCGCGCGCCACCGGCGGCCAGTGCCAAGCCGTCAGCCAAGCCTGCGTTGGATGACGATGCCGATTTGTTGGCGGCGATGCTGCCGCACCTAAAGCGCACTGCTGCTGCGCCAACGAGTCCAGCGTATGAGAAACGTTGTGGTCAGTTCGCTGGAGAAGCCGCCGCAGACTGCCGCGCAAAGTTTTGCAGTGGGAAGCAAGGCGCTGATGCGGCTTGCCCTGCAGTGGTGAAGAGGTGAGTTCCCGACGGTAGTTCAATCATGCGCGGGGCATTGAGCTCGCTGCCTGGACGGTAGAAACTCCTCTTATCTAACGGGATTGGGGAAAAGGTTTCGTTTGCAGTCGGGGACTTCCCATCGCGGACGTAGAGTTTCCATGCTGCGGGTCGAGAGACCCGAACATGCACACAAGACGGCAACTGGCGCCGCCGCGACTGCCAAATCAAATAACAGTGCTTACTGCGCTACCCACTTTCCACCGATGACAACGAAGGTCTTCGTTTGACCTTCGAACTCTGGATGAGTGAGCCAAGAGAGACGCAGCGGTTCCGGCTGCGAGATACCTTGTATGGCGACTGACAAATCACTGCCTTGATCCGATTGAAGTGTTATCGACTTCAAGCAACTTTGGACCAGCATGTCGTCTCGAAGGATCAGCGTTTGCAACTCGGTTTTCCATTCGACCAGCAACAGATGATCTTCACTGCCGGCTCCACAGAATCCAGCCCCTTGCTCTTTAACGGACGGCTTGGCGACAGCTAGAACAAAGTAGCGATGACCTTCCTTGTCGAATGCCCGGGCGCTCAGAACAAGGGTCTGTGAAGCGCCGCGAATCGCCGCGCGGAGATTGGCGTCTGCTTTCGACGCTTTGACTCTGGCTTGATGAGTTGATGCCGCCGGTCTGGCCACGACACCACGGTTCGTGGATTCAAGAATGAAGTTTGTACCGTCTGGCAGGGCAACTGCTGACGGCTTCGCCAAGACAGGCTGCGCCAAGATTGCGAAAGCCAGCAGAAAGGCTGCTTTTTTCATTTCACTGTGAGTTGACGTGGTCCGCATAACAGACTCCTGTGTATCGCCATTCGTTCTCAGGGCCTTTGTTCTTTTTAGGATTGCTGTAACTTGCCTTGTCGCGATCATGCAAGTCTTTTTCCGGCTTGTCCTTGTTGCCTTCCTTGGCCATGTCCCACCCGATATTGCCAGTTTCGCTATCGCACAGCAGCGCGTCGTTTCGCTTCCAGGTTTTTTCTTTGGCATCCCATACGTGATACGCACCGCCGTTCCATCGGGACCAAGTCTCCAGGCGTAGTTGCTCGGGTGTGTAAGTTCGACTCTGTTGCGAAAGGTACGTCTTAGCTTCCTTCTGTTTGGATTGATAGAGGCGCACACCGGCGTTGATGTTCTCCTTCCAGCTCCACACCTGTTCATAGGTGGGCGCAGGATTGGTCATCTGCGTCATCCCGTAACCTTTGTCAAAGGCCACGATCGGGTGACCGTCTGCGGCAATGAAGTTCTTGAAGTGGCTTTCCTGCTCCAAGAGTTTCTCAAAGCCATCCGCATTGGCTATTGCGGCGACAAACTGCTTCACGGTATCCGGAACGGGGTTCTTACCTTTGATCTGGACGGAGCGCTTGAAGGTTTCAGTTCCTGCCAGAACTTCCACAACGAGGCGACCACCGACGACCTTTGCGAGGTCGACTGTCCATTTGCGCTCAGCACTGTCGAAAGAGTTCTTTTCGCTGAACGTCTTCAACAACGAACCCCGTTTGGCCGATTCTCGAAGGCCGCTCACCTTGGCATCCCAGGAAATGGACCAACTCCATTTGTAGGGCGGAGCCTGCTCTGTCTTGATTTCAAATGTCACGGACGGAAATGTCGCGTTTTCATCTATCTCGAAGGACGCCGATTTTTCGGGAGATACCCATTCCCCCTTGTCATCCGACACGACGACCTTGACGAGAGAGTCCTTCTTTTTGTTGGCAACCTGCTTCGGAGCAACCTTCTTTGTTGTCATTCGATGACCTCTTTCGTGGCAGGAAGGACTTCCACAGTTAGCCCGGCCGCGGATTGCGTGTAAACGCGTTGCGTTAGTCCGTCTTGGTCGGTGAATCCGTCCCATGCCTGACCATCATCCGAGACAATTCGATACGGGCGACCAACCAACGGTGTTTCTCCGTCTTCATCGACCAGTCTGAACTGTTCGTCAAACCAGGAAAGGTCGGGGTGCGTGCTGGGTGAAAGCAGGCCACCGGGCAGAGTCGGTAGGGCTGCCGAACCGCTTCCACCTCCGGCCCACTCATGGTTGGCCGCCTTGACCGTGAACGTTCCCGACGTTACGAAGTCGATGTTGCTCCTATCCAGCACCACCTTGCTATCTCCCCCAACCATCTCGATGCGCTGGCTGGCTGTGATGGTGATCTCATTGTTGACCGAGATGATGGTGATGTCCTTGTCAGCCAAGATTTCCAACTGGGCGGTGTGTGCACGCAGGCTCAAGTCGCCATTGGCGGCGATGGTTTGCAGCTCGCCCTGGTGTGTATAGAGGCTGGTGGTCTGCCCCGAAACCCAGCTGGCGGTGTGCGCGGCGGCAGCATGCACGTCACCCTGGGCGGCGAGGCTAGTGTCCTGGCCTGAGAACGTGGCCAGCGTTGCAGGGCTTGCGAACACAGCGCTGCTCGGCGTGTCCATCACCACATAGGGTTTGGCGAACTGCTCCACGGGGTCGCCGGCTTCACGGCCATTGGCCTTCTTCTCACTCGCATGTTTGCCCAGGCGCTGCGGGTCGATGGATTCAATCAAGTCTTGCAGCGCATCGTTGGCACTCGTTCCGTGGCTGGCCAGCTTCATGGCACCTTGAGCCTGCGCCGCATCACCCAAGGCTTGTCCCAGCTGCTGTGCCCCTTTCAGTTGAGCGATGGCTTCTTGCGCATCCATCTGGGTGCTCTGCGCGCTGCCATAGGTGCCTGCTCTTGTCGTGGTGCTCAGCAACAGCCCTTCGGCTGCGCGCACGCTGGCCCAGCCTTCGGTGTGGGCGTAGAAACCGCTGCCAAGCCAGGCACCGCGTTGGCTACTTTGTGCCCCGTGGCCAATGATGTGGCCTAGGCTCAGTTCACTCCAGGGGCTGCTCTGGCTTTGGCTCGCCAGGCGCATGCGCAATTGGCTGGTGGCGTCGTCTATCACCCATTGGTTGAGGCCTTCTCCATCCAGGGTCTGGCTGTGCCAGCCAGACAGCGTGCCGGGGTGGTTGGCACCCGAGTCGACGCCTGCGGGCCAGGGCAGGGCGTCCTGGCCGTTGTGGAGTTGGCCGACGATCAGCGGCCGGTCGAGGTCGCCTTCGACGAAGTCCACCAGCACCTCGGTGCCGATGCGTGGAATGAAGACGGCGCCCCAGTTGCTGCCCGCGCTCGGCTGAGCGACACGCACCCATTGGCTGGCACTGGCATCGCCGGGCGCATGCCCTGTCTCTTCTTGACCTGGGGAAAGTGGGCCGTTGAGACCGCCGGCTTGCGGAGCTTGTCCGCGCTGCCAAGGAAACTGGATACGCACGCGCAAGTCGCGCTCGGTGGTGACGGTGTCATCGTCGTGCCCGACGACCAGGGCGGTCTGCACGCCGGGTGCGGCGGGCTTGGCACAAGCTGCTGGGGCCAAGGTGGCCGCTGCAGGGGCGGCCTTGAATTGGTTGCGGTAGCTTCCGGATTCGAGTTCGGTGTTCTTCAGCAGCTGCGCAGCTTCGCTGCCCAGGTTGTTGGCAGCCTCGTGTTGCACGCTGAGCACGACGAACTGGTTGTCAGCCCGCGTGCTGAGGGGGCTGTAGAGACTGTGTTCGGTGAGGTTGAAATTGCAACCTGGGGCGAGGGTGCGCACGGCGCTGTCGCCGCTCAGTGTCTTGAAGGCCAGTTCGTGGCGAGCCAGCACGAGCGCTGCGCGGTTGTCGGCCAGAGGGCTGTGGGCCGAGTCGTCGTCGGCTTCGTGCTTGGCAAAGCGGCGCTCGCCGCGACCGTCGTAGATTTCCAGTGCGGGGGCATTCCCGGCGCTGAGGGCGCTTTGTGATTGGGCGCTCACGCCGGCCAGCTGTCGAGCATCCCAGGCGGCCAGCGTCACCGCATTTGGCTGGACACTGCGCTCGAGTGCGATGGCGGTGATGGTGTCTTCGGCCAGGCCGAACCGGCGCACATTCGGCTTGCCAAAACGCAGTGAGCCGAGGTCCGGGCGCTTGGCTTGCGCGTCATGAATGACGAGGCAGTGCTTGGCCGCCTTGGCGCTGCTGAGGGCTTGGCCGTCGTCGATGTGATCGAGGCGCCAGTTCCAGCCTTCTTCGGACAGCAGGCGCATGACGAATGCGGCATCGGTCTCAAGGTATTGCGTGGCGGTGCCGCGGCGCGGTGCGGCGTCCAGCGCCTCGGGGCTCAGCTCGAGCTTGAAGTTGGCCTGCGGATAAGCGCGTAAGACGGTGCTGATGATCTCGTCGGTGCGTTGACCCAAGAACACGCGACTGTCTTGCCGCAGGCTGAGGAAGTGCGTGAAGGCGACGAGCTGCAGGCGGTAGCGGGCCAGGCCACCGTCGCTGCCGAGTTGAGCAGCCTGGGCGACGTAGCCATGCCAGGTGCGGTAGCTGCCGTCGGCTCGCATCAACCGCAGGCTCATCTGTTCGCCAATCAAGGCCTTGAGCTCCAGGTGAGCGCTGGTGCTGAGGCAATCGACGACCGCTAGCAGCGGCGACAAGGCCTGAGCCTCGCTGCCGAGGCCGCTGGTGTCTTCATTCCACTGCGCCCGCTCGACCACCAGCGTGGCGCTGGGCAATGCGGTCTCTAACTGCATCAGCCGCTTGTGCTGGCTGATGCTCAGCGTGGCCTTGAGCCGGCTGAAGCCGTCAGAAACGGCCTGAGTGACAGTATCTAGGTTCATGTTCTTCTCCCTTGCTTCACTTCTTTCGGCTCGACCTCATTCGGGTCGTACGCGCCGCTGGCCGAGCTGGATGAGCCCGGCGTCTTTCAACAACTCATGGCAGTGTGATGGTCACGTGCGCGGCCTGTGGCGCCAGCTTCACTACCTCCTGGTACGCCGCCAAGTCGCGTTCGGTACTGCGTGACAGCTGCCAGCGCAGGCCTGTGAAAGCCAGCAAGCCCAGCAGCGCAAACACCGAAGCAATGACCCACAGCGGCACTTCGTTCTTCAGGCGGTTGGTCACCTGGTCGGGCGGTGCCCAGTGCGGCGCAAACGTGGCGCGCGAGCCCTTCAGGTGAGCGATCTCGTCGCCCAACCGGGCGGTGAGGTAGTTCAGCTTCTCGCTGCCTTCGATGAGGTACTTGCCCTGGAAGCCCATCAGCAGGCACATGTGGAAGACTTCGAGAATCTGGATGCGCGGGGCACCTTCGCGGCGCAGCGTTTCGAGCTTGACGAAGAACTGTTCGCCTGCGAGCTGCTCGCCGAAGAACTGCAGTTGCAGCGGCTGGCGTTGCCACGCGTCACGCACCTTGAACTGCGACATCAGGATGAGTTCGTCGACGGTGGCGCAGAACGCGTACTTGCAGAGGTGCACATCTTCTGCCGTGCTGTGCAACCGGGTTGCGCCGCGCTCCAGCCCGGTCAGGAACTCCTTTATGTGCGAGCGGAACGTCTCGGCATCGCCGGGGCCCTGCTTCGCGCGCAAGAGAAACAGCAGGTAGAAGCCGTCGTACATCAAGTCCAGCAGCGTGCGCGCCTCGCGCGGTGTGCTGCCGCTGGTGGGCGTGAGCGCGCCCGGCGGGCCACTGTTGAACAGCGAAGGAGGGTTGTTGGCTTGAGCGTTCATGCGTTGATGGCGATCAGTTCAAGTTTCAGGTCGGCGATGCCGCTGGGCACGTAGAGCGAGACGGCTTGCGCTTGCATCATTCGTTCATAGAGTGCGCCACGAGGTTCGACGGCGAAGTAGTAGCTGCCGGGGCGCACCGGAATGGCCGCAGGCACCTGCGGCGCATGTGTGAGCGGCACGCCAGCCATGGCTGAGAGAACGAGCTTTTCCACGTCTTCGGGCGCTCCGATCTTGAAGCGCAGCGGCACGGCGTCCACAAGCTCCGCGGGTGGCATCGAGGCGCTGACGCCGAGGTACAGATTTGTGGTGCCCGAGATCTGCTGCGCGTCGAGCCGGCCTTGATGGAAGGACGGGCGCACTTCCGACAGCGCGATAGCGAAGTAGCGCGTCGAGATCACCGTCTCGAGCAATTCACGAATGATGTGGTCGAGCTTGAAGAAAGCCGGGCCCGGGTTGGCGTGCTCGTAAGCGGGCAGATCGGCAAGCGTGAATCCCTTGGAGAAGGTCATCAACGCGCCGGCCAGTTCCAGCAGCCGCTGGAAGAGCCGCTCCGGATGCAGGCCTGGGTGTCGCATCAGGTGCGACAGCGATGCATATGCGCCACTTGCGGTATGGAGTAGCCAGAACGAAGCCACATCGCCCGAACGGAACTCGATGATGTTCTTCGAGGGTTCGCGGTGGAACCCATACAGTGCGTCAACCTTGGCCTGCAACACGTCGAGCAGGCGACGCAGGTGCAGGAACATCACGGGCGATGCCTGAATCGTCAGCGATGGCGGTACGTAGCGCGGGTCGAGTTCGTAGCCGCCGGTGGCGTTGCGGCGCACGCGCAACACCGGCATGGTCACCAGGTGGCTGCGAGGTTCGTGCTCGGGCAGCAACTTGACAGACTTTCCCAGCACGCTGAGCTGTGCCGCCGTGGCATCGGTGAACTGGTCTTCGATGTCCTTTTGTACTTGGTAGTAGCGCGTGGCGGTATCGGCTTCTTCGCGGCTGGGGGCAAAGTTGCTGCCATTGGCGCGAAGCGGTGCGACGGCGGCATGCAGCACGACCTCATTGCCTTGCGCAAAGCTGGAGTCGAGTGTCAGTGGCGCCGGCAACTCGTCTTCGGCCGGCGCGTTGTAGAACTCGCCATCCGGCAGCACCATCTGCAACTCGAGCAAACGCAGGCGGCCGGCCTGCAGCGCATCGGCATCGACCTTCACGCTGCGCACGCCCCATGCATACGGATGAAGCGAGCGTGCCGCCTGTGCCAGGCGCCACTCGTGATACGCGTCTTGCTGCTGGAAGTGTTGTGGCCGCAGGAACAAACCCTCGCCCCACAGAACCTTTGAAGTCGGAATCAAGTTCTACCTTCCAGCAAGAGTTATTTGACGGCGCAAGCCGTGCTGTTGAGCTTCATCGCTGCACTCGACACACCGACGGGCTCGCCCGTTGCGATGCTCAGGGTGCAGGCATGTGCACCCAATACGAAACCTTCATCGAGCTGAAATGTTTCGAGCTCGAATGCGTAGCGCCAACGTTGCGGTGCCGGTGCGCGAAACAGCGCCACGATGCCCACATGTGTCGCCTCTCGTGCCCAGCGTTCGTTGATCTGCTGCTGCTGGCCTGGCAAGAGAACGATCTCCCGACTTTCGATCAACTCGTCGGCCAACGCCTCTTTCTCTTTAGTGGCGTTACCAAAAGTTTCATATGGTGCATTCAAGAAAGCCGTCGTACTTCGTAGCTTGTAGATTCGCACCACCAGCGACAAGGATCGCCCGCTTGAATCGACATTGAGCGAGTCGCTCGCTGCAAGCCTCAGCTTCATCCGCCGCGCGGGTTTGGCCGATTCCGGCAGCTCGGGCAGCTGCGGCACGTCGGGCTTCTTGAAGCCGATGGTCTCGAGTGCCTTGTCACCCATGTTGCCCAGTCCTTCGCCCAGCTTGCCGACGGTCTGACAGCCTGTGAGCATCAGGCCAGCAAGCAGCACCCCTGCGCGCATCCATTTGTTCTGTGGGTTGTCTCGCTTCATCATCTTCGACTTCAATCGCGCCTTGTCTTCTGTCGGCAAGACCCGCTGCAATACGCCGCGAGACGCTGAAGTTTAAGGGCCTGAACACACGGTTGCGTGTGCCGCCCCCAAGAGAGGGATGGCCCTGTTGCGACGACGCAGTAACATGGCGTAAGCCTTGCGAACATTGCAGATTTTTGCGATTTAATTCGATTCAACTGCATCTGGTTCCATGATTGTTCGCGTACTAAGAGCCTGCCCAGCGGGCTGAATTGAGGGAGTCGGTTGGTGAAGTTTCCAGTCCAGAGTCTGCAACGGTCCTTGGCGGCTTGCGCGGTAGCGAGTGCGGTTCTGTTTCTCGGTGCGTGTTCCAGCGCGCCGACGCAGGTGAAGACCTTGATGCCGCCAACCTATGCCGACCTGATGTCGTCGGCCGAAGAGGCGCAACGCAAAGGTGGCATCGTCGAGGCGATGGGGTTCTATGAAAAGGCGACCAAGGCCGACCCCTCCAAGAAGCAACCTTGGTCGCGCATTGCGCAGGCCCAGTTCGACGCACGCAACTACGGTTCGGCCATCACTGCCGCGCAAGAAGTGTTGCAGCGCGACACCACCGACGTCACCGCAAAGAGCATCATGGCCGTGAGTGGCCTGCGGGTGTCGGCCAACGCACTGGAGCAACTGCGGCTCGCCAATGCCTTGGGCGGCAGCACACGCGACGAAGCGCAGACGCTTGCACGCATCATGCGCGACGCCTTGGGCGAGTCGATTCTTCCGCCGCCTACACCTACCACCGCTGCTGCGCCCGGAGCCGCGCCCGCCGCACGACCGGCAGTATCGCCTGTGCGTCGTGTTGCGCCGGCAGCGCAAGCTGCACCCGCATCGGCTCCTGCTGCCGAACCCAAGCGCAACCCATTCGACGCCCTCAAGGGCTGAGATTCACGCTGAACTGCATCTCTCGGAGAGGACATCATGGCCAAGAAAGAAAGTGTTCAAAAGCGCCTCGAGCGTGTTCGCCCCCCGCGGGTCCAGCTTTCGTATGACGTCGAGATCGGCGATGCGATCGAAAGCAAGGAACTCCCGTTCGTGATGGGTGTGATGGGTGACTTCACCGGTCAGCAAGATCCGGACAAACCCTTGCCCAAGCTGAAGGATCGCAAGTTCGTCAATGTTGACCTCGACAACTTCGACGAAGTGCTCGATGGCATGGCACCCAACGCGAGCTATCGCGTCAAGAACAAGCTCAGCCCTGATGGCGGCGAGTTCGCAGTCAATCTTCAGTTCAAGTCGCTCGACGACTTCAGCCCCGAAGCTGTGGTCCAGCAGGTCGAGCCGCTGCGCAAGCTGTTGGAGGCACGCACCAAGCTCTCCGATCTGCGCAACAAGCTGGCTGGCAACGACAAGCTTGAAGACGTGCTGAGCGATGTACTCAGCAACACCGAGAAGCTCAAGCAGCTCGGCCAAGAAGCCGGCAAGGATCAGGAGTAAGTCATGAGCGCAGCATCGCAACCCACCAGTCAGGCCGCGGCCGGTACCACTGAGCTCGGCTTGCTCGACGACATCGTTGCGAAGAGCAAGGTCGCCAAGACGACCACCGAGCACAACCGCGCCAAGGACATCATCGGTGAACTCGTCAAGGAAGTGCTCCAAGGCACGGTGGTCGTTTCCGACAACTTGTCGGCGACCCTGGACGCGCGTGTCGCCGAGCTCGATCAGCTGATTTCGGCGCAGCTGAGCGAGGTGATGCACGGGGCCGAGTTCCAGAAACTCGAGTCGTCGTGGCGCGGTCTGCACTACCTGTGCAAGCACACCAGCACGGGCCAGCAGATCAAGATCAAAGTGTTGAACACCACCAAGAAAGAATTGGTGCGTGACTTCAAGACTGCGATCGATTTCGACCAGAGCGCCCTGTTCAAGAAGGTCTACGAAGAAGAGTTCGGCACTTTCGGTGGCGCACCTTTCGGCGCTCTGATTGGCGACTTCGACATCGGCCGCCAAGCCGAAGACATGTACTTTGCCGAGCAAATGGCCCACGTGGCCGCTGCGGCCCACGCACCTTTCATCTCGGCAGCATCGCCCGAGCTGTTCGGGCTTGAGAGCTTCACCGACATGGGCAAGCCGCGTGATCTGTCGAAGGTGTTCGACACGGTCGAATACGCGAAGTGGAAGTCGTTCCGTGAGTCGGAAGACTCGCGCTACGTTGGCCTCACCATTCCGCGATTCCTGGGGCGTCTGCCCTATAACCCGAAGGACGGAACCACGACCGAGGGCTTCAACTACGTCGAAGAGGTCGATGGTTCCAACCACGCCAAGTACCTGTGGGTGAATGCGGCTTACGCGTTCGGCGCGCGCCTGACGGCCGCGTTCGAGACCTACGGCTGGTGTGCCGCGATCCGGGGCGTTGAAGGCGGCGGCTTGGTCGAAGACCTGCCCACTCATACCTTCAAGACGGACGATGGCGAGATTGCACTGAAGTGCCCGACCGAGATCTCCATCACCGATCGTCGCGAGAAGGAGCTCAGCGATCTGGGTTTCATCTCGCTGGTGCACTGCAAGAACACCGACTACGCTGCCTTCTTTGGCGCACAGTCGGCGCAGAAGACCAAGAAGTACGACTCGGATTCGGCCAATGCCAATGCGGCCCTGTCGGCGCAGTTGCAATACATGTTTGCGGTTTGCCGCATTGCCCACTACATGAAGGCAATGATGCGCGACAAGATCGGCAGCTTCGCCTCCGCGGCCAACGTGCAGGAGTTCCTGAACCGCTGGATTGCCCAGTACGTGACCGGCGATGATTCCGCCACGCAAGCGGTCAAGGCTCAGTACCCGCTGCGCGAGGCTTCTGTCCAGGTATCTGAGGTTCCGGGGCGTCCCGGCGTTTATCGCGCGGTGTCGTTCATTCGCCCGCATTTCCAACTCGATCAGCTCTCGGTGTCTTTGCGACTTGTCGCAGAGCTGCCGGGTGCTAGCGGGGCTTAAGCCATTCAACTCAAGGAGAGGAAAACATGAAAGACATATACGTCGAATTCGGATCCGCTGCTGACATCAAGGGTGAGACCAACGATGCCAAGCACAAGGCGCAGAACGCTGTTGAAGTCAGCTCGTTCCGTCATTCGATGCGCCAGCCGAAGTCGGCCACCGCGTCGAACGCCGGCGGTCACACCGCTGAACGCGTCGAGCACGAAGAGCTGCTCTTCACGAAAGACGTTGATAAGTCGACGACCAAGCTGTTGCAGGCTTGCTCCGCTGGCACGGTGTATCCGCTGGTCACCGTCTTCTTCTACCGCGCCGTGGGTGGCAGTAACACCACGGGCTCGGGCCAGAACAACCGTGTCAACTACCTGAAGATCGAGTTGAAGAACGTGCTGGTCTCTTCGGTCAACACCGACATCTCGGGCGAAGCCATTCCGACCGAGACTTTCGGTCTGAAGTACTCGGCGATTCGTTGGACGTACAACCAGAGCAAGATCGACGGCTCGGGCATCGAATCGTCTGGCAACAACATCCAGGGTTCGTGGAATCTCGCGAACAACGTGGTCACGTTCTAAGCGGTATTTTCAAAGGAACGAAGGCGGCTTGGCCGCCTTCGCTTGTTTATGGTCGACCAGTACAAGTCATCTCTCCTGGATCGCTTGGTCGACCTGCAGCCCGGCGTTGATGACCCGCAAGCCGGGCGACCAGTGGCGTTGTCGGAGATCAAGGACAGCGTCGCCCGAGATCTCGAATGGCTGCTGAACACGCGCAGCAATCCGTCACTGCTCGAACTCGAGAGCCCCTTGCTCAAGTCGTCTCTGCTGAGTTTCGGCATTCCGGATTTCTCGGACCGCAGCATGGACAACCCGACGCATCGCAGCGACATCTGCCGCTCGATCGAGAAGGCGGTGTCAGACCATGAACCACGGCTGCGGCAAGTCGAGGTTGAGCTCGGTGCCGAAGCCAGCGCCGACAACCGCTTGCACTTCATCATCCGGGCGATTCTGATCGTTGATTTCGCGAGAGAAGCGGTGAACTTTGATGCTCACCTGCAACCTCTCACGCTGGAATATTCGATTGCGCGTGGTGGCAGATCCAATGGCAAGCGCTCCCGGTAAGCATTGATGAACGAGCTCCTTCCTGACTTCGAACGCGAGCTTGCCTTCTTGCGGCGGCATGCTGGTGAGTTTGCCAAGCAATATCCCAAGATCGCCGGCCGCCTTCAGCTGAGTGGCGATGTTGGCGAGGACCCGCACGTCGAGCGCCTCATCCAGTCGTTTGCATTGCTCGCTGCGCGCGTTCACAAACGACTCGACGACGACTTTCCGTTGGTTACGGAATCCTTGCTGGACGTGCTCTACCCGCACTACCTCCGGCCGTTCCCTTCCTGTTCGGTCGCGCAGTTCGACATCAGCAGCACGGCGGGGCAGATGAGTTCCGCTGCGGTCATCGAGCGGGGAACCACGGTCACGACCCGCCAGGTGCGCGGCGTCACCTGCAAGTTCCGCACGGCGTACCCGGTTCGGCTGGCTCCGGTGAAGGTTCGCTCCGCCACGTACCGGCATTCGGTGGCTGCACCAGAAGGCACGAGGCTGCCGTCGGCATCGACGGCGGTGATCTCCGTTCAGCTCGATCTCTTGTCGGGCCTCTTCCAGTGGGCGAACCTGGGCGACACGATCAGGGTGTATCTCGACGGTGAACCATCGCAGGTGAGCCCGCTGCGCGAAGCACTGTGCAACAAGGTGGTGGCGGTGATGGTGCAGACCACGCCGCACGGCCCTTGGTCCGGCCCCCATGCGCAGCGCCCGGAGCTTGCCGGTTTCGGCGATGACGAAGCCCTGATTCCCTATGACGAGCGTTCGCATCCGGCGTATCGCTTGCTCACCGAATACTTCGCCTTCCCCGACAAGTTCAACTTCGTCGATTTGCCGCTGCCGCGTGCGGCGCTTCCGATCGTCAGTGAAGGGGCAGACACCGGTACGGCGGTGCGAAGCCTCACGCTGCACTTCGTGCTGTCGGGCATGCACTCCGATTCTGAGCAGGCACGCGTGCTCGAAACCATCTCGGTGCGCAACTTTGTGCTGGGCTGCAGCCCCGTCGTGAACCTGTTCCAGCAGAACGCCGACCCCATTCGCGTCACCCATGCCGCGACGCAGTATCCGGTGGTCGTTGACGCGCGCAGGGCTTTTGGCTACGAGGTCTATTCGATCGACAAGGTGTTTCGCGTCAAGCAGACGCCTCACGGTGAGTCGATCGACGAGTTCAGGCCGTTCTTCTCGCTGCAGCACGACGACCTGCTGGGTGACAACGACAGCCTCGGCGAGCAACCGCCGGGCCGCTACTGGCATGCTCAGCGCGACGACGCCATTGCGGACGTGAGCCCGGGCTATGAACTCGAGATGTCGATCGTCGATGTCGACTTCGAGCCCGCAATACCGCAAACCGACACCTTGTCGATCCATGTCACGGCCACGAATCGCGATCTGCCGAGCTTGCTCAGCTTCGGCGGAACGGGGGGCGACCTCTTCATCGAAGGCGGCAGCATTGCGCGCGAGATCCGCATGCTGCGCAAGCCCACCTCGGCCCACAGCTTCGGCCGCGGCAAGGGTAATCTGTGGCGGCTGATCTCTCATCTGTCGCTCAACCACCTGTCGCTCAGCGGGCGCGGTGTCGACGCCCTGAAGGAGATGCTGCGCCTCTACGATTTGCCGCAAGACGCAGCCAACCGCCGCCAGGTCGACGGTCTGGTCTCTGTCGAGTTTCTGCCTGCCACGGCCTGGCTCCAAGGCGAACCCTTTGCCACCTTCGTGCGGGGCACCGAGGTTCGGCTTGTCGTCGACGAAGAGAATTTCGTCGGAACCGGGCTGAGCCTTTTTGCAGCCGTGCTCGACCGCTTCTTCGGCCTGTACGTGCACATCAACAGCTTCACGCAACTCACGGTCATCTCGTCGCGCTCGAAGCAAACCCTCTTCAAATGCCCACCCCGCAACGGCGCGACAGCACTGGTCTGATCGAGCAGCTGCTCGACAACCCACACCGCTTCGAGTTCTTCCAGGCGGTGCGGCTGCTGGAGCGTGCGTTCGCCGGTCCGCAGCCTTCAGGCGCTGACTTGCTGCCGGCGCAACTGCGGTTTCGTAATTCGATCTCGCTTTCGTTCCCCGCGAGCGAGATCGAATCGCTGACCGTTCGTCGCAGCGACGACGAATCCTCCGGTCAGGCCATCGAGCGCATCGAGATGACACCGGCCTTCATGGGCCTCCTTGGCATGTCGGGTGCCTTGCCCTTCGTCTACACCGAGCAGATCGCCCAGCGCGAGCTCTACGACAAGGACTTTGCCGCGCGCAGCTTTCTCGATCTCTTCAGCAACAGAGCGGTCGCGCTCTTCTATGCGGCCTGGAAGAAGAGCCGCCTGCATCTGCAGTACGAGGCCGATCGCCGCAATCGCTTTGCGCCGATGGTGCTGGCGCTGGCAGGTGTCGGTCAGAACGCTTTGCACGATCGCCTGCAGCCGAAAGACGGCGGTGTCGACGACGAAAGCTTGGCTTTCTTTGCCGGCGCCCTGCAGCAGCGGGCCTTGTCGGCTCAGCAACTGCGGCAACTGTTGTCTCGCTATCTGCGGGTGCCGGTGTGCATCGAGCAATTCTGCGGTCGCTGGTACACCTTGCCGCCGAGCGCGCGCACCTCGCTCGGCATGGGCAACGGCATGCTCGGCCGCAATGCCCTGTCGGGCGAGAGAGTGTGGCAGCGCGACTTGCGGGTGAAGGTCACTCTAGGCCCGCTGACCCACAAGCTGTTCCAGCGCTTCCTGCCCGGCGCCCCCGGTGCCACGGCGTTGCGCGAGCTGCTCACGCTGCTGAGCGGCGTGAGTCTCGAGTACGAAATCAATCTTGCGTTGCGTGCAGACGCCGTGCAGAGCAGCGCCCTCGATTCCAATCGCGCGCCTTTTGCGGGCCGGCTCGGCTGGGACACCTATGTCCAGACGCTCCCGCAGCAAGCAGACCGCTGCGACGTGCGCTACGACATTCATGCCGCCACAGCCGCCTAAATTCAATCAATAACCCATCGCTGTCATCACCGTCACGTTTCATGTCCAACAATCTCAAGACACTCATCTCCAAGCTCAACGACACCACGCGCCGTGCCGCCGAGCGGGCGGCCAATCTGTGCATGGCACGTGGCAACTACGAAGTCGACCTGGAGCATCTTTTCCTTGCGTTGCTTGAAAGCCCGCAAAGCGACTTCGCGCTGCTGTGCAAGAAGTCGGGCATCTCCTCCACCGAGCTGCAACGCGATCTCGAGAATGAGATTGGACGCTTCAAGACGGGCAACACGCGCACACCGGTGTTCTCCCAGCATCTGCCGGTCTTGCTCGAACATGCCTGGTTGATCGCGTCTCTGGAGTCCCACACCACACGCATTCGCAGTGCCCATCTGCTTCTGGCCTTGCTGACTGAGCCAAGTCTGAGCCAGCTCGCCTACCGCGGCTCCAAGCTCTTCGTGAAGTTCAAGCTCGACGAGTTGAAGCACAAGCTGCCCGAGCTCACGCAAGGTTCGCAGGAAGCTGCCGAAACCGTCAGCGCGGCCGATGCCCCTGCACCGGGCACCGATGAAGAAGCCGCCGAACAGGCCGCCGCACCCGGCAAGACCCCAGCCCTCGACCAGTTCACCACCAACCTCACGCAGCGCGCTCGCGACGGCAAAGTCGATCCGGTCATCGGCCGCGACCCCGAGATTCGGCAATGCATCGACATCCTGATGCGCCGCCGTCAGAACAACCCCATCCTGACCGGCGAGGCCGGTGTCGGCAAGACGGCGGTGGTCGAGGGGCTGGCGTTGCGCATTGCCCAGGGCGATGTGCCGTCGCCGCTGCAAGGCGTGGAGTTGCATACGCTCGACATGGGTTTGCTGCAGGCGGGTGCTTCGGTGAAAGGCGAGTTCGAGAACCGCCTGAAGAACGTGATCGATGAGGTGAAGAAGAGCCCGCACCCGATCATCCTGTTCATCGACGAAGCGCACACGATGATCGGCGCGGGCGGGCAGGCTGGCCAGAACGATGCCGCCAACCTGTTGAAGCCGGCTCTGGCGCGCGGCGAGTTGCGCACGGTGGCGGCCACCACCTGGAGTGAGTACAAGAAGTACTTCGAGAAAGACGCGGCGTTGGCTCGCCGCTTCCAGGTGGTGAAGGTTGAGGAGCCGAGCGAGCCGCTGGCGGCTGCCATGCTGCGTGGCATGGCGCCGCTTATGGAGAAGCATTTCAACGTGCGCCTGTTCGATGAGGCCATCACCGAAGCCGTGCGTTTGTCGGCCCGCTACATCAGCGGCCGACAACTGCCCGACAAGGCCATCAGCGTGCTTGACACCGCCTGCGCCAAGGTGGCGCTGGGCCAGAACGCCACGCCGTCGGTCATCGAAGACACGCAGCGCCATCTCGACCGCTTGGCGGCCGAAAGAGGAGCACTCGAACGCGAAGCTGCGGCCGGCGCGGACCACGCGGCGCGCCTGGCCGAGCTGGCCGAGCAGCAGCAGCAACTGACAGACAAGGCCACCGCGCTGAAGACGCGCTGGGAGCAGGAGAAGGCACTGGTCGGCCAGATTCGCGAGCTGCGTGCCGAGCTGGAAAGCAAACCTGCGGCGCCCGCCGAGCCAGATGCCAAACCCAAGGCAATCAAGAGCGGCAAGGCGAAGGCCATGCCCGCATCACCCGAGCATGCCGTACTTCAGGCCAAGCTGGCGGAACTTGCCACCTTGCAAGGTGAAAGCCCGATGGTGCCGATGCAGGTCGATGGCACCGTGGTCGCCGAGATCGTTGCCGCGTGGACAGGCATTCCGCTCGGCAAGATGGTCAAGGACGAGATCAAGACCGTGCTCGGCCTCTTGCCCACGCTGCAAGAACGCATCATCGGCCAGGACCATGCGCTCGAAGCCGTGGCCCAGCGTGTGCGCACCGCACGCGCCAACCTGGAAGACCCGAACAAGCCCAAGGGTGTGTTCATGTTCGTGGGCCCCTCGGGCGTCGGCAAGACCGAGACCGCGCTGGCGCTGGCCGATGTGCTCTACGGCGGCGAGCGCAACATGATCACCATCAACATGAGCGAGTACCAGGAGGCTCACACGGTGAGCGGCCTCAAGGGCTCGCCGCCCGGGTATGTGGGATACGGTGAGGGCGGCGTGCTGACCGAAGCCGTGCGCCGCCGGCCCTACAGCGTGGTGCTGCTCGACGAAGTGGAGAAGGCCCACCCCGATGTGCTGGAAATGTTCTTCCAGGTCTTCGACAAAGGCGTGATGGACGATGCCGAGGGCCGCGAGATCGACTTCCGCAACGCGCTCATCATCCTCACGAGCAACGTCGGCTCGCAGGCCATCATGCAGCTGTGCCTCAACAAGCCGGCCGAAGAGCTGCCCGATGCCGACGCGTTGACCGAGCAGTTGCGGCCGCAGCTCTACAAAGCCTTCAAACCGGCCTTTCTCGGCCGCATGAAGGTCGTGCCTTACTACCCGATCTCCGACAACGTGCTGGAACAGATCATTCGCCTGAAGCTCGGCCGCATTGCGGCGCGCGTGGCCACCAACCACAAGGCGGTTTTCGACTACGACGACGGGCTGGTCGATGCCGTGTTGGCGCGATGCACCGAAGTCGATACCGGTGCGCGTGCGGTCGACCACATCCTCAACGGCACGCTGCTGCCAGAGATCGCCGAGAGCGTGCTGGCGCGCATGGCCGAGGGGCAGGCCATCGCTCGCATCAAGGTCAGTGCAGGCAAGGACGGCAAGTTCAAGTACAGCGTGAAGTGACGGGCATGGTTACCGAAGTTTCATCTGTAACTGTGGTGCCTCGTCCCAACGAGGGATTGATGGTGAGCCCCTCTGGCTGGGATGATTCAGTGTTGGCATTTCGCCCTTGCATGCCTGCACTTTTCTCCTGCCCACCATGACTGTCTTGTCTGCCGTCCAGTCCCTTGTTCAAGCTGTCTTGGCGGCGCTCGGGCCCAGCCAGAATCAGCGCTTGCTGCGCCTTCACACGCCGCTTGGCCCCAACGTTTTGCTGGCCGAGCGCATGCACGGAGTCGAGGGCATCGGTCCGCGGGCGCCTGGTACCTCGGCTGCTGCAGGCTTCAAGTTCGAAGTGCTGGTGCTCAGCACCAACGCCCACCTGCAGCTGAAAGACCTGATCGGCCAGCCGGTGCGGCTTGATCTGCTTACGCAGCAAGGTGTTTCGGACCTGCGGCCCTTCCATGGCCACGTGACGGCTTTCGCCCTGCTCGGCAGCGACGGTGGTTTGGCCCGCTACAAGCTCACCATCGAGCCGTGGCTCAGTTTCCTGGGCCACAGGCAAGACGCCTGGGTTTTCCAAGACAAGACGGTGATGCAGATCGTCGACGAGGTGTTCGCCGACTATCAGGCGCAAGGCAAACTGGCCCCGGCGTGGCGCTGGGAGTTGGCCGATGCAAGTGCCTACCCACAGCGCAGCTTGTGCATCCAGTACCACGAGAGCGATCTCGCCTTCGTTCAGCGCCTGCTCGCTGAAGAAGGCTTGTTCTGCTGGTTCGAGCACAGCGCGGCCGATGGCGAGAGCCTGGGCCAACACACCCTCGTTATCGCCGATCACAACGGTTGCTTCCAACCCAATGCGCAGCCGCACGTGCGTTACACACAAAGCGCATCGGCCAGCTTCAAGGAAGACAGCCTCAACCAGTTCCACGAAACCCGCCGCATCACGTCCACGGCCTTGGCTGCCGCCAGCTGGGACCACCGTAGCGTGCAGCAAGTCAGCGCCCAGGCCTTGGGTGATGCTCGGCTCAGCCCCGCTGCGATGCAACTCGACCTGCGTGACCAGCCCGGAGCCTATGCGTATGAAGACGAGGCCCAAGCCCAGCGCATCATTCGCCGCCAGCTCGAAGCCATCCAGGCGTCGGCCTATCAATACCAAGGCCAGGGTGCACTGCGCCAGGCCGCCTGTGCCACCACCTTCACGCTGAGCGAACACGCGAGCGTGAGCGCGGGCACACGCTGGGTGACGCTGGCCGTGCAGCACCGCGCCCGCAACAACATCACCGCCGATCTTGGTACCAGCCTCAAGTCATTGCTGGGCAAGGTGCCGCAGGCCTTTACCACCCGAACCGACGAGGCTCCAGCACAGCGCACACCCAAGCCCAGCCTCTTCAAGGGCTCTGCCAATCAGACCGATGAACCCCTGTACCAGGCACAACTGCTGGCCCAGGATGCCAGCATTCCGGTGCGCGCCGCCAGCGGCGTCAGCGCGCAAGGCGACATCGTCTTCTCTCGCCCGCAAGTGCCGGGCGCACAGACGGCCATCGTCGTCGGCCTGGGCGAGCCTGTGCATACCGATCGCGATGGCCGCATCAAGGTGCAGTTCCACTGGCAGCGCGGTGACAGCAGTGCGCATCGCCTCGACCACACCGCCGGCAGCAACGCACCCGGTGACGACAGCACGGGCACCTGGGTCCGCGTGAGCCAGGCCTGGGCGGGAGCCAATTGGGGCGGGCACCATACGCCGCGATTGGGGCAAGAAGTGGTGGTGAGCTTTATCGAAGGCGACATCGACCGCCCCGTTGTCACAGGCAGCGTCTATAACGGCCAAGGCCAGCAAGACGCTCAAGGCAACCAGGTGGCGGCTGGCGCCGCCACGGCCACAGGCAACGCCGGAGCGTGGTTTCCAGGCAACCAGAAGGCCGGCGAGCAAGAAGGTCACCAACACACCCAGGTGCTGACCGGCTTCAAGAGCCAGAGTCTGGATGCGAGCCAGAGCGGGGCCGGTGCCTACAACCAACTCGTGCTCGACGACAGCCCGGCGCAAGCTCGCGTCACGCTCGGCAGCACCACGTCGGCCACCTGGCTGCAACTGGGCCATCTGCTCCAGCAGAACGACAACCAACGCCTCGCCAAGCGAGGCCACGGGCTGGATCTGACGACCATGGCGCACGGCGCGGTGCGCGCTGGATCAGGCCTGCACCTGAGCGCCTACACCCGTGCGCAAGGTACGCAAGCCAGCGCGCAAACCGTTGAAGCTCGCGCGGCGATCGCGCAACTCGAGCAAGCCGGCGAATTGACGCAGACTCTGAGCGACACCGCACAGAAGCACAACGCCAAGCTGAGCGCGGAGGTGCAACCCAAAGACTTGCCCGCACGCACCGCGCAGCAAGCCAGCGTCGACAGCCTGGGTGCGACCGACGGCCTGAGTGATGTCCAAGCAAGCGCCGGTGAAGATGCCATCGCCATCCAAGGCGGCGCCGGCACCATCAGCGCCTGGAGCCGCCCCGACTTGCTGGTCAGCGCCCCCGGTGGCATCGGCGCGGCCACACCTGTCCACAGTGTGATGAGTGCGGGCAGCACGGCCAGCCTGGTTGCCGGCCAAGACATCAACCTCGAGAGCCAACGCCACACCGCCGTGGCCCTGAAGGCCGGCCTGAGCCTCTTCACCTATGGCAAGGCGCAGAACGAGAACAAGCCCAACGTCGAAGTCGGCATGCAGCTCCACGCCGCCAGCGGCAACGTCTCATTGCAGGCCCAAGCCAACACGCTGAGCCTGACGGCCGACAAGGCCATCAGTGTGGCCAGCGTCACTGATGCGATCACAGTGGGCTCGCCCAAGCATGTGCTGCTTGCGGCCGGGGGCAGCTCGCTTCGCATCACCAACGGAAGCATCACGCTCACCACCAGCGGACCGGCGAGCTTCAAGGCGGCGATGAAGGAGTTGGCGGGGGCTGAGAGCGCGTCGGTACCCGATCTTCACTTCGGCATCACGTCTCTCCCAAAGCACTATCTTCGTTTCGTAGCTAAAGACGCCTCGGGCAGTCCCCTTGCTGGCAAGGCCTATGCCTTGATGATGCCCGACGGCAGCACGCGCAGCGGTAAAACCGATGCTTCGGGCAGAACCGAACAGGTCCTCACCGACGGCCCGAAGCGCATCGGCATCTTCATCGAGGATGCCGAGCACGAAGGCTTCTACGTCTCCGAACAGCAGTAAAAGAACTCGACAGAACTGAGGGAGGGCCACCTCATGGCCAGCGGAAAATTCAAGCTCTTCTACAGGGACGGTAACGTCGATCACCCTTGCGTTGGGGTGCACTACCAAGTGACCTCGCCTGGGTCGGCTGTCGTAGCCTCTGGAACGACTGATGCACAAGGGGAAACCCAAGGGTTCGTGTCCTCTGCCGGCGCGGGGACGTATGTGCTGGCCGTGCGTGAGAGCGCGGCTGGAGGCTGGGGCAAGCCGGATCTTCACGACGGCGCCGACAACGTGTGTGAGATCGAGTTGGGATCCAGCGCCGATTCGGGAGCCAAGACGAAGGCGATTCGTGTCAAGCCATTTTTCAGGATTCGATTCCACACCCACCCTGACCGTAAGCCTATTGCCGGCGCGAAGTTCACCGCGCATGCATTGGATGCCAACGGCAAGCGTGCCGTCGCAAGGGATCTTGACAAGTCGAAGCCGGTGACCGGCGAGACCGACGGGAAGGGTGAAACCGCCGTGATCTTCTGCGCGAGCAAGGCGACTTTCAGCTTCGTGCTGCCTAACACAGGTGGCAAGGTGAGCGTGCAAACGAAGATGCTGCCGCCATTGGTCAAGGGCCAGGACCATACTGTCTATGACTTTCCCTTCAAGACCGTCATGGCTACGACCGGTCCTGACCCTGCCAAACAAGCCGAGATGGCGGGCAAGAAGAGCCTGCCGGTGTTGATCTCGCCGGCCGACGAAGAGCTGATCATGGTGCCGCAGAGTGACTTCGACGAGTTCGAGGAAATGAGTGGCCGTCTCGACAAGATCATGGGGGCGGCCCACCTGGCCAAGCTCGACCTGAGCCGCGCGCTCGAATCGCAGACAGCGTCCGAGATCGCGGCCGCCGAGAAGGCGCTGGGCCTTGCGGAAGACAAGGTCAAGTCCGAGCTCAACAAGAACTTCTCGAAGGTCGCCGACCTGAAGGAGGTCGTGACCCTGGAGTCGTTCAACAAGAGCGGCGTCAAGGGCGAGTCGCAGATGGGCCTGCGCCGCCGCTACCTGAAGAACGACAAGTACCTGCAGCTCAAGGCCAAGAGGATCAACAAGTCCGAGTACAAGCTCAACCTCAAGTTCGGAAGCGTCGCCGGTGCCAAGGCCGGGGCCAGCACCTCGCCCAAGTCGCTGGACGTGGCGGCGCTCAAGAAGTCGTTCGAGAAGATCTCGTACAGCCTCAAGACCAGCAAGGAGTGGAAGACCGACCCGAAGGTCATCAATCTGCTCGACCTGGCCGGCAACGAGTTCGCCGACACCCTGCTCAAGAGCGAAACCTACGAGGTCGACGTCCAGGCGCAATGGCTGCGCTTCGTCGGGGCCGCGGGTGCCAACGCTGAGGTCGACTGGAAGAAGAAAAAGGCGCTGATCCAGGGCAACCTGCAGGCCAAGCTCGTTCTGTGCGAAGGCAAGGCCACCGGGCGCTGGGCAGTCCCGTCGCTCAAGGGCTGGATGATGAGCTTCGGTGGCGAAGACCTGGGCGCGCTGCGCTTCGTGATCGAGTGCGAGCTCTACGGGTTCGCCGGCGCCAAGCTGATGGCCAGTGGGGCCGTGGGCATCGCATTGAAGGACGGCAAGCAGGTGGCCCAGCCCGTCAAGAAAGACGACAGCCAGTCGCTTGCCAAGTCCATTGATCCGAAGACCAGGCTGCCGCGTTTCCAGCCCGACAGCCCTTACGCCAAGATGCCCGAGAACCTGAATGGCGTGCAGGCCGAGGTCAATGCCTTCGCGGGCGTTGAGGCCGGTGTCACGCCCGGCGGCAAGATCCAGTGGCTGCCGCCGCGCCAGAAGGAATTCGTGAGCTTCGCCGAGGTATCGGGCACGCTGGCCGGCAACGCCGGTATCGGCGCGGCAGCCCAGCTCTACATCTACATGGCCGACGGCAAGTTTCGCGTGCGTGTCGCCGCGCAGCTGTGCTTCGGCCTGGGCGGTAAGGGCTCGGTCGACTTCACCGTCAACGCCGACAAGATCTCCGAGTTCGTGGAGTGGATCGCCTACCAGCTGCTGCACGCCGGCTTCCGCAAGCTGGTTTATTTCGCGGAGGCTGCCTTTGGCGTGTTGACCCGCCTGATGCTGCTGTGCGTGGCCCATGGCTCGCCGGAGGCGAAGGCCATCGAGGCCTGGGCTGCAGACATCAACAATTCGTTCGACGCCTACATCGATTCGCTAGAGTTGGCCAAGACGCGGCGCGAGATGGTGGACAACATCAACCGCGTGCCGCCGTGGCTGGTGCATGCCACGCCCGAAACCCGCGGCATGCTGCTGTACCAGATCACTCGCCACGGCACGCCCAGTCATGCGCGCGACCTGCCCAGCTCCAAGGAAAGCACCTTGTTCGATATCCAGATCCACTACCTGTCGTCCCACAAGGACGCGGTGTGCAAGATCCTGGAAGGGGTGCAGACGGCCAGGGAGTGGGCCAATGTCATGGAGCACATGTCTGTCCGCGGCGGCAAGGTCACTGATGCCGGCAAGAAAGAGGGCGACGTGGTTCGCTTCCTTAACAATGGCGTCTCTCTGGCCGACCTGCCTCCGGTGATGTCGCGCATGAACCAAGCTACAACCACGGCACCGGCGAAAGACGCGTCCACCACGGGCAATGCCTTCCTTGATCGTTACCTGAAGAAGCGCGACTCCCTGATCGACCGCTTTCCAAAGGGTTACCACGTGGCGCAGCTCATGCCCTACGGCGGTAACGGCCTGCACCGCAGTGGGCAACCGGCAGCGGACTTCGGGCAGATCGAAACGCGGGGCGTCGGCGAAGCGATGTCGGGTGACCCAGGCTCCAACGTCGGGTGAGCGTGCCGAAGGGGCTGCTCTGCGTCGCGCGACTTAGCGCCTGGACGGCACGGGCTTCGCGCTGTTGACCACACAGCGCGCGGCGGTGTCGCGGGTCATGTTGACGTCGGGGTCGGGCTTGAAGGTCACCGGGTTGACCTTGGGCGGGTCCGGATGCCGGTGATGGCGCGCGAAGCTGAAGCCATCGCCAGGCGCAAGGCCGTTGCCAGCCTGGTTGCTGAAGCTCCTCAAGACTTTCTCCTGGCCCGTGGGAGGGCCTGCAGGGTTCTTCTCGGCAGATGTTGCGTAGTACCCTGGCCCGTACCAGTCGAGCATCCATTCGAAGCCGTCGGTCACCATGTCGTGCAGGCCCAGGGGCGTGGGCGGAAACTGACCCAGCGGAAGCGACGGCCAGGGCGAATCGAGTTGGTGCTTGGCGAGGTAGTCTTCGATCTGCGAGGAGCCCCACACATTGCGACCATCTTCCATCTTGCCGTTGTCGGTGGCGTACAGCAGCATCTGGCCCCGGTTTCGCGCGGCGTACTCCCACTGCGCCTCGGTCGGCAGGTCCATCGGTAATTGCAGGAGGCCGCCCAGCCACAGGCAGTAGTCGCGGGCCTGTTGCCACTTCAGGCCAGCCGCTGCATCGGCGTACCGCGTCTTCCTGCTAATCCGGTCCATGCCGGCGAGAGCCTTGCCCGTGGCAGCGCTGTACACGTCGTGGTCGGCATAGGTGGTCTTGTAGGCGCTCATCGAGAAGCTGTCGACGCTCACCATGTGCGCAGGCTTGTTGTTGGTCGCCGGCGAATAGGGCAGCTTGTCGGGGCTGTGCAGCGGCCCGAAGTCGCCCATCTGGAAGCTGCCGCCTTCGACGAACTTCAGGTTCTTCAAGGTCTTATCCATCAGCGCTTTCACGGGCGGCGTGAGGGCGGCAGTGGCTGTCGCATCGGCCGTCTGGGGGGCAGCGGCGGGGGCCGGCACTGGAGGCGGCGACTTGGCCTCGCAGGCCGGCAGCGAGATGGTGGCCCACAGGCCGCAGCACAGCAGTCGGGCGACGCGGCGGGAGGGCGCAGACCGAATTGGCGTGAATGGGTGGGGCATCGTCGCGGGATTCATGGGTCGGTTGTCATGGCGATAGAGAATGGCCGCATCTTATGCGTGCAACGCTACTGCCAGACGCGTTGGCACACACGCATACAACTCCACAGGCAGCGGTGCGTTGGACCGCCTTCTGCCCCGTCGGGCGGTGTGTCTCGTCGATGTCGAAAGCGTTGTTGTTGAAAGAGCTGATGTCCAAAGCCCTGGTGTCGAAGGCCCTGCGTATCCTGTTGCTTTTCAGTGCCAGCGGGTGGGCCTGCCTGGCTCTTCCGGCCATGGCGCAACAGTCGCTCGTCTTGCCCGTCTATGCCCCGGTGGTCGACCCCACGGGCATGCTGGCAGAGGCCGAGGCAACGGCCCTCGCCGGCAAGCTGCGCGCCTTCGAGAAGACCTATGGGCCGCAGGTCGCAGTGGTGCTGCTGGCCACGACGAAGCCCGAGCCGGTCGAGGACTATGCCAACCGCCTCGCCAACACATGGAAGCTCGGCCGCGTGGGCATCGGCGACGGTATCGTGATCGTGCTCGCGCGCGACGACCGCCAGGCTCGCATCGAGGTGTCTCGCGCGCTGGAGGGCGTGCTGCCCGACGTGGTGGTCGGCCGGATCCTCGGCCAGGTGGTCATGCCGGCCCTGAAGCAGGGTGACATCGCAGGCGGCCTCGATCGCGGCGTGGACGCCCTCATCGCGCGCATGACGCAGGCAGAGGGGCCGCAGGTCGGCACGCCGTCGCCTAACCGCCTCGAGACCTGGCTAGGGCGGCATCAAACAGAGGTGGCGTGGACGGCCGCCGGGCTGGGCGGCACGATCTTCGTCCTGTTGATGGGCGTCGCGCTGGCCAAGGTAGGCGGCGTGCTGGCGGGCTTCTTCCTTGTGGTCATCGGCGCGCTGGCCGGCATCACCGGGCGGCAGTACCAACTGCACGCCGACGGAACGGGCGGCTCGCTGCGGCTGGGAGCCTTCGTCTTCTTTGCGGCGTTCTTCGCGTGGGGCCTGGTGGCGCTCATGCTCTTCGGCCGCAAGAGTCGCGACGGCGGGTCGAACGCGGGGTCGACCCGGCGCCACGGATCGAACGACCGCGATGACCGTGACGACTCTGGTTCGTCGTCGGACGACCGCAGCAGCGCCCCGGACGATCACAGCGGCGGTGGCGGTGACTACGCGGGCGGCGGCGCGACGGGTCGCTGGTGATCCGTCCCGAGCATCTTCGCGCGCCGGCACGAGTAAGGTGCGCTCCGTCCAAGGCCCAAGAGGCCGCATGATCTCCCGCACCGATATCGAACCCAACGACACCCGCAGCTTCGACTGCCGCATCAGCCATGACCCCGAAGTCCTGTTCGGATGGCGGCCTGACGCGCCACAAGCTGATCGGAAAGAATGGGCGACGGGAAGTATTAGGTAATCGATCGGGCCTCGCATGGTCAATTCCAAGTCGCCCACCTGCATCTCCGTGCTTCTTGGCTGGGTTTCCAACATTTCACAGCAATGAATATGCTCAATAGCTCAACGACGACAACTACTCATAAGCCTTCGGTCGCCGGAGCACTTTCGATTCCTGTGACCTTGGGTTTGATCCTGGCCAATGTGTTGGTCTATGTCGTGATGGTGGCCGGTGGCGTTCATTGGTTCAAGCCCGAGAACGAGGACCTGATTCGATGGGGTGGCAACGTAGCGCCGCTCACCATGTACGGCGAGGTCTGGCGATTGTTGAGCAGCATGTTTCTGCATGGTGGCCTGATGCACTTGCTGATGAACATGTACATGCTGCTGCTGATGGGCACGCTCCTGGAGCGGCGATTCGGCTCGCTGCGCGTGGTGGCGGTCTATTTCACCACCGGTGTGATGGGCGCGATTGCCAGCGCTTGGTGGAATTCAGTGCACACAGTGTCTGGTGTGTCGTTCACCGGTTTCGGCATGCCGATTTCAACGAGTGGTCTCAGGCTGCTCGTCAGCGTTGGTGCCTCCGGGGCCATCATGGGGCTGGCAGGTGCCATGCTGGTGGCCACGCTGAGGCCTCATGCCGATGACACACACGCAGACCTCAAGCCAATGACCAAGGGATTGTTTCAAGTTGTTGGGCTCAACATTGTTCTCGGATTGGTGATCTCCGGTATCGATCAAGCGGCGCACGTAGGCGGAGCACTCGCTGGTTGCATCTCAGGTGCTCTGTTGCTCGCCGCGGAAGCGCCTCGCGCGCCTTGGGCTCGTTGGTCCGGCCTGGTACTTGTGGGTGCCGCAGGCCTCGCAGGTTTTGTGGGTGTGTCATACCTTCCGCATTCCCCTGCATTGGATGAGTTGCACGAAGCGTTAGCGGCCGAGAGCCGGCAACTGCAACTGCAGAAGGAGAGCGCGTTGCGCGATCAAGAGGTTGAGCGCATGGCCGAAGCAGATGCCCGCATGGCGCCGCCCCCGGTTGACGAAGCCAAAGCCAAAGGGCAACAAATCTCGCTCGCACGGAAAGACGATCAGTCAGTCACCTCATTCAGATTTTCGGGTGATGGCAAGCGCTTGTACCTGCCCGACATCCAGGGAAACAGGCTGTTGGAAATGAGCGTCGATCAGCCGGCATCTGTGCGATTGATCGATGGGCCTTCGCTGCCAGCGGATCACGGCGGCTGCAGTCACAACATGTGCCGGGGCCGTGGTGCAACATCAGTCGCAATCGCCTCGGACGGGCGCTTTGCCTACGTCACTTCGTTGCAGCAAGACGCGTTGGCGCTGGTTGACTTGAGCACCGGCAAGTTGGACGCGGCCGTTCCCGTGGGACGCTTTCCGCGTGACGTGGCACTGTCTCCGGACGGCAAGCGTGCGTTCGTGATGAACGCCGTGGACAACACGGTTTCAGTGGTTGATTTGCAGTCGCGTAGTGTCACAGGATCACCTCTGCGGCTGCAAGGAGGTGACGCATCGGGCCAACCGTTTGGCCGCAGGGTAGGCCTGTGGGTCGATAAAGCGCACGAACGGCTTTACGTGTTCGATGGTGTCGCGGGGCAGGTCGAGACGTTTTCGGTTCAAACGCTACAGCGAGAAAGCACGCTGACCATCCCAGACTTTGGTGTGGAAATTGCCGCGTTGTCATCGAATGGACAGGCACTCTTGCTCATCGGAGGTGGGCGCGTGAATGTGTTGGACACGAAAGCGCATGCAGTTCAAACCGAGGCGGTTGCTTGCGAGCGTTTTGATTCTGGCGTGATCGCACTTTCCCCTGATGGAACCTTGCTGGCAACGGCCGTTGGCGGCACCCTGCGTATTGCAAAGCTGCAAACAAGGCGAACGGTTGCTGCCTTTCCGAACGTGCCACAAACTCAGAAAATGGAGTTTGCGCCTGACGGGAGGCACCTGTACGTTTTGAGTTCGCCCAACGTATTGACCGTTTTAGATATCACTCAAAGCCTCGACGTGAAGCAGGTTGTGGCTGATCAGGGTGAGGTTTTGTGCAAACCAGCTGGCAGCTGAATTCTCCAAAGAAGGCTAAGAAGAAGGAAGGCCAAGAAGAGTTCGAATCTCGAATCGTGTTGAACTTGCGACCTCTTTCTGCGACCACGGACCCTGCCCGGAGCCCACCATGATCCCCCGCATCGACATCGACCAAACCGACAACGAAACCTTCGACTACCGCGTCAGCTACGAATCTGAGCCGCTGTTCGACGACGGTGGGTTCAGTTCGGTGATGCATTGCCTGGTGGCGGCGATCGAAGGGCTGTCACCGGACGTGGTGGCCGTCGAGGTGGCCTACGGCGGCTTCGTGTCGGGCACTTATCCGCTGGCGGTGGTGGCGATGAACCACGAGCAGGTTGCGGCTCATGCGGTGAACACGGCGGTCGCGATTCGCGAGGCGATGAACGGCGGTTGAGCAGGCCCATGGACGACGCCATCGGCTTGCGTGCGCTGGTTGAGCAGTTCCCTCGGCCTGGGTGCCTGGATCGCATCTACCTGCGGTCAATACGGCGCGTGGCGCCCACTGAAGTGCAAGCCGCCATGGCCCTGGTGCGGCAGGGGCTCGAGGGAGATCACACGGCCAAGCGTTTGCCACGCGCTAGCGTGGACGGCAAACGCCAGGTGACCTTGATTCAGGCGGAGCACTTGCCAGCCATTGCGGCGCTCGCTGGTTTGGCGCGGGTCGATCCGCTGCTGCTGCGTCGCAACCTCGTCGTCTCCGGCGTCAATCTGCTGGCTGCCAAGTCTTTGTTCAAGGACCGGTCGCTGGTGCTGCGCATCGGCGCCTCGGTGGTGTTGCAGGTCACCGGCCCGTGTGAACCTTGCTCGCGCATGGAAGAAGTGTTGGGCCGCGGTGGCTACAACGCGATGCGTGGCCATGGCGGCGTGACGGCTCAGGTGCTGGTGGGCGGTGCGCTGAAGCTTGGCGATGACGTGCGCTGCGAGCTGGCTGCCGTTGACGCGTAACTGGCAAACGCGCAACAAATCAATGCGCTGAACCAGAACCGGGGCAGCAGAGGCTTCATGCGGCTCAATGCCGCTGCGGGATCAGCCGCGTCATTGCTGCGTGGCGCTCCGAGGCCTGCCAGCTTTGCAGCCTGCGCTTGAGATCGGATTGGTCGGTGGCTTGTTCGAGGTAGCGCTCCAGCCGCTCGTCGGTGTCAGCGAACAACACACGAGCCAGGCCGCGCACGGAGCGGCGCACTGAGGCCGCGATAAGAAGGAACTTGTTGTTCATGAAGGTCTGAGTTGAGTCACGTCAGCATGGAGCCCAGGGCCGTCACGATGCGTGTGGTTTGCGGTTCGCTGACCAAGGCGCTCAGCAGATCCGAGAAGTGCGGGTGTTCGAGGCCCGGCGAGATGTACTGCCAGCGGTAGGCCGCGAGCAAGGCGGCATCGAGGCGGATCTGTTCTTGGCTGTTCAGCCGCCGGCTGCAATGGGCGACACGCCGAGCTAGTGCGCGAAATCGCGGCGCAGTTGGTGCGGTGTCACGCCCGAGCTGGAGGCCAAGCCGGCGAGGCCCGACGCGTGACCGGGCTGTTCGAGCAGGCGCATGGCTGCGTCCGCACTGCGCAGCGCGGCGGGCAGCGTGGTGGCGCTCTGCGCCATGTGCTGTTCGAGCCAGAGCGCGAGCGCGTTCAGGCGCATGGCCGGTGTTGCGTTGCGCACCCGCAGCAGGCGTCGTGCAAGGGCCGCCGACGATCTGCCGGCGACGAGCGAGAGCGTTCCGTGCCGCGCCTGCAGTTCGCTCAACGGCGTGCGTGCGGGTGAAGGGGATCGAAGGTCATGTGAGCGCGGTGGGTTCGAGACTGAATTCTCGAAACTCGCGCGCGTTGGCGCATGAGGCGGAAGTCCCGCGCAGCTGCCGCTCAGGTTCGGCGAGGCGGGACGCCTGTCCCGCACCGAACCCCTATGCGCCGCAGCCGAAGCCCGCTTGGCGCGCCATCACGATCATCTGCCCGCGGTTCTCGACTTCGAGCTTGGCGTAGATGTTGGTGATGTGGTTGCGCACCGTCTTCTCGCTCAGGCCGACGAAGGCGGCGATCTGGCTGTTGTCGCGGCCCTGCGCCATCAGCTCCACCAGCTCGCGCTCGCGCGTGGTCAGGTGGCTCAGGCTGCTGGTGTCCTGCACGAAGCGGGGTAGGAAGTCTTGCAGCTCCTGCATCCAGCGCTGCCAGGCCGGTTCGTCCTGCAGCAACAGGTGGTTGTTGCTCTCCAGCGGCACGTAGCGCGCATCGGCGATGTGGCTTGCGAACAGCCGGCCTTCGTCGAAGGGCACCCGCGCGTCGCCCGCGGCGTGCAGGATCAGCGTCGGGCAGGTCACCTGATCGAGCATCGAGACGATGTCGATGTCGTTGAATACACGCATCATGCCCGCCGCATTCGCGGGCGAGGTGGAGATGCGCTGCAGCTCGTTCAACCATTCGTGCTGCGCCTGCGTACCGCCGGGGATGAACTGCGTGGTGAAGAACTGCCGGAAGGCCGGGTTCTCCTGGCCCCAGCCCAGCTCGGCCAGCTTGTTCATGGTCTCGGCTTCTTCACGCTGCCGCAGGCTCGGGTTGCGCTTGAGCCGGCCGCGCGCATAGCCGCCGTGCAGGATGAGGTGGCTCACCCGCTCCGGGTGGCGTACCGCATACGCGACCGCGATCGACGCGCCTTGCGAAATGCCCAGCAGCGGAAAGCGCGCCAGGTCTGCTGCGTCGACCACGCGTTCGAGGTCGCTCACCCAGGCGTCGAACGAGATGTCGCCCACGTTCCAGTCAGACAGGCCGCAGCCGCGCTGGTCGTAGCGGAGCAGTGTGTGGCGTTGCGAGAGTTCTTCGATCAGGTGGCCCCACACCGGGTTGCCGTTGTCGAACTCCAGGTGGCTGAGCCAGTTCGATGCCTTGACCAGCGGCGTGCCGTGGCCCGAGGTGGCGTAGGCGATCCGCACACCGTCGTGCCCGGTGCAGAAGCGGATCTGCTGCTTGAAGGCGCTGCCGCTGCTGGAGCGCACGGGGCTCGTCGGGCGAGGGCGCGCCATCGATTTGCCGGCGGCGCGCCGGATCGAGGTGCTCGGGGCGGTGTCGCAAAAACTGGTGGTCATGCTCTGATCCTGACTGGGGCGAGTGGGCGCAGGGGCAGGCCAGTGTGGGCTGCAGTCGTAACGACTCCGTTTCCCATGACGACGGCTTCGTTTCATTTGTTGTCGTCTTGGGGCGTCGACAGGCGTCCTGTTTTCCTACAAGGCCTTGGCGAAGAGCGATGACAGACAGTCCGCCCTCATCGCCTACGATGGTTGGCAAACCACCTCACTGAGGACGACACCATGGCGCACACGCAAACCGCTCGCCCCGCCCCGCGGCATTTCTCGATGATCCGCGGCTTTCACCTGGCCGATTTCGTCACGCTGGCCAACGCCGCCTGCGGCACGCTGGCGGTGTTCCTGACCATGTCCTACATGGCCACGCAGTCGCTCGCGACCTTCTATGCGGCCGCTGCCATGGCGCCTGCCGCGCTGTTCTTCGACGTGCTCGACGGCCGCGTGGCCCGCTGGCGGCAGACACATTCGTCGCTCGGCCGCGAGCTCGATTCGCTGGCCGACATTGTCTCCTTCGGCGTGGCGCCCGCCGCACTCGGCTTCGCGGCCGGCCTGGCAGGCGGCTGGGACGTGATGGCGCTGGTGTACTTCGTCTGCTGCGGCGTGTCGCGCTTGGCGCGCTACAACGTCACCGCCGAATCGCTCTCAGGCGCCGAAGGCAAGGTCGCCTACTTCGAAGGCACCCCGATCCCCACCAGCGTGTTGCTGAGCGGCGTGCTCGCGCTGGCCGCCTGGCAGGGCGCACTCGGCGACCAGCTGTGGGGTGGCGTGCTGCAGCTGGGACCGTGGGCGCTGCACCCGCTGTCGCTGATGTTCGTGCTGTCGGGCACGCTGATGATCAGCAAGACGCTGCACATTCCCAAGCTGTGACGCCTGGCGCAGTATTGCGCCCGCGTGCAGGCGGCCGGGTATGGTCACCGGTCCAAGCATCTGGCATGCTGTGGTGACGTAAGTAGCCCGTTAGGCCCGCACCGGCCTGCCCACACCATGATCCCTCATCGCCTTGTTGTCGCAGCCTTGCTGCTCGCCCACATCGCCTGCGCGACGTCTCAGCCCAGCGAGCAGCCGACGCTCTCGACACGTGACCAACTTCGGTCGTGTCTGCTCGAAGGTGATGGACTTAAAGAACAGGCCGATGCGCTCTCTACGAAGATGCGCTCGCACGACGCGGAACTCAAGCGTTGGCAGGACCAGATCAAGGCTCACGTCGCCACGCAGTACCGGTTGGACACGACAGACGAAGCAGCTGTGAACGCATTCAACGGCAAGCTCGATGTCCTCAACAAGCGCGTTGAAGAGCTCAATCTTCAGGCTCAAAAACTCAACAAAGAGCAGGCTGGCTACAACAAGTTGATCACTGCTTCCAACGAGCGATGTGCCGGCATGGTCATCACGACTGCCGACCACGACGCAGTCAAGAGCGAGCGCGCAGCCCAAGGAAAGAAGCTTTGAGGCGTGCTGCCTTCTCGCGAGCCGGGCGCGCTTCTCGAGTGCAGGTCAGCTCAAGCGATCACATGCGCTCGAACACCGCGGCGATGCCTTGCCCGCCGCCGATGCACATCGTCACCAGCGCGTAGCGGCCCTGGATGCGCTGCAGCTCGTACAGCGCCTTCACTGTGATGATCGCGCCGGTGGCGCCGACCGGGTGGCCGAGCGAGATGCCTGAGCCGTTGGGGTTGACCTTGGCCGGGTCGAGGCCCAGGTCCTTGGTGACGGCGCAGGCCTGGGCGGCGAAGGCCTCGTTGGCTTCGATCACGTCGATGTCCGACGCCTTCAAGCCGGCCTTCTCCAGCGCCTTGCGTGATGCAGGCACCGGGCCGATGCCCATGTACAGCGGGTCGACGCCGGCGTGGCCGTACGACACCAGTCGCGCCAGCGGCTTGAGCCCGCGGCGCTCGGCTTCGGCGCGTTCCATCAGCACCAGCGCGGCAGCCGCGTCGTTCAGGCCGGAGGCGTTGCCGGCCGTCACCGTGCCGCCGTCTTTCTTGAACGCGGGTTTGAGCTTGGCCATGTCTTCGATCTTCGCGTCGTTGCGCACATGCTCGTCGGTGTCGAACATCACCGTGCCCTTGCGGCTTTCGAGCGGCACCTGAACGATCTGCTCCTTGAAGTAGCCGGCGGCGATGGCCTGCTGCGCGCGGCGGTGGCTTTCGAGGGCCGCCTCGTCCTGCTGCGAGCGGCTGATCTCCCACTTGGCGGCCACGTTCTCGGCGGTGATGCCCATGTGCACGTTGTGGAACGGGTCGTGCAGCGCACCCAGCATCATGTCGACCATCGTCGCGTTGCCCATGCGCGCGCCCCAGCGCGCCTGCGGCAGCGAATAGGGCCCGCGGCTCATGCTCTCGGCACCGCCGGCAACAGCCACCTCGGCATCTCCCAGCAGGATGCTTTGTGCGGCGCTGATGACGGCCTGCAGCCCCGAGCCGCACAGGCGGTTGACGGTGAGCGCCGGCGTGTCGTGGCCGATGCCGCCATCGACCGCGGCCACGCGCGCGAGGTACATGTCGCGCGGCTCGGTGTTGATCACGTGGCCGAAGACGACGTGCCCCACGTCCTTGCCGTCGACCTGCGCGCGGGCCAGGGCCTCGCGCACGGCGATGGCACCCAGCTTGGTGGGCGGCACGTCCTTCAGGCTTCCGCCGAAGGTGCCGATGGCGGTGCGGACTCCACTGACGATGACGACTTCTCTGCTCATGGTGACCTCTGCAAAAGCGGTGGTTTGACGTGCCATCATGCTAGCCTTTTCGCTCAATCCAACGGGTCTCCTCCATGACACAGAACTCCCGCATCACCGTCGTCACCGGCGCCGCCGGTGCCCTGGGCCAGGCCGTCGTTCGCCTGCTGTCCACACAAGGCCACCGCGTGGCCTGCCTCGACCGCGACGAAGCGCGTCTGCGTGCCCTGTTCGGCGAGAGCGGCCAGTTGATGGCAGCCTGCGACGTCACCTCTGACCAGAGCATGGCCGAAACGCTGGAGGCGCTCACACGCGGCGGTGAACACGTCGACGTGCTGGTGCACGTGGCCGGCGGCTTCGAGATGGGCGAGGCCACGCACGCGCTGACGCGCGAGTCGTGGGACCGCATGATGAATCTCAACGCCTGGGCGTTTGTGGCGGTGACGCGCGCGGTGATTCCCAACATGCTGCGCAACGGCGGCGGCAAGGTGATTGCGGTGAGCGCGGCGGCTGCCGCCAAGGGTGCCGCACAGAAGGCGGCCTACATCGCCTCGAAGAGCGCGCTGCAGCGGCTGGTGGAATCGCTCTCGGCCGAGGTGCGCGCCCAGGGCATCTCCGTCAACAGCGTGGCGCCGACGACCATGGACACGCCGGCCAATCGGCAGTCCATGCCCGATGCCGACCGTTCGGCCTGGGTCACGCTCGACAGTGCGGCGCAGACCATTGCCGCACTGGCTTCACCGGCCGGTGATGTGGTGCATGGCCAGCACGTTCAGCTGGGCGCCTGAGAAGGCGTGACCAACCCCGCGAGCGGAACGAACCCGTCATTTCTGACGCTGACGAGACGCGTCTTATCGGCCTCCCGGATGACTCCCATTCGGTGTTCCGATGCGCCGCATTACCTTGATACCTGCGCCAACATGTCGACACCAAGTTGTCAGATGACTAAGCGTTAACCCTTTAATACCAATCCAGGCCGAGTGATTCAATCCCGGCTCTGGAAGCGGTTCCAAGTGCGACAAAAGTCGCAGTTCATCTGCTCTGACGTGGTGCCTCTGGTGACGAGTCAATTCTTTCGTCGCTGAAGTCCGCGCACCGGCAAACGAGGTTTCAACACACGAGAACCGCTCCGACTCGGCTCGCTCGCCGACCTGTCTGGAGGAAAACTCGTGATCAAGAAATTCAAGTTGAATGCGCTGGCGCTGGCCGTCGGCATGGGCGCCAGTTCGCTGGCTTGCGCGGGCACCATCGTCGCGCCGTACTTCTTCACTTGGGGCTTCGGCAGCGGCGCCTACAAGTTCAAGAACCTGGGCGAGGCCAAATCGCGTGCCGGTATGGACGCGATGACGCTGGCCTTCGCCGTCTCGGGTGGCGGCTGCTCGATCGGCGGCGGCATGGAAGCCACGCTGAACGACGCCTCGGTGAAGGCCGACGTCAAGGCCTACATCAACGGCGGCGGGCGCGTGATCCTGTCGTTCGGCGGGGCCGCGGGCACCTACCTCGAATCGGTGTGCTCCACCAACGACCTGGTGACGTTGATCCGCCGCCTGATGGACACGCACGGCACGCACATGATCGACTGGGACATCGAAGGCGGCCAGCTCGGCGACACGCGGCTCAACGGCGTGCGCAACGCCGCCATCAAGCAGCTGCAGGGCATCTACCCCGATCTGTACACGTCGTTCACGCTGCCGGTGAACCCGTTCCGCGCCTCGTCGGAGCCCGGCGGCCTGCCGGACTCGGGCGTGGCCCTGGTGCGCGGCGCGGCGCAGGCCGGCGTCAACGTCTCGATGGTCAACATCATGGCGATGGACTACGGCAGCTACTACAGCGGCGGCAAGAAGATGGGCGATCTCGCGGTGTCTGCCGCGCAGTCGACCTTCAACCAGTTGAAGGGCATCTACCCGAGCAAGACCGACGCGCAGCTGTGGGCCATGATCGGCATCACGCCGATGATCGGCCAGAACGACGAAGCCTCGGAGATCTTCACGCCGGCCGACGCGCTCACGGTCACCAACTTCGTCAAGCAAAAGGGCATCGGCCTCATCGCCTACTGGGCCGCGCAGCGTGACCGCGTGGGCTCGGGCAGCCTCAACGAATACAGCCGCGCGAACACGCGCGACTACGAGTACTACCAGACCTTCGCCGCCGCGAAGAGCAGCACGCCGGCGCCTCCGCCCCCGCCGCCCGCACCGCCGCCGCCCACCGAGACCAAGACCTACCAGGTGCGCTCGGCCTTCTCGGCCTTGTGCCTTGACCTTGAAGGTGCCAGCACCGCCAACGGCGCCAAAACGCGCCAGTCGACGTGCAGCACCGCCGCGTCGCAGCAGTTCTCGTTCGTGCCCGACGCGAGCGGCACCTTCCGCATCGTCAACGTCAACAGCGGCAAGTCGCTCGACGTGACCGATGTGTCCACCGCCAACGGCGCATTGATCCAGCAGTGGACGAGTGCCGGCACCGACAACCAGCGCTTCGCCGTCACGGCCGACGGCGGCGTGGTCGCGATCCAGGCGAAGAACAGCAACAAGTGCTTCGACGTGAAGGACTGGAACAGCGCGGTCGGCGCGCGCATCCAGCAATGGGATTGCGCCGGCACGTCCAACCAGCGCTGGGTGTTGGTGCCGGTGACGTCGGCCCCTGCTCCTTCGCCGGCTCCTGCACCATCGCCGGCACCGGCCCCCGCTCCGGCGCCATCACCGACACCAGCACCCGCACCCGCACCGAACTGTGCGGTGTGGACCGAGGGCAAGACCTACCAGGTTGGCACGGTGGTTCTCGACCAGGGCAAGCCGTACAAGGCGCTGGTCACGCACACCGCGTACGCGGGTGCCGGCTGGAACCCGGCCGCCACGGCCAGCCTGTGGCAAGCGGTTGCGTCCTGCAACTGACCCTGCCAAGCCCTCAGTCAGTTTTTCCAAGAGCCCGTGCGCGGGCCCGATCGCAGATCGCTCTGCGGCGGGCTCGCCATGACGCACCACCGTACCCGTTTCTGGAGTGACCCATGCGCCGTTCAACCGCCAACCCTTCCCGCGTTCCCTTCAAGCCACTGCCGTTGGCGCTGGCGATTGGCGCGGCCTTCCTCGCCGGCTGCGGCGGCAGTGAAGATCCCGCCGCCACTTCACAGCAAGCCCCCACGGAGACGGCGCAAGCCGTCAAGGCTGCCGCACCCGGCAACGCATATGCCATGTCGGCAGGAAGTTATGCGCTGACCAACGTGCTCAGCGGCAAGTGTGTCGATGTGGCCGGCGCAAGCGTGGCTGACGGCGGCCGCCTGCAGCAGGCCAACTGCAACAAGAACCTGGCACAGGCCTTCGAGCTGAGCGAGGTGTCGCCCGGCATCTTCAAACTGCTCAACACCGGCAGCGGCAAGGCGGTCGACGTGGCCTCCGCGTCGACCAGCGATGGCGCGGCCGTCCAGCAGTGGGTCGACAACGGCACCAACGCGCAGCGCTTTCGCGTCGAGCATGCGGGTGGTGACCGCTTCTCGCTCGTCAACGTGGGCAGCGGCAAGTGTGTCGACGTGGTGGGTGCGTCGCTGAACGACGGTGCGCTGCTGCAGCAGGCGAGCTGCAATGCGAGCGGCGGCCAGCAGTTCCGCCTGTTCCCGCGCGTGGGTGCCAACCGCAGCGCGCTGCCGGTCGGTGTGTACCAGGTGAAGGCGGTGTCGTCGGGCTTGTGCCTCGACGTCGAAGGCGGCAGCAATGCCAATGGTGCCAAGACCGTGCAGAACGCCTGCGTCGACACGGCCTCGCAGCGTTTCGAGCCGCGGCCGGAGACCAACGGCAGCTACCGCATCGTCAACGCGAGCAGCGGCAAGTCGCTCGATGTGACCGACGTGTCCACCGCCAACGGCGCGTTGATCCAGCAATGGGCCAGCGCTGGCACCGACAACCAGCGCTTCGCGATCACCGCCTCGGGTGACGGATTCGCCATCAAGGCGCGCAACAGCAGCAAGTGTGTCGATGTGAAGGACCGCAGCCTGCAGGCTGGCGCTCGCATCCAGCAATGGGATTGCGGCAGCGGCACCAACCAGCAGTGGCAGTTCACGGCTGTCGGTTCGCCAGCGCCAGCACCAGCACCAGCACCAGCACCAGCACCAGCACCAGCACCCGCTCCGGCCCCTGCGCCCGCACCGGCTCCCGCGCCAGCACCGAGCCCCGCGCCGGCTCCAGCGCCCAGTCCAGCACCGGCCCCTGCGCCCGCACCCGCACCCGCACCGTCGCCGGCCGACCTCACCGACGCGCGCAAGAAAGACATCGCAATGCAGATCGTCTCCAGCGCCGAGAACTCGTCGCTGAACTGGAAGGCGCAGTACGCCTACATCCAGGACATCGACGACGGCCGCGGCTACACCGCCGGCATCATCGGCTTCTGCTCGGGCACCGGTGACATGCTCGAGGTGGTGCAGGAATACACCAACCGCAAGCCGGGCAACGTGGTGGCCAAGTACCTGCCGGCGCTGAAGAAGGTCAACGGCACCGAGTCGCACAGCGGGCTCGACCCCAACTTCACCGGCGACTGGAAGACGGCCGCCGCAGACACCGTGTTCCAGCAGTCGCAGGACTTCGAGCGCGACGGCGTGTACTTCAACCCCGCGGTGCAGCAGGCCAAGGCCGACGGCCTGCATGCGCTCGGCCAGTTTGCCTACTACGACGCGATCGTGATGCACGGCCCGGGCAGCGACGGCGTGAGCTTCGGCGGCATCCGCAAGGCCGCGATGGCCAAGGCCAAGACGCCCGCGCAGGGCGGCAACGAGACGACCTACCTCAACGCCTTCCTCGATGCGCGTGTGGCGGCGATGAAGACCGAAGAGGCGCACAGCGACGTGAGCCGTGTCGAGACGGCACAGCGCGTGTGGCTGAAGGCCGGCAACCTCGGCCTCGACACACCGCTCACCTGGAAGGTGTACGGCGACAGCTACACGATCAAATAGCCATCGTTACCCGCTCAGGTACCGACATAACGTCCATCACGAGGAGATTCCATGCGCAGGAAAAACCGATCCACCCGGCTCTACTCCGCGCCCTTGCCGCTGGCGCTCGCACTCGGTGTGCTCGCCGGTTGCGGCGGCGCCGACAAGGCCGACACGTCAACCGCGAGTACTGCCGACCAGCGCGAGAAGGCAGCGGCGGTGGCCGCACCCGTGCTGTCCAGCCGCTTCGTGCTGATCAACGCACTGAGCGGCAAGTGTGTCGACGTGGCCGGCGCGAGCAAGCTCGACGGCGGCAACATCCAGCAGGTGGCGTGCAACAACAACCTCGCGCAGGCCTTCGACCTGACGGCGGTGTCGGCCGGTATCTACAAGCTCACCAACGCCGGCAGCGGCAAGGTGATGGACGTGGCGAGCGCTTCGCTGGCCGATGGTGCCAACGTGCAGCAGTGGGCCGACAACGGCAGCAATGCGCAGCGCTTCGAGCTGCAGCGCGTCTCCGGCAACCGCTACACGCTGGTCAACGTGGGCAGTGGCAAGTGCGTGGACGTGGCGGCCGCATCGCTTGCCGACGGCGCCAACATCCAGCAGTACGCCTGCAACGGCACCGGCGCGCAGCAGTTCCAGCTGGTCCCGTTCGCATCGACCCGCGGCGCCTTGCCAGTGGGCCGCTACAACGTCAGCGCCGAGAGCTCGGGTCTGTGCCTCGACATCGCCAACGGCAGCGTGGCCGATGGTGCCAAGCTGCAGCAGTCCAGCTGCAGCAGTGCCGACTCGCAGCGCTTCGAGCTCAGCGCCGAAGCCGGTAGCGCGTATCGCCTGCTCAACGTCAACAGCGGCAAGTCGCTCGACGTGACCGACGTGTCGGCCGCCAATGGCGCGCTGATCCAGCAATGGGCCTCGTCGACCGGCAGCAACCAGCGCTTCCTCGTCACGGCCGACGGCGCGGGCTTCCGCGTGCAGGCGCAGAACAGCGCCAAGTGCCTCGATGTGAAAGACCTCAGCACCGTGCCAGGCGGCAGCATCCAGCAATGGGACTGCGCCGGCAGCAGCAACCAGCGCTGGCGCTTCACGCCGGTGTCGGATGCCCCGGCACCCGCTCCGGCGCCAGCGCCCGCACCGGCTCCTGCACCGAGCCCCGCACCCGCGCCGGCACCCAGTCCGGCCCCGGCACCGAGCCCTGCGCCAGCCCCGGCTCCCGCACCCGCACCCGCACCCGCACCCGCACCCGCACCGTCCCCCGCGCCGTCCTTCGGTTCCAACGTGCTGGTGTTCGATCCGTCGATGTCCGCCGCGTCCATCCAATCGCAAGTCGACCGCGTGTTCAGCGAGCAAGAGTCCAACCAGTTCGGCAACTCGCGTTACGCGCTGGTGTTCAAGCCGGGGTCGTACAAGGTCAACGTGAAGGTCGGCTTTTACACCCAGGTGCTGGGCCTCGGCAATTCGCCCGACGACGTGGGCATCACCGGCACCGTGCAGGCCGACGCGCGCTGGTTCGACGGCAACGCCACGCAGAACTTCTGGCGCTCGGTCGAGAACCTGGCCATCACGCCGAACGGCGGTGTGTCGAAGTGGGCCGTGTCGCAAGCCTCGCCGTTCCGCCGCATGCACGTGAAAGGCGGCATGGTGCTCGACGACGGTGGCTGGTCGAGCGGCGGCTTCATCGCCGACTCGAAGATCGACGGCGCCATCAACTCCGGCGGCCAGCAGCAATGGCTCACGCGCAACTCGCAGCTCAACGGCTGGGGCGGCGGTGGCTGGAACATGGTGTTCGTCGGCGTGAACGGTGCGCCGGCTTCCAACAGCTGGCCCAACCCGGCCTACACCGCCATCGGCCAGACGCCGGTGGTGCGCGAGAAGCCTTTCCTCACCTTCAGCAACGGACAGTACGGCGTGTTCTTGCCCGCGCTGCGCACCAACAGCCAGGGCCCGACCTGGACCAACGGCGCTGCCGCCGGCGAGACGCTGCCGATCAGCAGCTTCTACGTCGCGCAGTCGGGCAAGGACTCGGCGGTGACCGTCAACGCCGCGCTGGCGCAGGGCAAGAACATCCTGTTCACACCCGGTGTCTACAAGCTCACCGACACGCTGCGCGTCACACGGGCCAACACCGTGCTGCTGGGCTTGGGCCTGGCCATGCTGCAAGCCGACAGCGGCGTGACGGCGGTGTCGATCGCCGACGTCGATGGCGTGAAGGTCGCCGGCCTGCTGGTCGATGCCGGTGCCACCAGTTCGCCGGTGCTGATGGAAGTCGGCCCCAGCGGCAGCTCGGCCGACCATGCGGCCAACCCGACCTCATTGCACGACGTGTTCTTCCGTGTCGGCGGGGCGGCCGTAGGCCGCGCGGCGGTGAGCCTGAAGATCAACAGCCACGACGTGATCGGCGACCACTTTTGGATCTGGCGTGGCGATCACAGCAACGGCGTGGGCTGGAACATCAACACCACCACCAACGGCATGATCGTGAACGGCGACGACGTGACCATCTACGGCCTCTTCGTCGAGCACTACCACCAGTACCAGACGCTGTGGAACGGCAACCGCGGCCGCACCTACTTCTACCAAAGCGAAGCACCGTACGACGTGCCTGACCAGGCGAGCTGGAAGAACGGCAGCGCCAACGGCTTCGCTTCTTACAAGGTGGGCAGCAGCGTCACCAACCACGAAGCCTGGGGCCTCGGCGTGTACTGCTTCTTCTCCGCCAACAACGGCGTGAAGCTCGGCAGCGCCATCGAGGCGCCCACCGGCGCGGGAATCAGGTTTCACAACATGACCACGCTGTCGCTCGGCGGCGTGGGCGAGATCACCCACGTGCTGAACAACCGTGGCGACACGGCCAACAGCGCGTCGAACACCGGCCGCCTGGCGCAATGACGACTCACGAAAGGACTGCATCGATGAACAGCATCCCGACATCCGCCCGCCGCCTGCGCTGGGCCCTGGCCCCCGTCACGCTTGCGCTGCTCGTCGCATGCGGCGGCAGCAGCGACGAAGAGAGCAACACCCCCTTGGCCGCCGATGACGACACACAGCAGGTGGCCGATGCGCCGACCGACGACGCGAGCGTGGCCCGCGAGACGGCGCAAGCGGTGACGCCGACGAGCTTCCGCCACCCCGGCATCTTCCTCACGCAAGCGCGCCTCGACGCCTTCAAGCTCGCGCAAAACTCGGCCAACCCGAGTGTGCTGAAAACCGGCTACCCGGTCGTGCTGAACGATTCGCGCAGCGCCTACACCTACTCGCACAAGGCCTTGTCCAACGTGCAGGTGGTGGGCAGCGCCATCGGTGACCAGGAGGCGCGCTTCAAGAACGATGCGCAGGCCGCCTACCTCAACGCGCTGCGCTGGGTGAAGACCGGTGACGTGCGCCACCGCGACAAGGCCATAGCCATCCTCAACGACTGGGCGCGCACCTTCCGCACCTACTCGGTTGCGTCAGGCACGAACGCGGCCCAGGTGCAGCTCGAAGCCGCGTGGATGCTGCCGGTGTGGGTGAGCGCGGCCGAGGTCATCCGCCACCACAACAACGGCGAGGCCGGGTGGTCGCAAGGCGACATCACGACCTTCAGCAGCTTCATCGACCGCCAGTACACCGAGGCCGCGAAGGCGCGCACCCGCGTCAACAATTGGGCGGTGTCGGCCGGCCTCGCGATGATGGCCGCCGGCGCCTACCAGGACAACCCGACGCGCTATGCCGCCGGGCTGCAACGCATCACCGAGATGATCCCGCTGTCGGTGTTCGCAAGCGGCGAGGTCAACGAGTTGAAGGCCCGCGACTGCACCCACCCGCAATACAACCTCGAAGGCTTGGCCCAGGCCGCCGAGATCGCGGTGATCCAGGCCGGCGACACCTCGGTGTGGATGTGGAAGGGCTCGGGCGAGACCACGCCGCGCCTGGCCAAAGGGCTGGAGTACATGGCGAAGTCGCTGCAAAGCGGCACTGGCGTGCGCAACTGCAAGGGCCAGCATCTGGAGGCCGGCTACATGGACATCGCGGTCAACGGCTACATGAACCGCGGCGTGGCCATCCCCAACTTCCAGGCGCTGGCCAAGGCGCGCCGGCCGGACGGTGCCTCGATGCAGTTCCTCGGGTTCACCACGGCCACCCACGGCCGCGACGACTACTGATTGCCCCGCGGCCCGTCGATTCAACTTGCTCCCTGCTGAACCAGCGTCCACAATTTGTCAGCGACGCCGCGACGAGGGAGGCAAGTTCGCAGATGAATACGCTGGCCCAGTCTGCCGAGGCCTACACAGAAGGCCGCATTGCCGCCGCGAGCACCATCGCGCAAGAGTGCCTCTTACGTGCGCAGCTGCACGGCGACCGCCGGCTCGAAGCCCAGTCGCTGTGGCAGATGGCCCAGGTGCACATGGTGTGCGGCGAGATCGAGGTGGCCCTCAGCGAGGGCCAGACGGCGCTGCTGTTGTTCGAAGCGCTGGCCGACCGCGAAGGCGAGACCCGCTCGCTGATCACCGTGGCCTACGCCGCCACCCAGTTGCGCGACAACGGCCTCGCGCTCGCGTCGGCAGGGCGCGCACAACGCTTGAGCGAAGGCATGGGCAGCCCCGTGCTGCAGGCCGCCGCCAACAACTACCTCGGCGTGGCCTTGTTCTGGGACGGTGACTCGACCGCGTCGGACGCCAGCCTTCGCGTGGCCATGGACCTGGCGCGAAGAGGCGCCGGCCGCAGCGCGCAGGTGCGCCCGATGGTCAACCGCGCCACCGGCGAGCTGGTGAACCTCACCTTCGACCGTGTCTTCAACGATCTGCAGCCCGACCCTTCCAGGCTCGGGCCGCTGGTCGATGAGCTGAGCGGCTGCGATCTCACCGGCGCCATGCCCTTCCTTTCGGCCGGCATGCAGGTCGACTGCGAGGCGATCTCTGCCTGGCCCCACATCTTTGCCGCCTGCTGGCGCGAAGACGTGGCGTTCGCGCGCGAGTGCCTCGACTTGTGCGCGAGCCGTGCCGCATCGGGCAGCCTGGCGCTGCGCTGGATCGTGCCCTACGTGGCCTGGGCCCGGCATGAATTTGCCTGCAGCACCCGCGACTGGCCCGAGGCCGTGCGCTTCGCCGACGACGTGGTGAACTCCGCCACGCGCATCCAGAACCAGCAGATGGTGTGGCTGGGCAGCGTGCTCAAGCTGCGCACGCTCGAGACCATGGGGCTGAGCAACGAAGCCGCACGCGGCTGGCGCGTGCTGATCCAGCGCGACATGGCACAGCGCCGCCGCCTTCGGGCCAACGGGGCATGGCCGCTGCAACTGCCGCACCGCGTGGTGCGCAACGGTGAGTCGGCCACACCCTTGTCGCCATGGGCCGAGCGGTCGACCGCGCAAAGTGCCCGCCATCGCCGCGTGGCCGAATGGGAGACCCGCCACGGGCTGACCCGTGCCGAAGCGGCGGTGCTCGATCTGCTCGGGCAGGGCCTGCCGCCTGCGCGCATCGCCGAGATGCGGCACACCTCGGTCGGCACGGTGCGCACGCAGTTGAAGTCGCTGTTCGACAAGACCGGCCTGCGCTCGCAGCAGGCGCTGATTGCCGCGCTCGGCGGCACCGGCGACGAGATGGCACCCTGAGCGCCTGAGACACCGCGCCCCCGGGATGGGGGGCGGCCCTCTATCAAGTGAGAGATGACGCCAGCCTGGCCTGCCAGGAATATCACGGCGTGCCGGTCCGCGGCCAGTCCGCGAGACGCCGGCACCTCAACGCTCAGGGGAACCTCAATGAAGTTGGCTTCAGGTTTTGTGGCTTGCTGGATGGCGGTGGCCGCGACCGGCGTACTGGTGGGCTGCGGTGGAGGCTCTGACGACCCGCCATCGGCACCGACCCCGCCGCCAACGCCGGCCGCACTCGCGCTCAGCGGCACCGCGGCCACGGGTGCCGCCCTCGCCGGCGCGGCGGTCGACGTGGTGTGCAGCGGCGGCACAGCCAGCGGTACCACGCGTGCCGACGGTGGCTACAGCCTGAGCGTGACCGGTGGTGCGCTGCCCTGCGTGCTGCGTGTCACCTCCGGTGGCAGCACGCTGTACTCGCTTGCGCTCGGCTCCGGCAGCAGCGCCAGTGCCAACGTCACGCCGCTCACGCAGTTGCTCCTGGCCTACCTTGCCGGGGCCGAGCCGGCGGTCTTCTACGCCGGTTTCAACAGCACGACGGCTGCATCTGTCACTGCCCCCAAACTGACTTCGGCACAAGCCTGGGTGGTCGCCTTGCTCGGCTCGGCGGGCATCGACCTCACGTCCACTGGCGATCTGATCTCGGCGGCGTTGCTGCCCAGAACCTCGGGCAGTGCGGGCAATGCCTACGCCCAGGCGCTCGACCAACTCGCCAGCACACTCACCAGTGCCGGCACCAGCCTGCCCAGCCTCACCACCGCGGTGGCCATCAGCGGCGGTGCGCCCAGTGACGGTACGCCATCGCCGCCGCCAGAGATGCTGCTCAAGCCAGTGGCCGGCACCTGCTCGGCCTTGCACAGCGGCAGCTACCGCGTGGTCTCGCCGGTCGCGCACAGCACGCTGGCCAACCAGTTTTCGACGATGACGATCGATGCCACGACGCTGGCCGTCAACCGCAGCGATGTCGGCGCGGCCACCTGGTCGGCCAACGGCAGCTGCCGCTTTTCCGGGACGGGTGGGTTGATCGATGCGATGGTGTCGTCTGCCGGTGTGATCGTGATGCGCTACGCCGCCTCTGCCGGCGCGAGCTACCGCTGGGCCATCGCCTTCCCCGAGCAGAGCCACACGCTCGCCGACCTGGAGGGCAACTGGAACATGATGGGCATCGCGGCAAACGCCACCGCGACCGGCTTCACCGGCATGACAGCCAGTGCCACCGTGGATGCGGCCGGCGTGCAAAGCGCCGTCACGCGTTGCCAGAACGACGCCACCTGGAGCGTGAAGGCTGCCGACTGCGGCACGCCCGCAGGGCCAGCGCAGAGCTTCGTGGCCGATGGCGCAGGCGGCTTCGATCTCGTGAACGCCGGCACGGTGGGCGGGCGGGCCTTCGCCTACCGCAGCGGCAGTGGCGACCTGATGGTGGCTGAGGTGCAAGCCGACGGCAGCTTCCAGCTGCGCACCCGGCAGAGCAACACGGCGCTGCCCAAGGTCGGCCGGTTCGTCAGCGGCTTTGACATGTACGTGTCGTCAACGCTGGTGTCGCCCAGCGGATTCGACCCATTCGCCAACACCATCGTGTCGGTGGACGCTGCTGCGAAGAGCTGGGTTCGCGTCACCGCCAATGGGGGCTCGACGGTGACGCACCAGGACACCTTGTTCGGCGACAACCCGCGCAGCGGCTATAACTTTCGCCCGTCGGGCACGGCCACGGCAAGCAATGGCTCAACGGTCACCATCAACGAGTACACGCTGATGCCGCTGACCGGCATGGGGCTGTCGCCGCTGCTGCTGCCGGCGTCCAAACTGTTCGATCTGTCCATGGGGGTGCAGACGGTGCCTGCGACGCCGCCGAGCGGTGGCGTGGCCGCATGCTCGCCGCTGTCGCTGCCCATCGGCAGCACGGTGCAGGCGGTGCTCTTCAATGCGGCTTTCCCAACGCTGGGCGGCACCTTCACGCAGACCTCGAACGGCCCGGTTCAATTCGAAGGCAACAACGCCATCGAGCTGCACCTGACCGCCCCGGTCATCGGCGCCGCGCTCGATGCCAAGGTCTACCTGAGCATCGATGGCACCGGCGCGATGACCGAGTATGGCCAGCACGCGGTGGTCTCGAGCGGCGCGGGTTCGTCGGACACCTACACCGTGCTCACGCCCCCGGTCATCGACCGCGAGTTCGCGCTTGCGCCTGGCGAGTCGACGCCGCCGCTCACGGTGACCCAGCTCGACACCACCATCAACACCCTCAATGGCGTGGCATCACCGCCGGTGACGCAGACCACCACGCACACCATCGCCCCCAAGACCTTCGTCGGCATCGAGAGCGTGACCGTGCCAGCCGGCACCTTCAACACCTGCCGCTTCACCGAGCCCCAAACCAACAACGGCGTCACGTCGACGTTCACGCGCTGGCTGCTGGTGGGCTATGGCGGCGCGGAGGTGAAGAACTCGCAAGGCAGCACCGCCACGTCGGTGCTCTTCAACGGCGCGCCGCTCACGAGCAACTGAAACCGGGCGGCCGCTCTTCATCCACCCGCCCACTGAGAAAGGTAGCCCATGACAACGCACTGCGCATCTCGTTCACCGGCTTTCAGGCATGCGAGGCAGTTGATCGGCGCCGCCGCCTTGATCGCCGTGCTGCCGACCTTTGCGGCCGGCGGCACCCTCACGTCCAACCAGCGCCTGTACTACCCGCAAGGCTGCTTGCACAACGGCACGACGGCGGTGTGCAGCTTCGTGTTCATCAACCAGGGCCAGGCCGGCACGCTGAACAGCAACCTCGGCTGGGGCGGCTCCGAGCTGATCGGCATCCGCTTCGTCGACAACGGCAACGTGCCGCACACGCCGAGCGCGGCTTACTTCATGGACAGCTTCGGCGCGCGCCAGCCGCAGCTGGTGATGCAGCAAGGCGGGCAGGGCACCTTCGTGCTCGAGTTTCCGAATGTCGACCCGCGGGTCACTGCCGGCGCCTTCTACCTCAGCGCCCAGGTGGTCAGCGGCATTGCCGTCACGACCCCGGCGCCGGTGAACGTCGGACCGCCTGTTTCCAACCCGACGCCGGTGCTGGCCGGGCAGCCTGCACTCGCAACCGCGCCGACCACTGCGCTGGCGCCGCAGGCCCAGCCGGTGCTGATTCCGCAGTCGGTGACCGTGGGCCTGCCGGTCGTCGGCAATGCGACCGCCGGCTGCCTGCCGCAGAACGCACAGGCCGGTCTGTGCAACGCCGTCAACCGGGTCAACACGGCACAGACCAAGGTGGCCAACGCTGCCGATCAGGCCTCGGCAGCAGTGACCACGGTGACCCAGACCGCCGGCATGGTCACTCAGCTGAAGGGCGCCTGGTCGAGCCTGTTTCCTGCCAAGAGCGGCCTGACCCCCGCGCCGGTGCAACCAGCGCCCACGGCTCCATTGCCGGCTCAGGCTCTGGTGCAACCTCAGGCGCTGCCTCAGGTACCGCAGCCAACCGAGACCCCCAAGTAAGGTTGCTACGGAGCCGGCTGGCACACGCACCGGAGTGAGAAGGCCGGCGGAGGGGTGTTCAGCCGCTCGCCGAGCGCGCGGCACAGGCCCATCAGAAAGCGCCACGCCAGATCGGGCTGTGCGCAGCGCAGGGCACCGAAGTCGTCGGCGCTGATGCACAGCAGCCGGGCGGCGCCCAGCGTCGCCGCCGCCGAGCTGAACGGCGGCTTCCCGTTCCACAGGAAGCTGGCCTCGCCGAACACCTGGCCGGGCCGCAGCTCATTGCAGCGGTGCGGGCCCGAAGCGTCAGAGGTCGATACCGTCACCTTGCCGTCGAGAATCACATACAGCTCGGTGCCTTTGTTGCCGCGCGGAAGAATCATCGTGCCGCTCTTCAGCTCGACGAGCGCCGAACGCTTGAGGGTGCGCTGCACCTCGCTGCGATCGAGCCCGTCGAAGGCGGTGCACTTCAGCGCGATGAGTTCGTCGAGCATGCGCGAGGCATCGGCTGGTGCCATCAGGCGCACGCTGCTGGGCCGGGCCGCCGCGCCGCAATGCTGCTCGAAGCGCGCCGACAGCTCGGCGTCGTGCGCCACGCCGACGCGGCGCGAGCGCAGCTTCGAGCGGATGCGCCGGGCGTGTTCGAGATCGCGCAGCACGTGCACCATCGGCACCAGCAAACCGTATTGCGCATGGCCGGCCGCCTCTTTGTAGCGCCGGCATCCCACCGATTCGTACATGCCGATCTGCCGCGGGCGGCAGGCCAGAAAGCCCAGGTCCAGCCCGCTGCGGGCGCAGTGCTCGTAGCTCTCGATCAGCAGCCGCAGCCAGGTGTTCGACCCGCGGTGCGGTGCGCTCACCAGCAGCCGGCCGATCATGAACTGCCGTGCCTGCGGCACCAGAAAATCCGTGGCACCGAAGAACGGCCGCCACGCACTGTCCGGCGGCAGGGCGTGCATGGGCGTGGTGCGAATGGTGGCGATGGGTTGGCCGCTGTCGTCGAACGCCGCGAGGATGTACGAGTCGGCATCGAGCGCATCGGCCATGGTCTGCGTGACGTGGTTCAGGCCGGGGATGTCCAGCCCTTCTTCTTCAGCGCAGACGGCGTAGCGCAGGCGGGTCACGGCCTCGTAGGCCGGGTCGTCGGGGGTGACTGGGCGGATCTGGAAGGCCATGGCGTCTCTCCGGTGCCGACCCCGCGCCGCAGGGGTGGGCACGATCGGGTGACGCCAGTGAGACGAGCGAACTTGAAAATGTGAGAAAACTGGTTCGTGGCGCTCCTCAGCGCGGGCTGAAGATCACCCGCGTCACGCCGGTCTTCAGCCCGGCGGTGGGGATGGCCATCGCGGCCAGTTCGCGTTCGATGGCGGCGCGCTGGGCCGGCACGAGTTCGAAGTCGACCGTGGCGCGCTGCTCGAAGAAATAGACCTTGGGCTCGGCCGCCAGCTTTTCGAGCGCGCGCGCCAGGCGCTTGGCCCGGGCCAGCGGCTCGGCGGCCGTGACGTCGATCTGCACGAACTCGCCGCGGAACTTGGGTGACGGGCCCATGGCGACGACCACCTCGGGCTCGTCAGCGGGCCGCATGTACACGCCCACGCCGACGGCCAGCACCAGCAGCGCGGCCGCCGCATAGCTCGGCCAGCCCATCCAGGCCGGCCGCTTCGGCTTCAGCAGGCCTTCGCCACGCATGCGGAACTGCATCCGCTGCCAGGCGTGCGCGTCGGCAGCCGTTTCGGCTTCGGTCGGGGGCGCGGCCGCGGCGGCCTCACGCAGCACCTGGGCCTCGATGGCACGGCGCAAGGCCTGCACTTCGGCCGCTTCATCGGCGGGTGCGTCGGGCCGCTTCTTGCCGGCGAGCTGATCAACCCAGCGATCGATGTCGTCGTCGTTCATAGTTTTTTGCCCAGAAATTTGAGGCACTCGCTGGCAAACTTGCGGAACCTCTTGCGGCACTGGTACATGCGGCTGCGCATGGTGTCTTCGCTGGTCCCGAACAATTTGGCCACGTCGCGCAGCGAGCATTGGCCGTAGTAGAACTTGCGCATGGCTTGCCCGCACTCGGGGAACTCTATGGCAAACGACACGAACTGTTCATCGACGCATTGCGCGAAGGCCTCTTGCTCGGCGCTGGTGTCGGGCTCGTGCGCCACGGCAATGAGCGCGCTGATCTCATCCCAATCGGGGTCGTTCACCATCTTGACCTTGTCGGTCTTTTCCTTGTGGTCTGCGTGCAGGTGGAAGACGATGGTGTAGAGCCAGGTAGAGACCTTGGCCTGCTTTCTGAATTTGGCCGCTGCCTTGAAAGCTCGCGCAAAGGCTTCCAGCACCAGCTCTTCGCTGATGCCCGCGGCGAACCTGAAGCTTTGCTCCATGTCACGCAGCAGCCAGCGAAAGTGCCGCTTGAACAACGACTCGGCGGCGCGCTCGCCCAGGGGCCCGCCCGCGGCCACCTGGGCCAGGTAAAGCACATCCTGTTCGTCGGTTTGGAGAGGTGCCATGGTCAATCAGCGCTGCACGTTGAAGGTGAACACCTGGATGCCGGCGCGCCCGCTGAGCGCAGCCGGCTGCAGCGTGCCGCGGGTGGTGTAGTCCGCGAATGCGGCGTCCAGTAATGCTGTCATGTCGTCGCTCTCCTTGCCGCGCGATAGGGTGAGTGCCGGCTGGCCGAGAAAAGAAAAGTCTGCGCGCTCGGCCCGCTTGCCTGCCTCGACGGCAATCACCAGCACACGTTCGATGCCCACCACGGTGTCGGCGACGATCTCGATGTCGTCGATGGTCTGGTTGCTGCCGGGGTCCAGCCGGTTGTTGTCACCGTCGTGCGGGTACAGGGCTTCGATGCCGTGGCTCGCGTCCGCATAGAGCAGCGTGACATCGAGTGACACCGGCCCCGTGTTGGTCATCGTCAAGGCGACCTTGTCATTGCCGCGCAGCAGCGGCACGCGGTCTGCCGAGATGGCTTGCACGGCCCGGCCAGCGGCGGGCAGGTGTTTGAGCGTCACCTGCAAGCCGTTGCTTCGCGACGTTGCATGGCGTGCGGCCAATTGCAGCAGGTTGCGCGAGCGGGCGATGGCATGCAGGTGCTCGCCGATGCGCCGGGCCAGCTCGGCTTGCGACAAGGCCTTGCCCTTTTGCACCCACGCAAAGCCCACCGCGCCGACCTTGCCCGCGGCATCGTCGCCTTGCTGCGTGGGCGGCAAGAAGAGCACGCGGTCTTGATGCAGTTCGACCAGCGTGTCGGGCCCCTCGCCGCGGCGAACCCACTGGATGTCGGTGCCCGGCGTGCCCTGGGCTTGCAGCTGCGCCAGAGCCGGCAGCACCGCGCAGTCTCTCGGGCAGGCGGTGGCGTCGACCGCCACGTGCAGCACGTAGTCGGGCGGGCTGTACACGAGCCGCGCGTAGTGGCCAGGCTGCAGCGCGTTCAGCGGCAGTGCGCTGCGATCGGCATACGCCACGGCTTCGAGCTCGGCGCTTGCGGGCTCGATGGTCGTCGCGCGCAGATAGCCGAGTGCGCTGTCGGTCTTCGCCAGCGGCCCGGGGACGATGGCGAAGATGGCGCCCTTGGCGATCATCGACAAGCTGCCTGCGGCGATGCGGGGCGGGCTGCCCGGCAACAGCGCCCATTGGCGCACCGGCGGCACCGGCTGGCCGAGCACGGCGGCGTCGAGGCGGGTGCCGGTGAAGAGCGGCGTGGCGCGGGAGTCGCTGATCGCGCCGTATTGCGTCAACACGTACTGCGACATCTGCCGATAGCTCATCGGCTCGCCCAGTGCGAGGGCGCGCGCCACCATGTAGCTGAACAGGCCATGCGCCTCGTGCTGCGGGTTGCCCGGCGGCAGCTCCAGCTCGGGGGTGATCTCGGTGGTCTGCGCGGCATAGAAAAACACCGAGCCGCCGCGCGCAGTGAGCTTCGGTTCGCCGAGAGGTGGTTTGCGCGCGGCAGGCTTCGTTGCCGTGACCGCTGTCTTGGGAATGCCCAGGTCGGCCGGGTCGACACGCCGGTAGCGCAGCTGCGTCTCGTCGTTGCCTCGCACCAGCGTGGCCGAATGGCAGGCGTCGAACACGCCCCAGACGAAGGCGCCGCGGTCGGTCATCCTGTCGATCACCGCGCGCAATTCGTGGTCGACGATGGCGTTCTTCACAGTGCGGACTGTGCCGTCCCAAGGCCCCACATCGAGGGGCAAGAAGATTTCATTCAGGCCATCGGGTTCGTCACGGCCTTCGGGTGTGTTGCGGTCGGCGGGTTGCTGGCTGCCGTGGCCGGCGAAGTGGATGAACACCGTGTCACCGGGTTGCGCTGCGCCGGCCAGCCGGTCGAGTGCGGCGAGGATGTTGTCTCGCGTTGGCGGTGCCTCGCTGAGGCCATCGGCCAGCAGCGTGATCTGCGCTGCCGGGAAGCCGCGCTGCAACAGCACCTCGCGCATCAGGCGCACGTCGTTGCGTGGCCCTTCGAGCTGGTAGCGTTTGTCCAGCGTCGGGTAGCTCGACACGCCGACCAGCAAGGCGCGCATCTCGGCGTGGGCGGGCGCCGCCAGGCCGGCCAGCGCCAACAGCATCGCGGCCAGCCGGTGCGTGTTCACAGCCAGAGGCCCGTGAGGATGAAGGGCGCCCAGAAGTACGGGTGGGCATAGGTGCGCGACGAATCGACCGGCAGCGCGGCTTCGGCGCTCAGGCGCTTGGCGGAGCGCTCGGTCGCGTCGCCTGTCTGCGGGGCCTTGGCACCACGGATCAAGGCCAGTTGCGCACGCTGCAAGGCTTGCGCTTTGCTCACCCCTTGCAACTGCAAGGCGAGGTAGAGCTGCTGCATCAACTTGCCGGTGCTGGTGTCGTTGACCGACCACAGGGTCGACACGACAGAGCGCGCGCCCTGGTTCTGCATGAAGGCGGCCAGGCCTTCGATCTCCTGGCCGTAGCCGTTCTGGCCGTCGCGCGCCGTCTGGCAGGCGGAGAGCGTGAGCAGCTCCACGCCGTCGAAGCGGTCGTTCTGCTGCTTCATCTCGCGCAGCGTCAGCCGCTTGCCATCGCCGAGCAGCAGGAAGGAATCGCGTGGGTCGTCGGCCGACAGCTCGAAGTGGCTTGCGATGTGGATCAACGCGTAGTGCTGGGCCACGGCATCGCGCAGGGCCTGTGCGGTGAATGCGCTGTCTTGCCGGATGATGCCCGGCATCGCGGCACCTGAACCCTGGCCGTCGCCGCGCACCACGGCCCTGAGTTCGTCCGGCACCGACAAGAGGGGACGCAGGTCACCGCTGCCGACGGAGTTACCGAACGCGGCGGCGCGCCAGGCCGACACCGGCACGGTGGCATTCGTCGCGACGGGCGCGGTCGCGGTGTCGAGCGCCAGCGCATAGCGCTCGATCAGCCACTGCTGGCCGTCTTGCAGCGCGGCAAACGGCAGGTAGCGCAGCTTGCCGTCGAGTGCGAGCAGCAGCGTTCGCGCGCCGGCGCCTTCCAGGTCGGCGGCGATGGGTGCGATCAACAAGGTGTGCAGTTCGCGCGCCGCGGCCAGTGGGTTCCGGCGCTCGTTTCGAAAGGCGGAGCCGGCGTTGTCTATGCGTGCCTCGAGCGCTGCGCGCGAGATGGGCACCTGGCGCGCCACGCGGCCTCGGGCCGAGCTGACCAGAATGCGCAAGCGCTGCTCGCCGACCAGGTAGTGGATGTTCACCGAGCCGGCGGGCTGGGCGGCGAGAGCCAGGCGCCGCGCATCGAGCAAAGCCGTGTCGTCGGCGCCGAACACGGGCGGGCCGGGGCGCAGCGCGGCGCTGGCCGCTGGGTCGGCGCGAGCGATGGCCGCTTCGATTTGCGTCGCCTCTTCTTGCAGGCAGGGCAGCCGGGCCGCGGCTTCCAGCGACCGGCTGCTGCCGAACGGCGTGCCGGACAAGGCCTCCGAGGCGAGGCGGGCCTTGCTCACCTCGTCGCCTTCGCCCATCTTTTCCTGCAAGGCCTTGGCTCTCGCGAGCAGCAAGGCTTCACGCGGGTCGGGCGGGGCCGAGGGGCAGCTGCCGGCCTGGCGCAGAGTTTCCAGCTGCCGGCGCAGCATGGCCACGCCGAGTGCCGTCTCGTAGGTCGACTTTTGCTTCTTCGTGGCCCAGGCGGTTTCGTAGCCGGCGAGCATGGTTTCCTGCTGGTCGACCGCGCGCTTGCGGCCTTGCTGGTATTCGCTGTCTGTCAGGTTGATGAGGCCCACCATCGGCGAGGCCGAGGCAAGGGCCCCCAGCGGTGAACTGGGCCGCAGGCTTGCGCGCGCGTCCCGATTGGCGCGCAGCGTCGCCCACAGCGTGGCCTCCTGGGCTAACAGCGCCTGCTCGGCCTGGCTGAACGGCATGTGGCCGGCCGTGGCGAGCAGCTCGGCGCTGTCGCCCTGGCGCAGCAGGCGCAGCGCCAACTCGGCCTCGGGCAGGCGGTCCTGGTCGATCAGGCCTTCGGCGAGCGACTCGTACACGCTGCGCGATTCGGCGATGAAGGTCTTTCGCACATCGCGGTCCATCGTGGCCAGGCCGCTGCGTTGGTTCTGAATCTCATTGACGGCGCGCTTGCCGTAGTAGATCGCCAGCTCGGGTTGCTGCAGCCGGCCGTGCAGGCGTTGCAGGTGGGCCAGCGAGGCGCGCAGGTCGTCGCCACTGCCTGTCGCCTCGGCCCAGGCGGCCGATTGCCGTCTTGCCGCCAGCGCGGCACCGAGCTCGCCCGACCGTTCGGCGTTGAAGGCCTGCTCTTCGAAGCGCGTGAGCTGTTGCGCATCGGGCAGCCGGCGTTGTGAGATCTGGGTTTGGGCCGCCGCCTGCGCTTGCGCCTGCCTGAGAGGCGATGGCACCGCGGGCGCGTCGATCTTGCCGAGCGCGATGCTGTCGAGCTCGATCAGCGCGGACGGCGAATCCTGGCCCGCCCGCGCGGCGCGCTCCGCGTAGGCCTGCGCCTTGTCCGCATGGCCCATGCGCAGCTCGGCGCGGGCCATGGCCCGCAGTACTGTGCCAGCGCCTTCAGGGGCGTCGGCATTGGGGTGCAGGGCCAGCGCCATCTGGTATTGCTTGAAGGCTTCTTCGTACTGGCCGAGGTAGGCGTTGAGGGTGCCCAGGTTCAAGAGCGTGCGCTCGACTTTGTAGCTGGCGCCGGCCAGCTGCGCTTGCACCTGCTGCTTCATCTGCTGAAACGCCTGCTTCATCTGCTCGACAAAGTTGGCCGCTGCTGGCGACACGGGTGCGGGCTGGTCGCGCTTCTCGGCCAATGCGGCATACAGCGTGTAGGCGGCCTGGGTGTTCCGGATGGCCGAAGGAAATTCGCCTCGCGCCGCGTCGACGACGCCGAGGTTGTTCAGCACCGCCGCCTGCGCTTCGGTGTCGGCAAGGTTCTTGGCGATGGCGAGCGCCTCGTTCAGCTTGTCGCGGGCATGCGCGTATTCGCCGGCATGCACCTGGCCGCTCGCCTCCTTGTTGAGTTGGCTGATCGCTTCGCGGGTGGTGCCGATCTGTTGTATCGATGCGGTTTGGCCGTTGACGGTGACCGCGGCCGTTTCACCGCGCGCACGCAGGTTGGCGGCCGTCATGGCGGCGAAGTCGGGGCGGGCGAAGGGGTTGGGCGTGACCGTGTAATCGGCCAGGTAGAGCATCAGCGCATCGGGGGCGACCGCAGCCTCGTTGGCCACTGCAGCGAAGCCCAGCGCGCCGCCGATCAGCGGTAGCACAGCCAGCAGGCGAGGCAGACGGGCGGCAAGGCAGGGCGTCATCGTGTCCCCATCGGCGGCGTGCCGATGCAGGAGGATACCCAAGCTTCCGGCCGTGGATCAATGTGGCCGAAGGCGCGGTGCCTTCGACGCATTGAGACACCCTGGTGGCGGGCACGCCGATTGCCCAATGCGGCTCCGTCCTACAGACGGGTTTTCGCCGGCTCAGCATCATGGCTGCACCTCAAACGCTTCCACATCAACATGACGAGCGACACCATTGCCCGTTCGCTGACCGGCGTATCAGGGTTGGACGACATCCTTCACGGCGGGCTGATTGCCGGCCGCCTCTACCTGGTCGACGGAAACCCAGGTGCCGGCAAGACCACGCTGGCGCTGCAGTACCTGCTCGAAGGTGTGCGGGCCGACGAGAAGTGCCTGTATGTCACCTTGTCGGAAACGCGCAACGAGCTGGTGGCCAACGCGAAGTCGCACGGCTGGTCGCTGGACGGCATCGAGATCCTCGAACTCTTCGCCGACGAGCTGCAGGTCGATGGCGAAAGCGACCTGACGATGTACCACCCGTCCGAGGTGGAATTGAGCACCACCACACGCAAGGCGCTCAGCGCCGTGGAGCGATTGAAGCCGACGCGCATGGTGTTCGATTCCCTGTCGGAGCTGCGCCTGCTGGCGCAAAGCTCGCTGCGCTACCGCCGGCAGATCCTCGCGATCAAGCAGTTTCTCGTGGGGCAGAACTGCACCGTGCTGCTGCTCGACGACCGCACGGCCGAGGGGCCCGACATGCAGCTGCAAAGCATCGCGCATGGCGTGATCTCGCTCGACTCCAGCACACCGCCGTACGGGCGGGCGCTGCGCCAGCTTCGGGTGGTGAAGTTCCGCGGCAGTGACTTCCACAGCGGGCTGCACGATTTCGCCATCCACCGCGGCGGGCTCACGGTGTTCCCCCGCTTGTCGGGCGCACGGCACGGCACGCAATACAAGCGCGAGACGGTGCCCAGCGGCATCGCAGCGTTGGACGCGCTGCTGGGTGGCGGCATTGATCGCGGCACGTCCACCTTGCTGATCGGCCCGCCAGGCTCCGGCAAGTCGACCATTGCCCTGCAATATTCCTGCGCGGCCGCATCGCGCGGCGACCATGCGGCGATCTTCGGCTTCGAGGAGTCGAAGGCCACGCTGTTCGAGCGGGCGTCGGGGCTGGGCATGGCGTTGAACCAGGGCGTCGGCCCGGGCCAGGTGATGGTGCGCCAGATCGACCCGGCCGAGATCGCCCCAGGCGAGTTTGCCTACATGGTGCGCCGCTCGGTCGAGCGTGACGGGGCCCGCGTGGTCGTGATCGACAGCCTGAATGGCTACCTCAACGCGATGCCCGAAGACAAGTTCCTGACGGCGCAATTGCACGAGCTGCTGTCTTTCCTGAACAACCACGGCGTGGCGACCTTCCTGATCGCGGCGCAAAGCGGCATGCTCGGCCCCACCATGCGCTCGCCGGTCGACGCGAGCTACCTGGCCGATGCCGTCGTGATGCTGCGCATGTACGAACACGGCGGCAAGGTGAAGAAGGCGATCTCTGCGTTGAAGAAGCGCAGCGGGCTGCACGAGGAATCCATCCGCCAGCTGTGGTTCGACGACAAGGGCGTGCACCTGAGCGAGCCGCTCATCCATCTTCGCGGCGTGCTGACCGGCGTGCCCGTCGAGCTGCAGGCAGCGGTCGACGGCCGGCCTATGGCTCGCCCCCACGATGCTCTCTGACGCGGCGCTCATCGACGAGCGGGTTCTTGTTCTGCCGGTCACGCGCCGGGATGGAGAGGTGACCTGCGCACTGCTCGAACGGGCCGGCGTGGAGTGCATCGTCTGCAGCGACCTCGAAGGCATGGCGGCCGAGGTGCCGCTCGGTGTGGGCGCGCTGATGCTCACCGAAGCGGCGCTGGCGCAGCCGCAGATGCAGACCCTGCTGGCGGTGCTGCGAAGCCAGCCGGCGTGGTCCGACGTGCCGGTGGTGATGCTGATCCGCGATCACCAGAGCCCGGTGGCCGGGCTTCGCGTGCTCGAGCTGCTGGGCAACCTGACGGTGCTCGACCGGCCGGTGTCCACGCGCTCGATGATCAGCGCGATCCAGTCGGCCCTGCGCGATCGGCGCAAGCAGTACCGCATCCGCGACCAGCTGATGGAGCAGGCGCGTGCCGAGCAGGCGCTGGTGAAGGCCGACCAGCGCAAAGACGAATTCCTCGCCACGCTCGCCCACGAGCTGCGCAACCCGCTGGCGCCCATCCGCGCCGGGCTGCACCTGTTGTCGAAGATGCCAGGCGACACCGAGAAGGTGCACCGGCTGCACGAGATCATGGACCGGCAGATGGGCCAGATGGTCAAGCTCATCGACGAACTGCTCGAGGTGTCGCGCATCTCCACCGGCAAGCTGGTGCTGCTGAAGGAGCGTGTCGACATGCGCGACGTGGTCGGCATGGCGCTCGAAGGCAGCCAGCCCTTCATCGAAGCCGCGCAGCACCGCCTCGACGTGCGCTTGCTCGACGAACCCGTGTGGGTCTACGGCGACCCGTCGCGGCTGGCGCAGGTGGTCAGCAACCTGCTCAACAACGCCTGCAAGTACACGCCCAATGGTGGCCGCATCGACGTCGTGCTGGCCAAGCAGGGCGGGGAGGCGGTGGTCAGCGTCGAAGACAGCGGCGTGGGCATTCCGGCGGACATGCTGGCGCAGGTGTTCGACATGTTTGCGCAGATCAACCGCACGCTCGACCGTGCCCAGGGCGGCCTGGGCATCGGCCTGTCGCTGGTGCGGCGCCTGATGGAGCTGCACGGCGGCTTCGTCCAGGCCGAAAGCCCCGGCCAGGACCGCGGGAGCCGCTTCACCATCCGCCTGCCGATGCTCGCTGTCGATTCGCGCGACGAGGTGGCCGCGCCCTTCAAGGTGCCCGAGCTGTCGATCAAGAAGAACGTGCGGGTGCTGATCGTCGACGACAACGCCGATGCGGCCGAGACGCTCGCGATGCTGCTCGAAGCGCACGGCCACCAGACGCGCCGCGAATTCAGCGCCTCGGCCGGCTTGCGCGCCGCCGATGAATTTCACCCCGAGGCCGTTTTCTGCGACATCGAGATGGCCGGCATGAACGGCTACGAGGTGGCCACGCGCCTGCGCCGCGACCCGCGGCATGCGGCCGCCGTGCTGGTGGCGGTGACCGGCCGCGGCACCGAAGAAGACCGGCGCCGCTCGCTGCGCGCCGGCTTCGACCTGCACCTGACCAAGCCGGTCAGCTACGAAGCGGTAGAGCAGGCGCTGGTGCGGCTGTGAGCTGAACGCCGCGCTCAGCGCGCGGCGGTGGCCGTGCCCACCAGCACGGGCTTCACCTGGTACGCATCGGGGAAGAGGCGCTTCAGGTTGTCGACCTTCGGCAGGTCGTTGATCACGATGTACGGGTAGTTCGGGTTCAGCGTCAAAAAGTCTTGGTGATAGGCCTCGGCCGGGTAGAAGGCCTTCAGCGGCTCGACGGTGGTTGCCAGCGGCTTGCCGAAAGTCTTGGTCTTGTTCAGCTGGTCGATGTAGGCCTTGGCCACGCGCTCCTGCTCGGCGTTGGCCGGGAAGATGGTGGAGCGGTATTGCGTGCCGCGGTCCGGCCCCTGGCGGTTCAATTCGGTTGGGTCGTGCGCCACCGAGAAGTAGATCTGCAGCAGCTTGCCGTAGCTGATCTTCTTCGGGTCGTAGGTCACACGCACCGACTCGGCGTGGCCGGTCGAGCCCGAGCCCACGGTTTCGTACTTCGCGGTGTTGGCGGCGCCACCGGAGTAGCCCGACACCGCACTGCTGACGCCTTGCACATGCTGGAACACGCCCTGCACGCCCCAGAAGCAACCGCCGGCCAGCACGGCCGTTTCCGTGCCGGCGGTGGCGGATGCATCGGTGACGGGTGCCGGCACCACCACGGCCGATTCCGCCCTCGCGCTCGGCGAGAACCAGAACACGGCGGCTGCGGCCAGCGCGGTGGCCGAAAGCATCGCCAGCAGGCGCGGCTGCGTGGAGGCGAGGCGAGATGTGGCGGATGTGTTTTGCATGATGAGCTTCATTCCATGGCGGTGAAGAGACGTCGGTCCGTGCGATTGAATCACCTTGGATCGCTCCGGGTGCGCAGAGGTTCATGAAGACCTTGCACTCGACTGCTTGGTCGTGGCGAGGTGCCGCGGCTTACAGGTACATCAAGAAATACTCGGCGGTGGAGCGGCGAGGCATCCTGTCGTCTAATTGAATGAATCAATACATTCACACCGGAGTTGCGATGGCCGATGACGCCCCCAGCGAGCTCTTGTCTCGCCGCCACCAGATGTTCCCCGTGCTCAGCGAGGCCGAGATCGCGCGCATCAGCCGCTTCGGCGACGTGAAGACCTATGCAAAAGGGGCCCGCCTGATCACTGCCGGCGAGCCCGGGCCGGGCATGTTCGTGGTGCTGAAGGGCGTGCTGGCCGTGAGCCAGCGCGACGGCCTCGGCCACGTGGTGCCCATCGTTCAGCACGCCCGGGGCCACTTCATGGGCGAGGTGGGCACGCTGTCGGGCAGGCCCGCGCTGGTCGACGGCATCGCGCAGGAAGACCTGGAAGCGTTCTTGGTGCTGCCCGGGCAACTGCGGGCACTCATCATTGCCGAGGCCGACCTGGGCGAGCGCTTGGTGCGCGCGCTGATCCTGCGGCGCGTGGCGCTCATCGAGGCGGGCGCCAGCGGCCCGGTGCTGATGGGCCAGCCGCAGTCTGCCGACCTGCTGCGCATGCAGAACTTCTTGCGGCGCAATGGCGAGCCTTACCACGTGGTCGACGCCAGCCAGGACGCCGGTGCCACCGCGCTGATGGAACAGTACGGCGTGGCGGCCGGCGAACTGCTGGTGGTGTGCCCCGACGGCTCGGTGCTCGTCAACCCGAGCGAAAACTCGCTCGCCCGCTGCATGGGCATGGTCGACACCATCGAGCACGACGAACTGTTCGACGTGGCTGTGGTCGGCGCCGGCCCGGCCGGGTTGGCCACCGCCGTGTATGCCGCCTCCGAAGGACTGCGCGTGGTGGTGCTCGACTGCCGCTCGTTCGGCGGCCAGGCTGGCGCCAGTGCGCGCATCGAGAACTACCTCGGCTTCCCCACCGGCATCTCGGGCCAGGCGCTGGCCGGCCGGGCCTATGTGCAGGCGCAGAAGTTCGGTGCCGAGATCCTGATCCCGGCCGAAGTGCAGGCGCTTGAATGTGCGCGCACAGGCCCCGACCGAGAGCTGGTGATCCGCCTCGCCGACGGGCGGCGCCTGCGCTCGCGCACGGTCGTCGTTGCCAGCGGTGCGCGGTACCGCCGCCCGGCGGTACCGCGCCTCGCCGAGTTCGAAGGCCGCGGCATCTGGTACTGGGCCTCGGCGCTCGAAGCCACGATGTGTTCGCGGACCGAGGTGGCCTTGGTGGGCGGCGGCAACTCGGCCGGGCAAGCGGCGGTGTTCCTGTCGCAGCACGCGGCCAAGGTCCACGTGCTGGTGCGCGGCCCCAGCCTCGCGGCGAGCATGTCGCGCTACCTGATCGACCGCATCGAGGCCACGCCCAACATCGAGCTGCGGCCGCACACCGAGATCACGCAGCTGCATGGCGATGGGCCGGGCGGGCTGGCCGGCGTGTCGTGGCACGACCACCGCGCCGGTGTCGATGAACAAAAGGACCTGCGCAACGTGTTCCTCTTCGTCGGCGCCGACCCCGAGACGCGCTGGCTCGACGGCTGCAAGATCGCCGTCGATGCGCACGGCTTCGTGGTGACTGGCGCCGCGCTCGGGGCACCGGGCGATGGCGTGCAACCGGCGTCGCTGGAGTCGAGCATCCCCGGCGTGTTCGCCGTGGGCGACGTGCGCTCGGGCTCGGTCAAGCGTGTCGGCGGCGCCATCGGCGAGGGCGCGGCGGCGGTCGCGCAGATCCACCGGTACCTGGCCGCGGCGAGCACCGTCGCCGCCTGAATCCATCGGAGCAAAGATCGATGTCCATCAAACCGTGTGACCACGTCCCCGCCTCGCTGCATGCGCCCACCGGCAAGGGCTGCGAAGAGTGCCTGAAGATGGGCGACCGCTGGGTGCACCTTCGGCTGTGCGTTCACTGCGGGCACGTGGGCTGCTGCGATTCGTCGAAGAACAAGCACGCGACCAAGCACAGCATGGCCACGGGGCACGCCGTCATCCGCTCGCTGGAGCCCGGCGAAGACTGGATGTGGTGCAACCAGCATCAACGGCAGGTGGGTTAGGACAGATTGCAAACCATTCCTGCCCTGCAGCTTGGCCGGCTCTCGCCACGTGTGCCACGCCTGCTGCCCATCGCTTTCAGCTGCCTGCTGTGCAGCGGCACGGCGCTTGGCCAGGAGATCGACGGGTCGCTCGGCGTGAGTTCAGGCATCGTCGTGCGCGGCTTCGCGCTCAATGGCGGCCGGCCGGCGGTGCAGGGCGCCGTCAACTTCTACAGCGCCGGCCCGTGGCTGGCGAGCCTGAGCGGCGCTGCCTTTCGCTCGGCGTCGAACGACGAGTGGGGCCTGCAGCTCTTCAGCAAACTCGGCTACGCCTGGCAACTGGCGAACGACTGGGGTGCGCAGCTGAGTTACGTGCACTACGCCTACCCGCTGAATTCCGAACTGCGGGCATACGAACGCGACGAGTTGATCGCCACGGCGGCGTATCGTGATCTGGTTGTCCTGTCGGTCGCCGGCCTGCGCAACAGCCGGGCCTCGGCCAACGGGCGCCACGGCAGCGTGGCCTACGACCTGGTGGGGCGCTACCCCTTGCAGGCCGGCGTGGCTTTGTCGGCCGGCCTGGGTTACCAAGACATGCACCACCGCTCGGGTTTCGGCTATACCTACGGCAACGTGGGGGCGGGCGCCGATCTCGGCCCGCGCACCGGCGGGGCCCACCTGGAGGTGTCGTACATCGTGACCGACGCCACGGCCAAGAAGCGCCTCGGCGACGAGGCCTCGAACCGCTGGGCGGCGAGCCTGGCCTGGGCCTTCTGAGCGCCTCCGGGGCGCCCGCTTCGCCAGGTAGTTCCTCAAAAGCGTGTGCCGCCGGCACGTTGCGGAAAGAATTTGCAACCTTTCTTCGCCGCAACGGCACCCACGGGCAGACGAACACGAAAAACCGCTTACAACACGCATGCCATGGCGCACCTTTCGTTGACACCCCGCCCGACCGGCGCCGCGTTGCGCGAGGATGAAACCGAGGCCGAACTCCTCCAGCGCGTGGCGGCGGGCGACCGCGCGGCGCTCGAGACGCTCTACCGCACGTACCACCGCCGGCTCGACCGCTTTCTCGCCCGCGTGACGAGGCGGGCCGACGTGGTCGAAGAAGTCATCAACGACACCTTCTGGATCGTCTGGCAGAAGGCCGACCAGTTCCGTGGTGACTCGCGGGTGTCGACCTGGATCGTGGGAATTGCCTACCGCTGCGCGCTCAAGTCGCTGCGCGAGCACGGCAGCGAGCCGGTCGACCCGGCGGAGCAAGCCGAGGGCAGCCACCCGCAGGTCGATCCGCAGGGTGCGCACGAACTGAACGACTGGGTTTCCAAAGGCCTGAGCCGCTTGACGACCGACCAACGCCTGACGCTGGAGCTGGCCTACGGCGCCGGCCATTCGCTCGAAGAGATTGCGAGCATCATGAGCTGCCAGGTCAGCACGGTGAAGGCGCGCATGTTCCACGCCCGGGTCCGCCTGCGCAACCTGTTGCCTGCATTGGCAGGTGGCTTGGCCGAGGGGCGCATTACAACGCCGAAGCCGCATCAGGACATTCAAGATGATGAACCCCGCTGACACCACCGCCCAACACCGCCGAACCTGGGACGCGATTCCCTGGGTCGTCAACGGCAGCGCCGATGAAGAACAGCGCCGCGTGGTCGAAGCGCATGCGCGCGACTGCGCCGACTGCCATGACGAACTGATACGCCAGCGTGAACTGCAGGCCGCAATGACATCGGAGCAAGCGACGACGCTGACGAATGCCGATGCGGGATTGAAGCGCCTGTTCCAGCGCATCGATGACGCCGAGGCTGACGCGGCCGTGGCCAGCGCCTCAGCTCCTGCTCCTCGTCACGAGCGTCGCGGGTCGGCACGCTTGCTGGTGTATGGCTTGACGATGGCCGTGGTCGTCGAAGCCATCGGCATCTCGGTGCTCGGCATGGGCCTGCTGTTTCGCTCGCCGAGCTACCAGACCCTGAGCCTGCCGGCGGCCGCCGACGCCCAGGCGACGATCCGCATCGTGCCGGCGCCCGGCATGCGCGTCGACGAGTTGCAGCGCTTGCTGCAGGGCCTGAACATGCAGGTGGTCAGCGGGCCCAATGCGGTCGGTGCATACGGCCTCGCGCCGCTGTCGCTGCACCCGGCGCTCGACAAGCAGGTCGACGCGTTGCGCGCGGTGCCGGGCATGCAACTGGTCGAACCCATCGGCCCACCCGAGGCGCGGCCGTGAAATTGCTGTCGCGGCCCTGGCTGCGATGCTCGCTGATCATCATGCTGCTGCTGTGCGGCTGCGCCAGCCCGCCCGCTGCGTTGCCGGCCTCTGTGGCCGACGAGGTGGCGATGCGCGAGCACCCCGAGCGCCTGATCATCCTCGCCGTGGCCAACCCGAAAGAGAGGCTGCCATCGCAAGCCGGATCGACGCTGGCGGGCTACTCGGTGACGCAGCGCTACGCCACCGGCACCACCGCGCGCGAGACCATGGAGGCGCTGAAGAAAGCCTATGGCCTGAAGGAGATCGCCGCCTGGCCGATCACCGCCTTGCGCCTGCATTGCGTGGTGCTCGAGATTGCACCCGGCGCGGTGCGCGACGAGCTGCTCGCGGCGCTGGGGAAAGACTCACGCGTTGAACTCGCCCAGCCGCTGCAGAGCTTCAGTGGCCTGACGGGGGGTAACGAGAGGAGCAGCGAGAAGAGCAATGAGAAGAGCGGCGAGAGCCACTACAACGACCCCTACGCCGCCTTGCAGCACGGCTTCGTCGAGGTCAGGGCCGCACAGGCGCACCAGGTGTCACGGGGGCAGGGCGTGGGCATCGCCCTCATCGACACCGGTGTCGACACCTCGCACCCCGACCTGCAGGGTCGCATCGCCACGACGCGCAACTTTGTCGACCGCGACGATGCGCAGTTCAGCCGCGACCGCCATGGCACCGAAGTGGCTGGCATCATCGCGGCGGTGGCCAACAACGGGCTGGGTATCGTCGGTATCGCACCCGAGGCCAGGCTGTCGATCTACAAGGCCTGCTGGGCGCGCAGCGCGGCCGAAGGAGGCGGGGCGCGGTGCAACTCGTTCACGCTGGCGCAGGCGCTGATCGCGAGCCTCGACGACGGTTCGCGCATCATCAACCTGAGCCTGGGCGGGCCGCCCGACGAGCTGCTGGGCCGGCTTGTCGGCCATGCGGTCAAGAAGGGCCGCATCGTGATCGGTGCCGTCCCACCCGATGGCAGCCTCGCAGGGTTTCCGGTGGGCGTGCCAGGCGTGATCGCGGTTGACACCAGCGGGGGCGCTGCGGGCCGCAGCGGCGTGCTGCAGGCGCCGGGGCGCGACATCCTGACGCTGGAACCCGGCGGGTACTACGACTTCAGCTCGGGTTCGTCGCTCGCCGCGGCGCACGTGAGCGCGGTGGCCGCGCTGCTGCTGTACGCGCAGCCCGAGCTCGACGCGAGCGCGGTGCATGCCTTGCTGGAGCGCAGCCACATTGCCGCGGCCGACGGTGGGTCGATCGACGCCTGCGCTGCACTCGCCGGCCTGCACAAGAAGCTCACCTGCCCGGTTGTCGCCGAGACACCGGTCACCTCGCTTTCACCCGGCGCACGCGCGCAGTGAGTTGAGGTGCCGCGGCCGCAATGGCCGCGAAATATTTCTGCGTCGCAGCAACCCTTTGCGGCGGCACCCGCACTCACCGACAGAAGCGCGTGAGCCGTGGCAACGAGCCAGCGGCCGTCGCGCCTCATGACCAAGGAGTGATCGGAATGACAGACATCACACGCAAGGGATTTCTCGGCGCAGCCGCCGGCGGAACGGTGCTGCTGTTTTTGCAAGCCTGCGGCGGCGGCGGCGGTGACTACAGCTCCGCGCCGGCGCCCGCACCCACGCCGCCACCGCCACCGCCTGCACCGGCGCCGCCCGGCCAATGCACGCCGGCCAGCGCAGTCATCTCCGGCAACCACGGCCACGTGCTCGCGATCCCGGCGGCCGACCTCGACTCCACCACCGACAAGAGCTACAGCATCCACGGCACGGCCACGCACGATCACACCGTGACCTTCACGGTCGGCCTGCTGCAGATGCTGAAAAACGGGCAGACGGTGATGGCCACGTCGACGGAGACGAACTCGCACTCGCACAGCGTCAGCGTGAGCTGCGTCTGAGTTGGTGGCGGTCAGCGCGTGTCGGCGATGTGGACATCGTGTCCACGTCCGTCCGGCACAATTCCTCGCATGGACAAACCGTTCTCTGCCGCGTGTGAGCGCAACCAGGATGCAATCCTTGAGGTGCTGCGGCAGCGATTCGCTGACCGAACCCGCGTGCTCGAGATCGGAAGCGGGACTGGCCAGCATGCCGTCCACTTTGCCCGCGCGTTGCCTCACTTGCTTTGGCAGACCTCGGACGTGGCGGCCCACCTGGGCGGGGTTCAGCAATGGTTGTCTGAAGCGGCGCTGACCAACACACCGCCGCCTCGGGTGTTCGACATCAATGGCGAGCCGCCTGTCGGCAAGTTCGATGCGATCTTCAGCGCGAACACGCTGCACATCATGGGCTGGAGCGAAGTGCAGCGCTTCTTCGCGGTGCTTCCCCAACTGATGAGCGATGAGGCCCTGCTCGTGGTGTACGGCCCGTTCAACTACAACGGCGAGTTCACCAGCCCGAGCAACGCAGCCTTCGACGCAACGCTGCGCGCGGGCGACCCGAAGCGCGGCATTCGCAACTTCGAAGACGTCGATGCCCTCGCGCAATCTGCAGGGCTGGCGCTCGTGGAAGACCGCGCGATGCCGGCGAACAACCGCTGCATCACCTGGAAGTCGACGCGGCCCTGAGATGCGCGCGCCGGCGTGGCCGGCACACCGCGTTGCGCGACGAATCGCGACAAGCCCGAAGCACCGTCATGCGCCTGCTGACTGCTCCGTGTCTACAGGGTTATTTCTGACTTCTTGTTGCCATCTCTCAGGCATAGGCTCTCGCGCTTGCTTGACCGCGGTCCGGCATACCCGTTCCGACATCAACAACGACAGAGGAGACTCCCCATGCGTAAATTCATGCGTGCTGGCCTGTGGGCGCTCGGTGCCCTGATGGTCACCCTGGCCACGACAGCGGTGGCCACCAACTACTCGCTGTGGATCAACGGCCGCACTGGCGGCGGCGTGCTCGGCAACTATGCCGACTTCAGCTACTGGGGCCCGTCGTCCACCGACGCCGGCGTCAACAAGAAGTCGGTCAACTGGGACGGCTACAACCACATCTCCGACCAGAACTACCTGGTGCGCAACGCGCTCGACTGCCACTGCACCGGCAGCAACTGGTGCTACGTGGCGGCGCACAGCGCAGGTGACCTGATGATCGGCTACACGCTGTCGATGTACGGCGGCAGCACGCGCTACAAGAAGACCGCCGTGGCCGGCGCAGATGGCGTGTGCAGCAATAGCGACGGCAGCACCCAGACCGGTTGGAACATCAAGTGGGTCGACGTGGCTGCCGGCGCAGGCGGCGGCAGCGAGCTGGCCGATGCCGGCGACTGGGCCGTGTCGGAGCCGCTGGTGTCCGACCTGAAGACCAGCACCGCGCGTGCCTTGTACGACCACAACAACACACGCTCAGCCTGGTTCTACATGTATGCCGGTGCGAAGGGCACGCTGTACTCGTTTGTGTTGCCTGGGCAAGACGATGAGGTGGTGGCCTACCACTCCAGCGGTGGGGTCTCAGGCAGCTCGGGTGGCAGCTATTGCAACCCCGGTGACTGGTTATGCAATGACTTGACCTTGGGCACCGCCGCCAACCAAGGTGGCCGCGCGAAGTGGAGCAACCACTCGGTGGTGTTCCGCGATGACGCCGAGGCCTACAACCACTACACCAACAATGCGTGGGGCGGCGTGGTGTCGAAGGTGCGTGCCGACATGGTGGCCAACGCACGCTGAGGGCGGCATGGCACGGCCTCTTCTCTTCGTCATGGCGGGCGCTGCCGTGGCGGTGCTGGTCGGTGTGCTGCTGCCCGGCGGTGACACCACGGCGGTCGTTCCGACGAAGCCCGTGGCCGTGGCTCAGGCGGCGGCGCCTGCCTCGGCCGCGAGGTCGGGGCCCGCAGCGTCGTCGCCCTACACCGTCGACGGCTTGCGTGCACGGCAGGCGCTGCTCGCGTTGTGGCAAGGCCGGCTCAAGCGTGCCGAAGACACGCTGGTCAGTTACCAGCGCTCCACCCGCTATCCGCACGAGGCGAGGCCGCTCTCTGAGCACCCCGACCAGGTGCGCCCCTTCGACCCGATTGCCGATGACATCCCGCTGCGCACACCGGGCGGCGAGGCGGCCAAGGGCGTGCGCGTGCGGACCACCCAAGACCGCGTGTTCGCGAGCGGGGCAGAGTCGGTGCGCTTCACCGTGCGCGCGGTGGACGAGAACGGCAAGACCGTGCCGCTGCTGGTGACCCGCGCGACGGCTTTCGATCTGCCCGACCCGCGCCAGGTGGCGGGCAGGCCGCAGGCGCCGGTGAATTTCGTCGACGCCGGCAGCGGGGATGGCACGCTCAGCGCCGTGCTGCAGCCATCCACGCAAGGCTTTGCCGACTTCGCCGGCACCATTCGCCTGCAGGTCTACCTGAACGAGGAAGGGCAACTGGGCAATGTCTACTTCGACGTGGTCTACCAGCCGTTGGTGCCGGCCGAATGGGCCGGCGTGCGCGAGGCGCTGAGCAACGGCTCGCTTGACTTCTATCTGAAGGCCCGCGTGGCGCAGCCCGGCCGCTACGTCGTCAGCGCGCGCGTCGACGATGCAAGCGGCAAGCCCTTCGCGCTGCTGAGCTTCAACGACGAGGTGGGCGTGGGCGCACAGGAGTTTCGGCTCACGCTGTTCGGCAAGCTGGTGCGCGATGCCGCCCCGGTCTTTCCGCTCACGCTGCGCGACGTGCAGGGCTTTCTGCTGGTGCCCGACAAATTCCCCGACCGCGCGATGATGCCGCGTTTGCCCGGTGCTGTGTACACCAGCCGCAGTTATGCGCTCACGAGTTTTGCAGACACCGAGTGGAGCAGCGAAGAACGCGACCGCTACCTCGCCGAGCTGAACAAGGACGTTAGCGAGTCGAAGCGGCAGGTCGAGGAATTGACGCGCTGAGGCTACTTGTCGTCTGGCGCATAGGCTGAGTGCAGCACCGTGGGCTTGTGCGACCTCTTGCGCGTGCGAATGTTCAGCAGCTCCACACCCAGAGAAAACGCCATTGCAAAGTACACGTAGCCTTTCGGAACATGCTGATCGAAGCCTTCGGCAATCAGCACGACGCCAACGACGACCAGGAACGCCAGCGCGAGCATTTTGATCGTCGGATGGGCGGACACGAAACGCCCGATCGCATTGGCGAACAGCATCATCAAGCCGACTGATGCCAACACGGCCGCGATCATCACTTCGATGCGGTCGACCATGCCCACGGCGGTGATGATCGAGTCGAGAGAAAACACCATGTCGACAATCAAGATCTGAACGACCACCGCCGCAAACGTCGCTTTCACAGCCCCCGATGTGTGACCGGTCTCGCCTTCGAGCGACTGGTGTATCTCGCCGACGCTCTTATAGATCAGGAACAATCCGCCTGCGATCAGGATCAGGTCACGCCCTGAGATCTCGTGCCCCGCAACCGTGAACAGCGGCGCTACCAGCCCCATGATCCACGACAGCACGAGCAGCAGCCCGACGCGCATGAACATCGCCATGAAGAGCCCGAGCCGGCGCGCGCGCTCCCGTTGAGCAGGTTCCAGCTTGTCGACAAGAATCGAGATGAAGATGATGTTGTCGATGCCAAGCACGAGCTCAAGGGCGGTGAGCGTGGCGAACGCGATCCAGGTTTGCGGATCCAGAAGAAAGTCGGGCATCGGTGGCGTTCATGAATTGAGAGCGGCGCCGATCTTATTCTGGGTCTTGGTCTGGCTGATGAATCTCCAATCGCGGCATGCGGTTCAGAGCCGCGTTCACACCTCACTGACTCGCGGACTCGCGCCACTCAGCCGGTGCCTGCCGTACGAGGCCAACGCCGCCAGCCACAGCAGGCCGGGTATCAACACAAGGATCACCGCCGGATGGTCGAACCATGGCAACGTGCCGAACGAGGCAAGGCCTGCCCGGTCCGCAATCCAGATGGCGGCCAGCGCAAAGGCCGCGACGGATGCGGCGCGCCGCAAGCTCGCATAGAACGCAGCGCTCGAGCGGCTCAATATCAACAGCGGTGGCATCACGGCCAGCACCACGACCAGCTGCATCGCTTCGATGCCGACGTTGAACGCCAGCAGCGCCTGCGCATGCTGCCAGGCGGTGAGGCCGGCGCCCGACAGGCTCGCTGAGAACGCGAAGCCGTGCACCAGGCCGAACGCAAGCGCCATCACCACTTCGCCGGCAGCGAAGAGTGGCCTGAACGCGTGCACCGCAGCGAATGCAATTGACACCGCGACCGCGACTTCAACCGGCTGCGACGGCAGCGACAGCCAGCCGCTGCTGCCCAAGCCCAGGGTCAACGAATGCCCGATGGTGAAGGCTGTCACGACCAGAGAGAGTTGCCGGAGCGCAGAGCGCACCGGGCGCACGGCATCCCAGCGGCCCGCGCGCACGCTCAGCGGCGCGACGATCACCAGCATCCACAGGAACAGCAGGTGATCCGTTCCTTCGGCGATGTGCATGCCCCCCGCTTGCACCAGACGGACAACGCTCGCACCGGCGCCGGCTTCCGGGAGTGTGACGGCCAAGGTGTTGCTGAAGCTGCGGAACTCGCCCAGCAGCTCCGGCGCGACGCCCGCGCGTCCGCCCGCCCAATCGTTGCGCAGGAAAACGATCACGCGGTGGTTGCGGAGTTCGTGCGTGATGGCGTCGAACAGCAGGGTCAGGGAGCGCCGGTCTGCGCCGGCGGGCGCTTGCAGATCGAACGTTGCCTCAAGCTCGGCCGTCGGCGCCTTGCCGATGACCTTCAAGCGTGGCGCCAGCATCTGCCAGCCCTGGTTGCCGCTGCGGGCACCGACATGCTGCAGCAGATAGCGCGACAGCCCGTCGCCGTGCTGCTGCAGCACCGATCCCGGTGTTGCAGCCAGCGGCTGGCCGAAGCCGATCTCCAGGGCGACCAGGGGCGTCTGCAGCGTTGCCCTCAGGCCGGTCGGTGTGGTGTCGATCCACATCTGGCTCTCGGGCATCGAGTGGGCCGCTGCCAGGGCGGCCCACAGGGCGCAGAGCAGGCCGATCAGCCCAGCTCGCAGGTATTGATGCATGGCTTCAGCTGATGCACTTGCCGCCATAGTCCGCATACTTGTCGCGCCAGATGGTGTGGTAGTGGATGTCGCTCTGGAAGATCACGCCACCCGGCACCGAGAACTCGATCCACACCCGTGGACCTTCGATGCGGAAGTAGTTGCTCTTCGTGGTGACCGTGCCATCGCCGGTATAGGCCACGTAGGTCGATGCCAGCGCCGTGCTGTCCAGGTAGGCGGCCAGTAGCTCGTCGGAGAACTCGGTGGCCTGCGTGTTCACATACGACTTGATCGCGGCCTGGACCAGCGCCTGGTCGGTGGACGACAAGCTGCTGTACAGCAGGCCGTGTGCGGTGACGCTGGAGTAGGCCCGGGGGCAGGTGCCGTCGATGCTGCCGGTTCCATTGGCCCCGAACAGGATGTCGCTGTAGGTGCCGCTGAGCAGCGCGCCAGAGTACGAAGTCAGTGCGGCGCCGAGATTGGACATGGCTGTGCGCTGCGCGGCCATCGGGTCGTAGGTGGTGCCGCTCTGCGTGAACGAGCCTTTGGGTTCGACGCCCAGGAACAACGGTGTCGGCGACTTGTAGCTGCCGTTGAAGGCGATGTTGTAGGTGAGGTGGTGGCCAGTCAGCTGCAGCATCCAGAAGCCGCTGGTCGACGGCGTGCCGAGGAAGGCGATGTAGAAGTAGCCGGCACCGTAGCTGCCGGTGCCGCCGCCGTTGGCGGCCAGGTAGTCGTCAGCGGCCTGCATGCCGATGTGCAGCGTGTTGCCCGCGGAGCTGAGCGCCGTGGCGATCAGCGAGCGAGCGGCCGTCTTCTGTGCGGTGCTCAGGTCGCCCCACTTCACGCCATTGCGCGCGACGAAGGTCGACGGCAGGTTCGACCACTTGCGCGCAGCGTCCAGGCTCCACGCCACTTGCGTGGCCGTCTGCTGGGTCGTGCTCAGCGTGTTGTAGTACGTCGTCGCGGCGGTGTAAACGTCCGCGCTCAGTGTGCCGCTGGTCGTCGTCGTCACGCTCAGGGTCGCGGCAGAACTGGTCACGGAACCCACCGAGTTCGTAACCACAACGTCATAGCTGCCGGCGTCCGTCGTGGCGACGGAGCTGATGGTGTAGCTGCTGGCCGTGGCGCCCGAGATCGCGGTGCTGTCCTTGCGCCACTGGTAGGTGAGCGTGGCGTTGCCGGTGGCGACCACGGTGAACGTGACGCTGCCGCCGGTTGCTACCGACTGCGACGCAGGCTGTGTGGTGATGGTCGGTGCGCCCGTGCTCGAGGTGACCGTGAGCGTCGCCGCCGAACTGGTCACGCTGCCCGCGCTGTTGGTGACAACCACGTCGTAGCTGCCTGCGTCGCTGGAAGCCACTGCACTGATGCTGTAGGTGGCCGAGGTGGCGCCGCTGATCGACGTGCCGCCCTTGCGCCATTGGTACGTCAGCGTTGCGGTGCCATCGGCGACCACGGTGAAGCTCACGCTCGCGCCCTCGGTCACGCTTTGCGACGTGGGCTGTGTGGTGATCGTCGGCACGGTGGCTGTCGAACTGCTGTCCGACTCGCTGTTGCCGCCGCACCCGGAGACAAAGGCCGCTAGCGCGAACCAGACGATGAACAGGAAACGAGTTGTCATGAAATCCCCTCTCAGTGGTACTGAAGACACGATGGGCCGACCATCCAGAAAAGGGATCGGCTTCTTCGCGCGCAGGGGATCGAAGGCGATGCGAACAGCGCTGCTCGCAACACGTCAATGAACCCCAGGCGACGTTGACGCGAGGATTGCATTGCATCGTTGCCAAGACATTACCGAAGTCTGACGATGCCGACACAAGGCGATAACGCGCTCGGCGGCGCGATTACCCGGGGTTATCGCTGCAGGTGTGCAGCGGGAGATTCAACTCAGTTTGTCGTTGCTTCAGCTGCCATGCACGCTCGCACGGCGTCGGCTTCGACGGGCACTTCCGCCAGGATCTGCTGCGTTTCTGACGACGCGCTGAGGAGACCCAGATGGCGCTCGTGCGCTTCCTTCGGCGTGAACTGGCGGGTGGTGATGCGGACCGTGCGCCAGGCTGGCTGTTCGCCGGAGGCCCGTGCGGCCTCGATGGCGTCGCTCGCATCGTGTCCACACTGCCCGTGGGGCCGGACGGAGCAATCGGCGTGCCGTGAAGTTGCACTGATCGAGCTCAGGCCACCGAGGTGATTTCGCGTTGCCACATGCGAACGGCAAACGATGACCTCAGACTTGCGCGACATCACGGCGAGGTGCATAACGCGGACTTCGGACGCAGTGGCGACGTTCGCATTCGCCGGCTGCGAGAAGTCAAACAACAACGGAGACAACGCTCATGCACCACACGTGTTCGAAGCTCATCGTCGGCGCCTCGCTGTTGCTTGGTGCAGCGCTCGGTGCTCAAGCCACCACCATCACCGTCGCCTGTGGCGGCACCGGCCCCGATTTCGAGTTCTGCAAACGCAATGCCGAGGACTGGGCGAAGAAGTCGGGCAACACCGTCAAGCTGTTCTCGCAGCCGGCCAGCACGACCGACAGCCTGGCGCTGTACCGTCAACTGTTCGCCGCCAAGTCAGGCGACATCGACGTGATCGTGGTCGACGTCGTCTGGCCGGGTGTCATCAAGGACCATCTGCTCGACCTGAAACCCTATTCGAAAGGGTCCGAGAAAGATCATTTCCCGGCCATCGTGGCCAACAACACCATCGACGGCAAGCTGCTGGGCATGCCGTGGTTCACCGATGCCGGCCTGTTGTTCTATCGCAAGGATCTGCTCGCGAAACACAGCCTGAAGCCGCCCGGCACCTGGGACGAACTGGCCACGCAAGCGAAGAAGGTCCAGGACGCCGAACGCGCTGCGGGCAAGCCCGATTTCCAGGGCCTCGTGTTCCAAGGCAAGGCCTACGAAGGCCTGAGCTGCAACGCGTTGGAATGGGTCTACAGCCATGGCGGTGGCACCGTGGTCGACGCGAAGGGCGAGATCACGATCAACAACCCGGGGGCCGTGAAGGCACTGGACACCGCGGCCTCGTGGATCGGCAGCATCGCGCCGAGCGGCGTGCTCAACTACGGCGAGGAGGAGGCGCGCGGCGTGTTCCAGAACGGCAATGCGCTGTTCATGCGCAACTGGCCGTACGCCTGGGCGCTCTCGCAGGCGGCCGACAGCCCCGTCAAAGACAAGGTCGGCGTGATGCCGCTGCCCAAGGGTGGCGCCAGCGGCCGCAACGCGGCCACGCTCGGCGGCTGGCAGTTGTCGGTGAGCAAGTACTCGAAGTCGCCTGCCATTGCCGCCGACCTGGTGATGTTCTTGACCAGCGAGGCGGTCGAGAAGGAGCGTGCGATCAAGGGCTCATACAACCCGACGCGCCCGGCGCTCTACCAAGACAAAGACGTGCTCGCCGCCAACCCGTTCATGGGGCAGCTGTTCGAGGTCTTCACCAGTGCCGTCGCGCGGCCGGCCACGGCCACCGGCGTGAAATACCCCGAGGTCAGCCAGGCCTTCTGGGATGCAACGCACGACGTGCTGTCGAAGAAGGCCAGCGCCGCCGACAGCCTTGCGCGGCTCGAGGGCAAGCTCAAGCAGATCAAGCGCCGCGGCTGGTGAGCCGGGGCCCGCGATGAGCAGCCGCACGCGCACGGCGTGGCTCTTCATGGCGCCGATGCTGGTCGGCCTTGTGGTCGTGGCCGCGTGGCCGCTCGCGCGTTCGATCTGGTTCAGCTTCACCGACACCAACATCAACGACATCGCGGGCGGCAAGTTCGTCGGCCTGGACAACTACATCGGCGAGTACGGTCTGTTCTTCAACCCGAACTACACGCAAGGCTTCTGGGCCAGCGACTGGGGCATCGCGGTTCGCAACACCTTCAAGTTCGCGATCGTCTCGGTTGCACTCGAGACGCTGGCCGGCCTGGGCGTGGCGATGCTGCTGAACCAGCAGTTCCGCGGCCGCGCCTTCGTGCGCACCGCGGTGCTGGTGCCCTGGGCGATCCCGACCATCGTGTCGGCCAAGATGTGGGGCTGGATGCTGCACGACCAGTTCGGCGTCATCAACCAGATGCTGGTCGACGTCGGTCTGATCGCGCACAAGATCGCCTGGACCGCGAACCCCGACTACGCGCTGTGGACGGTGGTCGCGGTGGACGTGTGGAAGACCACGCCGTTCATGGCGCTGCTGATCCTGGCCGCGCTGCAGACGCTGCCCGGCGACTGCTACGAGGCCGCACGCGTCGACGGCGTGCACCCGCTGCGCGTGTTCTTCAAGATCACGCTGCCGCTGATCAAGCACCCGCTGATGGTTGCGGTGGTGTTCCGCCTGCTCGATGCGCTGCGCATCTTCGACCTCATCTACGTGCTGACCTCGAACAGCAGCAGCACGATCAGCATGTCCGGCTTCGTGCGCCGCGAGACGGTCGACAACGGCAACATGGGCTATGGCTCGGCAGCGTCGACCTCGTTGTTCCTGATCATCCTGGTGTCGGCGGTGCTGTTCCTGCGCGTGGCGCGCGTTCGCCTGTCGGAGAACACGCGATGAACGAGCGCCCGCTGCTCGGCACCGTGCTGCTGTACCTGTGCGCGGCGCTCGCCGTCGTCGTGTCGGTCTACCCGTTCCTGTATGCGCTGGCGACCTCGTTCAAGAGCGGCACCGCGCTGTTCGGCACCAGCCTGTGGCCTGCGGCGCCGAGCTGGCGCAACTACGTCGCGCTGTTCGAAGGCGGGCTGCCCTTCGGCCGCCACCTGCTGAACTCGGTGATCGTCTCGACCCTGACCGTGGCGCTCGCGCTGCTGATGGGCCTGACGGCCGCGTACGCGCTCGGGCGCATCGAGTTCAAGGGCAAGGGCCTGCTGCTGATGACGGTGCTGGCGGTGTCGATGTTCCCGCAGGTCGCGGTGTTGTCGGGCATGTTCGAGCTGATCCGCGCACTCGGCCTGTACAACCACGCGATCGGGTTGATCGTGCCGTACACCGTCTTCACGCTGCCGTTCACGGTCTGGATCCTGACCACCTTCATGCGCCAACTGCCGATCGATCTGGAAGAGGCCGCGATCATGGACGGCTGCGGCCCGCTGCGCATCGTCTTCCAGGTCTTCATGCCGTTGTTGTGGCCGGCGCTGGTGTCGACCGGGCTGCTCGCCTTCATCTGCGCGTGGAACGAGTTTCTGTATGCGCTGACCTTCGTCGTCGAAGACACCGAACGCACGGTGCCGGTCGGCATCTCGCAGATCTCGGGCGCCACGGCCTACGAGATCCCTTGGGGCAGCATCATGGCCGCCTCGGTCATCGTCACGGTGCCGCTGCTGCTGCTCGTGCTGGTGTTCCAGCAGAAGATCGTCTCCGGCCTGACTGCCGGTGCGGTCAAGGGTTGAAATGACAGCCCCTCGTACGACGAGTACGTCGGCCGATCCCCCAGGAGGATCCGGGCCGGCTTGGGAGCGGCCCGGCGCTCGGCCCGGTGCCGCGATGGCCCCTGCGCGGCAAAGCGACTGGTGGCGTGGAAGTGTCATTTATCAGGTCTACCCGCGGAGCTATGCCGACAGCAACGGCGACGGCATCGGCGACCTGCCCGGCATCACGCAACGGCTCGAGTACATCGCCGGCCTCGGTGTCGACGCGGTCTGGCTGTCGCCGTTCTTCAAGAGCCCGATGAAAGATTTCGGTTACGACGTTAGCGATTACAACGACGTCGAGCCGATGTTCGGCACGCTCGCCGACTTCCGCGCGCTGGTGGCGCGCGCGCACGAACTCGGCCTGAAGGTGATGATCGACCAGGTGTTGTCGCACTGCTCCGACCAGCATCCGTGGTTCATCGAGAGCCGCGCCAGCCGCAGCAACGCCAAGGCCGACTGGTACGTCTGGGCCGACGCGAAGCACGACGGCACGCCGCCGAACAACTGGCTCAGCGTGTTCGGCGGCAGCGCGTGGCAATGGGACACGCGGCGCCGCCAGTACTACCTGCACAACTTCCTGGCCAGCCAGCCGGACCTGAACTTCCACACCCCCGCGGTGCAGGACGCGCTGCTGGACAGCCTGCGCTTCTGGCTCGATCTCGGCGTCGACGGCTACCGGCTCGACGCGATCAACTTCTGCTTCCACGACGCGCAGCTGCGCGACAACCCCGGCCGCGGCATGCCCGAGACAGACGAACCGACCGCGCCGGCCGCCAACCCGTACAGCTGGCAGATCCACTGCTTTGACAAGAGCCAGCCCGATGCGCTGCACTTTCTGCGGCGCCTGCGCGCGCTGGTCGACCAGTACGACGACATCACGATGCTCGGCGAGATCGGCGACGAAGCCGGCATGACGATGGTGGCGCAGTACACCGACGGCGGCGACAAGCTGCACAAGGGCTACTGCTTCGACCTGTTGTCGGCCGAGCATGATGCGCCGCACATCCGCCACGTGATCGACAAGTTCGAAAGCGTCGCCGGCAGCGGCTGGCCGTGCTGGGCGCTGTCCAACCACGACAGCACGCGCCTGGCCACGCGCTGGGGCGGGGTGCACCCCAACCCGGCGCTGCTGCGACTGGCGCCGGCGCTGCAGCTCAGCCTGCGCGGCAGTTCGTGCATCTACCAAGGCGACGAACTGGGCCTGCCCGAAGCCGAGATCGCCTTCGAGGATCTGCAAGACCCGTACGGCATCGCGATGTGGCCCGAGTTCAAAGGGCGCGACGGCTGCCGCACGCCAATGCCGTGGGACTCGACCGCGACGGACCTCGGCTTCGGCAGTGGCGCGGCACGCCCCTGGCTGCCGCTGGCCGAGAGCCACCGTGCGCTCGCGGTCGATCGCCAGCACGGCGATCCGGAGTCGCTGCTGCAGCACTACCGCCGGCTGCTGCAGTGGCGCCGCGGCCAGCCGGCGCTGATCCACGGCGAGATCGAGTTGCTGACCGAGCATGCGCAGGTGCTGGCCTTCGTGCGCAGCCACCGGGGCGAACGCATCCTGTGCGCGTTCAACCTCAGTGAGCGCGCGGCGGCGTTCGAACTGCGCGCCGGCGATGCGATCACGCAGCAACTCGATGACAGCGGCGCGCGTGGAGCAACCGTCGTCGGCGCAGGCCTGCGCTTCGAACCCTTCGGCGTGCTGTTCG
>Ga0307515_10000382_pt1 | contig 107907 bp, 108 predicted proteins | sample 17_EM_MG_FD_194513 | JGI IMG/M metagenome (GOLD analysis project Ga0307515, IMG submission 194513) | Populus trichocarpa ectomycorrhiza microbial communities from riparian zone in the Pacific Northwest, United States - 17_EM | ecosystem: Host-associated > Plants > Roots > Unclassified...
CCCTGGGGCCGACCGACGAACCCCGAACCCTCAGCGGGCACCGTTCGCCGCGCCCGCTGCGACAGACGCACGCAAAGGCGGTCGCATGCCAACGGCCGCAACGGGCCGCAATCCGTCGTTCGAACAGGCCAGGCGTTTCACGCGTCGCGGGTCGCGCGACTCGCGGGGGAGCCGCTGAGATGGACACGCAGCCGATCACGATCCTGCTTTGCGCGCTGGGCGGCGAAGGCGGCGGCGTGCTGTCCGAATGGCTGTACGACCTGGCCGTGCGCTGCGGCCACAGTGCGCAGAGCACGTCGATTCCCGGCGTGGCGCAGCGCACCGGCGCCACCACCTACTACGTCGAGGTCTGCCCGATTCCCGACGCCGTGCTCGGCAGCCAGCGGCCGGTGTTCAGCCTGAACCCGGTGCCGGGCGGCATCGACCTGCTGGTGTCGTCGGAACTGCTGGAGACGCTGCGCCAGGTCGGTGCCGGCATGGCCAGCGCCGAACGTACCCGCGTCGTCAGCTCGACCGCGCGTGCGCTCACCGTCGCCGAGAAGATGCAGATGAGCGACGGCCGCCTCGACGACGCGGCGCTGATCGGCGTGCTGCAGCGCCATTGCCGCCAGGCCGAGCTGCTGGACATGTCGGCGCTGGCGCGCGAAGCCGGCACGGCCATCAGCGCGGTGCTGTTCGGCGCGGTGGCGGCCAGCGGGCTGCTGCCGTGGCCGCGTTCGGCTTACGAAGAGACGATCCGCGCGTCGGGCAAGGGCGTCGACGCCAGCCTGCGCGGCTTCGCGCTGGCCCACGACACGGTCACGAAGCGGCGCCAGCAGCAGGCGGTGGTCGAAGCCGCGCTGCAGCCGCCGGTGATCGACCTGCGCGCGCTGGCGCGCCAGCGCCTGGCCGACTACCAGGATGCTGCCTACGTGGCGCTGTACGACGAACGCCTGGCGCGTATCGAAGGTGCGGAAGCCGCCGCCGAGCCGCAGCGCCGCGACATCACGGCCGAGATGACCCGCTGGCTCGCGCTGTGGATGGCTTTCGACGACATCGTGCGCGTTGCCGGCCTCAAGCTCGCCGCCAGCCGGCAGGCGCGTGTGCGGCGCGAAGTGGCGGCGCGCGGCGACGAGATCGTGAAGACCTTCGAACACTTCAAGCCCGGCGTGGCCGAACTCGCCGGCCTGCTGCCCGAAGGTCTGGCGACGCGGCTGCGGGCCTGGGACGCCGCCCGCGTGGTGCGCGGGCTCGACGCCTGGTCGCTGCCGCTGAAGATCGGCACGCACACGGTGCTGGGTGCGCTGGCCTTGCGCTTCGTCGCCGGCTTGAAGGGCTGGCGCCGTCGCGGCAGCCGCTTCGCGCTGGAGCAGCAGCTCATCGAACGCTGGCTGGTTGCCGTCGAATGGGGCACGCGCGAAGACTGGACGCTGGGCCACGAGCTCGCGTTGTGCGGCCAGCTGATCAAGGGCTATGGCAGCACCAACGAACGCGGCAAGGAAAACCTGCTGCACATCATCGACCACCTCGCCGTCGGCACGCAGCCCGCCGCCACCCGCGCCGCCGCGGCGCGCGCCGCGCGCAAGGCTGCGCTGGCCGACGACGCTGGCCGCGCCTTCGACGAAACGCTGGTCGCCCACGGGGCGCCGAAACGCCCGATACGCGAGCAGACCGTTCGCTGGTACCGTAAACGACCCGAAACGGCAGACGCCGTGCAGCAGCCATGAGAGCTGCGCCATCCGAGGACCAACCAGGAGACAGACGATGAACCGCTTGCAGCTCTCCGCCGCTGCGCTGGGCCTGACGCTGTGCGCCGGCGCCTTCGCGCAACAAGCCGCTGAAGAACCGTTCTGGGCCAAGGGCCGGCCGAAGACCGACACCGCGATGAAGATGGCGCCGGTGCCGGCCTACCCGATAGCGACCCCGGCCGACCAGCTGCCGATCGCGAAGATGAAACTGCCGCCAGGCTTCAAGGCCGAGGTCTGGGCCAGCAACATCCTCGACGCGCGCGGCCTGCGCCAGGGCGACCGCGGCACGGTCTTCGTCAGCTCGCTGTTCGTCGCCGGCAAGATCTACGCGGTGGTGGACAAGGGTGACTCGCGCGAGGTCAAGACCATCGCCGAAAAACTCTTCCTGCCCAACGGCATCGAGTTCGTCAAAGGCTCGTTGTATGTGGCCACGCCGAAGGACATCACGCGCTACGACAACATCGAGTCGCGGCTGGACAACCCGCCGGCGCCGGTGATGGTCTACGACAAGCTGCCCGGCGAGGTGCCGCACGGCTGGAAGTTCATCAAGCTCGGCCCCGACGGCAAGCTCTACGTGCCGGTGGGCGCGCCGTGCAACATCTGCGACCCGAGCGCCGACTTCGCGAAGATCATGAAGATGAACCTCGACGGCAGCGGCGTCGAGACCGTGGCCAGCGGCGTGCGCAACACCGTCGGCTTCGACTTCGACCCCAAGGACGGCAGCCTCTGGTTCACCAACAACGGCCGCGACTGGCTGTCTGAAGACCTGCCCAACGACACGCTGAACCATGTCACGGCGCCGGGCAAGCAGCACTTCGGCTTTCCGTACTGCCACCAGGGCGACTTCGCCGACCCCGAATTCGGCTGGGGCAAGAGCTGCGCCGATTACGCCAAGCCCGCGCAGCTGATGGGCCCGCACGCCGGCGTGCTGGGCATGCGCTTCTACACCGGCAAGATGTTCCCGCCGCAGTACCAGGGCGCGATCTTCATCGCCCGCCACGGGCCGTGGAACCGCACCAAGAAGTACGCCGCCGACATCGTCGTCGCCTGGACCGACGCCCGCGGCGGCATCACGAAGATGGAGCCCTTCCTGACCGGGTTGGTGGAGAACAACGAGTACCTCGGCCGCCCGGTCGACGTGCTGGTCATGAAGGACGGCTCGCTGCTCGTCAGCGACGACCACAACGGCGCCATCTACCGCATCAGCTACGGCAAATAACAGGAGACATCACCCGTGAAGATCAGCCACCTTTCCGCGCTGGCCCTGGCGCTGACAGCCGGCGCGGCGAGCGCGCAGGACAAGCCCGTGGTGCTCAAGCTGTCGAGCTGGGTGCCGGCGCAGCATGCGCTGAACCCGGCTCTGCAGGCCTGGGCCGACGACATCAAGAAGGCGTCCGGCGGCAGCATCACCGCGACGCTGTTCCCGAGCGAACAGCTCGGCAAGGCCTTCGACCACTACGACATGGCGCGCGACGGCATCGCCGATGCGGCCTACGTCAACCCGGGCTACCAGCCCGGGCGCTTCCCGATCTTCGCGGCGGCTTCGCTGCCGTTCCAGGTGGCCAATGCGAAGGGCGGCAGCGCCGCCGTCGACGCCTGGTACCGGCAGTACGCGGCGCGCGAGATGAAGGACGTGCAGTTCTGCTTCGCCTTCGTGCACGACCCCGGCAGCCTGCATTCGCGCAAGAAGGTGGTGCTGCCCGGCGACGTGAAGGGCCTGAAAGTGCGGCCGGCCACCAGCACCATCGGCCAGATGGTCACGGCCCTGGGCGGCACCAACGTGCAGTCGTCGGCGCCCGAGGCGCGCGACATGCTGGAGCGCGGCGTCGCCGATGCCATCACCTTCCCCTGGGGTTCGCTCGGGCTCTTCGGCATCGACAAGGTCGTCAGCTTCCACATCGACGCGCCGCTGTACGTGACGCCTTTCGTCTGGGTGCTGAACAAGGACAAGTTCGCGTCGCTGTCGCCGGCGCAGAAGAAGATCGTCGACGAGCATTGCACGACCGAATGGGCCGAGAAGGTGGCCAGCACCTGGGCCGACTTCGAGGCCGCCGGCCGCGCCAAGATCGCCGCGACGCCAGGGCACGAGATGGTCAAGCTCAATGCCGAGCAGCTCGATGCCTGGCGCAAGGCCGTGGCGCCGGTGGCCGACCAGTGGGCCGAAGGCGCGAAGAAGGCCGGCGCCGACCCGAAGCAGGTGCTCGACGGCCTGCGCCAGAGCCTGGCGAAGTACCAGTCGGCGCTGTAGATGGCATCGGGGGCCGCCGGCCAGCGCAGCGTCGCCGACCGCATCATCCACGTCATCGAGTGGCTGGCGGCGTGCTTCGTCGGCATCGTCGCGGCCGACATCTTCATCTCGGTGCTGCTGCGCAAGTTCTTCAACACGTCCATCCCCGACAGCTACGACTTCGGCCGCCTGCTGCTGGGCGTGCTGATCTTCTGGGGTATCGCGGCCACCAGCTACCGCGGCGGCCACATCACGGTGGACCTGCTGTGGACCAGTGCCGGCCCGCGCATGAAGCGCTTCATCGACGTCTTCGCGACGCTGGTGCTGCTGTTCGTGGTGACGGTGCAGACCATCATGCTGTTCGACAAGGTCAGCGGCACCTACCGCGACAACGTGCTGACCTACGACCTGAACCTGCCGACCTGGCCGCTGTTCGCGGTGGCCTGGGTGGGTGATGTCTGCGCGGTGGTGCTGATCGCGATCCGCGCCTGGCGGCTGGTGTTCCACCCGGAGCTGCTGCACGACGAACACGCTGACCAGCGTACCCAGGAGTAGGCTGGCCATGAGCACCGATTTCATCGCCGTCGGCGGCTTCGTGGTCTTGTTCGCGCTGATGCTGCTGCGCGTGCCGGTCGGCATGGCGATGGGCCTGGTCGGCGTCGTCGGCTATTCGATGATCGCCGGCGCCGGGCCGGCGCTGAAGCTCGTCGGCCAGACCTCGATGCGTACCGTCACCGACTACACCTTCGGCGTGATCCCGATGTTCATGCTGATGGGCGCGTTCGTCTCGGTGTCGGGCGTCAGCAAGGAGCTGTTCCGCGCCGCGAACGCCTGCGTCGGCCACCTGCGCGGTGGCCTCGGCATGGCCACGGTGATGGCCTGCGGCGGCTTCGCGGCGATCTGCGGCTCGTCGGTGGCGACGGCCGCCACCTTCTCGACCGTGGCCTACCCGGAGATGCGGCGCTACGGCTACCCGCAAAGCTTTTCGGCCGGCGTCATCGCCGCCGGCGGCACGCTGGGCGCGATGCTGCCGCCGTCCACGGTGCTCGCGGTCTATGCCGTGATCACGCAGCAGGACATCGGCAAGCTCTTCATGGCCGGCGTGTTGCCCGGCTTGCTGGCGATGAGCATGTACGTGCTGACGATCGTCATCATCGTCGTCGTGCGGCCGAAGATGCTGCCGGCCGGCCCGGCGCGGCCGTGGAGCGAGCGGCTGGTGGCGCTGAAGGACGTGTGGCCTTCGCTGCTGCTGTTCGCCTTCGTCATCGGCGGCCTGTACGGCGGCTTCTTCACGCCGACCGAAGCCGGCGGCATGGGCGCCGGCGGCGCCTTCCTGCTCGGCGTGCTGCGCCGCAAGCTCGACCGCGCCGGCATCCGCACCGCGCTGCTGCAGGCCACGCGCACGGCCGCGGCGGTGTTCACGGTGCTGATCGGCGCGCTGCTGTTCGGCTACTTCCTGACCATCACGCAGACGCCGCAGAAGCTGACCGGCTTTCTCACCGGGCTGGGCATCGGCCGCTACGGCGTGCTGGCGCTGATCATGGTGATGTACCTGGTGCTCGGCTGCCTGATGGATGCGATGGCGATGATCATCCTCACCGTGCCGATCATCTTCCCGGTCATCGTGCAGCTCGGCTTCGACCCGATCTGGTTCGGCATCATCATCGTCATGACGGTCGAACTCGGCCTGATCCACCCGCCGGTGGGCATGAACGTCTTCGTCATCAAGAGCGTGGTGCCCGAGATCACGTTCACGACCATCTTCAAGGGCGTGATCCCTTTCGTCGTGACCGACATCCTGCGCCTGGTGATCCTGATCGCCTTCCCGGTCATCGCGCTGTGGTTGCCGAGCAGAATGTGAACCCATGACCACGCTCCCACCCGACCCCGACGCGCTGTACAAGATCGCCGTCGAATTCGGCGACTGCGACCCCGCCGGCATCGTCTACTTCCCGAACTTCTTCCGCTGGATGGACGCGGCCAGCCGGCACTGGTTCGTGCTGCGTGGCGTGCCGAGCTGGCGTGAGGCCGAGGTGCGCTGGGGCGTCATCGGCACGCCGATCGTCGACGCGCACTCGAAGTTTCTGAAGGCCGCGATCTACGGCGACAAGCTGGCCATCCAGACCGATGTCGTTGAGTGGCGCACGAAGAGCTTCGTGCAGCGCCACCGCATCTGGCGCGGCGCCGAGCTGCTGGTCGAAGGCGAAGAGGTGCGCGTGTTCGCGGCGCGCGGCGAAGGCGGCGTCGGCATCCGGGCCGTTCCGGTGCCCGATGAGGTGCGGGCGCTGGGCTGAGCCTGCGTGCTACTCGCGCGCTGCGCCGTCAGGCGTGGCATCGGGCAGGCCGACGATCGCCGCGCCTGGCACCGTGGGAACGGCGCCCTGGACCTCGGCCGCCCGACGCAGCGCGAGGTCCTTGAGCTCGGCATCGATCCATTGCACGAAGCGCAGGCGCCCCACCCCGGCCGTCTCGGTGGCCAGTACCAGGACGTGCTCGTCAGCAATCTCGACCCAGGCCAGCGCGGTTCGTGTCGCCTTGAGCGGCGGGCCGATGGTCGAAGCAGGCACCGAGCCCTTGGTGCCGATCGGCAGGATCTGCGCCTGGAAGCTGGCCCAGGTTCCCGGCATGTCGGGGCAGGCGTTTTCGTACATCAAGCGGGTCAGCACGAAGTTGAAGTGGCGCTGCCGTTCGATCTCGTTGGTGACCCATTGACGCTGAAAGATGTCGTCGTTGCCCACGACCATCGGAAGGGTCGACAGCGCCAGGCTGCCCATCTGCCCGATTTCTTCGAAGCCGAAAGACTCGACTTCCGCGATGGCATCCTGAACGATCTTCGGCTTCGCAAGGCCGGCGCCGGTGACCCCCTGGGCCGCGTTGCCCACCATCTGAGTCTGCGCCCGCATGTCAGGCCAGGACACGTCGCCGGCCAGGAACGACTTGTACAGCGCGATGACCTGCTGGCTGTCGACCAAGGCAGCACGCAAGTCGGCACACGGGTCGGCGGCGGCGGTGGCGGCTGAGGCTTCGGGCTCGCCGTCGCCGGCCTTTCGCTGCAGACGCGGCACGGCGCTGTGGCCGGCTGCCGCCTGCTGGCCGACATGCGCAAGCTCGTGCGCCAGCAGCCGCCGGCCCCGCGTCGTGGCCGGCACGAAGGCGCCGGACGAAAAGACGATGTGCCGGCCGACCGTGTACGCCAGTGCGTTCTGCTGCCGCGCCGAAGCGCCGGCTCGTGCATCGGCATGCACCTGCACCGCATCCAGGTCGAACTCGAAGTGCGGCTGCAGCGCGCTGCGAACGGGCGCGGCCAGCGCCTGGCCGGGCGAGGCCAAGACCTCGCGAACGCCGGGCGGGGCTGCTGCTGCGGCGGCGTCGGTGCCGAGTTGCCGCTTCTGCAGCCGGTCGCCCGGGCTGGATCGGCAGTTCGGGCAGCCGCCACCGCAGGCGCAAGCGCCTTGCCACGGTGACCCCGAAACCCGCAAGACGTGCTCCGCCAGGCGATCGGCATCTTGTTCGTGCCGGTCACGCGGTGCCGGTCGTCGCGCGACGGCGGTGGGGCGAGCGCGAGGGGCGCTGCCACGCATCGGTGCGAGACCTTGCATGATGAACTCGGCCCGTTCTACTCAGTCTTCCAGTTCGGCCTTCGCCATCTCCACGTCCAGCCGTTCCATCGCGTCCATCGCGGTGCAGGCGGCGGCGTCGGCGTAGAGCTTCTCGGCTTCCTTCATCTTCTTGTCGCCTTCGAGCATCACCAGCCCGTTGGCGTATTCCACCATCGCGATGGCGCTGCTCGGGTTCAACTTCAGCGCTTCCTTGTACATCGCCAGACCGGTGGCCGCGTCGGCGCCCTGGGTGCGGCCGAGCAGCTTGCCGACCTTGTCGATGACCTCGGCGTGGAACGAGCCGAGCGCGATGTGCGCGTCGGCGTGTTTGGGCGCGAGCTTGATCGTCGTTTCCAGCGCGCCCTTGACCTTGCTGCCCAGCCCCTGCGCCAAGGCCTTGGCGACGCTGATGCCCTGGCCGTAGCGGCCCAAGGCGTAGGCCTGCCAGTAGAAGGCGTTGGCGTTCTTCGGCTCGGCGGCCTGCTGCGCCTCGGCGCGTTCGGCCACTTCCAGGAACATCGCGAGCTTGGTCTTCTCGCTCTTTTCCAGGTAGTTGGCGTAGATGGCTTGTGCCTTGTTGGCCACGGTGATGCCGGCGCCGCCGGCCTTCAGCCCGGTGTCGAAGGCCTTCTGGAAGTCGCCGGCATGGAACAGCGCCCAGGCGGCGAGCGCCTTGTCGTCCTTCGGCCAGCTTTCGGCGTCGCCGGCGTGCAGCCGCGACCAGTGCTTCTTCAAGGCCGCGGCGTCATAGCTGTAGGCGGCGCTGTCGTAGGGAAAGGCGGTCCATTTGGCCATCGGTTTGCTCCTGTCAGTTGTTTTGGTACGGGCCCACCAGCGTCTGCAGGTGGGCTTTCGAGGCGGCTTCCAGATACGGCATCAGCAAGCTCATCACATGGTAGGCGCCGCGCGCCAGCGAGACGGCGGCACTCTCGGCCTCGAGCGCGCGGCGCGGTTCGCGCACGTACTCGTAGCTGAGCCAGTAGGTCAGCACGACGACCATCGCCGTCGACACCGGCGCGGCTTCCGCCAGCGCGATGCGCACGGCGCTGCCGCGCGACAGGCCGTCGAGCACGGCCTGCACTGCGCGCGCCTTGTTCTTCAGCACGAACTGGAAGTGCGTCTCGAGCCGGCGGTTCTTGCTGAGCAGGTCGTTCAGGTCGCGGTACAGGAAGCGGTACTGCCAGATCAGCTCGAACAGCGTGTGGAAGAAGAACCAGGCGTCTTCGACGTTGCCGACGTTGTCGGCCGCCTGCAGCAGCTCGTTCAGCGCACGTTCGTAGCGGTCGAACAGCGCGTTGATCAGCTCGTCCTTGGCGGGATAGTGGTAGTACAGGTTGCCCGGGCTGATGCCGAGCTCGGCCGAGATCAGCGTCGTGCTGACGTTGGGTTCGCCGAAGCGGTTGAACAGGTCGAGCGCAACCTCGAGGATTCTCTCGGCGGTGCGGCGCGGCTTCTTCGCGGTCGGCATGGTGGCGCGGATTCTGGCACCGGCAAGAAGCGGCGCGCGTGCCTACAATCCCGCCCCCATGCCTGCCGTGCGCTTCGAGAACGTCACCAAGACCTACAGCGGCGCACGCGGCCTGCTGCGCGCGCTGGACGGCGTGTCCTTCGACATCGAACGCGGCGAGTTCTTCGGCCTGCTCGGCCCCAACGGTGCCGGCAAGACGACGCTGATCTCGATCCTGGCGGGCCTGGTGCGCGCCAGCGGCGGCAAGGTCGCCGTGATGGGCCACGACGTCGTCGACGACTACACCGCCGCGCGCAAGGCCCTGGGCATCGTGCCGCAGGAGCTGGTGTTCGACCCCTTCTTCAGCGTGCGCGAGGCCCTGCGCATCCAGAGCGGCTACTTCGGCGTGAAGAACAACGACGCCTGGATCGACGAGCTGCTGGCCCACCTGGGCCTGGCCGACAAGGCCGACGCCAACATGCGCCAGCTGTCCGGCGGCATGAAGCGGCGCGTGCTGGTGGCGCAGGCGCTGGTGCACCGGCCGCCGGTCATCGTGCTCGACGAGCCGACCGCCGGCGTCGACGTCGAACTGCGCCAGACGCTGTGGCAGTTCATCGCGGGGCTGAACCGCGAAGGCCACACCGTGCTGCTGACCACGCACTACCTCGAAGAAGCCGAAGCGCTGTGCGGCCGCATCGCAATGCTGAAGGCCGGCCGCGTGGTGGCGCTGGACAAGACCTCGGCACTGCTGGCCGGCACCGCGAGCACGATGCTGCGCTTCAAGACCGACCAGGCGCTGCCGCCGGCGGTGGCGGCGCAGGCCCGCGTGACCGGGCGCATCGTGCAGCTGAAGGCGCACGACGCGACCGAGGTCGAGTCGCTGCTGGCGGCCCTGCGCGGCGCCGGCGTGAAGGTCGAAGATTTGGAGATCGGCCGCGCCGACCTGGAAGACGTGTTCCTTGAAATCATGGGCGGCGCGGCATGAGTTTCCAAGCGAGCTTTGAAGGGGCAGGTACGCTGTTCTACAAGGAAGTGCTGCGCTTCTGGAAGGTCAGCTTCCAGACCGTGGCCGCGCCGGTGCTGACGGCGGTGCTGTACCTGCTGATCTTCGGCCATGTGCTCGAAGCGCATGTGCAGGTGTTCCCCGGCGTCGGCTACACCAGCTTCCTGATCCCCGGGCTGGTGATGATGAGCGTGCTGCAGAACGCCTTCGCCAACAGCAGCAGCAGCCTGATCCAGAGCAAGATCACCGGCAACCTGGTGTTCCTGCTCGTCAGCCCGCTGTCGCACTGGGCCTGGTATGCCGCCTATGTCGGCGCTTCGATGGTGCGCGGGCTGGCGGTCGGCTGCGGCGTGTTCGCCGTCACCGCGTGGTTCGCGCCGCTGCACCTGGCCGAGCCGTGGTGGATCGTCGTTTTCGCCGCCCTGGGTGCCGCGATGCTGGGCTCGCTGGGGCTGATCGCCGGCTTGTGGGCGGAGAAGTTCGACCAGATGGCGGCGTTCCAGAACTTCATCATCGTGCCGATGACCTTCCTGTCCGGCGTCTTCTACTCGGTGAAGTCGCTGCCTGGCGTGTGGCAGGGCTTGAGCCACCTGAACCCGTTTTTCTACATGATCGACGGCTTCCGGCGCGGCTTCTTCGGCGCCAGCGATGTCTCGCCGTGGCTGAGCCTGGGCATCGTCGGCGGCAGCTTCGCCATCGTGGCCGCGTTGTGCCTGAGGTTGCTGCAAACAGGTTACAAGCTCCGGTCTTGAGATAATCGACCGCAAATGGAGCCCCGCATGCACAACCACCTCGCAGCATCCGACGAAAAACCGGCCAAGGCTGAACGCAACGGCAGCCTGCAGGAACAGCTGTCGTTCAAGTCGCGCTTCGTGCTCGTGTTCGGCGAGATCGACGACAAGCTCGCGCGCGTCACCTGCGAACGCCTGATCGCGCTGTCTCAGGAGTCCGACGCGCCGATTAACCTGCTGATCTCGTCGCCGGGCGGCCACGTCGAGTCGGGCGACGCCATCCACGACATGGTGCGCTTCGTGCGCGCGCCGGTCACGACCATCGGCACCGGCTGGGTGGCCAGCGCCGGCACGCACATCTTCCTGGCGGCGCCGAAAGACCGGCGTGTTTGCCTGCCGAACACGCGCTTCATGATCCACCAGCCGGCCGGCGGCGCCGGTGGCCCGGCGACCGACATCGCGATCCAGGCCAAGGAAATCATCAAGACGCGCGAGCGCATCGCCAAGGTCGTGGCCGCGCAGACCGGTCACAAGCTGGACAAGGTGCTGGCCGACATGGAGCGCGACTACTGGATGAGCGCCGACGAAGCCATCACCTACGGCATCGTCTCGCGCATCATCGAGCGCCAGGCGGACCTGGCCTGACATGGCCGATCCGACGCCGCAGCAGGTCAGCGAGTTCATCGCGGCCGGCCTGCCTTGTGAACACCTCGAAGTCGAAGGCGATGGCCGGCACTTTTTCGCCACCATCGTGTCGGCCGCGTTCGAAGGCTTGCCGCGTGTGCGCCGGCACCAGCGCGTCTATGCGGCGCTGGGCGATAGAATGCGCGAGCAGATCCACGCGCTGTCGATGAAGACCCTCACACCCGCCGAGTACGCCGCCCAGGCGAACCCGGCCCAGGCCCACCACCACTGAACACCACCTGCGGTGCGCCGCGGGTGGCCGCCGCGCGCCGCCAGCGGCGTGAGTGAGTCGGCCCCCGTTGTGTGCCACGGAGCCACAGCATGGACAAACTACTCATCCGCGGCGGCCGTCGCCTGACCGGCGAAGTCACGATCTCCGGCGCCAAGAACGCCGCGCTGCCCGAGCTCTGCGCCGCGCTGCTGACCGACGAGGCGCTGACCTTGCGCAACGTGCCGCGGCTGCAGGACGTGGCGACGATGCTGAAGCTGCTGCGCCAGATGGGTGCCGCGGTCGAGCGGCCGGAGTCCGAACCCGAGCGCGTGACGATCAGCGCCGGCGCCGGCATCGACCCGGTGGCGCCCTACGAGCTGGTGAAGACGATGCGCGCGTCGATCCTGGTGCTCGGGCCGCTGCTGGCGCGCTTCGGCCGGGCCACGGTTTCGCTGCCCGGCGGCTGCGCCATCGGTTCGCGCCCGGTCGACCAGCACATCAAGGGCTTGCAGGCGATGGGTGCCGACATCGTCGTCGAGCACGGCAACATCGTCGCCAAGGCGGCGCGCCTGAAGGGTGCGCGCATCACGACCGACATGGTCACCGTCACCGGCACCGAAAACCTGCTGATGGCCGCGACGCTGGCCGACGGCGAGACGGTGCTCGAAAACGCCGCGCAGGAGCCCGAGATCCCCGACCTGGCCGAGTTGCTGATCGCGATGGGCGCGAACATCGAAGGCCATGGCACGAGCCGCATCCGCATCCAGGGCGTGCAGCGGCTGCACGCGCCGCGCGAGGCGCACCGCATCATCCCGGACCGCGTCGAGACCGGCACCTTCCTGTGCGCCGTGGCCGCAGCCGGCGGCGACGTGCTGTTGCGCGGCACGCGCGCCGACCACCTGGACGCCGTGCTCGACAAGCTGCGCGAGGCCGGCGTGACGGTCGAAGCCGGCGACGGCTGGCTGCGCGTGCGCGCCGACGCCCGGCCGCGCGCGGTGAGCTTCCGCACCAGCGAGTACCCGGCCTTTCCGACCGACATGCAGGCGCAGTTCATGGCCGTGAACTGCATCGCCGAAGGCGCGGCGCAGGTCTCGGAGACGATCTTCGAGAACCGCTTCATGCACGTCCAGGAACTGCTGCGGCTGGGCGCGAACATCCAGGTCGACGGCCGCACGGCGCTGATCCAGGGCGTCGACAAACTGTCCGGCGCCACCGTGATGGCCACCGACCTGCGCGCGTCGGCCAGCCTGGTGATCGCCGGCCTGGTGGCCGAGGGGCAGACGCTGGTCGACCGCATCTACCACCTGGACCGCGGCTACGACCGCATGGAAGCCAAGCTGCGCGAGCTGGGTGCCGACATCGAGAGGGTCCGATGATCACGCTGGCGCTTTCGAAGGGCCGCATCTTCGACGACTCTTTGCCGCTGCTGAAGGCCGCCGGCATCGAGGTGCTCGAAGACCCGGAGAAAAGCCGCAAGCTGATCATCGCCACGACGCGGCCCGACGTGCGCGTGGTGCTGGTGCGCGCCAGCGACGTGCCCACCTACGTGCAGCACGGCGGCGCCGATCTCGGCGTGGCCGGGCTGGACGTGCTGCTGGAAAGCGAAGGCGGCCTGTACCGGCCGCTGGACCTGAAGATCGCGCGCTGCCGCATGAGCGTGGCCACGCGCGAGGACTTCGACTACGACAGCGCCGTGCGCCAGGGTTCGCGCATCCGCGTCGCCACCAAGTACACGCACACGGCGCGCGAGTTCTTCGCCGCCAAGGGCGTGCACGTCGACCTGATCAAGCTCTACGGCTCGATGGAGCTGGCGCCGCTGACCGGCCTGGCCGAAGCCATCGTCGACCTGGTGTCGACCGGCAGTACCTTGAAGGCGAACCACCTGGTCGAGGTCGAGAAGATCATGGACATCTCGGCGCGCCTGGTCGTCAACCCGGCGGCGCTGAAACTCAAGCGCGAGCCGCTGCGGGCGCTGATCGACGCCTTCGAAGGGGCCATCGCATGAGCGGCATGAGCGTCGCGATACGCCGCCTGGACACCGCCGCGGCCGGCTTCGAAGCCGACTTCGCACGCGTGCTGCACTGGTCGGCCGAGACCGACGCAGCCATCGAGTCGCGCGTGGCCGAGATCGTGGCCGACGTGCAGGCGCGCGGCGACGCCGCGGTGCTGGAATACACGGCGCGCTTCGACGGCGTCAACGCCGCGTCGGTGGCCGGACTCGAGATCGGCGCGGCCGAGCTTCACGCCGCGCTGGATGCCATCACGCCGGCGCAGCGCCGCGCGCTCGAAGCGGCCGCCGCGCGCGTGCGTTCGTACCACCAGCGCCAGCTCGACGCCTGCGGCCGCAGCTGGCAGTACCGTGACGACGACGGCACGCGGCTCGGCCAGAAGGTCACGCCGCTGGACCGCGTGGGCATCTACGTGCCCGGCGGCAAGGCGGCGTATCCGTCCAGCGTGCTGATGAACGCCATTCCGGCGCAGGTGGCCGGGGTCGGCGAGATCATCATGGTCGTGCCGACGCCGGCCCGAAGGGGCGGCTCGTCCCAGGGATCGCCAGGCGAGCGCAACCCGCTGGTGCTGGCCGCGGCCCACATCGCCGGCGTGCACCGCGTCTTCACCGTCGGCGGGGCGCAGGCGGTGGCGGCGCTGGCCTACGGCACGGCCACGATCCCGCGCGTCGACAAGGTCACCGGCCCCGGCAACGCCTATGTCGCCAGCGCCAAACGCCGGGTCTTCGGCCAGGTCGGCATCGACATGATCGCCGGCCCGAGCGAGATCCTGGTGCTGGCCGACGGCAGCACGCCCGCCGACTGGGTGGCGATGGACTTGTTCAGCCAGGCCGAGCACGACGAGCTGGCGCAAAGCATCCTGCTGTCGCCCGACGCCGGCTACATCGCCCAGGTGCTGGCGGCGATCGAGCGCCTGCTGCCGGAGATGCCGCGTCGCGACGTCATCCGTGCGTCGCTGGAAGGCCGCGGCGCGCTGATCCTGACGCGGTCGATGGACGAGGCCTGCGCCATCAGCAACCGCATCGCGCCCGAGCACCTGGAAGTCAGCTCGCGCGAGCCGCAGCGCTGGGAGCCGCTGCTGCGGCACGCCGGCGCCATCTTCCTCGGCGCTTTCACCAGCGAAAGCCTGGGCGACTACTGCGCCGGCCCGAACCATGTGCTGCCGACCGCGGGCACCGCGCGCTTCTCGTCGCCGCTGGGCGTCTACGACTTCCAGAAACGCAGCAGCCTGATCGAAGTCAGTGAAGCGGGTGCCAACGCGCTGGGGCCGATCGCGGCCGAGCTGGCGTATGGCGAAGGTTTGCAGGCGCATGCACGGGCGGCCGAGATGCGCGTCGGCGCGGCGCCGCTGCCGGCTGCGGCGACTGCGAAGACCGCCGGCTTCCAGGTGCGGCCAGTGACGGTGGACAACGTCGACCGGCTGATCCAGCTGGCCGTCACGCCCGAGCAGCAGGGTTTCGTCGCCAGCGTCGCCAAGTCGCTGGCGCAGGCGGCATACCGGCCGCCGGGCCGCCCGCTGGGGCTGTACGACGGCGACGAACCGGTCGGCTTCCTGCTGCTCTGGGACACGCGCCGCGACCCCGACGAGCCGGCCGACGAACTCTACGTCTGGCGCATCCTGATCGACGCCAGCCGGCAGGGCCGCGGCTACGGCGCGCAGGCGATGCGCTGGGTCATCGAAGAGGCGCGCCGGCTCGGCGTGGCCCAGGTCGGCCTGTCGCATGTCCAGACCAACACGGTCGGGGCCTTCTACCAGCGCTTCGGCTTCGCCTACACCGGCGAGGTCGACGGCGTCGAGCGCGTGATGGTGTTGAAATTGAATGAAAGCTGACATGACGCCTTTGAGCGAACGCATCGCCCGCACGATCCGCCAGGACGTGCAGTCCACGCACGGCTATGCCATCCAGCCCAGCGCCGGATTGGTGAAGCTGGACGCGATGGAGAACCCGTTCCGGCTGCCGCCCGAACTGCGCCACGAACTCGGCGAGCGCCTGGCGCGGGTGGCGATCAACCGCTATCCGGCGCAGTGCGCGACCGACGTGGTGGCGGCGCTGTCGACCTTCGTCGAGCTGCCGGCTGGCTGCAAGATGATGCTGGGCAATGGTTCGGACGAGCTGATCGACATGCTGTCGGTGGCCTGCAACGTGCCCGGCGCCAAGCTGCTGGCGCCGCTGCCGGGCTTCGTGATGTACGAGATGTCGGCCCGGCTGCGCGGCCTGCAGTTCGTCGGCGTGCCGTTGACGGCGGACTTCGCGCTCGACGAAGCCGCGATGCTGGCCGCGATCGAAGAGCACCGCCCGGCGCTGACCTACATCGCCTACCCGAACAACCCGACCGCGAACCTGTTCGACGACGCCGTCATCGACCGCATCGTCGCCGCCGTCGGCGCGCAGCGCGGCCTGGTGGTGTTCGACGAGGCGTACCAGCCGTTCTCGTCGCGCACCTGGATGCAGCGCATGGCGGCGCACCCGCATGTGCTGGTGATGCGCACGATGAGCAAGTTCGGCCTGGCCGGCGTGCGCCTGGGCTATCTGTGCGGCGCGGCGGCACTGATCGACGAGGTCGAGAAGGTGCGCCCGCCGTACAACGTCAGCGTGCTGAACGCCGAAGCGGCGCTGTTCGCGATCGACCACGCCGACGAGTACGCCCGCCAGGCGCGCATCCTGCGCGAGCAGCGCGAGCGGCTGCAGGTGCTGCTGGGCGCGATGCCCGGCGTGCAGCCTTTCCCCAGCGATGCGAACATGATCCTCGTGCGCGTGCCCGACTCGGCGCGCGCCTTCGCCGGCATGAAGGCGCGCGGCGTGCTCGTCAAGAACATCGCCGGGCTGCACCCGCTGCTGGCGAACTGCCTGCGCCTGACGGTGGGCACGCCGGACGAGAACGAGCTGATGATCCGCGTCTTGAAAGAGAGTCTGTAGATGGGCCGCACCGCCGACATCCGCCGCGACACGAAGGAGACGCAGATCCGCGTCCGGCTCGACCTGGACGGCACGGGCGCCGCCAAGCTGGCCACCGGCATCGGCTTCTTCGACCACATGCTCGACCAGATTGCGCGCCACGGGCTGATCGACCTGGACATCGACGCCCAAGGCGACCTGCACATCGACGGCCACCACACGGTCGAGGACGTCGGCATCACGCTCGGCCAGGCCGTGGCCGCCGCCGTCGGCGACAAGCGCGGCATCACGCGCTACGGCCATGCCTACGTGCCGCTGGACGAAGCGCTGTCGCGCGTGGTGATCGACTTTTCCGGCCGCCCCGGGCTGCACATGGACGTGCCGTTCAAGGCCGGCATGATCGGCGGCTTCGACACCCAGCTGACCTACGAGTTCTTTCAGGGCTTTTCGAACCACGCACTGGTCACGCTGCACATCGACAACCTGAAGGGCGACAACGCGCACCACCAGTGCGAAACCGTCTTCAAGGCCTTCGCGCGGGCCTTGCGCATGGCGCTGACGCCCGATCCGCGCTCGGCGGGCGTGATTCCGTCGACCAAAGGCTCGCTGTGAGCACGGTCGCCGTCGTCGACTACGGCATGGGCAACCTGCGCTCGGTGTCGCAGGCGGTGATGCACGTCGCGGCCGGCAGCGGCGTCGACGTGGTCGTGACCGCCCGGCCCGACGAGGTCTACGCCGCCGAACGCGTGGTGCTGCCGGGCCAGGGCGCGATGCGCGACTGCATGCGCGAGCTGCACGATTCGGGGCTGAAAGACGCGGTTCTGCACGCCGCCGCGAACAAACCGCTGATGGGCGTGTGCGTCGGCATGCAGATGCTGCTGGAACACAGCGAAGAGCAGAACACGCCGGGGCTGGCACTGATCCCCGGCGAGGTGCGCCGTTTTCGCCTGGAAGGGCGTTTGCAGCCCGACGGCAGCCGCTTCAAGGTGCCGCAGATGGGCTGGAACCGGGTTTCGCAGCAGCCGCATGCACTCTGGCAGGGCGTGCCCGACGACGCATTCTTCTATTTCGTGCACAGCTACTATGCCGATCCGTCGGACGCGCACCACATTGCCGGCGAAACGGACTACGGCGCGCGCTTTACCTGCGCGCTGGCGCGGGATAACATTTTTGCGACGCAGTTCCACCCCGAGAAGAGCGCCGCCCACGGACTGAGCCTGTACCGCAACTTCCTGCGCTGGAAGCCCTGACGCCTCTCTTTCCCTCTTCTTTCCCTCTCATCGCTGTTGCACAGCCATGCTGCTGATTCCTGCCATCGACCTCAAAGACGGTCATTGCGTTCGCCTGCAACAAGGCGACATGACGGCCTCCACCACCTTCGGCGAAGACCCGGCGGCGATGGCGCGGCGCTGGCTGAATGCCGGCGCGCGCCGCCTGCACCTGGTCGACCTGAACGGCGCCTTCGCCGGCAAGCCGGTCAACGAAGCGGCTGTCAAAGCCATCCTGCGCGAGGTCGGCGACGAGATCCCGGTGCAGCTCGGCGGCGGCCTGCGCGACCTGGACACCATCGAGCGCTACCTCGACGACGGCCTCAGTTACGTCATCATCGGCACCGCCGCGGTGAAGAGCCCGGGCTTCCTGAAGGACGCGTGCAGCGCCTTCGGCGGCCACATCATCGTCGGCCTCGACGCCAAGGACGGCAAGGTCGCCACCGACGGCTGGAGCAAGCTCACCGGCCACGAGGTGGTGGACCTGGCGCGCAAGTTCGAGGACTACGGCGTCGAAGGCGTGATCTATACCGACATCGGCCGCGACGGCATGCTGACCGGCATCAACATCGAGGCCACCGTGAAACTGGCGCAGGCGCTGTCGATCCCGGTCTTCGCGTCGGGCGGTCTGTCGGGCCTGGCCGACATCGAAAGGCTTTGCGCCGTCGAAGCCGATGGCGTCGAAGGCGTGATCTGCGGCCGCAGCATCTACACCGGCGCGCTCGATTTCACCGCCGCGCAAGCCCGCGCCGACGAGCTGGGCGAGGCAGCGGCCTGATGCTTGCAAAACGCATCATTCCCTGCCTGGACGTCACCGGCGGCCGCGTCGTCAAAGGCGTCAACTTCGTCGAGCTGCGCGACGCCGGCGACCCGGTGGAGATCGCCGCGCGCTACAACGAGCAAGGCGCCGACGAGCTGACCTTCCTGGACATCACCGCCACCAGCGATGGCCGCGACCTCATCCTGCACATCATCGAAGCGGTGGCGTCGCAGGTCTTCATCCCGCTGACGGTGGGCGGCGGCGTGCGCACGGTGGCCGACGTGCGCCGGCTGCTCAACGCCGGCGCCGACAAGGTCAGCTTCAACTCGGCCGCGGTGGCCGACCCGCAGGTGATCCGCGACGCGTCGGACAAGTACGGCGCGCAGTGCATCGTCGTCGCCATCGATGCCAAGAGACGCGACGGCGGCGGCTGGGACGTCTACACGCACGGCGGGCGCAAGAACACCGGTCTCGACGCGGTCGCCTGGGCGCGCCAGATGGCCGAGTTCGGCGCCGGCGAGATCCTGCTCACCAGCATGGACCGCGACGGCACGAAGAGCGGCTTCGACCTCGAACTGACGCGCGCCGTCAGCGACGCGGTGCCGGTGCCGGTGATCGCCTCCGGCGGCGTCGGCGCGCTCGAGCACCTGTCGGACGGCATCCGCATCGGCGGCGCCGACGCGGTGCTGGCGGCCAGCATCTTCCACTACGGCGAATTCACGGTGGCCGAGGCCAAGGCGCTGATGGCGCGCGACGGCATTCCGGTCCGCCAGTGAAGCACCGCATCCGGTTCGTCGACGGCAAACCTGAGGCCGTGCGCCGCACCGCGGCGCGCCCGCAGGAAGTGCGCCTGATCGGTGGCCAGTGGAAGCGCAGCAAGCTGCCGGTGGCCGACGCGCCCGGCCTGCGCCCCACGCCCGACCGCGTGCGCGAGACGCTGTTCAACTGGCTCGGCCAGGATCTGAGCGGCTGGCGCGTGCTCGACGCCTTCGCCGGCAGTGGCGCCCTGGGCTTCGAGGCTGCGTCGCGCGGTGCCGCCGAGGTGCTGCTGCTGGAGCGTGAAGCGCAGCTCGTGACGAGCCTGAACGCGTCGCGCCAGCGGCTGGGCGCCGCCACGCTGCGCATCGAGCGCACCGAGGCGATGTCGTGGATGGCGGGCAGCGCGCCGGCGCGCTTCGAGCTGGTGCTGATCGACCCGCCGTTCGACAGCGGCCTGGCAGCGCCGGCCGCGGCCAGCGCTGCGCGGCTGCTGAGCGACGGCGGTTTCGTCTACGTCGAAGCCGCCGAAGCGCTGAGCGAAGCGCCGCCGGGGCTGGCGCTGTACCGGCAGTCGCGCGCCGGCGCGGTGCACTTCCAGCTCTTCCGGCGCGGCTACACTGCCGCGGTCATCCCGCCGAGGACCGAGCCGTGACCACCGTGACCCCGCTGACCGCCGTGTATCCGGGCACGTTCGACCCGATGACCCTCGGGCACGAAGACCTGATGCGCCGTGCTTCGACCTTGTTCGACCGCCTGATCCTGGCCGTCGCGGCCGGGCACCACAAGCGAACGATGTTCACCATCGCCGAGCGGCTGGAGATCGCCACCGAGATCGCGGCGCCGTACAAGAACGTCGAGGTGACGGCTTTCCGCGGCCTGCTGCGCGACTTCGTCGTCGAGATCGGTGGCAAGGTCGTGGTGCGCGGGCTGCGCGCGGTCAGCGACTTCGAATACGAGTTCCAGATGGCCGGCATGAACCGCCAGCTGATGCCCGACGTCGAAACCGTGTTCATGACGCCGTCGGACCAGTTCCAGTTCGTCAGCGGTACTTTCGTGCGCGAGATTGCCAGCCTCGGCGGTGATGTTTCCAAGTTCGTGGCACCCTCGGTGCTTCGGCGCTTGAAAGAGCGCATCACGCAGCCTGAGAGCTGAAGACCAATGGCACTCTGGATCACCGACGAATGCATCAACTGCGACGTCTGCGAGCCTGAGTGCCCGAACCAGGCGATCTCGATGGGCGTCGAGATCTACGAGATCGACCCGAGCCGCTGCACCGAATGCGTCGGCCACTTCGACACGCCGCAGTGCGTGCAGGTCTGCCCGGTCGAGTGCATTCCGGTCAACCCGGCTTGCGTGGAAACGCCAGAGCAGTTAATGGCGAAGTACCACCAGCTTCAGGCGGGCTCTTCTTCGGCGCCTTCTTCTTCGCCGGCTTTGTCTTGACCTCGGCGTGCGGCACCGGCTTGATGCCGGCCGCCAGCGCGCCGTGTTCCAGCGCCTCGCGTTCGCGCTCGCGGCGTTCTTGCGCCATCTCGCGCGCCAGCGCCTTGTCGCGGGCCGCCACCGCGTGCGCCGCCTGCACGTCGGCGGCTGTCGGCGCGCCGGTGCCGGCCATCGGGCGGCCTTCAGGGCAGGGGCTGCTGGAGTAGCTGCGCCCGTCGGCACCGCAGCGCCAGACAGTCTGCGCCTGCGCGGCGCCGGCGAGCAGCAGCGCGGCCACGCAAAGGCTGATCTTGACGTTCATGGGGCTTCTCCTGGCTACTCCGGGCGCGGCGGCTTGGGCCGCGGCGGCTGGGCGTGGATCTTCTGCAGCGCCTGGTCCATCTCGCCGGCGAGCAGGGCTTCGGTGGCGGTCAGCGACTGTTCGATGCTCTTGGTGATCGCGTCGCGATGGTCGGGCGACGGTTTCTTCAGCACCCAGTTGACGACCTCGGCCTTGATGCCCGGATGGCCGATGCCCAGCCGCAGGCGCCAGAAGTCCAGCGTGCCGAGTTGCGCATGGATGTCTTTCAGCCCGTTGTGGCCGGCAGCGCTGCCGCCGAACTTCAGCTTGGCCTGGCCGGGCGTCAGGTCGAGTTCGTCGTGCACGACCAGGATCTGCTGCGGCTCGATCTTGAAGAAGCGCGCCAGTGTGGCCACCGAGAAGCCCGAGCGGTTCATGAAGGTCATCGGCTCGAGCAGCCAGACCGGGCCGGCCGCCATGTTCACGCGCGCGGCCAGCGCCTGGTAGCCGCGCTCGGGCTGCAGCCGCGCGCCGAGCTTGTCGGCCAGCGCGTCCAGCCACCAGAAGCCGGCGTTGTGCCGCGTGGCCTCGTATTCAGGGCCCGGGTTGCCGAGGCCGACGAAGAGTCGAATCATGGGCCAGATTATGGAAGCCGCAGAACGAAAAAGGCCCCACCGGAGTGGGGCCTGCCGTCGGGGGAGGGGGTGTATCCCCCGGCCGCCCGTTCGTTTCTACTTCTGGTTCTGCTTCTCGGTCTTCTTCGGCTTGGCCTTGCCCTTTTCGGGGGCGGCCACCACCGGCGCGGCAACGACTTCTTCTTCAGCCTTCGGGATCGTGACGGCGACGATCACCGGGTTCTGCGTGCCGTGCTTGACGGCCTTGATGCCGTCAGGCAGCTTCAGGTCGCTGGCGTGCAGGCTGGTGCCCTTGACCAGGCCCGACAGGTCGATGGTCACGAACTCGGGCAGTTGCGATGCCAGGCACTCGATCTCGAGATCGGTGCGCACGTGGCTGATCAGGCACTTGTCGGTCTTCACCGCCAGCGAATTTTCTTCGCCTTCGAAGTGCAGCGGCACCTTCTTGCGCAGCTTGGTCGTCTCGTCGACGCGCTGGAAGTCGATGTGCAGCACGATGGGCTTCCAGGCATGCATCTGGAAGTCGCGCAGCAGCACCTTTTCGGTCTTGCCGGCCAGGTCCATCTCGAGGATCGACGAGTGGAAGGCTTCCTTCTTCAGCGCGAAGAAGAGTGCGTTGTGGTCGAGCTCGATCATGGCCGGCGTACCGGCCCCGTAGACGATGCCCGGCACCTTGTTGGCGTGGCGCAGGCGGCGGCTCGCTCCGGTCCCCTGCAGCGTACGCTCGAAAGCTGTGAATTTCATGTGGACTCCATGTGGACGGCACCCGCGACCAGGCGCCGAAAGTTGGCCTCTTGCGAGACCGCGGTATCACGGTTCAGAAATTGCTGTTCTGTTCCGCGAAGAGGGACGTCACCGACTCGCCGTCGCTGATGCGGCGGATCGACTCGGCAAAGAGGAAGGCCACGCTGAGCTGGCGGATCTTCGGGCAGGCCTTGGCCGCGTCGGACAGCGGAATGGTGTTGGTGATGACGACTTCGTCGATCTGCGATTTCGCGATGCGCTCGACCGCCGGGCCCGAGAAGACCGGGTGCGTGCAGTAGGCGTAGACGCTCTTGGCGCCGCGCTCCTTCAGCACCTCGGCCGCCTTCACCAGCGTGCCGGCGGTGTCGATCATGTCGTCCATGATCACGCAGTTGCGGCCGTCGATCTCGCCGATGACGTGCATGACCTCGGAGATGCCGGCGGCCGGGCGGCGCTTGTCGATGATCGCCAGGTCGCAGCCGAGCTGCTTGGCCAACGCGCGCGCGCGCACCACGCCGCCGACGTCGGGCGAGATCACGACCAGGTTCGGGTAGGCCTTGCTCTTCACGTCCGACAGCAGCACCGGGCTGGCGTAGATGTTGTCGACCGGGATGTCGAAGAAGCCCTGGATCTGGTCGGCGTGCAGATCCATCGTCAGCAGGCGTTCGACGCCCACCGTTTCCAGCATGTTGGCGACGACCTTGGCGCTGATCGGCACCCGCGTGCTGCGGGGCCGGCGGTCCTGCCGGGCGTAGCCGAAGTACGGGATCACGGCGGTGATGCGGCGTGCGCTGGCACGCTTGAGCGCATCGACCATCATGAACAGTTCCATCAGGTTTTCGTTCGTCGGCGCGCAGGTGGACTGCACGACGAACACGTCGCGGGCGCGCACGTTCTGCCGGATCTCGACCGTGACCTCGCCGTCGGAGAAGCGGCCCACGGAAGCGCGCCCGAGCTCGACGCCCAGGTGGGTCGCCATCTCCTGCGCCAGCACCGGGTTGGCATTGCCGGTGAAGAGCACGGTGTTGAAGAGCACGATGCGGTCTTTCGTGGTGCCTAGAGGCGGCTGCCTCTAGCGGTGGATTTGGCAGGGGAGGAAGGACTCGAACCCTCGCATGTCGGAATCAAAATCCGATGCCTTGACCAACTTGGCGACTCCCCTACGCAGGTCATGGCTCGTCGCCACGACCTCGAAACCTGTCTCAGCCTTCTGCCCAGCCGACCAGCGGATGGTGCGTCAAGCTGCGGCACATTCGCCCCACCCAGCCCGATGGAAGTTCAGCCATCGGAAATGTCGCCATGGGCAGCTCGCCTGTACCAACCCTCGCGAACACCGCACTGCCCGAACCCGTCATGCGGCTGTTACCGAAACGGGCCTCGAGCCAAGCGGCGGCTTGCGCCACCTCGGGGCAGCGGTCTTGTGCCGGGGGCTGCAGATCGTTGCGGCCAAACCCTTCAGCAAAACCGATGACGCCGGAGTCGTCAGCGAGAGAGCCCATGAGTATAACAGCTTCGGTATTGCGTACCAGCGCCGGGTGCTCGAAGATGTCGCGCGTGGCGATCGATGCGGCGGGCTTGGCGACGGCCAGCCACTGCCGCGGCAGTGCCAGCGGCGTCAGCCGTTCGCCGATGCCTTCGACGAAGGCATTGCGCCCGCCGACGAAGAACGGCACGTCGGCGCCCAGCCGCGCCCCGATCGAAAGCAGCCGTTCGCGCCGCCAGCCCAGGCCCCAGAGCCGGTTCAGCGCCAGCAGCGTGCTGGCCGCGTCGGAGCTGCCGCCGCCCATGCCGGCGCCCCAGGGCACCTGCTTGTCGATCGAGATGTCGGCGCCCAGCGCCGTGCCGCTTTCCGCCTGCAGCGCGCGCGCCGCGCGCAGGCAGAGGTCGTCTTCGGGCAAGGCCGGGCCGAGATCGTGGCGGTGCAGCGCGCCGTCGTCGCGGCGTTCGAAGTGCAGGCGGTCCGCCCAGTCGATGAGCTGGAATGGCGACTGCAGCCGGTGGTAGCCGTCGTCGCGGCGGCCGACGATGTGCAGGAAGAGATTGATCTTGGCCGGCGCCGGCACGTCGTAGAGTGAGCGCAAGCTCACGTTGGCGGCTCCAGTCTTGCCCGCAGCATCACCGCGGGCGGTGAGCTGCGGGTCACGTCGAGCGAGCCTTCGGCGTAACGTGTCAGGCCGATCTGCCAGCCGAGCTGTTCGAAGCCGCTTTCGGTGGCGCGGCTGTCGGCGCCGGGCCAGGGCTTGCCGCGCAGCCACGACGGCAGCGCGCGCAGCGGCAGCGCTTCGCCGAGCGCGTCGCGCGCCAGCGCGTCGAGGTCCGGGTAGCGCTTTTCGCCGTCGGCGCCGACCAGCCGCGCCTCGCCCGGCGCCCAATGGGCCGTGGCGACCAGCGTGCCCAGCGGCGAGGTCAGCCGCAGTTCGCCGCGTTCGGCGTCGCCGCGCAACTCGAAGCCGCTGCTGATCTGCCGCACAGGCTGCCCGGCAGACGCATCGACTTTCACCGACAGCCGGCCGGTCAGCCAGTCGCTGCCCGGTGGCGGACGCGTTGTCGCACAGCCCGCCAGCAGCGTCATCCAGGCCAGCAGCGCGGCGGCTGCCGCGTGCCGGCGCCCGCGGTTCACAAGCCGACCTTGAGCCGCGACAGGGTTTCTTTCAGCACGTCGTTGGCGGCGTCGCGCCCCTTGGCTTCGGTCCAGACCTTGCGCGCTTCTTCCTGCTGGCCGAAGGCCCACAGCACCTCGCCCAGGTGGGCGGCGATCTCGGGGTCGGGGCGGGCATGGTAGGCCTGGCGCAGCAGGCGCAACGCCTCGTCGCGGTTGCCCATGCGGTATTCGACCCAGCCCAGGCTGTCGGTGATGAACGGGTCGCCGGGCGACAGCTCCAGCGCGTGCTGGATCAGCTGGCGCGCCTCGGGCAGCCGCAGCCGGCGGTCGGCGAGCGAATAACCGAGCGCGTTGTGCGCCTGCGCGTTGTCGGGCTTGAGCTCGATGACGCGGCGCAGCAGTCGCTCCATCTCGTCCATCTTGTCGAGCTTCTCGGCCATCATCGCCTGCTCGTAGATCAGGTCGGCGTCGTCGGGGAAACGTTCGCTGGCGCTGCTCAGCACCTCGAAGGATTCCTTCCAGTGCTTGATCTCGCGCAACACGCCGGCTTCTGCCACCAGCTTGGCGCGCGCGTCGTCGGGCGTTCGTTCGGGCGTGCGGCGCAGCAGTTCGCGAGCGTCCTTGATCTTGCCCTGGCGCGCCAGCATCGACGCGCGCCGCGTCTGCACCTCAAGCGCCCGCGCCGGGTCGTCGACACGCGCCAGCCAGCCTTCGGCGGCCTTGTAGTCGCCGCGCTGTTCGGCCGACTGCGCCAGCAGCAGCCAGGCCTGCACCAGGCCTTGTTCGGGGCGCGACGGCGTGCTGTCATCGTCATCGTCGGCATCGGCGGCGGATGCCGCGGCCGGCGGCGCCGCAGCCTTCTGCGCCTGCGCGAGTTCGACATAGCGCAGCAGCGCGGCTTCGCCTTCCTTGCTGCGGCGCAGTTCCAGCTGCAGCGCGCCCAGCGACAGGTACGGCGGCGCCAGATCGGGCTTCTGGCGCGTCACGAGCTCGAGCTGGCGCACGGCGTCGGGGTAGCGCTGCAGGTTGGTCAGCGTGCGCACGTACGACAGCCGCACCGCGGCTTCGGCATCCGGCCGCTGCAAGTGGCTGGTGACGATCTTCTCGGCTTCCGGCGCGGCGGGCATCAGCTCCAGCGCCAGCAGTACCGGGCCGGGTGCGGCCGGGTCTTCGCGGTGCGTCTGCTGGGCCACGGCCAGCGCTTTCACGCTGTCGCCGGCGGCAAGCCAGCCGCGGCCCACCGCGACGAGCGCGGCCACGCGCGTCGGCGGCTTGTCGGCGTACGGCGCCAGCGCCTCTTCGAGCACCGACGCGGTCTTGGCCTGGTCGGTGGCGCGCTGCAGGAAACGCGGCAACGCGGCGATCAGCCCCGGGCGTTCGGCTTCGGGCGTCAGGGAGATCATCGTGCCCAGCGGCTCGACGGCGTCGGACAGCCGGTTCAGTGCCGACAGGATCTGCAGCTGCAGCCGCAGCGCGTCCAGCGAACTGGGCATCGCGCTGCGCCAGGCACGCGTCGCGGCCAGCGCCTGCTCGCCGGCGCGGGCCTGCAAGGCGATGTCGACAGCACGGCGGAACAGCGCTTCGTCGCGCGTGCGCCGCGCGGCGTCGAGGATCACTTCGTAGGCGGCGCCGGGCTCGCCGGCGCGCATTTCGATTTCGCCGATCAGCAGCTGGTAGAACAGCGGCGCGTCGAGCGTCGAATTGGCGGGCGCTTCGTCTGCGGCGCTCGCTGGCACCGAGACGCCGGCCCAGGCCAGCAGCACAGCGCCGAGCGCGTGGCGCCAGGTTGGTTTCACGGTCATCGGGACTCCCGGCGTTTGCAAGCCATTCTCACATAATGGCCCCATGCCGGAACTCCCCGAAGTTGAGGTCACCAGAAGGGGAATCGACGCGCCGCTGCGTGGCGCGCGGGTGTTGTCGGCACGCCTGGGCAAGCCGCTGCGCTGGCCGCTGGGCGTGGCGCCCGAATCCCTGGCCGGCACGGCGGTCGGCCCGGTGGCGCGGCGCGGCAAGTATCTTTGGCTTCCTTTACACCGCAGCAACGTCGGCGGTGCCGATGGCGGGCTGCTGCTGCACCTGGGCATGTCGGGCTCGCTGGCGCTGGCGGCGCATGCCGGCGAACCCGGCCCGCACGACCACTTCGACCTCGTCACGACCCAGGGCACGCTGCGCCTGACCGACCCGCGACGCTTCGGCGCGGTGGTCTGGTCGCCTTCGCTGGCCGACGACCCGGCGGCACGGCTGCTGGCGTCGCTGGGCGCCGAACCTTTCGACGCGGCGCTGACGCCCGAGTCCTTCCACGCCGCCTTGCAGCAGCGGCGCGCGCCGATCAAGGCCGTGCTGCTGTCGGGCGCGGTGGTCGTCGGCGCCGGCAACATCTACGCCTGCGAGGCCTTGTACCAGGCCGGCATCCACCCGGCGCTGGGCTGCGACCGCATCAGCCGCCCGCGTGCCGCGCGCCTGCTGGCGGCGCTGCGCCTGACGCTGGCGCGCGCGCTCGAACTCGGTGGTTCGACGCTGCGCGACTTTCGCGATGCGCATGGCATGAGCGGCGAGTTCCAGGCCCAGGCGCAGGTCTACGGCCGCGCCGGCGAAACCTGCGCCCGCTGCGGCGGCAGCGTGCGCCGTGTGGTGCAGGCGCAGCGCTCGACCTTCTTCTGCGCCGGCTGCCAGAAGCGTTGAAGAAGCGATGAGGTGACTTTGTGCTCACCTGCCCGCATTGCGCACGTCAGCAGATGTTTCGCCCCCTGGCGGGCCGGTCAGGGGCTGAGCTAGCATGCCAGCGGCCGCCTTCCCCGCCATGGCCCCGATGAAGAGTTCCATCGTCAGCATCCTCGACGACCTCGCCCACTGGCGAGGCGAGCTCGACCGCGGGTCGGCCGCTTTCGCGCACTTCCTCGTCGACCACGAATTGATCGACGAAGCCGACGCCGCCGTGCTGTCGTCGCTGCGCGAGCGGCTGGCTTCGGACAAGCTGGTGCTGGCCTTCGTGGCCGAGTTCTCGCGCGGCAAGTCCGAGCTGATCAACGCAATCTTCTTCGCCGACACCGGCCGCCGCGTGCTGCCGGCCACGCCGGGGCGCACGACGATGTGTCCGGTGGAGCTGTTCTACGACGCCGCGAAGCCGGCGCAGCTGTCGCTGCTGCCGATCGAGACCCGGCTGCGCGGGCTGGCGCTGTCCGAGCTGCGCGGCCGCGACGAACCCTGGCAGCACGTGCCGCTGGACCCGAAAGATCCGGACGCGTTGGCGCGGGCGCTGTCGGCCGTCACCCGCACGCAGCGCGTCAGCATTGCCGACGCCACGGCGCTGGGCTTCTGGAGCGACGAACACACCGACGAGAACCCGCCGCTGGAAAGCGACGGCCAGGTCGAGGTGCCGGCCTGGCGCCACGCGCTCATCAACTATCCGCATCCGCTGCTGCAGCGCGGCCTGGTGGTGCTGGACACGCCGGGGCTGAACGCGATCGGTGCCGAACCCGAGCTGACGCTGTCGCTGCTGCCGTCGGCGCATGCCACGGTGTTCGTGCTCGCCGCCGACACCGGCGTGACGCGCTCCGACCTGGCGATCTGGCGCGAACACCTGGGCGGCAACAGCCTCGAACGCTTCGTCGTTCTGAACAAGATCGACACGCTGATCGACCCGCTGGCTTCGAAGGCGGAGGTGCTGGCGCAGATCGAGCGCCAGCGCGAGCTGACGGCGCAGACGCTGGAGCTGCCGCGCTCGCGCGTCTTCCCGCTGTCGGCGCGCGACGCGCTGGCGGCGCGTGTCGGCGGCGACCCGGTCGCGCTGGCGCAGAGCCGGCTGCCGGAACTCGAAGACGCGCTCAGCGCCGAGCTGCTGCCGCGCCAGCACGAGCTGCTGATGAACGCCGCCGCCGGCGCCGTGCAGCGGCTGCGCACCGCGGCGGGCCGGCGCTTGTCCGACCGCCGCCGCCAGCATGCCGAGCAGATGCTCGAACTGCGCGGCCTGCGCGGCAAGAGCGGCTCCAAGGTGCGGCTGATGCTGCAGCGCGTGGACGCCGAGATGGCCGATTTCGAACGCTGTACGGCGCGCCTGTCGGCGGTTCGCGCGGTGCAGATGCGTTTGCTGCGCAACGTGCTCGGCACGCTGTCCAGCGACACCTTGCGGTCCGAGGTGGCGGCGATGCAGGCGGCCATCGGCGCGCGGCCCTTCAACCTGGGCGCGCGCCAGGCTTTCGCGACGCTGTGCGAACGGCTGCGCGCTGCGCTCGGCGATGCTGCTGCGCTGGTCGACGAAATGCGCCAGATGCTCGACGCGAGCTTCCTGCAGCTCAACGCCGAGTTCGGCTTCGCCTTCACGCTGTCGGTGCCGCCGGCGCTGGCGCCGTTCGGCGACGAACTCAAGCTGATCGACCAGAACTACAGCCGCTACCTGAGCCTGTCGCAGGCCTGGCGCATGGCCGCGCCGGGCTTTGCCGAGCAGTTCCGCCGCATGCTGCTGTCCAAGCTGCGCGTGGTCTTCGAAAGCGCCGCCGGCGAGTTGGAGCTGTGGAGCAAGGCGGCGTCGAGCCAGATCGACGTGCAGTTGCGCGAACGCCGTCGCGCCTTCAAGCGCCGGCGCGAGGCGCTGGAGCGTATCCAGGCGGCCGCCGGCGAGCTCGAACAGCGCATCGAAGAAGTCGAGTCGCACGAAGAGCGCCTGTCGGAGCTGCAGCGCCAGCTGGACCAGGCGGCCGAAGACGTGCTGTCCGTGGCCCGCGGCGCATTGACCGAACGCACCGAGCCGCTGCTCGACCTGCGCCTGCGCCAGGACGCGGCCTGATGCCTTCGAGCGGCATCGCCCAGCGCGTCGTGCGCTGGCAGCGACAGCATGGCCGCCACGGCCTGCCCTGGCAGGGCACGCGCGACCCGTACCGCGTCTGGCTCTCCGAGGTGATGCTGCAGCAGACCCAGGTGGCGACGGTGCTCGACTACTACCCGCGTTTCCTGGCCCGCTTTCCCGACGTGCAGACGCTGGCCGCAGCGCCGCTGGACGATGTGCTGGCGCTGTGGAGCGGCCTGGGCTACTACAGCCGCGCGCGCAACCTGCATCGCTGCGCGGTGGCCGTCGTCGCCGAACATGGCGGCCGCTTTCCGGACAACAGCGCCGTGCTGGCCACGCTGCCCGGCATCGGCCGCTCGACGGCGGCGGCGATCGCCGCTTTCTGCTTCGGCGAGCGCGCCGCCATCCTCGACGGCAACGTCAAGCGTGTGTTGACCCGTGCGCTCGGGTTCGACAGCGACCTGGCGCAGGCGGCGCCGCAGCGCGCGCTGTGGCTGGCCGCCGAAGGCCTGCTGCCGGCCACCGGCATCGAGGCCTATACGCAAGGCCTGATGGACCTCGGCGCCGGCACCTGCCTGGCGCGGCGGCCGCTGTGCCTGATCTGCCCGCTGGGCGAGGTTTGCGTCGCAAAGGCCGAAGGCAAGCCCGAGCGCTACCCGGTGAAGACGAAGACGCTCAAGCGCGGCCGCCGCCGCCACGCGCTGCTGTGGCTGCAGCGCGGCGGCCGGCTCTGGCTGACGCAGCGGCCCGAAAGCGGCGTCTGGGCGGGACTGTGGAGCCTGCCCGAGTACGAGTCGGCCAGCACGCTGGAAGGCCTGGTCGAAGGCTGGCCGGGGCAGGGCGACTGGCTGCCGCCGATCGAACACGCGCTGACGCATTTCGACTGGACCCTGCAGCCGCTGCAATGGGCGCTGCCGGCGCGCGGCTCGGCCGGGGTCGACGCGGCGCTGCCACCCGGCCGCTGGGTGACGCCGGCCGAAGCGCTGCAGATGGGGCTGCCGGCACCCGTGCGCCGGCTGCTGGAACGGGACGTTTGAATGGGCTTCGAGCGCGGCTTGAATGGCCTGATCGTCGTCGCCTTTTCGGCGCTGCTGATGGGCTGCGCCGGCCTGCCGCCGGTGGCCGGACGCCAGCCGTCGAAGGCTATCGCCGCACCGGCCGAAGCGCCGCTGGTCGCGCTTGCCGCCGGTTCCGCCGCCAAGTCCGCCGCGGAGTCCACAGCAGCGTCCGGCTTCTGGCCGCTGCCGCAGGCCGCATTCGCCCTCGATGCGAGGCTGGCGCTGATCCGCAATGCGCGCAGCTCGCTCGACCTGCAGTACTACCTGATCGGCAACGACACCGTCGGCCGGCTGGTGTTGCGCGAGCTGCGCGACGCGGCGATTCGCGGCGTTCGCGTGCGCCTGCTCGTCGACGACCTGTACACGCTGGGGCTGGACCCGCTGCTCGAAGGTCTGGCGGCGACGCCGAATATCGAGGTCGAGCTGTTCAATCCTTTCGGTGCCGCCCGCGGCTCCGGCCTGGGACGTCTGGCCAGCTTCGCCGGCGACTTCAGGCGCCTGAACCACCGCATGCACAACAAGCTGCTGGTGGCGGACGGCGCGGTCGCGGTGGTCGGCGGGCGCAATCTGGCCGACGAATACTTCCTGCGCAGCAAGGAGTCGAACTTCCTCGACATGGACGTGCTCGCCACCGGCGCCTTGGTCGCGCGCTTGGGCGAGCTGTTCGACAGCTACTGGAACAGCGAGCAGGCGGTACCGCTGCGGGCTGTCGTCGCCAGCAACCTGAGTGCCGGCGAACTGCAGCAGCGCTTCGACGCCGCGACAGCCAGCCCGGCCGGAGCGCCGGTGTCGCCGCCGGCGGACCCCGACGTGTTCGGCGAGCCCGCCTTCAGCGCGGTGCTGGCGGGCCGCAGTCACCGTTTCGTCATGGCCGAAGCCAGCGCCTATGCCGACTCGCCGGTCAAGGCGCGGGGCGGCCCCGGTGCGCCCGAGGCGCGCGACACCGTCACTTCGCGCTTCATCGGCCGCATGCACGACGCGCGCTCGGAACTGCTGCTGATCTCGCCGTATTTCATTCCCGGCCCGAACGGGCTGCGCGGCCTGCGCGAAGCGCGCCAGGCCGGCGTCGAGGTGCGTGTCGTGACGAACGCCATCGGCACCAGCGACGAACCGCTGGTGAACCTGGGCTACGAGCGCTATCGCAACGAGCTGCTGCGCATGGGCGTCAAGCTGTACGAGCTGAGCGCCTCGCAGCTGGTGCGTGACCCCGACGTGAAGCGGGCGCTCGGCGGTTCGCAGGGCCGCTTGCATGCCAAGATGGCCTTCATCGACCGCCAGACGGTGCTCGTCGGCTCGATGAACCTGGATCTGCGCTCGGCCTACACGAATACCGAGATCGGCATCGCCGTGCGCAGCCCCGAACTGGCCGGCATGATCCTGGCGGCCTACAAGATCGATGACTTCGCAGGGGTTTTCCAGGTTCGGTTGAAGCCCGACGGCGCCGGCGTGCAATGGATCGGCCGCGGCGAGAACGGCGAGGAAGAGCCCGCCGACGAGCCCGATGTCAGCCTTTGGCAGCGTTTTAAGCTCTGGTTGATGTCACTGTTCGTACCAGAGGACATGCTTTGATGCGCTACCGTGGTCTCGGCGCATCGGCTCGGGCGTGTAGCGCTCATGTCTGCTTGACGCGGCCGGAGGGGCGCTCGACAATTTCAGCTGCCCCGTCGTGATACAGGGTACCTATTAAACGCGAAGGATGGACATGAACGCAAAGATGCTCTGGGCAACGATGGCTGCTCTGGCGGTGACGTTTGCCGCAGCCCCGGCACGGGCTGACGACCCGACCCCGGAACCGAAGAAGGCCGCCACGGCCAAGCTGACGCCGGCCGAGAAGGAAGCCGCGCGCGCCAAGCGCAAGGCCGAAACCGCCGATGCCAAGGCCAAGGGCGACGTGACGAAGGCTGGCGAAGGCGCCCCCAACACCCCGTACAAGGCCAGCGGCACGCACGACTCGCGTTCGGCCGAGCGCAAGGAAAAGCGCAAGGAAGTGGCCGCCGACGTCAAGGCCGGTAACACCATGAAGCCGGGCGAAGCCGCCGACGTCAAGAAGTAAGACACCGCGTCCGTCGGGCGCCGACCCACCGTCACGGTGGGCTGGCGCCCGGTTTGATGCGATGGCCTAGTACTTCGTTTCACCAAAACGTTGACATGAAAATCGCGTCTTCGTCCGCCATGCGTCGTTGCAAATCCTCGCCATAGCTACGGCTATGGCTGCGGTTTGCGCCTAGCCTGACGAACGAATCCATCGATTTCATTTGTCAACGTTTTGGTGAAACGAAGCACTAGCCGACAACGACCTTCTTGTCGCGCAGGAAGCCGTCGACCAGCGACAGCCGGATCACCGGGTCGTCCAGCTGCATCAGCTTCTGCTTGGCCGCCAGCGACACCGGCAGCAGCTCGCACCAGCGGTTGGCCACCCAGCCGGCGTCGTCCAGCCGATAGGGCTCGACGAACGGGTTCTGCCCCTGCTCGGCCAGCTTCTTGATCGCGCCCGCCAGCGCGCTGACGGTCTGCAGCATTGCCGGGCCGGGCAGGTGTGGCGGGTCGTCTTCGAGCAGCTCGATGTCGCTGACCCACAGGCCGTTGTCCTGCTGCGTTGCCGCCGCGCTGCGGCGAAAACGCTGCGTGCCGCGGCAGCGCACGCGCAGGATGCCGGTTTGTTCGGCATCGACCTCGTCGATGCGGGCGAGCACGCCCACCTCTTCCAGCTCCACCGGCTTGGCCGAGCGGCCGACTTCGCCGCCCTGCTTCAGGCACAGCACGCCGAAGGGCTCGCCGTCGCGCAGGCATTGCGATACCAGGTCCAGGTAACGCGCCTCGAACACCTTCAGGTTCAGCAGCGCGCCGGGGAACAGCACCGTCTGCAGCGGGAACAAGGGCAGCGGCTCAGCCATCTTCTTCAGTCGCGTGCATCGAGCTCGCGGTGGCGGATCAGCGTCGCGTGGCGGCCTTCGAAGCGTCGCGCCAGCCACTCGACGCCGAACACCGAACGGTGCTGGCCGCCGGTGCAGCCCAGCGCCACCGTCAGGTAGCTGCGCTGGTTGTCTTCGAAGGCGGGCAGCCAGCGCTGCAGGAAGGTCTCGATCTGCGCCAGCATCTCGCCGACCTCGGGCTGGGCTTCCAGGTAGGCCGCCACCGGCGCGTCGCGCCCGGTCAGCGGCCGCAGTTCGCGGATGTAGTAGGGGTTCGGCAGCACGCGCATGTCGAACACGTAGTCGGCGTCCAGCGGCACGCCGTTCTTGAACGCGAAGCTCTCGAACACCAGCGTCAGCGCCGCCTCGCGCGCGCCGACCAGCGAGCGCACCCAGTTGCGCAGCTGCGCCGGGCGCAGCTGGCTGGTGTCGATGACGGTGGAGACCTCGCGCAGATCGGCCAGCAGCTCGCGTTCCAGTTCGATGGCCTCGATCAGCGCGCGCGACGCATCGCCGCCGGCCGGCAGCGCCGACAGCGGGTGCGGGCGCCGCGTTTCGGAGAAGCGGCGCACCAGCGCATCGGTGCTGGCGTCGAGGAAGATGGGCCGGATGTTCAGCCCTTCGCTGCGCAGCTCGTCGATCAGCGGCAGCAGCCGTGGCAGCGATGCCGCCGTGCGCACGTCCACCGCCGCGGCGACGCGGTGCGTGTAGCGCTCGTGCTCGAGCCGGATGAAGTCGCGCAGCAGCTCCGGCGGCAGGTTGTCGACGCAGAAGTAGCCGGCGTCTTCCAGCGCGTGCAGGGCCACCGACTTGCCCGAGCCCGAGATGCCGGTGACGAGAATGACCTCGTCGCGCACGCCGGGGGCCAGCGGCATCCAGTCGCTCATGACACGGCCCCGCCGCCGAGCATCGCCTCCGCATGGGCACGGCTCGTGCTGGTCAAGCGCTCGCCGCCGAGCATGCGTGCGACCTCGGCTACGCGGGCCTCGCCGGCCACCGGCAGCACATCGCTGATGGTCGCGCTGCCCTGCAAGGCCTTGGCGACGACGAAGTGGTGGTCGGCGCAGGCGGCCACCTGGGCCAGGTGCGTGACCGCCATCACCTGCGTCGAGCGGCCGAGTTGCTTCATCAGCCGGCCGACGCTGTCGGCGACGCTGCCGCCGACGCCGGCGTCGATCTCGTCGAAGATCAGTGTCGGCACCGTGTCTGCCGAGCGGCTGGCGGTCGTGGTGGCAATCGCCAGGGCCAGCCGCGACAGCTCGCCGCCCGATGCCACCTTGGCCAACGGCCGCGGCGTGCTGCCGGCGTGGCCGGCGACGCGCAGTTCCACCGTCTCCAGCCCGAAAGCCTGCGGCTCGTCCTGCGCCAGCAGCGCCACTTCGAAGCGGCCGCCGGCCATGCCGAGCTGCTGCATCGCCTGCGTCACCGCGTCGGCCAGTTTCGGCGCGGCCTTGGCACGGGCTCGGCTGACCTTCTTCGCCTCGTCGCGCCAGCCGCGTTCGGCATCGGCGGCGGCGCGCTCCAGGCCGTCGAGGTCGGCGGCGGCGTCGAGTGCCTTCAGCTCGTCTTTCCAGCCGGCCAGCAGCGCCGGCAGCTCGGGCGGCGCGCGGCGGTAGCGGCGCGCCAGCGAGACCCAGGCCGACAGCCGCGCGTCCAGCTCGGCCAGGCGCTCCGGGTCGGGCTCGCGGTGGCCGAGGTAGGCGTTCAGCGTGTGCGCCGCGTCTTCGATCTGCGCCTGCGCGCTGCGCAGCACCTCGACGACGCCGGCCAGTTCGGCGTCGTAGCGCACCACCTCGTCGAGCGCGTCGATCGCACGGCTGGTCAGCGCATCGGCCGAAGCTTCGTCTTCGGACACGGCGTCCAGCGCGGCGCGGGCGCCGTCAAGCAAGGCCTGGCCGTGCGCCAGGCGCTGGTGTTCGGCGTTGAGCTCGTCCCACTCATCGGCGCCCGGCGCCAGCTTGTCGACCTCACCGATCTGCCAGGCCAGCCGTTCGCGTTCGCGCTCCAGCGTGTCGCGCTGGCTGCGTGCCGTTTCCAGCGCCGCGAGTGCTGCCCGCCAGGCAGCCCAGCGCGCGGCCATCGGCGTGGTGTCGATGCCGGCCTGGCCGTCGAGCAGCGCGCGCACCGCGGCCGGCCGGGTCAGGCTCTGCCAGGCATGCTGGCCATGGATGTCGACCAGCAGGTCGGCGGCTTCGCGCAGCTGCGCCACCGTGGCCGGACTGCCGTTGATCCAGGCGCGGCTCTTGCCTTGCGCATCGACCGTGCGGCGCAGCAGCAGCGTGGTTTCGCTGGCGAAGCCGGCTTCGTCGAGCCACGGCGAAAGCGAGGCCGGCGTGTCGAATTCGGCGCTGACCTCGGCGCGGGTCGCGCCTTCGCGCACCAGCGAAGCGTCGGCGCGGCTGCCCAGCGCCAGCTGCAAGGCGTCGATGAGGATCGACTTGCCGGCGCCGGTTTCGCCGGTCAGCACCGTGAAGCCGGCGTCGAGCTCGACCTCGAGGTGGGCGACGATGGCCACGTCGCGAAGCGCCAGCCGACGCAACATCAGCGCCCGCCCGGCCGCCCGAAGGGCGCTGACGCACCACGGGCCACGAAGAGGCCCGTTCCGGACCCCGGGGGCAGCGAACGAAGCGAGCGCAGGGGCTCCATCTCAGCCCACGCCTTCGTACCAGCGCAGCTTGCGTCGCAGCGTCGCGTAGTAGCTCCAGCCGCGCGGGTGCAGGAAGCGCACCTTGAACGCCGAGCGCCGCACGCGCACCTGGTCGCCGTGCAGCAGGCTGGCCAGGCTTTGCATGTCGAAGTTGGCCGACGCATCGCGGCCGGCGACGATGGCGATGCGGATCTCGCCGGTGTCGGGCAGCACGATGGGCCGGTTCGACAGCGTGTGCGACGCGATCGGCACCAGCACCCAGCCGGCGATGCCCGGGTGCAGGATCGGCCCGCCGGCCGACAGCGCATAGGCGGTCGAGCCCGTCGGCGACGCGATGACCAGGCCGTCGGCGCGCAGGTTGGCGACGAAGTCGTCGTCGACATCGACGCGCAGCTCCACCATGCTGGCGGTGGCGCCGCGGCTGACGACGACGTCGTTCATCGACAAGCCGTCGAAGATTTTTTCGCCGTCGCGCCAGACGCCGCCTTCGAGCATCGAGCGGTGTTCTTCTTCGTAGTCGCCGGCGATCATCGGCGCCAGCGCTTCCTTGTACTGGCCCATCGGCACGTCGGTGATGAAACCCAGCCGCCCCTGGTTGATGCCGACCAGCGGCATGTTGTAGCGCGCCAGTTCGCGTGCGATGCCGAGCATGGTGCCGTCGCCGCCGACCACCACCGCCAGGTCGCAGCGCGTGCCGAGGTCGGCGGCCGACAAGGCTTCGAAGTCGGTCACGCCGGTGGCATGCGCGGTCTCGCGTTCGAACGACACCTCAAGGCCCTGCGCGACGAGGAAGTGCGCGATCTCCTCCAGCACCGGGCGTATGCCCCGGGCCTGGAACTTTCCGACGACTGCAGCATGGCGGAAGGGGGCCGGCATGCGGCGCATTACACCATAGGCCCCCGCGTGGACGGCCCGCTCCCTACAATGAACGACATGCTCGATGACCGTGCGAAAACACTGCTGAAGGCCCTGGTCGAGCGCTACATCGCCGACGGCCAGCCGGTGGGTTCACGCACGCTGTCGCGCGCCTCGGGGCTGGACCTGTCGCCGGCCACCATCCGCAACGTCATGGCCGACCTGGAAGAGCTGGGCCTGATCGCCAGCCCGCACACCAGCGCCGGGCGCATTCCCACCGCGCGCGGCTACCGGCTCTTCGTCGACACCATGCTGACGGCGCGGCCGGTGGACCTGGAAACGTCGATGCCGGAACTGGCCGCGGTGCGCGAACAGCTGCACCCGGACCAGCCGCAGCGCGTCATCGCGCAGGCGGCGGCGCTGCTGTCCAACCTGTCCAGCTTCGTCGGCGTGGTGACGGCGCCGCGCAAGGCCAGCGTGTTCCACCACATCGAGTTCCTGCGCCTGGGCGAGCGGCGCGTGCTGGTGATCATCGTGGCCCCGGACGGCGACGTGCAGAACCGCGTTATCTTCACCGCGCGCGATCACAGCCAGACCGAGCTGGTCGAAGCCACGAACTACCTGAACGCGCATTACGCCGGCCTGGCGATCGAAGAGGTGCGCGAACGGCTCAAGCACGAGATCGAAGCGTTGCGCGGCGAGATCGCGGCGCTGATGCAGGCCGCGGTGCTGACCGGCGAGGCGATGGCCGAACGCAGCGAGCACGTCGTCGTCTCGGGCGAACGCAAGCTGATCGGCGTGCAGGACTTCGGCAACGACATGGGCAGCCTGCGGCGGCTGTTCGACGTCTTCGAGCAGAAGACCGAGCTGATGCGGCTGCTCGACGTGAGCAGCCGCGCTGAGGGCATCCGCATCTACATCGGCGGCGAAAGCCAGGTCGTGCCGTTCGAAGAGCTGTCGGTGGTGACGGCGCCGTACGAGGTCGACGGGCGCATCGTCGGCACGCTGGGCGTCATCGGGCCGACGCGCATGGCCTACGACCGCATGATCCAGATCGTCGACATCACGGCGCGGCTGGTGGGCAACGCGCTGTCGGTCAAGTAGCGGCACCTAGAATCGCTGCCGCGGGCCGTTAGCTCAGTTGGTTAGAGCAGAGGACTCATAATCCTTTGGTCGTTGGTTCAAGTCCAACACGGCCTACCAAGGTAAATTTCGCTCTTGCTTGTTCTGCCTACACGTCGTATGTAAGCGCTGGTGTAAGCAAGGGCGTGGCTACGTCCCTGGGAAGTAGTTGGCGATGTCAGGATCGCGCCGCAATTCCTTGCGAACCGCGAAGACCTCCTTGTGCGGCGGCTCTGGCAGCTTTCCAAGGCGGACCAAGACGTTGATAACCGATGTGATGACTACGTCGCGCTTGTTCTGAAGCTTGCTGCGCATCGCTTCGAAAGCTGTCTCGTCGAGATCGACTCCAGGGTTGTCGGCCTCGAACCTCCTCACCGCAGCTTTGAGTTGAGAGAACTCGTGATCCGGTAACCACGACAAGCTTCGCTCGCTGACGCCTTGCACCTTGGCCGCCAAGTTGTCGGATGACCAGTCGGGAGTGCCAACGCGTGAGAATTGCTGGCCAAGCAGCCAACCAAGCTTTGCCTGGAATAAGTCCGTGACCTGGGCGACGCGGCCCGCGACGCAAGCGTCGTAATGTTCAGCCCGGATAGACATCGATAGCGGCAACATCACGCACATGTCTTCTGCTATGTGCAGATCAGCTCGCTGCGGAACGAAGAAGTATCGCGAGTCGTTGTTGTTGATCAACTTGGCGAGAAAGTCGTCATATCGGCTCTGCGTCTCAGCCGACCCCAACACGTACAACTCGCCAGGAGTCTTAAGGAGTAGGTCACCGAACTCGCGACTCAAGATGTGGCGCAGAGGGCGCACAGGTGCGAGGGCGATGTATCGGACCTTCGGTTTGCCGTCGTGTTTGACCAGATCGCAAGATTGCGTCAGGACCGCAAACATCTCGTTCGACGGCTTCTCAACGTGGTAAGGGTGGTACCGTCGAAGGACGTCGTCGATCACCTGTGAAGATCGAGGGATCAAGTCACCTTGTTCCAAGAACGGAGACAACTCCGTCTTGAAATAGTCGGGGATTCCTCTATCTGCCGGCGAGAGCGCTGCTGACAGGGCCTCGTCCACAGTCGTCGGCGAGGGTTGTCAGCCTTTGGTGCTCTTGGAGACCGGAGCAAATCCGAGCTTGATAGAACGACTCAGTCGGGCCTGACGCTCCTCCTGAGCAATGACCGATGGCTTGATTGACAGCGAAACGCTCTCGGCGGTTGACAAGACCGACACCGCGACCTTCCTTGGCGCGCTCTCGCGCAACAGGTTCATTGTTGACGACGACCGGGTGATCGCGTTCCCTGCGGATACGGTGACCTGAACGGACTTGTCGTCGGATCCAAACTCAACCTTCATTGCTGTCTCCCTTTACTAGACGGCCCACCAACTGATTTGTGGTCGCCAGAAGTCTTTCGAACAAGCCATCGCTTGCGAGCGTCTCAGCCGCGCGAGCAGCGGAACCCTCGACTTCGTAGTGGTGGTTCACCGTGATGCTCCCGCTCTCAGCATTGGACTGACAGGCGAGGTTTACTAGATGACCCATGGCGGCAATGCCAAGCTGCCAGTTGCGGCTGACGACCTTTGCGTCGGGGTCGTCCTCAATCAGTTCGCCTATGTCGTCGGCCCACGCAACCGTCTTTGTGAGTTGGCCCTCAAGGGGGCCAACCTCGTAGGCGAAGTTGATGCCCATGGCCGCGATCGGCGTGTGCGGCAGCTTTTCGAGAATGCGTCGTGCGACGTCGAAGCTCTTCGCGATCATCGCCGCGTCTTCAGGCACTAGGTGGAAAAGCAGTGCATCCTGGGCCGGAGTGATCGAGATCCCTTCGAAGGTCAACCGCGCCGGGCCGGTGATGCCCTGTACCGGCATCACCATTCCTACTTGAAATGCCTTGCCAGGAGCAAAGCCAAGTATGTGACGCCCAATCCAATTGGGGTTCAAGATCGCCGGGTTCCAAGCCCCGGCAATGACCAACGTGGTCTGGTCACCGAGCAACTTCATTTTTCTTCACGCAGTTGCAAGTCGGGCGCCCTCCACTGGCCTCGGCAGCGGCGGCGCTGTCGCGCGCTAAGCATACATCACGGCATTTCCCTGCCATACCCCTGCGCTCCAGGGGGTGCGGCGTACACGGGCCATACATCACAGATGCCAGTTCGGCAGCGCGGGGGTGGTCATGCCTCGTGTTCCCTGTCCGCTGGTCGACGCAGCCGACCGTCCAGCTGGACGCATTAGCGGTACCGCCCACCTTGCCCGCGCGGGACGTACTGCCGAGCCTGCGCCCAAGGCGTTGAACCCCCGTGCGGTGCTGTGCTGGCGCGCAAGAACTCGCTGACAGCGCGCCCCTCACGTCGGTCGGCTGCGTCCTGGTGTGCCTTTGCAGCCCGCCACGCGGCCAGTTCCTGCTCCGCCATCTGCGCCATCCCGGTTCTCCGTCACTGAGTGGGCGGCAGCGTGCGGCGCTCGACGCACCGTACGGCCGCGCGGTCTTCGGTGTCCTCACGCGCCGCCTCGAACGCCTTGGCTTGCATCGGCACGGCGAGCGCGTCGAATTCGTCGTAGCCCAGGATAGGTGGCACCAGCAAGACGCCCGGGCGTTTCAGTTCACCGTCGCCGCTGTCGAGCGCATCAAGGCGCTTGAGCAAAGCAGCGGGTACTCGGGCCCGAGCCATTACGTCATGTCCGCCAGCTGAGCCAGCGCGGCGACGCGACGTGAACCCAGACGACTCATAAGCGCCTTGTGCCAGAGTGCGTTCACGGCACGGTCGCGCGCGGCAACCGCCAACGGGTCGGGCATGTGGTCATATTCGCAATAGATCCTGACCATGCCGTACAGGCCAACGCGAGGAACCGTCAGCCTGAACTTGCGGACGGCGCAGACAACCGCGTGCGTCAGTTGAGTGTCGTTCCAGTCGTTGCAGGTGACCACAGTCATGCGGATGGGCGGATCGATGTCATCGTGCATGAGACAGACCGCAGTGGGCCGTCCGTCCCATCGCCAACCCAGGGTCCGCGTCATGGCCATCAAGTTGGCCTCACTGGCGAGCGCAATCTCGTCTCGTTTCTTCATCGCTGCTCCATCACATTGCCACGTACCGCCGTGTTCTGTTCCCGCTGCTGCCCCTCCAGGGCTTCGATGCGTTCGGCAAGCTCATCGCTTTGCCGCAAACCTGCGAACGAAGACAGACACCCCGTGTAAGCGGCTGTGTACGCAATGAGGGTAGATCCACCGTGGGTTGCCACGAACCCAGTAGAGGGCTGAGAGCCGCGCCAGGAATCGGCTGTACAGGGTGGTGGAGTGTGGATAGAGCTGCGTAGAGCGCCCGGCGCTGCGCACTTTCAGTGCTCATAATCCTTTGGTCGTTGGTTCAAGTCCAACACGGCCTACCACTCGTTTACAGGAAGCCGACCGAGAACCAGGGCACGAACACCAGCAACAGCAGCGCGAAGAACAGCGCCGTCATGTGCGGCCAGACGCGCGGCATTGCGATGTCCGGGGAGACCCGGCCGATGGCGCAGGCGGCATAGAAGCCGACGCCGAAGGGCGGTGCGAACAGGCCCAGGCCCATCGCGAAGATCACCACCATCGCGTAGTGAACCTCGTTGACGCCGACCAGCTTGGCGATCGGGAACAGCAGCGGCCCGAACAGCACGATCGCCGGAATGCCTTCGAGCAGGCTGCCCAGCACCACGAAGGCCAGCGCCGACACCAGCAGGAAGCCCATCTTGCCGCCCGGCACCGAGGTCATGATCTTGACCAGATCCTGGGCGAAACCGGACTGCGTCAGCGCCCAGGCCATGGCGGTGGCGCAGCCGACGATCAGCAGGATCGCGCCTGACAGCGAGGCCGTGTCCAGCAGCATCGGGTAGACGCGGCGCCAGTCGAACTGCCGGTAGATGAACAGGCCCGCCAGCAGCGTGTAGAAGATGCCGATGGTCGACACCTCGGTGGCGGTGGCGACGCCTTCGACCACCGCCGTGCGGATGATCACAGGCAGGGCCAGCGCCGGCAGCGCCGTGAAGAGGAGCTTGACGATGTCCGCTCTGGACGCGCGCTTGACGCCGGTCATGTCTTCCTTGCGCGTCTGCAGCCACACGACGAAGGCCATCAGCAGCAGGCCGACGACGGCCGGCATCAGGCCGCCGATGAACAGCGCGGTGATGGACACGCCGGTCACCGAGCCGACGGTGATCAGCACGATGCTCGGCGGAATGGTCTCCGACATCGCACCCGAAGCCGACAGCAGCCCGATCAGGTCGCCGTCCTTGCTGCCGCGCTTCTTCATCTCGGGGAACAGCGCCGGCGCCACCGCCGCCATGTCGGCCGCCTTGGCGCCCGAGATGCCGGAGACGATGTACATCGCGCCGAGCAGCACGTACTGCAGGCCGCCGCGCACATGGCCGATGAGGCTGACGAGGAAGTTGATCATCGCCCGCGCCAGGCCGGTCATCTCGATCAGCGAGCCGAGGAAGACGAACAGCGGCACCGCCAGCAGGATCAGGTGCGACATGCCCTCCTGCACCCGGTTCGGCATGATGGACAGCGGCGTCGTGGTCGAGAAGGCCAGGTAGGACATCGTCGCCAGCCCGAAGGCGAAGGCGATCGGCACGCCGATCACGATGCAGCCGACCAGCATCAGCAGGAAGAAGATCACCAGGTTCAGGTTGCCCAGGCCGGCCAGCGCCGGTGCCAGCAGCCAGAACGCGGCACCGGCGATCGCCACGGCCACGGCGCAGACGACGATCTGCCGGCGCTGCGACAGCTCGATCAGGCGCGACACCGCCGAGACCAGCATCAACACCGCGCCGACGCAGACCGCCGCGGCCCGGTAGCCTTCGCTGATCTCCAGCACCGGCGTCGACACCTCGAGTTCTTCGTGCAGCCGTTCCCAGGCCGGCCCGACCAGCATCAGCAGGAAGGCCACCACCAGGCACATGCCGAGCGCGTCGACCCAGGCACGCGTGCCGGGCGACAGGTCCTTGACGAAGGTCGTCAGCTGCATGTGGGCGCCGCGCCGCAGCGCGATGCACGAGCCGAGCATCGCCAGCCACAGGAACAGGATGCTGGCCAGTTCATCGGTCCACGGGATCGGCGCGTGCAGCACGTAGCGCGAGAACGCGCCGCCGCCGAGGATGACGATCTCGGCCAGCACCAGCGCGGCGGCGGGCACTTCGGTGATCCAGGCCAGCAGCCGGTCCAGCCGCGGGAAGGCGGCCGGCACGGTGGGTGCAAACGGATCGGCGGCGTGTGACATGCGTGTCTCCCGGGGTGGTCGGCCGCTCAGCCCAGCTTGCCCGAATACTTCTCCAGCCGGGCCCACACTTCCTCGCCGTACTTGGCCTTCCACTCGGTGTAGAAGCCGGCGCTCTTCAGCATCTCGCGGAAGGGCGCGGGGTCGGGCCGGTTGAAGGTGACGCCGAGTTTGGTGAGCTGTGCCTGCGCGTCCTGGTTCAGCCGCGCGATGTCTTCGCGCTGTGCCAGCGCGGCCGCGTTGAGGTGCTTGACCAGCGCTTCCTGCACTTCCTTGGGCAGCGACTGCATCTTCTTCGCGTTGCCGAAGATGAAGTGGCCGTCCCAGGTGTGGCCGGTGAGCGAGCAGAACTTCTGCACCTCGTAGAGCTTGGCGCTCTGGATCAGCGCCAGCGGGTTCTCCTGCCCGTCGACCACCTTGGTCTGCAGCGACGAGTACAGCTCGCCGAACGGTATTGCGGTCGGCGACGCGCCCAGCGCCTTGAACATCGAGATCCACATCGGAATGCCGGGCACGCGGATCTTGAAGCCCTTCAGGTCGGCCGGCGTGACGATGGCCTTGGCCGACGTCGTGATGTTGCGATAGCCATTGTCCAGCACCTTGTCGAAGGCAAACAGGTTGACCTTGGCCAGCGCCGTGCGCACATGCGCCCCGAGTTCACCGTCCATCGCGGCCCACACGGTGGCGTAGTCCTTGAACGCGAACGCGACGCCGTTGATGCCGGCCGTCGGCACCAGGGTCTGCAGGTTGGTGCCGGCGGTGGACATGAAGTCGATCGCGCCGGCGCGCGTCTGCGAAATCATGTCGGGCTCGCTGCCGAGCTGGCTGGTCGGGTAGACCTGCAGGTCGACCTTGCCACCGGTGTCCTTGCGGATCGCTTCGGCCGCTTCCTTGATGCGCAGCGTGCCCGGGTGGTCGGCCGGGAACGCAGTGCCGTACTTGAGCTTGATGTCGGCGGCTTGCGCAAAGGCGCGCGGCAGCGTGGTGGCCAGCCCGATGGCGGCGATGGCGGGGCCGAACTGGCGGCGCGTGAACTGGGCGGTCATGGTGTTGTCTCCGTGGGTAAGGTTCTGATGGGACGGGATCAAGGGCTCAGCAGTGCAGCCATGCCGCCCCGGCGAAGCGTCGACAAGTGCCGGGCGAGGCGCTCGGCGAAGGCCGGTGCCCACGGCGCTTCGCCGAAGACGGGTGTGTGCGCCAGCGCGGCCCGCACCGCGCCGGCGGTATCGGCCGCGCTCCGCAGGCGCTCGGCCAGCGCGGGCGCGCCGGGGTCGCTGATGGTCAAGGGCGTGCCGCTGTCGCTGCGCGCCGACGACAGGTAGTGCAGCCAGGCGGCCAGCGCGCGTTCGAGCAGCGGGCGTTCGATGCCGGCCGCCAGGCTTTCGTTCAGGGCCGGCAGCCAGCGCACGGGCACCTTCTGCGTGCCGTCCATCGCGATCTGTTGCGTGCGGTGGGCCAGCGTCGGGTTCTCGAAGCGGCGCAGCAGGTCGGCGCAGTAGGCCGCCACGTCGCAACCGGCCGGTGCGGCCACGGTGGCTCGCAGGTCTTCGAGCATCAGGCGGCGGGCGAAGGCGCCGACCTGCGGGTGCGCCATCGCGTCCGAGACCGTCGCCAGGTCGCACAGCTGGCCTGCGTAGGCGATGGCCGAATGCGTGCCGTTCAGCAGCCGCAGCTTCATGGCCTGGTAGGGCCGCACGTCGCTGGTCAGCACCGCGCCGGCATCTTCCCAGGCCGGGCGCGGCCCGGCGAAGCGGTCTTCGATGACCCATTGCGAAAAGGGCTCGCAGACGATGGCCGCCTCGTCGCGCTGGCCGAGGTGCGCCGCGGCCCAGTCCAGCGACGCCGGCGTCGCGGCCGGCACGATGCGGTCGACCATGGTGTTGGGCAGCGCGATCGCGGCTTCGATGCGGCGCGCCAGCGCGGCGTCGCCTTGGGCGGCGTACTGCACCAGCAGCTTGCGCAAGGTGTCGCCGTTGCCGGCCATGTTGTCGCAGCAGACGATGCTCAGCGGCGCGTCGGCGGGCCGGCGGCGGATGCCGGCGGCCAGCACGCCCAGCGTCGTGCGCGGTGCGTCGGGGTGGGCCAGGTCGTGGCGGATGCCGGCATCGGCCATGTCCAGGTCGCCGGTGGCCGGATTCTGGCTGTAGCCCTTCTCGGTGACGGTCGTGGTGATGATGAACGTGGCCGGATCGGCGATTGCGGCGACAACGCGCGCCAGGTCGCGCGGCGCGAACAAGGCGCTGCGCACGGCGCCGACGATGCGGGTGCGCGCGTCGTCGCCGTGGCGTTCGGTCACGGAATAGAGGTGGTCCTGCGCGCTCAGAACGTCGGCCACGCGCGGGTCGCGCAGGCTGACGCCGACGATGCCCCAGCGCCGGTCGCCGGCGGCGATCAAGGCTTCGGTGTACAGCGCCTGGTGGGCACGGTGGAAGGCGCCCAGGCCCAGGTGCACGATGCCGGCCGAGACGGCACCCCGGTCGTAGGCCGGCAGCGCCGCGGCGCTCGCCTGCAAGGCCGCCAGGCTGTGCCGCGAGAGCCGCGTCATGGCCGGGTTGGCAGCGGGCGGGTTCGGCTGCGGATCCGTTCTCGAAGTCCTGCTGGGCTGCAAAATCGACTGCCTTCCAATGAACACTACCATGGTGCCATGGCGATTGTTGGAAGCTTAGGCGCCGATCTGCATCGATCAACTCCGTATAAACCCGGACGAATGACCGTTTTGACAACACACTACCATGGTGTAATATGAACTCGAAGAAGCCCATGACTGACTCTCCAATGGCCACCCGACCCGCCGCCCGCGACGCCAGGACCGATGCCCCAGCGGTGGATGGCGCGCTCGTGGCTGCGCTGGCCGGCTTCCGGCTCGACCCGGCGCGTTCGTACACGGCGCAGGTGCACCACGCGCTGCAGCAGGCCATCCTGCGCGGCGTGCTGCCGCCGCGCACGGCGCTGTCGGAGGCGGCCATCTCGGCGCTCATCGAAGTCAGCCGCACGCCGGTGCGCGAGGCGCTGGCGCAACTGGCGGACGAGCAACTGGTGGTGATCTACCGCCAGGTCGGCACGCTGGTCGCGCCGGTTCGCCTGTCGCTGCTGGAAGAAGGGCGCTTCGTGCGCAGCACGCTCGAGTGCGCCAACCATGTGCAGCTGGTACAGGCCATCACGCCCGAACAGCTCGGCGAGTTCGGCCAGATCGTCGAGCGCCAGCGGCAAGCCGTGGCCGGCGGGCAGATCGACCAGTTCTCGGAGCTCGACGAGCTGATGCACCGGCGGCTCTTCGAGTTCGCCGGCCGCGAACACGTCTGGTCGATGCTGGAACCGATCAAGCGCCAGTTCGATCGCGTGCGCTGGCTGCTGCTGGGCCACGTCAGCGGCCACGCCGACCGCGCCTTGCGCGAGCACGAGCAGATGCTGGCGCAGATGGCCGCACGCGACGTGGCCGGCCTTGGCGCCAGCGTTGCCGCGCACATCAACCACATCACCGAGCACCTTGCCGCGCTGAGACAACAAGCGCCGCAGGCGTACTTCGCCGACTGACCCCCGACCGGGAAGCTGCCTTGAAGATCGACCGCATCCAACTCATCGTCACGTGCCCGGGGCGCAACTTCGTCACGGTGAAGGTCGTCACCGACGAAGGTGTCTACGGCCTGGGGGATGCCACGCTCAACGGGCGCGAACTGGCCGTCAGGTCCTACCTCGAGGACCACGTGGTCCCGTGCCTGATCGGGCGCGACCCGCGCAACATCGAGGACATCTGGCAGTACCTCTACCGCGGCGCCTACTGGCGGCGCGGCCCGGTGACGATGACCGCGATCGCCGCGATCGACATGGCCCTGTGGGACATCAAGGGCAAGCTCGCCGGCATGCCGGTCTACCAGCTGCTCGGCGGCAAGAGCCGCCACGGCCTGATGGTCTACGGCCACGCCAACGGACGTGACCACGCCGAAGCGGTGGAGGCCGTGCAGAAGCACGTCGAGGAAGGCTACAAGGCGATCCGTGTCCAGTCGGGCGTGCCGGGCCTGGCCAAGACCTACGGCGTCGGCAAGACCCAGGGCTTCTACGAGCCGGCCGAGAAGGGCCTGCCGCCTGAGGAACCCTGGGACACCGCGCTCTACCTGCGCCACACGCCGGAGTTGTTCCGCAAGGTGCGCGAGGCCGTCGGCCCGGACCTGCACCTGCTGCACGACGCGCACCACCGGCTGACGCCGATCGAGGCCGCCCGGCTCGGCAAGTCGCTGGAGCCGCACAACCTGTTCTGGATCGAGGACGCCACGCCGGCCGAGAACCAGGAAGCGTTCCGGCTGATCCGCCAGCACACCACCACACCGCTCGCGGTGGGCGAGATCTTCAATTCGATCTGGGACTGCAAGGACCTGATCAGCGAACAGCTCATCGACTACATCCGCGCCACCATCGTGCACGCCGGCGGCATCACGCACGTGCGCCGCATCGCCGACTACGCGGCGATGTACCAGGTGCGCACCGGCTTCCACGGTGCCACCGACCTGTCGCCGGTGTGCATGGCCGCGGCGGTGAACTTCGGCTTGTGGGTGCCGAACTTCGGCGTCCAGGAACTGATGCCGCACACGCCGCTGACCGACGAGGTCTTTCCGCACAACTACCGCTTCGAGGACGGCTACCTCGTGATGGACGAGGTGCCGGGCCTGGGCGTCGACATCGACGAGGCGCTGGCTGCCCGGTACCCGTACGAGCGGGCCTACCTGCCGGTGGCGCGCCTGCGCGACGGCTCGATGTGGAACTGGTGATGCAAAGAGGCCGCCAACCAACCCGAGGAACCCGATCATGCTGAGCGTCGTCGTCGATCAACCCAACCACATGGCCGTGGCCGAGCGGCCGATGCCCGAACCGCAGCCGGGCGAGGTGCGCGTGCGCGTGCGCTATGCCGGCATCTGCGGCTCGGACCTGCACATCTTCCACGGCCAGAACCCTTTCGTGCTGTACCCGCGCGTGATCGGCCACGAGTTCGTCGGCCGCATCGGCGCGGTGGGTGCCGGCGTCAGCCCGTCGCGCATCGGCGAGACGGTGGTCGTCGACCCCGTCATCAGCTGCGGCCGCTGCCATGCCTGCCTTATCGGCCGCCAGAACGTGTGCAGCAACCTGCAGGTCATCGGCGTGCACCGCGATGGCGGCTTCAGCCAGTACGCCTGCGTGCCGGAGCGCAATGCCTATGTCGTGCCGGCCGGGCTGGCGCTGCCCAGCGCGTCCATCATCGAGCCGTTCGCGGTGGCCGCCAACGTGACGCACCGCACCGGCGTGCTGCCGAGCGACGTGGCCTTGATCTACGGCGCCGGGCCGGTGGGCCTGAACCTGCTGCAGGTGCTGAAGAAGGTGTACGGCATCAAGGCCTACATCACCGACCACTTCGACGAGCGGCTGGCGCTGGCGCGCACCTGCGGCGCGGGCGAGGACGAGATCATCAACACCACGCGCGAGGCGCTGCCCGATGCGTTGGCCAAACGCGGCGTCGTCGGCGGGCCGACGCTGATCTACGACGCCGTGTGCCACCCGGCCATCCTCGAAGAGGCGGTGCGCATCGCCGCGCCCGCGGGCCGCATCGGCGTGCTGGGCTTTTCGATGACGCCGTCGGCGATCCCGCAGCAGGAGCTGACGAAGAAGGAGCTGACGCTCTATGCGTCACGCCTGAACTGCGCGATGTTCCCGACCGTGATCGACTGGATCCAGCGCGGCCTGGTCGACCCCGGCCACATCATCACGCACCAGGTCGACTTCCGCGACGTCAACCGCGCCTTCGACATCGCCGAGCGCAACCCGCGCCAGAGCTGCAAGGTGCTGCTCGACTTCGGCGTGGAGTCTTGACGGGGAGAGCCGCGCTACGACGCCGGGCAGTCGGTGGCGCGCGATGCGTTGCTGCTGGTGCAGGTCTGATGCAGCGTCGTCGCCAGTGAACTGACCGTCGGGCAGGTGCTCGAGGTCGTGATGATGTAGTTCTGGTTGTCGATCGAACTGTCGACGCTGGCGTACGGCTGCACGTTGCGCGTGTTGGCGCTGCCGCCGTAGCTGGTGGGGTACTGCATGCGGCACACCAGGTAGTTGGTACCGCTGGCCATGCCCGCCAGCCGCATCGTGCCCGACCAGGTGCCGCCCGACGTGGTCGGCACCACGCACAGGTAGTACTTGTACGCCGACAGCGTGGCCCCGGTCGTCTGGTCGGTCGCGGTGTCGAACGAGCATTCGATGGCGCGGCTCGTGTCGTAGCCGGTCAGGCCGGCCGTGCTGACGCCCAGCGTCGAAGGGAACGACGACATCGTCTTCGAGACGTAGCCGGCGACGATGTAGGCCGCATAGTCGCTGCAGCTCGACAGGTCGCTCGCGGTGGCCGTCGCGGCGCAGCGCTGCACCACGTAGCCCGAGTCGTTGCTGAAGATCACGGCGAAATTGCCGAAGCGCGACAGGCTGCGGCCGTCGCCCAGGTTCTCGGCCGGCACCGGGATGTTGATGCTGCGGTTCATCGGCCGCTTCAGCGTCGTGTTCGCCGGCAGCGGAAAGCCGAGCGCGCCGACGTCGCCCGGATCGGTCTGCGAGATCACGCTGTTGAGCGTCAGCGTCTGCAGCGTGTCCGCGCGGTCGGTCCAGCTCACCGCAACCGAGACCGAGCGCATCGCATCGGTCTTCGTGCCGGCGATGGACCAGGTGCGCGTGAAGTGGGCGTTGCCATCGCTGCTGTCGTTGCCGGCGGCGAGGTCGTCCCACGACAGCTGGCCGGCGGCGACCGCGATCGACGTGTACGAGCGCATCGTCTCGATCTGCTGCTGCGCCAGCCGCGTGGCCTCGCCGCGCTGGCGCGCGATGTCGGCGTTGCGCGCCAGCATCATCTGCATGCCCGCGAGCGCCAACATGCCGAAGGCGGTGATGCCCATCGCGATCAGCGCCTCGATTAGCGTGAAGCCACGCTGTCGCCTTCCGGGACGTTGTTGGGTCAGCATGGCCTGCTCCTCAGAAGTCCTTCCAGCTGCCGGGCACGCGCACCATCAGTGCGGTGTAGTTGCGCGCGTTCTTCAGCGCGTCGGCGTCGTAGGTCAGCGTGCCGTTGCCGTTGTTCTTGTACGCCGCGCAAGACACCTGGGCGCCGTGAATCGTCGCCGAGCCGGTGCCGAGGTCGTTCCAGGCGGCGCTGTTCGAGAAGATCAGGCCGTAGATGTCCCAGGTGCCGTTGATGTCTATCGCGTTCGGCGTCACAAGCGTCACCGGGTCGGCGCTGCTGCCCAGCGTCGCGTTGCCGCTCAGGTGCAGGTCCGACGAGAAGTAGAACGCGCGCCAGCCGTCGTTGTAGGCGTTCGTGAGCTGGCTCTTGCAGTCGGACGCGCTGCTGCAGGAGATGGACTTCGTGGACGGCGAGCGCTGGTAGTCCTCGATCGTCGAGCCGAAGTAGGCCTTGAACATGTTCGAGTTGCTGCAGTCGGCGTCGGTGCTCGACAGCGCTGCCAGCGACGGGTCGCTGCCGATGAGAGCGTTGTTCGTCGGCTGGCCGGGCAGCGTCGACAGGGTGACGCCGTTGCCGGCCGTGATCGTCGTGCCCGCATTGACCAGCACGCCGTTCGTCGCCACGTTGGTGTTGTCGATGTTGGCCGAGCCGCCCAGCGTGCACGACGTGCCGCAGGTCAGCGGCGACGCCGGCGCGGCGCGCAGCACGGGCTTGAGCTTCAGAAGGACGCTGATGCGGGCGTTGGCGTCGGCGTTCGGCGCGTTGCTGGCACTGCAAGGCGAAGTCGCCGCCGAACAGCCCCACGACGTGACCTTCACCGACTCGCTGTCGCCGGCCACGGCTTCGAGCGTGACCGTGAAGCTGGGCGTGGCCGTCGATCCCAGGCTGGCGAGGCCGGCGTTGGCGGCCGGGCAGCTGCAGCTGAGCGCCCCGCCGGTGCCGATGCGGCAGCCCGGGTAGACGTTGGTCGCCGGCACGATGTTCGAATTCGGGTTCGTCGCCGCGTTCCACTGCGTCATCACGTACTTCTTGCGGAACGAGATGTTTGCCGTGGTCAGGAAGGCGCAATCGGTGCCGACGTCGTAGGGCGAGTTCAGCATCCCGGTGACCCATTCGATGCCGGCCTCGGCGGTCTCCAGTGCCAGTGTCGATTGCGCGACGTTGATCGATGTCTTCTGGTCAAAGAGCTGCCCGCGGCTGACGTACAGCAGGCTGAGCGCGGTGACGAACAGCAGCAGCATCGACATCGCGAGCGCGCCGACGCCTCGTTGGCGGCGTGAAGACGAAGAGGTGGCGTGACGCTTCATGGCGGGCTGGCCTCAGGCCGGGCAGTAGCCTTCGAGACGGTCGTTGCGCAGGCGCACGGTCGATCGCAGCTCGCGAGTGATGCGCGAGTCGGCGACCGCCTGACCGTCCATCACGATCTCGTAGCGGCGCACCGTGGTCGTCGGGCAGTTCGGCGTGCCGACGGCGCAGGCCGTGGGGCAAAGGTCGCCGAGTGCGATCGTCTGTTCGTTCGGCACGATGTTGAACGCCGTGATGCGCACGATGCCGGGGTTCGTCACCGACTCCCAGTGGCCTTCCTGCGTCTTCATCTCCAGCGCGCCCGCAGTGGTGAGGCGAAAGCCGAACTGCTCGTTGGCATCGGGCGTGTTGTTCTCGGTCGCGTCGCGCGAGAACAGGTATTCGATCTGGTGCACCGTCGCGCCGTCGGGTGTGGTGACGGCGCGGTACGGGTTGGCGACGGTCGTGCTGCCGGAGCCTGTGGCCGTCGTGCCGCTGAGCGAGCTGCTCCAGTAGCTGGCGCGGCGCAGGTCCCGCGACACCAGATCGGCTGCGGCACGCATGTCCTGGTTCAGCCGCGCGTCGAGCGCGAGCTTGCGCCCGCTCGTCAGGCTGGACACGTACAGGCTGACGGTTCCCGAGATGATCAGCAGGCCGACAGCCGTGCCGACCATCAGCTCGACCATCGACACGCCGGCCTGACGGCCCCGAAGCTTGCGGGCGCGGTTCAGCATGACGGGTAGTTGGAGATCGTATGGCCGGGCGAGCACATCTCGACCCGGCCCATCGCGTTGACGGCGACGCGCAGCTGGGCGCGGTCGGAGGCATCGCTCAAGGTCAGCACGCTTTCGTTGGCCATCGCGCGCATTGCGTCGTAGCTGACGGTGACGATGCCCTCGGTGACACGCAGGCCGGTCGCGAAGTCGACGCCCTTGAGCTGGATCACGGCACCGCTGGTCACCGGATCGGGCATCGTGATGCGGTAGCCGGCGCCGCCGCTCGTCGTCGCCAGCGATACGATGGTGCGGCGGCGGACGGCTTCGGTGCGGGCGAACTGCAGGTCCGCGCTCAGCTCGTTGCCAGTGCCTTCGACGCGGATGCGCGTGAACATGTTGACAAACGGCGGCACGCTCGCCATCAGCACGATGCCCGCCACCGCGAGCGTGATCATCAGCTCGATGAGCGTGAAGCCGCGTTGTTGCCGGCGGGCGCCCATCATCGTCCCCAGCAGGCGGCGGGCGTGTACGACAGGCTGGGCGACGACCGCTGGTTGGCGGTCAGCGTCATCACCGTACAGGCACTGTCGTTGGTCTGGCTGCCGACTGCGGTTGCGGTCACGACGTAGGCGTAGCCGGCAGAGGCGGTCGCCGTCGAGGTCGCGATCGTGTAGTAGCCCAGCGACGAAGTCGTCGCGACACCCAGGTTGGCGGCGACGAGGTTGGCCATGCTCGCGCTGTAGGTGGTGTTGTCGCCGCGCCAGCGTTCCTGCGCCTGGAGCACGGCGTTGATGGCCGCCTCGGCGTCGGAGCGATGCCCTTTGCGCACCTGCTGCAGGAAGCTCGGCAGCGCCACCATGGCCAGCACGGAGACGACGACGAGCGCGATCATCAGCTCGATGAGCGTGAAGCCGTGCGCGCGCCCGCGTTGCGGGCGGCGATGAAGGGAAGTTGCGGTGGGCGACATGTACGGACCCGGCTAACTCGGGTCATCGGTCGCGCACGCGCAAGACTTGAGGCCGTTTACACTTTCGCGCGAATCGACGTGATGCAGATCACGGAACGGCGCAGGGTCTGAACGGCCGAATGCAGCGGCCGCTATCGGGCCTGTATCGCAGGCGCAGACCGAGCGTCAGCGCCCGGGCGCAACCCCGTGCCGGGGTGCGCGCTTGCAGCGCCTCAGGTCGTGGGCGCCGCCGAAGCCTGCGGCGTGACCACCGGGGCCTTCGTCACGCGGACCTTGCCGCCGGTGGTGACCAGGATCACCGAGTCGCCGGGGTTCAGCACCTCGGCGGCCTTGGCCTGCACGACGGAGCGGCGTTCGCCGTTCTTCAGCTGGATCAGGATCTCGACCGCTTCTTCGCGCGTGCCGAAGCGTTCCACCGCGTTGCCGACGATGCCGCCGACCACGGCGCCGATCACGCCCACCGCCACCGCTTCGCGCCGGCCGCCGACGCTGGAGCCGGCAATGCCGCCGACAACGCCGCCGGCGGTGCCGCCAATGCCGCTTTGCGAGCCTTCAACGACCACCGGCCGGGTCGACAGCACCACACCGTCGATCACGGTGCTCATGCGCTGGGCGTCGTACTTGCTGACGACGTCAGGGCTGGTCGTGGTGCAGGCCGCCAGGGCGGCCAGCGTGGCGGCTGCGAGCAGGCGCTTCATGGAACGATCTCCTTGTGGAATCATTTTGCAACGCGCGGCTTCGCCCCACGTTGACAGACGCATATTCGCACTTCGTGGGGACCGGGATACGTCGATTCCGGCACGCTGCCGTAAAGAATTGTTGTCGTCAGCTGTTCAGCCGCGCAGCCGGCTGCTGACTCACCCGTGCAGCCTGCTGCTGCGGGGCACCGACGCCAGCAGGAAGTCCATCTGGTCGACGACGATGCGCCGGCCGCGCAGGATCATGTCTTCGTGCAGGCTGGGCACGTAGGGCAGGTACAGCAGCGTCATGTGCGCTTCTTCGGGGAAGCGGTTGCCTTTGTGGCCGTTGCAGGCGCGGCAGGCGGTGATGCAGTTCATCCACGTGTCGGTGCCGCCGCGCGAAACGGGGCGGATGTGCTCGCGCGTCAGTTCGTCGAAATGGAAGTGGCCGCCGCAATAGGCGCACAGATTGCGGTCGCGCGCGAACAGCTTGGGGTTGGACAGGGCCGGCGTCTGGCGCCAGGCGCGCGTGGGAATCGAGCCGCGCACGGCGACGATGGGGTGCACTTCGATGCGCGACTGCAGCCCGGTGCTGCGCTGGATGCCGCCGCGCAGCACCTGGAACGCGTCGCCCAGCGTCCACGCGATGCCGTCGCTGGCGTAAAGAATCGCCGCCTCGCGCGGCGATATCCAGGCCTGAGGTCGCCCTGAAACATCGAGTTGCAGCACATCCATGACCGAAGAGTAATCAATCCGGCAGCGTCGCTCAACCACGGGGGCATGACAGCCGGGCGCCGGCGCGGCCCCATTTAGGAGCCGGCACCTAAAAAAATCACGCTTGCCGGCGCGCGGGCGGCGGGGAAGTCTGCAAAATAGAACGACCGTTCGATTCCGAGTCGTTGCTGCCGTGCCCACGCCGCCCGTCCCCGCCAGTTCCCGCCCGGCCGCGCCGAAGTCGCTGCTGAAAGGCCAGCAGACGCGCGCGGCGATCCTCGATGCCGCGCTCGGCCTGGCTTCGCACATGGGGCTGGAAGGGCTGTCGATTGGCGCGCTGGCCGAGCTGATGCAGATGAGCAAGTCGGGCGTCTTCGCCCACTTCGGCTCGCGCGAAGAGCTGCAGATCTCGGTGATCCGCGAGTACCACGCACGTTTCGAGGAAGAGGTCTTCTTCCCGGCCATCGTCGAAGAACGCGGCCTGGCGCGGCTGCGGGCGCTGTTCGAGCGCTGGATCCGCCGCGTTTCCGTGGAACTGGACTCGGGCTGCATCTATATCAGCGGCGCGGTCGAGTTCGACGACCGGCCCGGCCCCGTGCGCGATGCGCTGGTGTCGATGGTCCGGGCCTGGCACTCGGCGCTGGAGCGGGCGATCCGCATCGCCATCGCCGAAGGCCAGCTGCGTGAAGACACCGAACCCGAACAGATGCTGTTCGAGATCCACGGCCTGATCCTGGCGCTGCACCACGACGCGCGCTTCCTGCGCAACCCCGGCGTGCTGGACCGCGCCCGCACCGCCTTCGAGCGCGTCGTCGCGCAATACCAGCCCGAGTCGCCTGCCGCTGATGCCACTGATGCCGCCGAAGCCGGCCCGGCCAAGATCGAACGCCGCCCACGGCGCTGAATCCCGCTATCCCGTTTCCAGGAGCCCCTCATGCCCCAGTACACCCCGCCGCTGCGCGACATGCAATTCGTGCTGCACGAGCTGCTGAACGTCACCGATGAACTCAAGCTGATGCCCAAGCACAGCGAGATCGACGCCGACACCATCAACGCCGTGCTCGAAGAAGGTGGAAAGTTCGCCGCCGAGGTGGCCTTCCCGCTGAACCTCAGCGGTGATCAAGAGGGCTGCACGCTGGATGTCGCGACGCACGCGGTGCGCGCGCCGAAGGGCTTCAAGGAAGCCTACGCGACGTATGTCGAAGGCGGCTGGCCGGCGCTGAGTTGCGACCCTGCCTACGGTGGGCAGGGCCTGCCGATCGTTGTGAACCAGTGCTTCTTCGAGATGCTGAACTCGGCCAACCAGGCCTGGACGATGTACCCCGGCCTGTCGCACGGCGCCTACGAATGCCTGAAGGCGCATGGCACGGACGAGCAGAAGCAGACCTATCTGCCCAAGCTGGTCAGCGGCGAATGGACCGGCACGATGTGCCTGACCGAGCCGCAGTGCGGCACCGACCTCGGCATGCTGCGCACCAAGGCCGAGCCCTTGCCCGACGGCAGCTACAAGATCACCGGCCAGAAGATCTTCATCTCTGCCGGCGAGCACGACATGACGCCGAACATCATCCACCTGGTGCTGGCGCGGCTGCCCGACTCGCCGGTCGGCAGCAAGGGCATCTCGCTGTTCGTCGTGCCCAAGTTCAAGATCAACGCCGATGGCTCCCTCGGCGAGCGCAACCCGATCTTCTGCAGCGCGATCGAGCACAAGATGGGCATCAACGGCAGCGCCACCTGCCAGCTGATGCTCGACGGCGCCGTTGGCACGCTCGTTGGCGAGCCGCACCGCGGCCTGGCGGCGATGTTCGTGATGATGAACGCGGCGCGCCTGGGCGTCGGCAACCAGGGCCTGGGCCTGACCGAGGTGGCCTACCAGAACGCCGTGATCTACGCGAAAGACCGCATCCAGATGCGCAGCCTGTCCGGCCCGAAGGCCAAGGACAAACCGGCCGACCCGATCATCGTGCACCCCGACGTGCGCAAGATGCTGCTCACCGCGCGTGCCTACGCCGAAGGCGGCCGCGCGCTGGCGATCTACATCGCGCTGCTGATCGACAAGGAACTCAGCTCCGACGACGAAGACGAGCGCAAGGACAGCGCCGACCTGGTGGCGCTGCTGACGCCCATCGTCAAGGCCTTCATCACCGACAACGCCTGGATCGCCACCTCGCACTGCATGCAGGTCTTCGGTGGCCACGGCTACGTCAAGGAATGGGGCATGGAGCAGTACGTGCGCGATGCCCGCATCAACATGATCTACGAGGGCACGAACACGATCCAGTCGCTGGACCTGCTGGGCCGCAAGATCCTGGCCGACAACGGCGCCAAGCTGAAGAAGTTCGGCAAGCTGGTGACGGCCTTCGTCGAGGACGAGGGCGTCAACGAAGCGATGCAGGAGTTCGTCAACCCGCTGGCCGACCTGGGCGACAAGCTCACCAAGCTGACCACCGAGCTCGGCATGAAGGCGTTCCAGAACGCCGACGAGGTCGGCGCCGCCGCGGTGGACTATCTGCGCGTGGCCGGCCACCTGGTGTTCGCGTACTTCTGGGCCCGCATGGCGAAGGCGGCGCTGGCGAAGCAGGATTCGGGCGATCCGTTCTACACCGCCAAGCTGCACACGGCGCGCTTCTACTTCGCCAAGCTGCTGCCCGAAACGGCGGGCCTGATCCGCAGCGCGCGCGCCGGGCTGGCGCCGCTGATGGCCATGGACGAGGCTCTCTTCTAAAGTCGGGCTTCCCAAAAAGGAGACAAGACATGAAAAGAGTTGTTGCCGCCCTGCTGATCGCCGCTGCCGCTCCGTTCGCGCTGGCGCAGGCCACGCCGGCCGGGCTGTGGAAGACGATCGACGACGAGACCAAGCAGGAGAAGTCGCTGGTGCGCATCGTCGACACCGGCGGCGTGTTGACCGGCAAGATCGAGAAGCTGCTCGACCCGACCAAGCAGGACGCGAAGTGCGACAAGTGCAGTGACGCGCGCAAGGACCAGCCCGTCGTCGGCTTGAACATCATCGAAGGCGCGAAGAAGAACGCTGACGAGCCGTACTGGGACGGCGGCAGCATCCTCGACCCCAACAACGGCAAGATCTACAAGCTTCGCCTGACTCCCAAGGACGGCGGCAAGACGCTCGAAGTGCGCGGCTACATCGGCCCGTTCTATCGAAACCAGACCTGGCATCGGGTCGAATAAGGAGAGTTTCATCGTGAGTCGATTCCAGGTTCGCAAGGTCGCCGTGCTCGGCGCCGGCGTGATGGGCGCGCAGATCGCCGCCCATCTGGTCAACGTCAACGTGCCGGTGGTGCTGTTCGATCTGCCGGCGAAAGAGGGGCCGAAGAACGGCATCGTCACGAAGGCGGTCGAAGGGCTGAAGAAGCTGAAGCCTTCGCCGCTGGGCGTGCCGGAAGACGCGGCACGCATCCAACAGGCCAACTATGAAGAGCACCTGGCGCTGCTGGGCGAATGCGACCTCGTCATCGAGGCCATCGCCGAGCGCATGGACTGGAAGCTCGACCTGTACCAGCGAATTGCCGGCGCTCTGGCGCCGCACGCCATCGTCGCCAGCAACACCTCGGGGCTGTCGATCACGAAGCTGTCCGACGTGCTGCCCGACAGCATCAAGCCGCGCTTCTGCGGCATCCACTTCTTCAACCCGCCGCGCTACATGGCGCTGGTCGAGCTGATCGCCACGCCGGCCACGCAGCCCGAGGTGCTGGACCAGCTCGAAGCCTTCGTCACCAGCGCGCTCGGCAAGGGCGTGGTGCGTGCCAAGGACACGCCGAACTTCATTGCCAACCGCGTCGGCATCGCCGGCATGCTGGCGACGATCCACGAAGCGGCGAGCTTCGGCTTGAGCTACGACGTGGTCGACGACCTCACCGGCAAGAAGCTCGGCCGCGCGTCGTCAGGCACCTTCCGCACCGCCGACGTGGTGGGCCTGGACACGATGGCGCACGTCATCAAGACGCTGCAGGACAACCTGGCAGACGATCCCTTCTTCCCGAGCTACGCCTCGCCGCCGGTGCTGAAGGCCTTGATCGACAAGGGCGCGCTCGGCCAGAAGACCGGTGCCGGCTTCTTCAAGAAGGTCGGCAAGGACATCCTGCGCCTCGACCCGGTCACCGGCGACTACGTGGCCGCTGGCAAGAAGGCCGACGAGATCGTCGCGCGCATGCTGAAGAAGCCGGCGGCCGAGCGGCTGAAGCTGCTGCGCGAAAGCAGCAACCCGCAGGCGCAGTTCCTGTGGGCGATCCTGCGTGACGCCTTCCACTACGCGGCGGTGCACCTGGAAGCCATCGCCGACAACGCGCGCGACGTCGACTTCGCGATGCGCTGGGGCTTCGGCACGTCGCAAGGCCCGTTCGAGCTGTGGCAAGACGCCGGCTGGCAGCAGGTGGCCGGCTGGGTCAAGGCCGACATCGACGCCGGCAAGGCGCTGAGCACCGCGCCGCTGCCCGACTGGGTGTTCGACGGCCGCACGGGGGTGCACACGGCCGAAGGCTCGTGGAGCCCGTCGAAGAAGACCTACGTGCCGCGCAGCGGCCTGGCCGTCTACGGCCGCCAGCACTTCCCCGAGAACGTGCTCGGCTCGGGCGCCGTGCCGGCGCTGAAGAGCGGCACCGAAGTCTTCAAGAACGAAGAAGTGCGCGTCTGGACGCTGGACGGCGACGTGCTGATCGCCAGCATCACCGCCAAGCTGCACCTCATCAGCCCGACCGTCACCGCAGGCCTGCTGAAGGCGGTGGAGCTGGCCGAGCAAAGCTACAAGGGCCTGGTGATCTGGTCGCCCGACGACGTGTTCTCGGCTGGCGCCAACCTCGAAGCGCTGATGCCGGTGTTCATGAAGTCCGGCGCCAAGGGCATCGCGCCCGAAGAGAAGAAGCTGCAGGACATGATGCTGCGGCTTCGTTATGCCCAAGTCCCGGTCATCAGCGCGATGCGCGGCATCGCCCTCGGCGGCGGCTGCGAGATCGCGGTGCACAGCGCCCGGCGCGTCGCGGCGATGGAGACCTACGTCGGCCTGGTCGAGGTCGGCGTCGGGCTGATCCCCGGCGGCGGCGGCCTGGCCTACATCGCGCGCCGCGCGGCCGAGATGGCGGGCGCGGCCAATGCCAACGCCGACATCCTGAAGTTCGCCACCGAAGGCTTCACCAACGCCGCGATGGCCAAGGTGGGCACCAGCGCGATCGAATCGAAGAAGCTCGGCTATCTGCTCGACAGCGACATCATCGTGCCGAACAAGGACGAGCTGCTGTTCGTAGCCATCACGCAGGCCAGGGCGATGTTCGACAGCGGCTACCGCGCGCCGGCCAAGGCGCTGTTCCCGGTGGCCGGCCGCAACGCGATCGCGACCATCAAGGGCCAGCTCGCGAACATGCGCGACGGCGGCTTCATCAGCGCGCACGACTTCCACATCTCGACGCTGATCGCCGAGGTCATCTGCGGCGGCGATGTCGACGCCGGCTCGCTGGTGACCGAGGACTACCTGATGACGCTCGAACGCCAGCGCTTCTGCGCGCTGCTCGAGCATCCGAAGAGCCAAGAACGCATCATGGGCATGCTGCAGACCGGCAAGCCGGTGAGGAACTGAAATGAGCAAACAAGTTCAAGACGCCTACATCGTCGCGGCCACGCGCACCCCCATCGGCAAGAGCGGCCGCGGCTACTTCAAGAACATGCGGCCCGACGATCTGCTCGTCGCCGCGGTGAAGAGCGCGCTGGCCCAGGTGCCGACGCTGGACCCGAAGGCGATCGAAGACGCCATCATCGGCTGCAGCTTCCCGGAAGCCGAACAAGGCATGAACATGGCCCGCGTGGCCATGGTGCTGGCGGGTCTGCCGCATTCGGTGGGCGGCGTCACCGTGAACCGCTTCTGCGCCAGCGGCCTGACGGCGCTGCAGATGGCGGCCGACCGCATCCGCGTCGGCGAAGCCGACGTGATGATCGCCGGCGGCGCCGAGAGCATGAGCCTGGTGCCGATGGGCGGCAACAAGCCGAGCTTCAACCCGGAAGTGTTCGCGGGTGACGAAAACGTCGGCATCGCCTATGGCATGGGTCTGACGGCCGAGAAGGTGGCCGCGCAGTGGAAGGTCAGCCGCGAAGCGCAGGATGCGTTTGCGCTGGCTTCGCACCAGAAGGCGCTGAAGGCGATGGCCGCCGGCGAGTTCACCGACGAGATGACGCCGATCACCGTCGTCGACCGCTTCCCGAACCTGGCCACCGGCGATGTCGACATCAAGACCCGCAGCGTCAACCTCGACGAAGGCGCGCGCCCCGACACGTCGCTCGAAGGCCTGGCCAGGCTGCGCCCGGTGTTTGCCGCCAAGGGCAGCGTCACGGCCGGCAATTCGTCGCAGACCAGCGACGGCGCCGGTGCGCTGATCCTGGCCAGCGAGAAGGCCGTGCGGCAGTTCGACCTGAAGCCGCTGGCCCGCTTCGTCAGCTACGCCGCGCGCGGCGTGGCGCCCGAGATCATGGGCATCGGCCCGATCGAAGCCATTCCGGCCGCGCTGCGCTATGCCGGCCTGAGCGCCGACGACATCGGCTGGATCGAACTCAACGAAGCCTTCGCCGCGCAGGCGCTGGCGGTGATCAACACCGTCGGCCTGGACCCGGCCAAGGTCAACCCGATGGGCGGCGCCATTGCGCTCGGCCACCCGCTGGGCGCGACCGGGGCGATCCGCGCCGCGACGGTGGTGCACGCCTTGCGCCGGCACAACCTGAAGTACGGCATGGTCACGATGTGCGTCGGCATGGGGCAGGGCGCCGCCGGCATCATCGAGCGCGTGTGACGTGGTGCAACGACGCGATGCCTTGTTCATCATCGGTGCCGCGCCGCTCACCCTGGCCGGGTGTTCGGAGGCGGCCGTGACGACCTTCCCCGATGCGGCCTCGGCCGCGCGCGCCATCGAAGCCCTGGCCGGCGGCTGGCGCAGCACCGGCGCGTGGTCGCTGCCGCAGATCCTGAACCATGCGGCGCAGAGCATCGAGTATTCGATGCAAGGCTTTCCGCAGCCGAAGTCGGCGCTGTTCCAGGCCACGCTCGGCAAGGCCGCGTTTGCGGTCTTCCAGCTGCGTGGCCAGATGAACCACTCGCTCAGCGAGCCGATCCCGGGCGCGCCGACGCTGGCGGCCGGTGACGTGCTGCAGCCGGCCATCGCCCGCGCGCTGAAGGCCTTGCGCGACTTCGACGCCTACACCGAGCCGTTGGCCCCGCACTTCGCTTATGGCGCGCTCGACAAGGCGCAGTTCCTGCGCGCGCACCTGATGCACCTGGCGAACCACTGGACCGAGATCACGAAAACCTGACCGAGGAGACCGAATGAGTATCAAGACTGCCACCCTGAACGGCGTCGCGACGATCGAGATCGCGCGCCCCGAGAAGAAGAACGCGCTGACGATCGCGATGTACCAGGCGATGGCCGATGCCATCACCGCGGCGGTTGCCGACAACGCCGTGCGCGCCGTGTTGATCACCGGCCAGCCCGGCATCTTCACGTCGGGCAACGACATCGAGGACTTCATGTCGCGCCCGCCGGCCGCAGGCAGCGATGCGATGGACTCGCCGGTGTTCCACTTCATGCGCGCGCTGATCGAATGCGACAAGCCGGTGGTCGTGGCGGTGACGGGCGCCGCCATCGGCATCGGCACGACGATGCTGCTGCACTGCGACTTCATCTACGTCAGCGACGAGGCCCGCCTGGCCATGCCTTTCGTCAGCCTGGGGCTGGTGCCCGAGTTCTCGTCGAGCCTGCTCGTGCCGCAGCTGCTGGGCCACGCACGCGCTGCCGAGAAACTGCTGCTCGGCGAACCGTTCACGCCCGAGCAGGCGGTCGACTGGGGCCTGGCCAACGCCGTGCTGCCGGCCACCGAGGTCGTGAACCACGCACGCCGCATGGCCGAGCGCTTCAACCAGCTGCCGCCGGGCGCTGTGCGCGAAGCCAAGCAGCTGCTGCGCGGCCCGCAGCGCGAAGCGGTGCTGAAGACCATCCGCGCCGAAGGCGAACTCTTTGCCAAGCGGCTGCGCAGCCCGGAGGCGATGGAAGCCTTCCAGGCATTCTTCCAGAAACGCAAGCCGGACTTCAGCAAGTTCTGAGCAATGTCGCTGACCGTCAAGCTCGCGCTGCTGCCGCTGCTCGTCGTGCAGGTGATGCGCACGCGGGCGAGGCTGCCGCGGCTGCCCGAAGCCGAAGGCGAGCGGCACGGCACGGTCGGACAAGGCCCGCGCCTGCGGCTGCTGATCGCCGGCGATTCATCGGCGGCCGGCGTCGGCGTGGTGCGGCAGCACGACGCGCTGGCCGGGCAATTGACGCAGCTGCTGGCGGAGCAGTGCGGTGCGACCATCGAATGGCGCCTGATTGCGCAATCGGGGCTGACCACGGCGCAGACGCTGCACCGGCTGCAGCGCGAAACCGGGCCGACCTTCGACCTGGCCGTCATCGTCACCGGCGTTAACGACGTCATCGATCAGGTCGCGTCGCACCACGCCGTATCGGCGCGCGAGGCGCTGGCCAACTGGCTGCGCAATGCGATGGGCGTGCACCACGTCGTGTTCGCGCCGCTGCCGCCGGTGCATGAATTTCCCGGCCTGCCGCAGCCGCTGCGCTGGGTGGCCGGCAGCGACGCCCGCCGGCACGACCGCGCGATGGCGCGCTGGGCGGCGACGCGCGGCGATGTCTCGCGCGTCGAGATCGAACTGCGGCTGAACCGCGGCGTGATGGCCAGCGACGGCTTCCACCCGGGCGAGCCGGTGTACCGCCAATGCGCGTCGGCGATCGCGCGCCACATTGCCAGCGGCGTCTGGCCGACGATCCCACGGGAGGAGACACTCGATGAGCACGAACCTACAGGGCAAGACCCTCTTCATCACCGGCGCGAGCCGCGGCATCGGGCTGGCGATCGCGCTGCGCGCGGCCGCCGACGGGGCGAACATCGTGCTGGTGGCGAAGACCACCGAGCCCAACCCCAAGCTGCCGGGCACGCTGTACAGCGCCGCCGAGGCGATTGAAGCCGCCGGCGGCCACGCGCTGCCGGTGCCCACCGACATCCGCGACGAAGACGCGGTGGCCGCGGCGGTGAAGGCCGGCGTCGAACGCTTCGGCGGCATCGACATCCTCGTCAACAACGCCAGCGCGATCAGCCTCACGCCGACGGCGATGACGCCGATGAAGCGCTTCGACCTGATGTTCGGCGTCAACGTGCGTGGCACCTATTGCTGCACGCAAGCCTGCTTCGACGAACTGAAGAAGAGCGCGGCAGCCGGCCGCAACCCGCATGTGCTGAACATGAGCCCGCCGCTGTCGATGAAGGAACACTGGTTCCGGCCGCACGTGGCCTACACGATGGCCAAGTACGGCATGAGCGAATGCACGCTCGGCCACGCCGGCGAATTCCGCCCGCACGGCATTGCGGTGAACAGCCTGTGGCCGCGCACGGCCATCGCCACCGCGGCCTTGCAGATGATCCCGGGCGTGGACCTGAACCTGTGCCGCAAGCCCGAGATCCTGGCCGACGCGGCGTACTTCATCCTGACCAGCGACGCGAAGGCGACGACTGGCAACTTCTTCATCGACGACGAACTGCTGGCGTCGCACGGCGTCACCGATCTCGAACAATATTCGGTGCAGCCGGGGACGAAGCACTTCATCCCGGACTTCTTCGTCGACTGAAATCTACGGCGGCAGCGGGTCGTCGGCGCCGGCGACCCGGCGTGTTCGAAAGACGGCTTGCGGCCCGAAGCAGCCGGAACAGCCTTCACCGCAGAGGGGCGGAGAGCGCGGAGGAAACGCAGAGGAAGACCTTGAAGTTCTCTGCGGAAACTCCGCGCCCTCCGCCCCTCTGCGGTGAATGACTTCAAAGGGCCGCGAGTAGACGCAAGGACCAGGGGTTTGACTTAAGGCAAAGTGCCCACGCCGAGCAGCGTGAGGAAGCCGAGCAGCGCGAAGATCGCGGCGCTGACGGCGTGCACGAGCTTCATCGGGATCGCCTTCGCCGCGCGGTCGCCGAGGTAGACCGCCGGCACGTTGGCCAGCATCATGCCCAGCGTGGTGCCCGCCACTACCGCGACCAGCTCGCTGTAACGCGCCGCCAGCGCGACGGTGGCGATCTGCGTCTTGTCGCCCATCTCGGCCAGGAAGAAGGCCACCACCGTGGTGCCGAAGACACCGAAGCGCGGCCGGCCGCCTTCGACTTCTTCGGCCTGGTCGGGGATCAACATCCAAACCGCCATCGCGATGAAGGACAGCCCGATCACCCAGCGCAGCAGGCTGGGCCCGAGCGCACGCGCCACGGCGCCGCCGACGGCGCCGGCCAGCGCGTGGTTGGCCAGCGTCGCCACCAGGATGCCCAGCACGATGGGCAACGGCCGGCGGAAGCGGGCGGCCAGCAGCATCGCCAGCAGCTGCGTCTTGTCGCCGATCTCGCCCAGCGCGACGACGCCGGTGGAGACGAGGAAAGCCTCCAAGCGCGAGCCGATCAGCCGATCGGCAGCAGCCGCGGCGCGCCGCTGTGGTCGATGGCGACGTAGGTCAGGTTGGCCTCGGTGACCTTGACCACCTGCAGGTTGGCCGGGTTGCGCTCGGCGTAGACCTCGACGTGCACCGTCACCGAGGTCTTGCCGATGCGCGTGACGCGGGCATAGAAGCTCAGCAGGTCGCCGATCGACACCGGCTGCTTGAACACGAACTCATTGACCGCCACGGTCGCGATGCGGCCCTTGGCGATGCGCACCGGCAGCACCGCGCCGGCGAGGTCGACCTGGGCCATGATCCAGCCGCCGAAGATGTCGCCGTTGGCGTTCGAATCGGCCGGCATCGGCATCACGCGCAGCACGAGTTCAGCGCCGTCGGGCAAGGCGGACGGCGCCATCTTCGGCGTCGCGGCTGAGAGATCCTGGTCCATCGGCTTTCCCCGGGGTTGGCTGGTGCGATTGTGGCTCGCCGCGGCGCGGCATCCGGCGCGCGACGACAATCGGCGTCGATGCGAACCGCTGCCCGAAGCCTGCCCCTGCCGCCCACCACCGGCCCTGCCGGGCCCCGCTCCGACTGGGGCACGCTGGCCAAGCTGCTGCCCTACTTGTGGCGCTACCGCTGGCGCGTCGGCATCGCGCTGGCCTTTCTGATCGCGGCCAAGGTGGCCAACGTTGGCGTGCCGGTGCTGCTGAAGAGCCTGGTCGACAAGCTGTCGTTCAAGCCCGGCGACCCGGCGGCGCTGCTCGTCGTGCCGGCCGGGCTGGTGGTGGCGTACGGCGCGTTGCGCCTGTCGACTTCGCTGTTCACCGAACTGCGCGAGCTGATCTTCGCAAAGGCCACCGAAGGCACGGCGCGCAGCATCTCGCTGCAGGTCTTCCGTCACCTGCATGCGCTGTCCTTGCGCTTCCACCTGGAACGCCAGACCGGCGGCATGACGCGCGACATCGAACGCGGCACGCGCGCCGTGCATTCGCTGATCTCGTATTCGCTGTACAGCATCTTCCCGACGCTGATCGAGGTGGCGCTGGTGCTGACGCTGCTGGCGGTGAAGTTCGACGCCTGGTTCGCCTGGATCACGATCGCGGCGCTGGTGCTGTACATCACGTTCACGATCAGCGTCACCGAGTGGCGCACGCAGTTCCGCAAGCAGATGAACGAGCTGGACTCGTCGGCGCATTCGCGCGCCATCGACTCGCTGCTGAACTACGAGACGGTGAAGTACTTCAACAACGAAGACTTCGAGGCCCGGCGCTACGACGAGAACCTGGAACGCCTGCGCCGCGCGTCGCTGAAGAGCCAGAGCACGCTGAGCCTGCTGAACACCGGCCAGCAGCTGATCATCGCCGCGGCGCTGGTGGCGATGCTGTGGCGCGCCACGCTCGGCGTCGCCGAAGGGCGGCTCACGCTGGGCGATCTGGTGATGATCAACGCCTTCATGATCCAGCTCTACATCCCGCTGAACTTCCTCGGCGTGATCTACCGCGAGATCAAGCAGGCACTGACCGACCTGGACAAGATGTTCACGCTGCTCGACCGCAACCGCGAGGTCGACGACGTGCCCGGCGCCCAGGCGCTGGCCGTGACGCGGGGCGCCGTGCGCTTCGAGCACGTGAACTTCGCCTACGAGCCGTCGCGGCCGATCCTGCACGACGTGAGCTTCGAGATCCCGCCCGGCAAGACGGTGGCCGTGGTCGGCCCGTCGGGCGCCGGCAAGTCGACGCTGGCGCGGCTGCTGTACCGCTTCTACGACATCGACAGCGGCGCCATCACCATCGACGGCCAGGAGCTGCGCAGCGTCACGCAGAGCAGCCTGCGCCAGGCGATCGGCATCGTGCCGCAGGACACGGTGCTGTTCAACGACACCGTCGAATACAACATCGCCTACGGCCGCCCGGGGGCCAGCCACGCCGAGGTGGTGGCCGCGGCGAGTGCCGCGCACATCCACAACTTCATCGCGGCCACGCCCAGGGGCTACGAAACGATGGTCGGCGAGCGCGGGCTGAAGCTGTCCGGCGGCGAGAAGCAGCGTGTCGCGATCGCCCGCACGCTGCTGAAGAACCCGCCGCTGCTGATCTTCGACGAAGCCACCTCGGCGCTGGACTCGGCCAACGAGCGCGCCATCCAGGCCGAGCTGCGCGCCGTGTCGCAGGGCAAGACGGCGCTGGTCATCGCGCACCGCCTGTCCACGGTGGTCGACGCGCACGAGATCGTGGTGCTCGAAGCCGGCCGCGTGGTCGAGCGTGGCGCGCATGCCGCGCTGCTGGCGCGGGACGGGCGCTACGCGCAGATGTGGCGGCTGCAGCAGAGCAATCCGGACGCCTGAAACGAGACGTCCTGGCCGGCGCCTGCTTGCGGCCCTTTGAAGTCATTCACCGCAGAGGTGCTGAGGGCGCGGAGTTTCCGCAGAGAACTTCAAGGTCTTCCTCTGCGTTCTCCGCACCTCGGCGGTGAAGGCTGTTCCGGCTGCTTCTGCAGCCACTGAGAAGGCTCTCCGGCCGCTGCCCCTACACTCGCGGCCGTGGAAACCAAGTGGCTAGAGGACTTCGTCAGCCTCGCCGAGACGCGCAGCTTCTCGCGCTCTGCTCAGCTGCGCCATGTCACGCAGCCGGCGTTTTCGCGCCGCATCCAGGCGCTGGAGGCCTGGACCGGCATCGATCTGGTCGACCGTTCGTCGTACCCGACGCGGCTGACGCCGGCCGGCGAGACCTTCCACGCCCAGGCGCTGGAGATCCTGGGCGCGCTGCAGGCCACGCGCAACATGATGCGCAGCCACCAGGCGGCCGGGCAGGACATGATCGAGTTCGCCGTGCCGCACACGCTGGCGTTCACCTTCTTCCCGCACTGGCTGATGGGCCTGAAGCAGGACCTGCGGCAGCGCTTCGGCGAGCTGAAGACCCGCCTGACGGCGCTGAACGTGCACGACGCCGTGCTGCGCCTGACCGAAGGCGGCTGCGACCTGCTCATCGCCTACCACCACCCGTCGCAGCCGCTGCAGCTGGCGCCCGAGCGCTACGAGATGCTGAGCCTGGGCACCGAGACGCTGGCGCCCTACGCCAAGGCCGACGCCGAAGGCCAGCCGCTGTTCCGGCTGTCCAGCCAGCCCGGCCGCGTCGGCGAGCGCATCCCCTTCCTCAGCTTTGCCGACGGCGCCTACATGGCCCGGCTCGTCGAGCTGATCCTGAAGCAGGCGCCGCGCCCGCTGGCGCTGGACCCGATCTACGAGACCGACATGGCCGAAGGCCTGAAGGCGATGGCGCTGGAAGGCCATGGCCTGGCCTTCCTGCCGGTGAGCTCGGTGCGCAAGGAGCTGAAGGCGCGGCGCCTGGTGCCGGCAGCGCCATCGGGCAGCTTCGAGCTGACGATGGACGTGCGCATCTACCGCGAACGCCCCGAGGTGGCGCGCATGAGCAAGCCCGGCGCGCAGGCGCTGTGGGACTTTCTCCAGGCGCGCTGACCGGCGGGGTGTGCGTTTGGCTGCGTCATGCATCTTCTGCATGGCGCGATTCCTGCATCGGCTGAAAACGCGCGGGCTTCTACGTGGTCCGCCGCCGGAATCCGATCCCTAGAATCTGCTGACGTTTTGTTCAAGGAGTTTGCATGAAGAAGTCCCTGCTGGTCGTGGCGGCGCTGTTCGCAGCGGCCGCCGCCCAGGCCGATACGCTGGCCAAGATCAAGGAGACCGGCGCGGTATCCATGGGGGTGCGTGAATCGTCCGGCGCGCTGTCGTACACGCTGGGTGACGGCAAGTACGCCGGCTTCCACACCGAGGTCTGCCAGCGCGTGCTCGGCGACATCCAGAAGAAGCTCGGCCTGGCCAAGCTCGAGATCAAGTACCAGCCGGTGACGTCGCAGAACCGTATTCCGCTGGTGCAGAACGGCACCGTCGACATCGAGTGCGGCTCCACCACGAACAACGCCACGCGCCAGAAGGACGTGTCCTTCGCCGTCACCACCTACGTCGAAGAGGTGCGCATCGCGGTGAAGGCCAATTCCGGCATCACGTCGATCGCCCAGCTCAACGGCAAGAACGTCGCCACCACCACCGGCACCACCTCGGTGCAGCTGCTGCGCAAGCACGAGCGCGCCACCGGCGTCGACTTCAAGGAAGTCTTCGGCAAAGACCACGCCGACAGCTTCCTGCTGATGGAATCGGGCCGCGCCGACGCCTTCGTCATGGACGGCCAGATCCTCGCCGGCAACATCGCGAAGGCCAAGAATCCGGCCGAGTTCAAGATCGTCGGCGAAGTGCTGTCGGTCGAGCCGATCGCGATCATGGTCCGCAAGGACGACCCGGCGTTCAAGAAGGCGGTCGACGACAGCATCATCGCGATGATGAAGTCGGGCGAGATCGCCAAGCTCTACGACAAGTGGTTCATGCAGCCGATTGCGCCGTCGAACACCAAGGTCGGGCTGCCGGCCAGCGAAGCGACCAAGGCGGCCTGGGCGAACCCCAACGACAAGCCCGTCGAAGACTACTTGAAGAAGTAGCCCGGCATGGCTTGGGATTGGCAGGTCTTCTGCAAAGAGACGACGAGCGGTGACGTCGTTGCCACTTGCTTCGGCAAGGGCGGCGACATCACCTACCTGAACTGGATCGTGTCGGCCTGGGGCTGGACCTTGAGCGTCGCGGTGCTGGCGCTGATCGTCGCGCTGCTGGTCGGCTCGTTGATGGGCATTTTGCGCACCGCGCCCGACAAGCGGCTGGTGCTGCTGGGCAACGCCTGGACCGAGCTGTTCCGCAACATCCCGCTGCTGGTGCAGATCTTCCTCTGGTACCACGTGCTGCCGTCGATCTTCACGTCGCTGCGCGCGGTGCCGAGCTTCTTGCTGGTGGTGTTCGCGCTGGGCTTCTTCACGTCGGCGCGTATCGCCGAGCAGGTCAAGGCCGGCATCCAGAGCCTGCCGCGCGGCCAGCGCTACGCCGGCCTGGCGATGGGGCTGACGTTGCCGCAGACCTACCGCTACGTGCTGCTGCCGATGGCCTTTCGCATCGTCATCCCGCCGCTGACCAGCGAGTCGATGAACATCGTCAAGAACTCGTCGGTGGCGTTTGCGGTCAGCATCGCCGAGCTGACGATGTTCGCGATGCAGGCCGGCGAAGAGACCTCGCGCAACGTCGAGATGTACCTGGCCGTCACGGGGCTGTACTTCGTCTCGGCCTTCGCGATCAACCGCGTGGCGCTCGTCATCGAGAACCGCGTGCGCGTGCCCGGCATGATCGGGGGCAAGTGAGATGAATCTCGATTTCACTTTCCTCAGCTGGACGGTCGTCTCCAACTTCGTCCTGAAGGGCCTGGTCTTCTCGGTCACGCTGACCCTGGTGTCGATGGTCGGCGGCATCGTGCTCGGCACGCTGCTGGCGCTGATGCGGCTGTCGAACAAGCCCTTCCTGGTGATGCCGGCGGCGGCCTACGTCAACACCATGCGCAGCATCCCGCTGGTCATGGTGATCCTGTGGTTCTTCCTGCTGATCCCGCTGCTGCTCGGCCGGCCGCTGGGCGCCGAGTTCTCGGCCGTCGTGACCTTCACGCTGTTCGAAGCGGCGTACTACTCGGAGATCATGCGCGCCGGCATCCAGAGCGTGCCCAAGGGCCAGGTCTACGCCGGCTATGCGGTCGGCATGACCTACAAGCAGACGATGCAGATGATCATCCTGCCGCAGGCCTTCCGCAACATGCTGCCGGTGCTGCTGACGCAGACCATCATCCTGTTCCAGGACACGTCGCTGGTCTACGCCATCGGCGCCTACGACCTGCTGAAGGGCTTCGAGATCGCCGGCAAGAACTACAACCGGCCGGTCGAGACCTACCTCGTCGCCGCCGTCGTCTACTTCGTGATCTGCTTCTCCTTGAGCATGACCGTGCGCAAGCTGCAGCAGAAGATCGCCATCATCCGCTGAGAGATCCTCATGATCGACATCAAGAACGTCAGCAAGTGGTACGGCAGCTTCCAGGTGCTGACCGACTGCACGACCACCATCAAGAAGGGCGAGGTCGTCGTCGTCTGCGGCCCGTCGGGCTCGGGCAAGAGCACGCTGATCAAGACCGTCAACGCACTGGAGCCGTTCCAGAAGGGCGACATCGTCGTCGACGGCATCTCGATCTCCGATCCGAAGACCGACCTGCCCAAGCTGCGCGCCCGCGTCGGCATGGTGTTCCAGCACTTCGAGCTGTTCCCGCACCTCAGCGTCACCGAGAACCTGACGCTGGCGCAGATCAAGGTGCTGGGCCGCAACCCCGATGAGGCCAAGGCGCGCGGGCTGAAGATGCTCGACCGCGTCGGTCTGATGGTGCACAAGGACAAGTTCCCGGGTCAGCTCTCCGGCGGCCAGCAGCAGCGCGTGGCCATCGCCCGCGCGCTCAGCATGGACCCGATCGTGATGCTGTTCGACGAGCCGACCTCGGCGCTGGACCCCGAGATGGTCGGCGAAGTGCTCGACGTGATGGTGCAGCTGGCCACCGAGGGCATGACGATGATGGTCGTCACGCACGAGATGGGCTTCGCGAAGAAGGTCAGCCACCGCGTCGTCTTCATGGACGCCGGCAAGATCGTCGAAGACTGCAAGAAGGAAGACTTCTTCGGCAACCCGGAAGCGCGCTCAGTGCGGGCGAAGGACTTCCTGTCCAAGATCCTGCAGCACTAAGCGTTCGCGCAGGCCGGTCAGCCCGGCCTGCATCACGCCTTCGTGGTTCCAGCGGAAGGCCGGCGCCATCAGCGGTGCGGCGATCTTCATCCAGCGTGTGTTCAGGTCCAGCCGCCATGTGTAGCGCACGGCGGTGCCGGCGCCGTCGGGCCGCAGCTCCCACAGGCCTTCGCCTTCGAGGTCGCCGCGGGCGCTGCCGCGCAGCAGGCGCTGCGGCTGTGATTCGGTGCAGCGCACCTCGAGCGTGAAGCCGTAGGGCAGCCGGCTCGACCACGTGATGCGGCGCCGCGCGCCCAGGCCGCTGGCGTCGCCGCGTTCGAGCGTCTGCACGCGGCGAACGTGCTTCCACCACTGCGGCCAGGCTTCGACCTCGAGCAGCGCGTCCCACACCGCGGCCGGTGGCGCGGCCAGCTGCCAGTCGCTGATGTACAGGTAGCTCATGCGCGTCTCCTTCAGGTGCTGCTGGCGTATACGGCGCCAGGCGCCGGCCGGATGCGTGGCGACAGCGGGTGCGAGAATCGGCCGCATGAGCGACACGGTCACGATCACGCGCCCCGACGACTGGCACCTGCACCTGCGCGACGGGGCCGCGCTCGGCGCGGTGCTGCCGTACACGGCACGGCAGTTCGCGCGGGCGATCGTCATGCCCAACCTGCGGCCGCCGGTGACGACCGCGGCGCAAGCTGCCGATTACCGCAAACGCATCGCCGAAGCGCTGCCGGACCATGGCGAAGGCGCCGGGTTCGAGCCGCTGATGACGCTGTACCTGACCGACAACACGCCGGCCGACGAGATCCGCCGCGCCAAGGACACCGGCGTCGTTGCGCTCAAGCTCTACCCGGCCGGCGCCACGACGAACAGCGACGCCGGCGTCACCGACCTGCGCAAGACCTACGCCACGCTGGAAGCGATGCAGCGCGAAGGCCTGCTGCTGCTGGTGCACGGCGAGGTTACCGACCCCGATGTCGACCTGTTCGACCGCGAGGCGGTGTTCATCGACCGCGTGATGCTGCCGCTGCGGCGCGACTTCCCGGCGCTGAAGGTCGTCTTCGAACACATCACGACGCAGGAAGCGGCGCAGTACGTGGCCGGCAGCGACGCCTTCACGGCCGCCACCATCACCGCCCACCACCTGCTGTACAACCGCAACGCGCTGTTCATCGGCGGCCTGCGCCCGCACTACTACTGCCTGCCGGTGCTGAAGCGCGAAGTGCACCGCCAGGCGCTGGTGGCCGCGGCAACCTCGGGCAGCGCGAAGTTCTTCCTCGGCACCGACAGCGCGCCGCATGCGGCAGCGCTGAAGGAGCAGTCGGTCTGCGGCGCCGGCTGCTTCACCGCGCCGGCGGCGCTGGAGCTGTACGCCGAAGCCTTCGACGCGGCCGGTGCCATCGACAAGCTGGAGGCCTTCGCCAGCTTCAACGGCGCTGATTTCTACGGCCTGCCGCGCAACCGCGGCACGCTGACGCTGAAGCGCGAAACCTGGGCGTTGCCCGAGACCTTGCCGTTCGGCGATGCCGTCATCAAACCGCTGCGTGGCGGCGAAACCTTGAACTGGAGACTCGGATGACCGTCGACCGCGTGATGCTGCTGATCGATGCCGACAACGTCTCGGTCGACATCATGGAGCAGGCCGTCGCCAAGCTGCTGGCCGACCACGGCGCGCTGCATGTGCGCCGCGCCTATTGCACGGCCGAAAGCGCAGTGGCCAACCAGGCGGTGTTCAAGCGGTTGTCGATCAAGCCGATGGTGAACCTGGCGGCGGGCAAGAACTCCACCGACATCGCGATGGCCGTCGACGCGCTTGATCTGGTGCTGTCCGAGCGCCCCGACGTGGTGGCCATCGCGTCGTCGGATTCCGACTTCGCGCCGCTCGTCGGCCGGCTGCGCGAGAAGGGCTGCCGCGTCGTCGGCATCGGCCAGGAAGGCAAGACCGGCGACGAAACCCGCGCAGCCTACGACGACTTCACGGTGTTCGCGCACCGCAAGGCGCAGGTGCGCACGAGCGCGGCCGCACCGGCGAAGGCGCCGGCGAAGAAGGCGGCCTCGCGCCGCAAGGCGGCCGCAGCGCCGCCACCGCCGCCGCCGGCACCACCGCCGGTGCCCGAGATGCCGGACAAGGTGCGCCAGATCCTGGCCGCACTGCCCGAGCTGCTGCGCGGCGAAACGGTCGAACTGCGCGTCGCCGCCGAACGCCTGCGCGACGCCGACCTGCTGGGCCCGAAGGCGTCGTCGACGAAACTTTTCGCGCCCTTCGCCGACCGCTTCGAGCTGCTGCCCGAGCAGGGGCCGAACAAGGTGCGGCTGCGCGTCTGATCGCGCAAGAGGGATGGTCTGGCGATAGCCCTGCACGATCCGGGGCGACATTGAATTGCCGGCCCGCGCCCTAACATCCGGCTTCGTATCACCACTGCCGGCGCCCTTCGCGGGCGCATCGACCATGAAACGTGTGCTGCTGTTCGTCGTGACCAACCTGGCGGTGATGCTGGTGCTCGGCATTGCCGCGAGCCTGCTCGGCGTCAACCGCTTCTTGACGGCCAACGGCCTGAACCTGGGCCTGCTGCTCGGCTTTGCCGCGGTGATGGGCTTCGGCGGCGCGATCATCTCGCTGCTGATGAGCAAGCCGCTGGCCAAGTGGAGCACCGGCGCCGCCGTCATCAACGACTCGAGCGATCCGACGCACCGCTGGATCGTCGGCACCGTGCAGGGCTTCGCGCAGAAGGCCGGCATCGGCATGCCCGAAGTTGCGCTGTACGACGGCGAGCCGAATGCCTTCGCCACCGGCGCGTTCCGCAATTCGGCGCTGGTGGCGGTGTCCACCGGCCTGCTGCACAGCATGAGCCGCGATGAGGTCGAGGCCGTCATCGGCCACGAGATCAGCCACGTCGCCAACGGCGACATGGTCACGATGACGCTGATCCAGGGCGTGATGAACACCTTCGTCGTGTTCCTGTCGCGCGTCATCGGCTACTTCGTCGACAAGGTCGTGCTGCGCAACGAGCGCGAAGGCGCGGGCATGGGCTACTACATCACGACCATCGTGCTCGACATCGTGCTCGGCGTGCTGGCCGCGGTGGTCGTGGCCTGGTTCTCGCGCCACCGCGAATACCGCGCCGACGCCGGTGCCGCGGCGCTGATGGGGCGCAAGCAGCCGATGATCAACGCGCTGGCGCGGCTGGGCGGGCTGGACCCCGGCCAGCTGCCGCAGTCGGTGGCGACGATGGGCATCAGCGGCCGGCCCAGCGGCCTGATGGCGCTGTTCTCCAGCCACCCGCCGATCGAAGACCGCATCCGCGCGCTGCAGCAGGCGCAGTGAGCTTGCTGTCAGGCGCTGGCGACGTCCAGCGCCAGCCGCTCGGCGCCGTCGTCGCCGAGCGATTCGCCTTCGGCGCGCCAGTGTGCCAGGGCGGGCGACCCGAGCTGCCGATCGAGGTGCTCGGCCAGCGCCAGCAGCGAACGGGCGGTGTAGCCGCCTGAGGCGCCGCCGTTGCGCGTGCGCAGCCCGGCGTCGTGCCAGCCGATCAAGCGTGCGGCCGCCGCGTGGCGCCCCTCGCGGGCCGCCAGCCACGCCAGCGCGGCGTGGCACATCCAGGGGCTGCCCGCACCGCGCAAGGTCGGCAGCGCCTCGGCCAGCGCGCTGCGCGCGCCGGCGGTGTCGCCGCTTTCGGCCAGCATCGTGGTCCAGAGTGCGAGCAGCGGCGCATGCTGGCGCAATCGCCCGGCGGCGCGGATCTCGGCCAGTGCCTGCCGCCCGATGGCCAGCGCCGCGTCGACGCGGCCGATGTCGTGCTCGGCCAGCATCAATCCGAACGACGCCATCCAGCCTTCGACGACGGCGCCAAGGCGATCGTAGAGCGCACGTTCGTCGCGGCAGGACGCGAGGTACTCCTCGCCGCGCCCGGCGATCCGGTGCTCATAGCCGCGCGCGCTGCGCAGGTAGCGCACCAGCATCGGGCTCCAGCCGGGTTGTTCGAGGCGGATCATCCGGGCCAGCGCGGCAGCGCGGTTGCCCGGGTGTTGCAGGCGCACGTTCAGCTGCAAGGCCAGATAGGACGCGTAGTAGGCGCGCACCGGGTCGCCGGCTTGCTCGTAGTCGTCGGCCAGCTGCAGCGCCGCGGCAGCCGCCTCCACCTGCGGGTAGGCGCTGGCATACAGCGCGAGCATCGCCAGCGTCAAGGCGAAGCCGCGGCGCAGCGCCGGGTCGGCCGTGACGCCGGCGTGCGCCCGCACGGCCTCGCAGGCCGCACGGCCTTCGACGGCGAGACCGGCCCGGTGCCACAGCGAGCCCGCGCGCACCACCAGCGACAAGGCATCGTCGGCCCGCGCGGCATCGGCGGCGTGGGCCATGGCCCAGCGCAGCGCGGCGCGCAGGTTGTCGACCTCCGCCGTGTGCGCGGTCACCCAGGCCAGCTCCGCGACGTCCAGGGCATGCGCCTCGGCGCGCTCCCAGTACGCGCGCAGGGCCCGCAGGTGGCGCAGCCGCGTGGCCGCGGTCTCGCCGGCTTCGGCCAGGCGTTCGAGCGCAAAGGCGCGCGGGCTCTCCAACAGCGTGAACCGCGGCGCCGGGCCGGCTTCGGTGGCCGCCGCCGACAGCAGCGATTTCTCGACCAGGGCCTGCACGGCATCGAGCACGCCCCAGGCATCGAGCGTGTCGTCGGCGCAAACGGCTTGCGCCAGCTCGAGCGTGAAGCCGCCATGGAACACGCCCAGGCGGCGGAAGACGCGCTGCTGCCGCTCGTCGAGCAGCCCGTGGCTCCACTGCAGCGCGTCGCGCAGCGTGCGGTGGCGCGCCGGCGCGATGCGTTCCCCCTGGTTCAGCAGTTGCAGCCGGGCAGCGGCGTTGTCGTCGGCGCCGCCGAGCAGCAAGTCGGCGATACCGTGCACGCCGAGCAAGGGCACCCGCGCGGCGGCCAGTTCCAGCGCCAGCGGCAGCCCGTCCAGGGCGCGGCAGATGTCGGCCACCGCGTGCTGCTGCGCCGCGGCGAGGCCGAAGCCTGGCAGCCGGCCCGCGACGCGCTCGACGAACAGGCGCACCGCGCCGCTGGCCATCAGCCTTGACGCGTCGCCGTCGTCTGCCGGTGCCGGCAGCGCCAACGGGCCCAGGCGCACGACCTGCTCGCCGGCAATGCGCAGCGGCTCCTGGCTGGTGACGACGACACGCAGCAGCGGCGCCTGCGCCAGCAGCGTGGCCACCAGCGGCGCCAGCGGTTCGAGCAGGTGTTCGGCGTTGTCCAGCACCAGCAGCAGCGCCAGCGGCTGCAGCGCACGCGCCAACGCCGCGCTGTCGCTCGCCGCTCCTGCGCCGAGCTGCAGCGTTTGCGTCAGCGCGGTGCACAAGGTGGCGGTGTCGCTGGTCTCGGCCGCCAGCGGGGCCAGCTCGACGAACCAGGCACCGTCCGGCCAGGCCGCGCGCTGTGTGGCCGCCAGCGCCAGCGCCAGCCGGGTTTTGCCGACACCGGACGGGCCGGCAATCGTCAGCAGGCGCTGCGTCGCCAGCAAGGTGCCGAGCACGGCGAGTTCGTCATCGCGGCCGATGGTCGGCGGCAGCGCTGCGGGCAGGTTGCCCGGCACCGGGGCAACGGGTGGCGGCAACACCGGGTCTGCGATCCCGTCGGGCTCGACAAGGCCGGCGAAGCGGTAGCCGCGCCGCGGCACGGTTTCGATCCAGCGCGGCTGCTTCGGGTTGTCGCCGAGCGCGTCGCGCAGCTCACCGACGGCCGACTTGATGACGCCTTCGGAGACGAAGCGCCGGCCCCAGACGGCATCGAGCAACTCGTCCTTGCTCACCAGCTCGCGCGGCCGCCGCGCCAGCGCCACCAGCAGTGCGTAGGCCTTGGGCCGCAGCGCCAGCGCGTGCCCGTCGCGCGTGAGCCGGCTGGCAGCCAGGTCCAGCGTGAATGGGCCGAAGCGCAATGGAGGCGGGCTCGTCATCGCGCAAATGGTAAGGGCCCGGCAGCACTGCGGCGGCCGCCGAACTGTGACCGAAACAACACCGTTTCATGACGACGCCGGCGCGGCCGCTGCCGACACTGCCGACCTATCGACAAGCACCACGCAGGCAACCCCGATGAACACCTCCAGCACCGGCGCCTATGCCCTGAAGCTGTTCGCCTGGGATCCCGAACATGCGGACCGCGTTGCCGGGCGCCTGGAGCACGTGCTCAGCGGCCGGCGCCACGACTTCGACAGCGGGCCGGCGCTGCTGGCCAGTCTGGCGCTCGAACAACGGCAGCTGGCGTCGGCAGCGACCCCGCCGGTGCCGGTCGACGAATGAAGCCGCGGCGCTTCAGCGCCGGCCCCTTGCCACCCGATCCTTTCAACGCACCCGGAAGCCCACCCATGTCCACACTTGCCGCGCACGCCGCCGCCCTGACGCTCGCCCTTGCCGCCGCGACCCCGGCCCTGGCGTTCAACCCGCAGCCGGACCCGCCGGGCCGTTGGGCCATGCTGGGCCTGGTGGCCGACCAGACCGCGCGCCTGAGCGTGCTGGCGCTGCCGGCAGCGCGCAGCGCCAGGCCGCCGGTTGCCTGCGTCGTGCTGATGACGTTCCTGGACAGCCAGGGCAACAAGCTGGCCGAGGACACGCGGGTGCTCACAGCCGGCAGCGCTGGATTCGTCGACCTGAAAGGCAGCCTGCTGAATCTGCCCAGCCGCACCGAACGCGCCCAGTTCCGTGTCGAGGTAGCGGTGCAGCCCACGATGCCCGGCTTTCGCCCCTGCGAAGGCGTGGCCGCGACGGTCGAGATCTTCGACGAGACGGGCCGCACCAGCGTGATCGTGGTGCAGCCGCAGCAGTACTGAACGGACCGACGCCATGACACACCGGTTGCTTTCCTCCCATTCGCGCCACGCGCTGCGCACCCTCGCCGCCGCGAGCCTGTTCACGCTCGTCTCGGCCAGCCAAGCTGCAGTGCTGCCCCTGGCCGGACCCAGCACCGTGCCGGCCCCGCCGACCGAGCCGTTCGGCAATGCCTCCGTGCACCTGCGCGACGGCAGCCGGACGCTCGTACCCGAGCCCGATAGCCATGCCCTGCTGCTCGCAGGCTTGGGTGTCGTCGGCAGCCTGGCGCGGCGCTGCGCCGGCGTGGAGCGCTCATGAAACGCACGCCACCCATGTCCCGGCCGCTGCACCGGCGGACTGTCCTGCCCGTGCTGAAGCTCGCGGCCTGCGTGACCCTGTCCATGATGCTGGCGCCGGCACAGGCGTCGCTGCAAACGCGCGACCTGAATGGCGACGGCACGACCGACGCGTTCTACGACACCGATCTCAACATCACCTGGCTGCGTGACGCCAACTACGCCAAGACGAGCGGTTTCGACAGCAGCGGCACGATGGGGTGGAGCGCCACCATGGCCTGGGCCAGCACCGTAGTCTTCGGCGGATACGACGACTGGCGCCTGCCAACGACCGATGTCAGCACGTGCGACGTGTTCTACCACTGCACGATCGGCGAGATGCGTTACCTGTGGACGGTCGAGTTGGGCAACGAGCCGGCCAACGTCGTCGACGATGGTGACTTCCAGAGCCTATTCGGCTCCGACTACTGGTCCGGTTCGGAGTACGAAGCCGGCGCCAAAGGGCTGACCTTCAACTTCGGCTTTGCCAGCACGCATGCCTATGCCGAATCCTTCAACTTGCACGCGCTGCTTGTTCGCCCTGGCGACGTCTCGGCCACCCGGGTTCCAGAGCCGCAGACGCTGTTCTTGGCGCTGACGGCGTTGGCGGCCATGGGCTTTGCCCGTCGCCGCCTGAGCAACCGAACTCTTTCCAAACTCCGTTTTTGAAGTTGACCCCATGACACACCTGTTGCTCTCTCCCCGCTCCCACCGGCTGGCCGTACTGCCTGCGCTGCTGCTGGCTTGCTTCGGCGCCAGCGCCGCCACCAAGACCTACTTCGGGCTCAACAACGGCGCCTGGAACACGGCCAGCAACTGGAACGCGGCCGGCGTGCCGCTGGCCGGCGACGATGTCTTCCTGGGCAGCCATGCGCCGTCGGTGGCGTCGACGGACCTGAACGTGACGTTCAACGCCGTCTATGCGGCGGACAGCCCGTTGAACTCGGTGACGCTGAACTCGTCGGGCATCGACGGCTTCATGATCGTCAACCAGACCAGTTCCAGCTCGGTGCTCTCGACGACCACGCTGAACGTCGGCACGTCGACGATCAAGAACACCTACAACCAGACGGCCGGCGTCAACAACACGGATACGCTCAACGTCGGTGTCAACTCGACCCAGAACACCTACAACCTTTCCGGCAGCGGTGCGTTCAACGGCTTCTCCATCAACCTGGGTGTCTCCGGCGGTGGCACCTTCAATCAGACCGGCGGCAGCGTCACGCTGCTGGGTCACTGGTTCAGTTTTCCCGGGTTCCCCACCACCTACTATTCGTCCAGCCTGATTCTCGGGACCAACGCGGGCAGCAGCGGCACCTACAACCTGTCCGCCGGCACGCTCGGGGTGGACGTGATCGAAGTGGGGCATCAGGCCGGCGCCGGCGTGTTCAACCAGACCGGCGGTTCCGTGAACACCGGCAACCTGGCCGTGGGTGGCACTTCAAGCACCGGCACCGGCGTCTACAACCTCTCGGGCGGGTCGCTGACCGGCATTCTGTCGGTGGGCACTGCCGGCGTCGCCAATCTGAAGACCGGCGGCACCATCAGCGCCGACCTCTGGCTCTATACCGGCGGTATCGTGAACATGCAGGGAGCCGTCTTCAGCGTGGCGCCCTTGGTCAACATGCAAGGCGGCACGCTGCGCCTGAACGGCCACAGCCTGAGCGTGAGCGGCCTTGCCGGCTCTGCCGGCATCGTGGAGAGTGCTGCCGGCAACGCGGTGCTCACCACCACGGGCAGCGGCACAGCTGCCTTCGACGGCACGATCCAGAACGGCGCCGGCAGCATCGTCAGCTTCGTCCAGGCCGGCACCGGCACGCAAAGCCTCGGCGGCAACAACACCTACACCGGCTCGACCACGGTGCAGGCGGGCAAGTTGCAAGCCGGCTCCGACACGGGGTTCTCGGCGGCCAGCAACTTCATCGTCAATGGCGGCGTACTGGACGCCAACGGCAAGAATGTGAGCTTCGCGGCACTCAGCGGCAGCGGCGGCACGGTGGCCGTCTCCACCGGTTCCGTGACCGTCGGCAGCGCCAACGCCAGCACCACGTATGGCGGCGCGCTCACCGGCAGCGGCGCCTTCAACAAGGTCGGCTCGGGCCAGTTGACGCTGGCCGGCGGCGGTGCGTTCTCGGGTGCCATCAACGTTCAAAGCGGCAGCCTGCGCGTCGGCGCTGTCGACGGCATCGCGAAGGCGGCCACGCTCAACCTGAACGGCGCGGGCACGGCACTCAACGTCAACTTCAATCAGTCGTTCGCTGCGCTGTCCGGCGGCAGCAACACGACGCTGAACTTCAGCGGCAACAGCGGCTTGACGCTGGGCGCCGGCAATGCCGACTCCAGCTTCCAGGGCGCATTCGTCGGCGCCGGCACGCTGACCAAGACCGGCGCCGGCACCTTCACGCTCGGCAGCGGCGCGGCCGACACGCTGAACAAGAATGCCAACACCGGGCTGGCCTTTGCCGTCAACGCCGGCACGCTGGCGCTGAACAAGGCCGATGGCAGCAACGCCATTGGCGGCGCGCTGAACCTCGGCGGCGGCACGGTCTCGCTGGCACGCAGCAACCAGATTGCCGACAGCAGCTTCGTCACCGTCACCGGCGGCGCCCTCAACCTGAGCGGATTCAGCGAAACGATAGGCGGGCTGGCCGGCAGCGGCGGTAGCCTCAACCTGGCCGGCGGCACGCTCAACGTCGCGCAAGCCGTGAACGGCAGCTACGCCGGTAGCCTGGCCGGCCCGGGTTCGTTCGTGAAGAGCGGCGCGGCCGATCTGACGCTGTCTTCGTTGGGCGGCTTCACCGGCAGCTACACCGCCAACGCGGGCCGGCTGATCCTGCAAGGGGCGGCCGGCGGCAACGTCTACACCGCCAACGGCGGCGGCACGCTGCGCCTCGACGGCGGCACCCTGGCACTGGGCGGCGGCGTCATCACGGCGAACAGCGGCGGCACGGTGGAATACAACAACACCACCGTCAACAACGGCTTCCTGCGCGGCGCCGGCACGCACACGCTGCTGGCCGGCGGCAGCAACGTCCTGAACGGCGTCACCACGTACAACAGCACCTCGGTGCTGCAGGCCGGTGCTGCCACGTTCAACAACTTCAGCAACGGCGGCAAGCTCACGAACAACGCGGCGGCCAGCATCAACGGCGGCAGCAACAACAGCAGCGGCGTCATCAACGTCAACGGCACGCTGGGCACGGCCGACTTCACCAGCAATGGCGTCATCAACGTCAACAGCGGCGGCACGCTGAGCAACGCCGGCAGCGACCTGGTCCTGGGCGGCGGTTCGCGCACCTACGTCAACGCCGGCGGCACGCTTGCCGCCGCCGCCGGCACGAGCATCGAGCTGAACGGCGCGCTGCTCGTCAACAACGGTGTCATGAGCGGGCGCACCAACGTCAACTACGGCAGCACCGCCAAGGGCTCGGGCGTCTTCGGCAGCATCGTCGTCACCGACGGCGGCCATTTCTCGCCCGGCAACAGCCCCGGCTTGGCCACGGTGAATGGCCTGGTCTTCGGCGCCGCCGGCAACTATCGATTCGAGATCAACGACGCGAACGGCGCGGCCGGCGTGGGCTTCGACTACGTCAGCAACCTGGGCACGCTGGGCTTCGAGGCCGGCACCACGCCAGGGTCGCAGTTCCACATCGAACTGGCCAGCCTCGACCTGGCCAACGCCGCCGGGCTGGCGCTCAACTTCGATCCGGCGCGCTCGCACGACTTCACGCTCGTGCACAGCGCTTTGGGCATCACCGGCTTCAACGCCGATGCGATCGTCGTCGACACCAGCGCCTTCCTCAACCCCGTCAACGGCGGCAGCTTCAGCGTGTTCCAGCAGGGCAATGACCTGATGCTGCACTACGCGGCGGTACCGGTGCCGGAACCGAGCGTCGCCGCCTTGCTGCTGGCCGGCCTCGGTGTCCTGGGCTGGCGCCGGCGGGCGATGTGATCGGCCGGACCCCATCGACTAGGGGTGGGCCGTCTTGGCAGCCCCGGCGCGGCGCCGCATACTCGCCGCCATGGCGGTGTCCGGTCGTCGGTGGGGCCTCTGGTTGACGGGCGCGGTGCTGGCGGTGGCCGCCGGCGTCGGCGTCGCGCTGTGGCGCGCGCCGGACACGGTGGACCTGCCGGTCGGCAGCAGCCCGAAACCCGAATCGCTGCCGGCCCCGATGCCGGCGCCGCCGGTGCTGGCCGCTGCGCCGTCTGCTGCACCGGCCGCGGCCGATGCACCGCCGCCCGGCGTCAGCGCCGCGCAGTGGTTGGCCTTGCAGCGCGAATTTGCCGGCCGTCCCGAAGAACTGCGCCGCCTGGCCGACTACTTCAGCTATGCCGACCGGCTGCAGCGTTTCCGTGACCAGCGCGGCAAGGTGCCGCGCGCCGACCTGTTGCCGCTGGCCCAGGCGCTGGACGCCGGCCTCGACGAGCGGCTGCGCCAGCACGAGCTGAGCGCCGGCGAGGCCCGCCTCGTCAAGATGGCGGTGCTGGAGGTGCTGCTGCCTGACGAGGCGCAGCGCGCGGCCGCGCTGTCGAGCTGGGAAGACACGCAGCGCGGCGCCGCCGTCGCCAGCACCAGCGCCGCGCGCGAGGCCGAGTTCCAGCGCCGCCAGTCCGAGATCGTGGCCGCATGGTCGGCGCGGCCGGTCGCGCAGCGCGACCGGCGTGCACTCGAGCGCGAACTGGATGCGCTGCGCCGCGCGAGTTTCGAGCCAACCCGTTGACCCCTCAACACATCGCAGGAGGACGATCCATGTTCAAGCTCCAACAGGTGCGCAACGCCCTTGCCGGCGGCCTGCTCGCGCTGGCCGCACCGTGGGCTGCGGCCGGCTACTTCCAGTGGGAGATGGTCGAGCTATCGGCCGACAGCGGTGCCGCCTGCGGCGACGGCTCGCCGTACCGCTTCTTCGTCAACCGCACGCCGTTGTCGAAGAGCCTGGTCATCGTCTACGAAGGCGGCGGCGCCTGCTGGGACCAGAACGCCTGCCTGGGCATCGGCGACCTGGCTGCGGCCAATCCGAACGGCATCCCGCCCGACTACATGCACCAGTTCAACATGGCGTCCGGCGGCCTGGTGACGCCGTTCAGCTCGCGCAACAACCCGTTCCAGAAGGTGCAGACGCAGTCCTGGAACATCGTCTACGTGCCCTACTGCACCGGCGACGTTCACTCCGGCAGCAAGGTCGTGGTCTACGACGATGCCGACCCGGCGCATCCGCGTGTCGAGTACCACCGCGGCCAGGCCAACATCCGCGCTGCGGCCCAATGGTTGCGCGACCACATGGGCCAGCCGAAGGATCTGGTGCTGACCGGCTTCTCGGCCGGCGGTGTCGGCTCGACGGTGACCTACGGCCTGATGCGCGACACGCTGCAGCCGACCGGCCGCGCGTCGCTGCTGGCCGACTCGGGCCCGCTGATGCAGGCGCCGCGCGGCAGCGATCCAGCGGTCTATCCGTCGGTGCTGCTGCACGAGAAGATCCGCTCGGCCTGGGGGCTGGACGAGCCCGAAGGCTTGATCAGCCTGTATGCCGGCACGCTGCCGGCGTTCGACCCGAACAACCTGGGCAGCGTCAGCGCCGCGCTGGCGCAGCGCTATCCGGCCGACCGCTTCTCGTTCCTGGCCTTCCAGGCCGACACCAACTTCTCGGCCTTCAGCTACGAGAAGTTCTACCCCGACATCTCCGGCGCGCCGAACGACTTCATCAAGCGCCAGCGGCTGCTGGCGCGCTGGCAGCCCGACCTGTCGACGTGGGTCGCCGACCTGCAGCTGTACGGCAACGTCGGCTACCACCTGCCGTTCTTCCGCAACTTCAACCAGTCGCACTGCCTGACGATCGTCGACTTCTCCGGCACCGGCATCGAAGAAGTCGGCATCGCAGACCTGTCGCCGGTGGTCGACACCACGCTCGACCGCGGCGTGGTGATGCGCAACGTCGAGACCGACCACGTCAGCGACTACTTCCGGCCGGTCAGCGCGGCGATCAAGCTCTTCAAGCTGCTGACGCGGCTGCTGGGATAATGACGCGGTGAAGCAGGCCAGACCGCCGCCGGTGCAAGCGTGGAAACACGGCACGGGAGGAAGGTCCGGACTGCACAGGGCAGCGTAGCAGCTAACGGCTGTCCACCGCGAGGTGAGGATCAGAGCAACAGAGACGAGTCTGTCTGGGGCCTTCGGGCTTCAGGCAGGGTGAAACGGGCAATCTCTACGCGCAGCAATACCAAGTAGGCCGGCGATGATGCGGCCCGCAGAGCCGGCGGGTAGGTAGCACCGAGCCGGTGGGCGACCACCGGCCCAGAGGAATGGCGGTCACGGCGGGGCTTCGCAAGAGGCGCCGGCGCACAGAATCCGGCCTATCGGCCTGCTTCACACTTTTTTCGTTCGCGCCCTCAGGCAGGCACGGTCAGCACTTGCTGCGCCGTCCAGCGCAGCCCGCTGGCGGCCGGCGCCGGCCGCAGTTGCAGCGCCAGCGCCGCGCGGTCGGCTGCGGCCAGCGAGCGCCAGAGAAAGTCGCCGGCATTGCCGGCGTCACCGGCCACGAAGAGCTGCGAGGTCAGTTCGCCGAAACTGGCATGGCGCAGCTTGATGTGGATGTGCGGCGTGCGCCCCGGGTACGGCACCGGCCGGATGCTGATGAAGCGTGCAGCGCCGGTACCGTCGCTGCGCGTCGCGCCGAAGCCCTGGAAGCCTTCGTCGAATGCGCCGGGTTCGAGCGCCGCGTTCGGGTGGCGGTAGACGGTGAGCGCATCGCATTGCCAGATCTCGAGCTCGGCACCGTCGACGATGCGGCCGGCGCTGTCGGCCACGCGCAGGTCGAGCGCCAGGTGTTCGCCCTGCGCGACGAGCGTGCGGCCGTCGCGCTGCACGTGCGCCAGGTCGGCGTCCTGATCGGCCCAGCCCTGGCGCCAGGCGCGCGGCGGGTAGAACGGGCCATCGGTCATCGCGGCCAGCACGCGACGCGACGACGCCAGCGCCGGCATCGCCAGCAGGGCGGCGCTGCCCAGCAAGATGCGGCGGCGGGAGCTCATGCGCCATTGGATCACCGCCGCCGGGCGCTGGCTACACTCTGCTGTTTGCCCCTTCGATGAACCCCGACGCCCACCTCCTCTGGCGCGGCCCGCGCTGGACGCTGGCCGTGCTGCTGGCCTGCCTGGGCATGCTCGGGCCGTTTTCGATCGACACCTACCTGCCGGCGTTTTCCGGCATTGCGGCATCGATCGGCGCCACGCCGGTGCAGATGCAGCAGACGCTGTCGAGCTACCTGTTCGGCTTCGCGGTCATGAACCTGTTCCATGGCGCGCTGTCCGACAGCTTCGGCCGCCGTCCGGTGGTGCTGTGGGGCGTGGCGCTGTTCACGCTGGCGTCGGTCGGCTGCGCGCTGTCGAATTCGATCGGCTGGCTGGTGTTCTTCCGCGCCGTGCAAGGCATGTCGGCGGGTGCCGGCATCGTGGTCTCGCGCGCCATCATCCGCGACATGTTTCCGCCGGCCGACGCGCAGCGCGTGATGTCGCAGGTGACGATCTACTTCGGCGTCGCGCCGGCCATCGCGCCGATGATCGGCGGCTTCATCTTCGTGCACGCGAGCTGGCACCTGATCTTCTGGTTCCTGGCCTTCGTCGGCGCCTTGCTCTGGCTCGGCAACTGGCGCGCGCTGCCCGAAACCCTGCATCGCGACGCCGCACAGCCCTTCGATGCGCGCAACCTGCTGCGCGGCTACTGGCAGATGGTGAAGAGCCCGCGCTTCATGATGCTGGTGCTGGCCAGCGGCGTGCCGTTCAACGGCATGTTCCTGTACGTGCTGTCGACGCCGGTGTTCCTGGGCGAACACCTGCACCTGGCGCCGGGGCAGTTCTTCTGGTTCTTCCTGCTCAGCATCAGCGGCATCATGGGCGGCGCGTGGCTGTCGGGGCGGCTGGCCGGCCGCATCAAGCCCAAGCACCAGATCCGGCACGGCTTCGTCATCATGCTGGCGGTGTCGATCGTGAACGTGGCGCTGAACGCGCTGTTCGAGGCGCAAGCCTGGTGGGCGCTGCTGCCGATCGCGGTGTTCTCCTTCGGCTGGGCGCTGATGGTGCCGGTGGTGACGCTGATGGTGCTGGACCTGGTGCCCGACCGGCGCGGCATGGCCTCGTCGGTGCAGGCCTGCGTCGGCAGCGCGGCCAACGGCATCGTGGCCGGCGTCATCGCGCCGCTGGTGATGCATTCGACGCTGGCGCTGGCGTTGGCATCGTTCACGATGCTGTCGATCGGCATCGTGGCCTGGATCTGGGTCAAGCCGCGCGTCACCTGAGCGCTCAAGCGGCGCCGGTGCGGGCCGATATCGAAGGTGGAGCTCGCCATGAACCACCTTCGCCCCTGCCGCCATCTTCCTGCCCTGTCCATCCTCGTCGCCGCGCTCGCCTGCACGGCTGCCGCGTGGGCCAGCGACGCCGAACACGGCGACGCGAAACCCGCGGCCAAACCCGCCGCGAAGATCGCCGTCCGCGCGACGCCGGCCGCGCCGGTTGCCGCCGAAGTCGACCCGCTGGACCGGCTGCGCGAACGCCTGGCCGAAAAGCTCGGTGCCGCGAAGGCCCCGGACGGCCCGAATCCGAACGTGCTGCGCGTCACCACCAAGCCCGCGGCCGAATCGGCCCCGGCGCCGCGCGCCGCTGCGCCGAAGAAGGCCGAACGGGCCGCCGTGGCCGGACACGACGTGCACTGGAGCTACGGCGGCGAAGCCGGCCCCGCAGCCTGGGGCGGCTTGAAGGCCGACTTCAACCTGTGCAGCAGCGGCAAGCGGCAGAGCCCGATCGACATCCGCGACGGCATCACCGTCGACCTGGAGCCGGTGCAGTTCGACTACCGCGCCAGCGGCTTCCGCGTGCTCGACAACGGCCACACGGTGCAGGTCAACGTGGCGTCGGGCAACTTCATCAACATCGGCGGGCGGCGCTACGAGCTGCTGCAGTTCCACTTCCACCGCCCATCGGAAGAGCGCATCGACGGCCGCCAGTTCGACATGGTCGCGCACCTCGTGCACAAGGACTCCGACGGCCGCCTGGCCGTGGTCGCGGTGCTGCTGGACCGCGGCAGCATCCAGCCGCTGGTGCAGACGGTGTGGAACAACCTGCCGCTGGAAAAAGGCGAAGAGGTGCCGGCGCGCGACGTCATCGACCTGAACCACCTGCTGCCGCCGGACCGCCGCTACTACACCTACATGGGTTCGCTGACTACGCCGCCGTGCAGCGAAGGCGTGCTGTGGATGGTGATGCGCCAGCCGGTGCCGGTGTCGCAGTCGCAGATCGACATCTTCGCCAAGCTCTACCCGATGAACGCGCGGCCGCTGCAGCAGGCCGCCGGGCGGCTGATCAAGCAGTCTCAGTAGGCTTCTTGCGCGCCAGCAGCAAGGCCGGCCACAACCACAGGCTGGCCAGCCAGAGCGCGACGCGCGCCGCCGACAGCGGCCGCGTCTCGTGCTGCGCCACCTTGGCGAACAGCACGCCGGCGCCGACCAGCACGTACACCAGCAGCGCCGCGTAGATCGCCACGCGCACCGCGTAGCGGTCGGCGACCAGGTCGCCGGTCCAGCGCGCCAGCACGGCCGCCAGCAGCACCGACAGCAGCAGCGCCAGCGCCACGCCGGCGAGCGCGTGGCGCAGTTTCCAAAGCGGGTCGGAGCCGTGCGGTGCGCTCACGGCGCGTTGGCTTCCTCGAGCACGTAGCCCAGGCCGCGCACGGTGCGCACGCGCAGCCCGGCGGGCTCGACCTTGCCGCGCAGCCGCGACACCATCAGGTCCAGCGCGTTGTCCGAAGCCGATGCGTCCCAGCCGGGGATGATGCCGGTGACCTGCTCGCGCGGCACCACCTTGCCGGCCTTCAGCAGCAGGTATTGCAGCACCGCGCATTCACGCGGCGACAGCGCCACCGGCTCCTGGCCGACGAAGGCGCGCTGCGCGGCCATGTCCAGCCGCAGGCGGCCGAGCGCGAGCACGTCGCCCTGGCGCGACTCGGCGCGCCGCGCCAGTGCGCGCGCCCGGGCCACCAGTTCGCTGAAGTCAAAGGGCTTGACGAGGTAGTCGTCGGCGCCGCTTTCCAGTCCGAGCACGCGGTCTTCGACGGCGGCGCGCGCGGTCAGCATCAGCACCGGCACGCGCGAACCCTGCTCGCGCACGCGGCGCAGCGTCTCGAAGCCGTCGATGCCGGCCAGGCCGATGTCCAGGATCAGCAGGTCGTAGGCGTCACGCTGCAGCGACAGCGGCACCGGTTCGCCGCGCGCCGTCGCGTCGACCCGCCAGCCTTGCGAGCGCAAGGCCCGGGCCGTGGTTTCGGCCAGGGGCGCATCGTCTTCGACCAACAGGATGTGCATGGATCTGCCAGCGCGCTTTTGGCCATCGTACAGGCTCGATCCGGGAGGCGCGCGCTCTGCCCGGGCCTGCGTGACGGCGCCACCTGGGGCCTTGCGCGAACCCCGATGTGGTGAAAAGTGGGGCGGAAAGGCAATCGGCGCGCTAGGCGCCGATCTCACAAACAACTTTCATACCAATCTTCAAGTCCTTCATTTTGAACGACTTTTCGTTCCAATTCCGACTTGAAAGACAAGTTGTAAGTCCTTGATTTGATTGAATTTTCACGGCGCGATTCGATTGACCCACGCCCTTTTTTCAAGGTACAGTGTCGAAAGGTGGATTTTCGTGGGGTTCTGTGCCTTCATTTGCTTTCCGGGGTGGACCGGTACTGACGCTGGACGCGAAAGGGCGCTTGACCGTGCCTTCGCGGTACCGCGACGTGCTGATGTCCACCGTGAACGGGCAAATGGTGATGACGAAGAACCAGGCCGGCTGCCTGACGCTGTATCCGCGCCCGGTGTGGGACGCGTTCGAAGGCGAGCTGGCCAAGCTGCCGATGAAGTACGAAGGCTGGCGCCGGCTGTACATCGGCAGTGCCGCCGACGTCGAAATCGACGGCGGTTCGCGCGTGCTGGTGCCGCCCGAACTGCGAGCCTGGGCGGGGCTGGAGCGCGAAGTGGTGTTCATGGGCGTCGGCGACAAGTTCGAATTGTGGGACAAGGCCCGCTACGAAGCTGGCGAAGCGCTCACCATCGCCGGCGGCCTGCCCGAAGAGCTGCAAAACAAGGTCAGTGGATGACCGCCCCGCAACAAGCATGGCAGCACACCACCGTTTTGCTCACCGAAGCCGTCGAGGCGCTGGTGACGCATCCGGATGGTGTCTACGTCGACGGCACTTTCGGCCGCGGCGGCCACTCGCGCGCCGTGCTGGCCCAGCTGTCGGCGGCCGGCCGGCTGGTGGCTTTCGACAAGGATCCCGAGGCGCTGGCCGAAGCTGCATCGATCACCGACCCGCGCTTCGCGATCCGCCACGCCAGCTTCGATGCCATGCGCGACGAGCTTCGCGCCATGGGCATCCAGCAGGTGCATGGCGTGCTGCTCGACCTGGGCGTCAGCTCGCCGCAGATCGACAACCCCGAGCGCGGCTTCAGCTTCCGCTTCGATGCGCCGCTGGACATGCGCATGGACACGAGCCGCGGCGAAACCGCGGCGGAGTTTCTCGCCCGCGCCGACGAGCGCCTACTCACCCAGGTAATACGCGACTATGGGGAAGAACGGTTTGCTGTATCGATTGCAAAGGCGATTGTTGCTCGCCGGCAGAGCGGGGATCTCGTTCGAACCACAAGCGAACTTTCCGCGCTCGTGGCTCGTGCAGTCAAAACCCGCGAGCCGGGCCAGGACCCTGCAACGCGCACATTTCAAGCTCTTCGGATTTTCGTCAACGCCGAGCTTGAGGCGCTCGAACAAGGCCTGAAGGCGGCGCTCGAACTGCTGGCACCGAACGGACGCCTGGTCGTGATCAGCTTCCATTCGCTCGAAGACCGCATCGTGAAGACCTTCATCGCGAAGGAGAGCCGCGACGAGGTCGACCGCCGCGCGCCGATGGCGCCGCCGAAGCCGCTGAAGCTGGTGTCGCTGGGCCGCGTCAAGCCCGACTACCGCGAGATCGCGGCCAACCCGCGCGCCCGCTCGGCGGTGATGCGCGTCGCCGAACGCACCGAGGTGCCGGCGTGATGAAGCTGAACCTGCTGCTGCTGGTGGCGCTGCTCGGCAGCGCCATGCTGCTGGTGCGCACCTCGTACGAAAGCCGGCGCCTGTTCGCCGCGCTCGACCGCGCGAAGAACGAACAGCAGCAGCTCGACGCCGACTACAAGCGCCTGGACGCCGAGCGCCAGACGCAGGCCACGCACCTGCGCGTGGAGAAGGTGGCGCGCGAAAAGCTGCAGATGCGCAGCGCAACGCCGGCCGTCACGCAGTACGTCAACGACGGCGCCGCTTCGGGGGTGGCCCGATGAACCGCAGCAGCCGCAAGAACACCGCCAACAGCGTGCGCAGCGTCAACTACGCCACCAGCCCGCTGCTGGCGAGCAAGACGCCGCCGTGGCGTTCGCGCTTCGTCGTGGCGATGGTCGGCGCGGCCTTCCTGCTGCTGCTGGGCCGCGCCGTCTACATCCAGATCATCGGTACCGACTTCTATCAGAAGCAGGGCGAGAAGCGCTACGCGCACCAGCTCGAGCTGCCGGCCAGCCGCGGCCGCATCTTCGACCGCAACGGCCTGGTGCTGGCCACCAGCGTGCCGTCGCCTTCGGTGTGGGCGATTCCGAAAGACTTCCAGGCCGATGCCGCGCAGCGCAAGGCGCTGATGAAGACGCTGGGCATGAGCCCCACCGAGCTGGACACGCGGCTGGACGGCAACCCGAACTTCGCCTGGCTGCGCCGCCAGGTCGACGACGCCGTCTGGGACAAGGTCAAGGCACTGGAACTCAAAGGCGTGCACCAGGTGCGCGAGTACAAGCGCAGCTATCCCGAAGGCGAGGCCGCGGCGCACGTGGTCGGCTTCACCAACGTCGAAGAGAAGGGCCAGGAAGGCATCGAGCTGCGCTTCCAGGCCGAGCTGCAAGGCCGGGACGGCACGCGTGCGGTGGTGAAAGACCGGCTCGGCCGCGTCGTCGAGGACATCGGCGATCAGACTGACGCGGTCAACGGCCAGGACATCACGCTGTCGGTCGACGCCAAGGTGCAGTTCTTCGCCTACCAGCGCATCCGCGACGCGGTGGCCGAACACAAGGCCAAGGCCGGCAGCGTGGTCGTGCTCGACGCGCAGACCGGCGAGGTGCTGGCACTGGCCAACTACCCCAGCTACGACCCGAGCCAGCGCGCCAACCTGTCGGGCGCGCAGCTGCGCAACCGCGCGCTGACCGACATCTTCGAGCCCGGCTCGACGATGAAGCCCTTCGTCATCGCGCGTGCGCTCGACACCAAGCTGGTCACGCCCGACACGCCGGTGACCACCGCGCCCGGCAGCCTGCTGGTCAGCGGCATCCCGATCAAGGACGCGCACCCGCACGCGGTGCTGACGGTGCGCGAAGTGATCCAGAAGTCCAGCAACATCGGCGCCGCACGGCTGGCCATGCAGATGCCGGCGCGCGACCTGTGGGACATGTATTCCAGCGTCGGCTTCGGCCAGAAGCCGCAGATCGCCTTCCCCGGCGCCGTCACCGGCCGGCTGCGGCCGTACAAGACCTGGCGCCCGATCGAGCAGGCGACGATGGCCTACGGCTACGGCCTGTCGGCGTCGCTGCTGCAGATCGCGCATGCCTACACCGCGTTCGCGCGCGACGGCGAGGTGATCCCGATCACCATCATGAAGCAGGACCAGGCGCCGGCCGGCGTGCGCGTCTTTTCGGAGGCCACGGCCATCGAAGTGCGCAAGATGCTGCAGCTGGCCGCCGGCCCGGGCGGCACCGGCCCGAAGGCGCAGACCATCGGCTATTCGGTCGGCGGCAAGAGCGGCACCGCGCACAAGCAGGAAGGCAAGGGCTACGCGAGCCACAAGTACCGCTCGTGGTTCGTCGGCCTGGCACCGGTGGGCCACCCGCGCCTGATCGTCGCGGTGATGGTCGACGAGCCGACCAATGGCGTCTACTTCGGTGGCGATGTCGCAGCGCCGGTGTTCAGCCGCGTCGTGCAGAACACGCTGCGGCTGATGAACGTGGCGCCGGACATCGAGGTCAAGGGCCAGATCGTCAGCCAGCCGGTGGCTGCGGAGCCGGAGAGCTACTGATGCCGCTCACCCGCCTGAAATCCCCGGAAGCCGCGGCGCGCTGGCTGAAGAGCTGGGTCACCGGCGCCTTGCGCACCGACAGCCGCCTGGTGCAGCCCGGCGACGCCTTCATCGCGTGGCCGGGTTATGCCAACGACGGCCGGCGCTTCGTGCTGCAGGCCTTGCAGGCCGGCGCTGCGACCTGCCTGGTCGAAGACATGGGCATCGCGGCCTTCGGTTTCGACGATGCGCGCATCGCCGCGCTGCCGGGGCTGAAGGCGGCCACCGGCGGCATTGCGAACGCGTACTTCGAACAACCGAGCGAAGCGCTGAGTGTGATCGCAACGACCGGCACCAACGGCAAGACCAGCACCGCCTGGTGGACGGCCCAGGCGCTGACGCAGCTGGGCCGGCGCTGCGGTGTCATGGGCACCTTGGGGATTGGTGAACCGCCCCGGGCTTCGCCCGGCGTGGGGGGCGAGCCGGGCACCGTGGAGTACACCGGCCTGACCACACCCGACCCGGTGACGCTGCATGCCGCGTTCCGCCGCTTCGCCGACGCCGGCTTCGCCGCCTGCGCGCTGGAAGCGTCGTCGATCGGCCTCGTCGAACACCGGCTCGACGGCGCCAAGATCGACATCGCGCTGTTGACCAACTTCACGCAGGACCACCTGGACTATCACGGCTCGATGGAGGCCTACTGGGCCGCCAAGCGCCAGCTCTTCGGGTGGCCGGGCCTGAAGGCCGTGTCCCTGAACGTCGACGACTTGCAAGGCGCGGTGCTGGCGGCCGAACTGAAGGCGCTGGATGTCTGGACGGTGTCGACCGCGGCCGCGGCCACGGCCCGGCTGCGCGCGCAAGACCTGCGTTATGTCGACGGCGGCCTGGCCTTCGAGCTGCACGAAGGCGATGCCGTGGTGCCGGTGCGCAGCACGCTGATCGGCGACTACAACGCGCACAACCTGCTGTGCGTGATCGGCGGCCTGCGTGCCCTGGGCGTGCCGCTGGCCGATGCCGCGGCCGTGGTGCCGCAGCTGACGCCGGTGCCGGGGCGCATGCAGCGCGTCGTGGATGCCACATGGGGGTCGCGGCTCGAAGTCGTCGTCGACTACGCACACACGCCCGACGCTTTGGAAAAGGTGCTGCTCGGCCTGCGTCCGCTGGTCGCGGCGCGCGGCGGCAAGCTGTGGTGCGTGTTCGGCTGCGGCGGCAACCGCGACGCGACCAAGCGGCCGCTGATGGGTGCCATCGCGGCGCGCCTGGCCGACCATGTCGTGGCCACCAGCGACAACCCGCGCGACGAAGCGCCGAACCTGATCCTCGCGCAGATCCTGGCCGGCGTCGTCGGCCGCGACGATGTCGACGTCATCGAAGACCGGCGCGAAGCCATTCGCCGCGCCGTGGACGGCGCCGCCGACGGCGACGTGATCCTGCTCGCCGGCAAGGGCCATGAGGACTATCAAGAGGTGCAGGGCGTGCGCCTGCCTTTCCTCGACGAAGCCGAGGCGCGTGCCGCACTGGCGCGGCGCGCCGGAGGCTCGGCATGATGACGCTGCAGCAAGCCCAGGCGCTGCTGCCCGGCGCCGTGCTCGCCGGCCGCGGCGACATCGCGTTCGAGCGCGTGCACAGCGACACGCGCAGCCTGCGCGCCGGCGACCTGTTCGTCGCGCTGCGCGGCGAACGTTTCGATGCGCACGACTTCCTGGCGCAGGCGCAGCAGGCCGGAGCCGTTGCGGCGCTGGCCGAGCGCGGCCTGAGCGACGCGCTGCCGGGCCTGCAGGTGGCGGACTCGCTGCTCGCGCTGCAGCAGCTGGCGGCCGGCTGGCGCGCCCGATTCGCGCTGCCGCTGATCGCGGTGACCGGCAGCAACGGCAAGACCACCGTCACGCAGATGATCGCCAGCATCCTGCGCGCGGCCTTCGGCGACGCCGCCTTCGCGACGCAAGGCAACCTGAACAACCACATCGGCGTGCCGCTGATGCTGCTGCGCCTGCGCGGCACGCATGTTGCCGGCGTCGTCGAACTCGGCATGAACCATCCCGGCGAGATCGGCCTGCTGGCGACGCTGGCAAAGCCGACGATCGCGCTCGTCAACAACGCCCAGCGCGAGCACCAGGAATTCATGGCCAGCGTCGAAGCCGTGGCGCGCGAGAACGGCGCGGCGATCGCGGCGCTGCCGACCGACGGCACAGCGGTGTTCCCGGCCGACGACGCCTACACACCGCTGTGGCGCGAACTCGCCGACCGCCGCACGGTACGCAGTTTTGCACTCGACGGTGACGCCGACGTGACCGCCAGCGCCATCTGGCAAGGCATGCAATGGCGCTTGAGCCTGCGCACGCCGGCCGGCGCCGTCGAGACGACGCTGCGCCTGGCCGGCCGCCACAACGTGAAGAACGCGCTCGCCGCGACCGCCTGCGCGCTGGCCGCCGGCGTGGCGCTGGACGCCATCGCGCGCGGCCTCGAAGCCTTCGAGCCGGTGGCCGGGCGTTCGCATGCGCAGACGCTGCGCCTGGGCGGCCGGGAGGTCACGCTGGTCGACGACAGCTACAACGCCAACCCCGACTCGGTGCTGGCCGCGATCCAGGTGCTGGCCGGCCTGCCGGGCCCGCGCTGGCTGCTGCTCGGGGACATGGGCGAAGTGGGCGAGCGCGGCCCGGAGTTCCATGCCGAGGTCGGCGCGGCCGCGCGTGCGCAAGGCATCGAGACGGTCTGGACCGTCGGCACGCTGTCGGCACACGCCGGCGCGACGTGGCACTTCGCCGACACGGCCGCGATGGTCGCCGCGCTGCCCGCAGCCCCGGCGGCTGCGTCGGTGCTCGTGAAGGGTTCGCGGTTCATGAAGATGGAGCAGGTCGTGCGTGCGTTGAAAGAGGGGCAAGCCTGATGCTGCTGAGCCTGAGCCAGTTGCTGATGCAGCTCTTCCCCGAAGAGATGGGCTTTCTGCGCGTCCTGCAGTACCTGACCTTCCGCTCGGTGCTGGCGGCGATGACCTCGCTGCTGATCGGGCTGGCCTTCGGGCCGTGGGTCATCCGCCGCCTGACCGAGCTGAAGATCGGCCAGCCGATCCGCCAATACGGCGTCGAAGCGCACATCGAAAAAACCGGCACGCCAACGATGGGCGGCGTGCTGGTGCTGATCGGCATCGGCGTCAGCACCTTGCTGTGGTTCGACTGGAGCAACCGCTTCGTCTGGATCGTGATGGTCGTGACCTTCGGCTTCGGCGCCATCGGCTGGGCCGACGACTGGCGCAAGGTCGTGCGCAAAGATCCCGAAGGCATGCCGTCGCGCGAGAAGTTCTTCTGGATGTCGCTGATCGGCCTGATCGCCGCGCTGTACCTGGCGTTCAGCGTCTCCGAAACCTCGAACCTGCGCGTGCTCGAACTCTTTCTGCGCTGGGTCAGCAGCGGCTTCTCGAACGAGCTGCCGCCGAAGGCCGACCTGATGGTGCCGTTCTTCAAGACCGTGAGCTACCCGCTGGGCGTGTTCGGCTTCATCGCCTTGAGCTGGTTCGTCATCGTCGGCTCCAGCAACGCGGTGAACTTCACCGACGGGCTGGACGGCCTGGCCATCATGCCGGTGGTGATGGTCGGCAGCGCCCTGGGCGTCTTCGCCTACGTCACCGGCAACGTCAACTTCTCTCGCTACCTGCTGTTCCCGCACATCCCCGGCTCGGGCGAGCTGCTGGTGTTCTGCTCGGCGATGGCCGGCGCCGGCCTGGCCTTCCTGTGGTTCAACGCCAACCCGGCGCAGGTCTTCATGGGCGATGTCGGCGCGCTGTCTTTGGGCGGCGCGCTCGGCACCGTGGCCGTCATCACGCGGCAGGAAATCGTGCTCGGCATCATGGGCGGCATCTTCGTCGCCGAGACCTTGAGCGTGGCGCTGCAGGTGGCCTGGTTCAAGTACACGAAGCGGATCTCCGGCAAAGGCCGCCGCATCTTCCTGATGGCGCCGCTGCACCACCACTTCGAGAAGAAGGGCTGGACCGAGACCCAGGTCGTGGTGCGTTTCTGGATCATCACGATGCTGCTGTGTCTGGTCGGGCTGGCGAGCCTGAAGCTGCGATGAGCGGGATCACCGTCCTCATCCTCGGGCTCGGTGCGTCGGGCCTCGCGATGGCGCGCGAATGCACGCGGCGCGGCTTCGCGGTCCGCGTCTGGGACTCGCGCGAGAACCCGCCGAACGCCGACGCCTTGCGTGCCGACTGCCCGCAGGCCGAACGTTTCGGTGGTTCACTCGGCACGGAGCGGCTCGACGGCGTCGACCGCGTGCTGAAGAGCCCGGGCCTGTCGCCCTACGACGCGCAGATCGCGCCGCTGCTGCAGGAAGCGCGTTTCCGCGAGCTGCCGGTGCAAGGCGAGCTGCAGTTGTTCATGCAGGCGCTGGCGTTGATCGAAGGCTACAAGCCGCAGCTGCTCGCCGTCACCGGCACCAACGGCAAGACGACGACGACGGCGATGACGGCGCTGCTGGTTGAACGCGCCGGCAAGCGCGTCGCCGTAGCCGGCAACATCGGGCCGACGATGCTCGACACGCTGGCGGCGCGGCGCGACGAACCGCCGGAGGTTTGGGTCTTGGAGCTGTCCAGCTTCCAGCTCGACGGCGTGGCGGGCTTCGAGCCCGCGGCCGCGGCGGTGCTGAACGTGACGCAGGACCATCTCGACTGGCACGGTTCGATGGCCGCCTACGCGGCGGCGAAGGCGCGCGTCTTCGGCACGAATGCCGTGATGGTGATCAACCGCGACGACGCGGCCGTCGAAGCCATGGTGCCGGCGCCAGTGCCGGTCAAAGGCAAGGGCAAGCCGATCGTTCGCGACGTGGTGCGCTTCGGCCTCGACGCGCCGCAGCGGCCGGGCGACTTCGGCCTCGTCGTCGAGAACGGCATGGCCTGGATGGTGCGTGCGCTGCCGGCCGACGAGACGATCAAGCGCCGCAAGGACGAAGACGAAGAGATCCACTTGCAGCGCCTGATGCCGGCCGACGCGCTGCGTGTGCGCGGCCGCCACAACGCCGCGAATGCGCTGGCTGCGCTGGCGCTGGCCACGGCCATCGGCTGCCCGCTGGCGCCGATGCTGCATGGCCTGCGTGAATACGCGGGCGAGCCGCACCGCGTGGCCTTCGTCGCCAGCGTGGGCGACGTCGAAGCTTTCGACGACAGCAAGGGCACCAACGTCGGCGCGACGGTGGCCGCGCTCGAAGGCCTGGGTGCCGACAAGTCGCCGGCCAGGCTGGTGGTGATCCTCGGCGGCGACGGCAAGGGTCAGGACTTCACGCCGCTGGCCGCGCCGGTGCAGCGCTTCGCACGCGCCGTCGCGACGATCGGGCGCGATGCCGAAGCCATCGAGGGCGCAATCCTTGGCGCAGGCGGCGTCACGCTGCAGCGCCACGCAACCCTCGAAGCCGCCGTCGCCTGGTGCTTCGAACAAGCCCAGCCGGGCGACGCCGTGCTGCTGAGCCCGGCCTGCGCCAGCCTCGACATGTTCCGCAACTACGCCCACCGCGCCGAGGTCTTCGTCGCCGCGGTGCAGGCGCTGGCGAACGACCGGGGGCAGGTATGAACCTGTCGATGGCTGCCGTCAAAGGCTGGTGGAGCGAGCGCCGCGAAGCTACGCTGCCGGTGCGCGACCGCGTCGACGTCGCCGGCGCGCGCCCGGCGCGGCTGCTGGCCTTCGACCAGGCGCTGGTCGCCGTGGTCGGCGCGCTGCTGGCGCTGGGGCTGGTGATGGTCTATTCGGCCTCGGTCGCGATGCCGGACAACCCGAAGTTCAGCAACTACTCGCCGACCTTCTTCCTGACGCGGCATCTGTTCTCGCTGGCCATCGGCATGGTCGTCGCGCTGGCGGTGGTGCAGGTGCCGATGGCGTTCTGGGAAAAGCGCGCGCCCTGGGTCTTCCTGATTGCGCTGGCGCTGCTGGTGGCGGTGCTGCTGCCTTTCATCGGCAAGGTCGTGAACAACTCGCGCCGCTGGATTCCCCTGGGCATCATGAACTTCCAGCCGTCGGAGCTGGCCAAGCTGGCGATCGCGATGTACGCCGCCAGCTACATGGTGCGCAAGATGGACGTGAAGGAGAACTTCTTCCGCGCCGTCTGGCCGATGGTCGTGGCCGTCGCCTTCATCGGTGCGCTGCTGCTGCGCCAGCCCGACATGGGCGCCTTCATCGTCATCGCGACCATCGCGATGGGCATCCTGTTCCTCGGCGGCGTCAACGGCCGCATGTTCTTCCTGATCGCGGCGGTGATCGTCTCGACCTTCGCGCTGATCATCGCCTTCGACGACCTGCGCCGCGAGCGCATCCTGGCCTACCTGGACCCGTGGAACGCGAAGTACGCGCAAGGCAAGGCCTACCAGCTGACGCATTCGCTGATCGCCTTCGGCCGCGGCGAGATCTTCGGCCAAGGGCTTGGGGCAAGTGTCGAGAAGCTGCACTACCTGCCCGAGGCGCACACCGACTTCCTGCTCGCGGTGATCGGCGAGGAGCTCGGCTTCGCCGGCGTGGCGGTCGTCATCGTGCTGTTCTTCTGGATGACGCGGCGCATCTTCATGATCGGCCGCCAGGCCATCGCGCTCGACCGCGTCTTCGCCGGCCTGATGGTGCAGGGCGTCGGCTTGTGGATGGGCGCGCAGGCCTTCATCAACATGGGTGTGAACCTGGGCGTGCTACCGACCAAGGGCCTGACGCTGCCGTTGATGAGCTACGGCGGCTCGGCGATCCTGATGAACCTGGTGTCGCTGGCGCTGGTGGTGCGCGTGGACCTGGAGAGCCGCGCCATGATGCGGGGAGGCCACGCATGAGCCATCTCGTGATCATGGCCGCCGGCACCGGTGGCCACATCATTCCGGGGCTGGCCGTGGCATCCGAAATGAAGCGCCGCGGCTGGAGCGTCAGCTGGCTCGGCACGCAAGCCGGCATGGAGAACAAGCTCGTGCCGGCCAGCGGCATCGCGCTCGACACCATCGGCTTTTCCGGCCTGCGCGGCAAGAGCGTTGTGCAGACGATGACCGGCGGACTGCGCCTGCTGAAGGCCTTCTGGGACTGCTTCGGCCACCTGCGCCGGCGCGGTGCCGATGCTGTGCTCGGCATGGGCGGCTACGTGTGCTTTCCGGGCGGGCTGATGGCTTCGCTGCTGAGCAAGCCGCTGGTGCTGGTGAACGCCGACGCCGCCATGCTGCTGAGCAACCGCAGCCTGTTGCCGGTGGCCGACCGCGTCGCCTTCGGCTTCGACGGCGACGCCGCCGCGAAGACGAAGAACGCCATCGTCACCGGCAACCCGGTGCGGGCCGAGATCGAAGCGCTGCCGGCACCGGCCGAACGTTATGCCGGCCGCAGCGGGCCGCTGCGCCTGCTGGTGGTCGGCGGCAGCCTGGGCGCGAAGGTGCTGAACGAAACGCTGCCGGCGGCGCTGGCGCGGCTGCCGGCCGAGCGCCGGCTGCGGGTGACGCACCAGACGGGCAACGCCCACTTCGACGCCGTCAGCCGCGCCTACGATCAGGCCGGCGTCGACGCCGAGGTGCTGCCCTTCATCGACGACATGCCGCGCCGCCTGGCCGACTGCGACCTGATGGTCTGCCGCGCCGGCGCCATCACCGTCAGCGAACTCTGCGCCGCCGGCGTGCCGGCGCTGCTGGTGCCGTTGATCGTCAAGACCACGAGCCACCAGCGCGACAACGCCGAGTACATGGCGCGGCACGGCGCGGCGGTGCACCTGCCGCAGGCCGAGCTGACGGCGGCGAAGCTCGCCGATGCGCTGGCCGGGCTGGACCGCCCGGCGCTGCAGGCCATGGCCACGAAGGCCCGCGCACTCGCACGCCCGCAAGCGGCGGCCCGCGTCGCCGACTTGATTGAAGGGCTGGTGAAGCCATGAAACACGCCGTCAAGCAGATCCACTTCGTCGGCATCGGCGGTGCCGGCATGAGCGGCATTGCCGAGATCCTGCACAACCTGGGCTACCGCGTCACCGGCTCGGACCAGTCGGCCAGCGCCACCACCGAGCGGCTGGTCGGCCTGGGTGTGCGCGTGGCGATCGGCCACGACGCCGCGAACATCGCCGGCGCCGATGCCGTGGTGACCTCCAGCGCCGTGAAGGGTGACAACCCCGAGGTCATCGCCGCCCGCAGCAAACGCATTCCGCTGGTGCCGCGCGCGGTGATGCTGGCCGAGCTGATGCGGCTGAAGCAGGGCATCGCCATCGCCGGCACGCACGGCAAGACGACGACCACGTCGCTGGTGGCCAGCGTGCTGGCCGAAGCCGGGCTGGACCCGACCTTCGTCATCGGCGGCAAGCTGGTCAGCGCCGGCACGAATTCGCGGCTGGGCTCGGGCGACTACATCGTCGTCGAGGCCGACGAAAGCGACGCGTCGTTCCTGAACCTGATGCCGGTGCTCGCCGTCGTGACCAACATCGACGCCGACCACATGGAGACCTACGGCCACGACCTGTCCAAGCTGCGTGGCGCCTTCGTCGACTTCGTGCACCGGCTGCCGTTCTACGGCGCCGCCATCCTGTGCGGTGACGACCCCGGCGTGAAGGCCATCGTGCCGATGCTGTCGCGCCCCGTCGTCAGCTACGGCCTCGGCGAAGACGTGATGGTGCGCGCGGTCAACGTGGCCGCGATGCCGGGCGGCCAGATGCGCTTCGTCGCGCGCCGGCGCAACGGCACGCAGATGCCCGACCTCGAAATCACGCTGAACCTGCCCGGCGTGCACAACGTGCTGAACGCGCTGGCGGCGATTGCGGTGGCGATGGAACTCGAGCTGCCCGACGCGCCGACCGTGAAGGCGCTGGCCGGCTTCACCGGCGTCGGCCGGCGCTTCCAGCGCTATGGCGAGCTGCCGGTGTCAAAGGCTCAGGGTGGTGGCCATTTCACGCTGATCGACGACTACGGCCACCACCCGGTCGAGATGGCCGCGGTGCTGTCCGCCGCGCGCGGCGCGTTCCCGGGCCGGCGCCTCGTGCTGGCCTTCCAGCCGCACCGCTACACGCGCACGCGCGACTGCTTCGAAGACTTCGTCAAGGTCATGGGCAGTGCCGACGCGGTGCTGCTGACCGAGGTCTATTCGGCCGGTGAAAGCCCCATCGTCGCCGCCGACGGCCGCGCCTTGGCGCGCGCGCTGCGCGTGGCCGGCAAGGTCGACCCGGTGTTCGTCGACGACGTGGGTGCGCTGCCGGCCGCGATTGCTGAATTCGCGCGCGACGGCGATGTCGTCATTGCGATGGGCGCGGGTTCGATGGGCGGCGTGCCGCAGAAGGTGGTCGATCAGGTGGGAGCGGGATCATGACGCTGGGCAAGGTCGCGGTGCTGATGGGCGGCAGCAGTGCCGAACGCCCGGTGTCGCTGATGTCGGGCGGCGGCGTGCTGAAGGCGCTGCAGTCGCAAGGGGTGGACGCGCATGCTTTCGACCCGGCCGAACGCGAGCTGGTCGAGTTGAAGCGCGACGGTTTCGAGCGCGTCTTCATCGCGCTGCACGGCCGCCATGGCGAAGACGGCACGGTGCAGGGCGCGCTGGAGCTGCTGGGCATCCCGTACACCGGCTCCGGCGTGATGGCCAGCGCGGTGGCCATGGACAAGGTCATGACCAAGCGCATCTTCGTCGCCGAAGGTTTGCCGACGCCGCGCTGGCTGTGGCTGGCGCCGGACCGGCAGGACCGCGGCGACGTGATCACCGTGCCCGACACGCTGGGCCTGCCGCTGATCGTGAAGCCGCCGCGCGAAGGCTCGTCGATCGGCATCACCAAGGTCAAGGGCTACTCGCAGATGCAGGACGCGGTGACCCTGGCCGCGCAGTACGACGCCGACGTGTTGTGCGAAGAGTTCATCGAAGGTACCGAGGTCACCTGCGCCGTGCTCGGCACCGGTGCCACGGCGCGCGCGCTGCCGGTGATCCGCATCGAGGCACCCGACGGCAACTACGACTTCGAGCACAAGTACTTCAGCGAAGACACCAGCTACCACTGCCCGAGCGGCCTGCCGCCCGACGAAGAAGCCGAAGTGCAGCGCTTGACGCTGGCCGCCTACCGCAGCCTGAACTGCCGCGGCTGGGGCCGCGCCGACTTGATGATCCGCGCCAGCGACCGCAAGCCTTTCCTGCTGGAGATGAACACCAGCCCGGGCATGACCGGCCATTCGCTGGTGCCGATGGCCGCCCGTGCGGCCGGCATGAGCTACGAGCAGCTCTGCGTGCACATCGTCGAACACGCCGCGCTGGACAGCAGCCGCTGACAAGACCATGCCGCGCGCCACTGCCAAACCCACCCCGCCGGCCGAGCTGCCGCTGGACGTGCGCCTGATGAACGGCGTCGCCAGCGGCGTGTTCGTGCTGGCGGCGCTGGCGCTGGTGGCCGCAGGCGTGTTGTGGCTGACGCGCGCGCCGCTGTTCACGATCCACGCCATCCAGCTCGACGGCGACCTGGCGCGCAACAACGTCAACACCATCCGCGCCAATGCGATGCCGCTGCTGAAGGGCAACTTCTTCAGCGTCAACCTGCAGAAGGGCCGCGCCGCATTCGAAGCCGTGCCGTGGGTGCGGCAGGCGGTGGTGCGGCGCATCTGGCCGAACCGGCTGGCCGTGCGGCTCGAAGAACACCGGGCCGTGGCGCTGTGGCAAGGGGATGATGGCAACGACAAGCTCGTCAACAGCTTCGGCGAGGTCTTCGAAGCCAACGTCGGCGATGTCGAAGACGACGGCCTGCCCAGCTTTGCCGGCCCGGCGGACAGCTCGGTACAGATGCTGGCCATGTATCGCCGGCTGCAGCCGGTGCTGCAAGGGCTGGAGATGGAGATCGACACGCTGCACCTTTCGGGGCGCGGTTCCTGGCGTGTCGACCTGGACAGCGGTGCCGTCGTCGAACTCGGCCGCGGCAGCGAAGCCGAGGTGCTGGCGCGCACCGAACGCTTCGTGCGGACGCTGGCGCAGGTGACCGGCCGCTACCGCCAGCCGCTGCAATACGCCGACCTGCGCCACGCCGACGGTTACGCCGTGCGGCTGCGCGGTGTCACGACCACGGGCGCGAAGACGCTCAACTGAGGAACCCATGGCCAAGGAATACAAAGACCTCGTTTTCGGACTCGACATCGGCACCGCCAAGGTGATGGTCGTGGCCGCCGAGGTGCTGGCCGACGGCGAACTGCGCATCGCCGGCCTCGGCGTGGCCAGCACGCACGGGCTCAAGCGCGGCGTCGTCGTGAACATCGACGCCACCGTGCAGAGCATCCAGTCGGCGCTGAAAGAGGCCGAGATGATGGCCGCCTGCAAGATCGACCGCGTCTACACCGGCATCACCGGCAGCCACATCCGTGGCCAGAACAGCACCGGCATGGTCATCGTGCGCGACAACCGGGAAGTGACGCCGGTGGACGTGAGCCGCGTCGTCGAGACCGCGAAGGCCATCAACATCCCGAACGACCAGCGGCTGCTGCTGGTGGAGCCGCAGGAATTCGTCATCGACGGCCATGAGGTCAAAGAGCCGATCGGCATGAGCGGCAGCCGGCTCGAAGTCAAGGTGCACATCGTCACCGGCGCGCAGAGCGCGGCCGAGAACATCCTGAAGTGCGTGCGCCGCTGCGGGCTGGAGGTGGAGCGCCTGGTGCTGAACCCCAGCGCCAGCGCCGCCGCAGTGCTGAGCGACGACGAGAAGAGCCTGGGCGTGGCCGTCGTCGACATCGGCGCCGGCACCACCGACGTGCAGATCTACACCGACGGTTCGGTGCGCCACACCGCGGTGATCCCGATCGCCGGCGACCTGATCACGAGCGACATCGCGATGGCGCTGCGCACGCCGACCAAGGACGCCGAGGAGATCAAGGTCGAGTACGGCGTGGCCAAGCAGCTGCTGGCCGACCCCACGCAGCAGGTCGAGGTGCCGGGCCTGGGCGACCGCGCGCCGCGCATGCTGAGCCGCCAGGCGCTGGCCGGCGTGATCGAGCCGCGCGTCGAAGAGATCTTCTCGCTGGTGCACCAGGTCATCCGCGAAAGCGGCTACGAAGAGCTGCTGTCCAGCGGCATCGTCATCACCGGCGGCTCGTCGGTGATGACGGGCATGGTCGAGCTCGGCGAAGACATCTTCCTGAAGCCGGTGCGGCGCGGCTTGCCGCTGTACCGCGCGGCTTTAGGCGACATGGTGGCCAACCCGCGTTCGGCCACGGTCATGGGGTTGTTGGAGGAAGCCCGGCTGGCACGCCAGCGCGGGCACAAGGCGGCGGCGCAGGCGGGGTCGGTGACGACGCTGCTGGGCCGTGCGAAGGACTGGTTTCTTGGCAATTTCTGAATATTCGAGTGAAGACCTTCACCGCAGAGGGGCGGAGGCACGCAGAGGTTCGCAGAGAAGACTCCGCTCTTGCTCTGCGAACCTCGGCGTCCTCGGCACCTCTGCGGTGAATGAGTTCTTCCAAGCAAGGGGCTCACCACGAAGCCTCGTTTTCCACGGCAAGCGTTTGGCAACTGCAATCACATCCAGGAGGCTCACATGCCCATCGAAATGATCGAAGAGTTTGACCAGGGCACGCAGATCAAGGTGATCGGCGTGGGCGGCGGCGGCGGCAACGCCGTCGAGCACATGATCTCGCAGGGCGTGCAGGGCGTGGACTTCGTCTGCGCGAACACCGATGCGCAGGCCCTGAACCGCAGCGGCGCCAGCGTGCTGGTGCAGCTGGGCAACTCGGGCCTGGGCGCCGGCTCCAAGCCCGACGTCGGCCGCCACGCCGCCGAAGAGGCGGTGGACCGCATCAAGGACGCCATCACCGGCGCCCACATGCTGTTCATCACCGCCGGCATGGGCGGCGGCACCGGCACCGGCGCGGCGCCGGTGATCGCGCGCGTGGCCAAGGAGATGGGCATCCTGACGGTGGGCGTGGTGACGAAGCCGTTCGAGTTCGAAGGCAAGCGCCGCGGCAAGCAGGCCGACGACGGCGTCAGCGAGCTCGAAGCCAACGTCGACAGCCTGATCGTCGTGCTGAACGAGAAGCTGCTCGAAGTGATGGGCGACGACGTGACGCAAGAGCAGGCCTTCGCGCATGCCAACGACGTGCTGAAGAACGCCGTCGGCGGCATCAGCGACATCATCCACATCCCGGGTCTGGTCAACGTCGACTTCGAAGACGTGAAGACCGTGATGAGCGAGCCCGGCAAGGCGATGATGGGCACGGCCACGGCCGGCGGCCCCGACCGCGCCACCAAGGCGGCCGACGCCGCGGTGGCCTGCCCGCTGCTCGAAGGCATCGACCTCAGCGGCGCGCGCGGCGTGCTGGTGCTGATCGCGGCGAACAAGGGCACGTTCAAGCTGGCCGAAAGCCGCAACGCGATGAACACCATCCGCCGCTATGCAGCCGACGATGCGCACGTGATCTACGGCACGGCCTACGACGAGACGCTCGGCGACCAGCTGCGCGTGACCGTCATCGCCACCGGCTTGAGCTCGGTCGCGCGCAAGGCCGAAAGCCGCGAAGGCCGCATGCAGCAGCCGCTGAGCGTGGTGCAGCCGCCGGCGCAGCAGCACGCGCACGCCCAGCCGGCGCTGCGCACGGGCACCGACAACCTGCCGATCCTGACCCAGGCCGCGGCCATGCCGACGGCGCAGGCGCCGACGCATGACTACGCGGGGCTGAACACGCCCAGCGTCTGGCGCAGCGCGCGCTCGCAGGCGGCGGCGAAGGTGGACGCGCTGGCGAGCAACGGGATGGATGAGATCGAGATCCCGGCGTTCCTGCGGAAGCAGGCGGATTGAGCCGGGACGCCCAGGCCCGCGTGCGCGGGCCTCTGTCATCGGCCCCATCCGCCAAACCGGCCTTCGACCTGAAGAGCACGGCCTGGACGCTGACCGCGCTGCGGCTGCACAGCGCCGACATCGGCGCCGTCGCCGCGGCGCTGCAGGCGCGCTTTGCCGACAGCCCGGATCTGTTCGACGACGAGCCACTGGTCATCGACCTGAGCCCGCTGCGCGATGCGGAAGCGGCGGTCGACTTCACGCAGCTGCTGGAACAGCTGCGCGGCTACCGCTTGCTGCCCATCGCCGCGCAGGGCGGCAACGCGGCGCAGATGGCGGCTGCGCTGGCCGCCGGCCTGGTGCCGGCGATGGAGCCGGCGATGGAGCCCGATGGACGGCTCGAGCGGCTCGAACGGCCCGAGCCGCGCCCGGCGCCTGTGGCCGCGCCCGAGCCGGCGCCGGAAGCAGCGCGTGAACCGGCGACCGCACCGACGATGGTCGTCGACAAGCCCTTGCGCTCGGGCCAGCGCGTCTATGCGCGCGGCGGCGACCTGGTGGTGATGTCGGTCGTCAGCTTCGGCGCCGAGGTCATTGCCGACGGCAACATCCATGTCTACGCGCCGCTGCGCGGCCGCGCGATGGCCGGCGCCCGCGGCGACACCAGCGCGCGCATCTTCAGCACCTGCATGGAGCCGCAACTCGTCTCGATCGCCGGCATCTACCGCACGACCGAGACACCGCTGCCGGCCGCGGCGGCCGGCCGCCCGGCGCAGGTGCGGCTGGACGGCCAAAGCATCATCGTCGAGCCCTTGACCGCCTGAGGCTGACAGTCTTTCGATCATGCCCGCTCATCACGCCAGAAGACGCCTGCTCGTCGTTGCAAATGCTCGTCATAGCCCGGGCTATGACTGCGCTTTGCGCCTCGATCAGGCGCCTTC
>Ga0307515_10000383_pt1 | contig 107661 bp, 159 predicted proteins | sample 17_EM_MG_FD_194513 | JGI IMG/M metagenome (GOLD analysis project Ga0307515, IMG submission 194513) | Populus trichocarpa ectomycorrhiza microbial communities from riparian zone in the Pacific Northwest, United States - 17_EM | ecosystem: Host-associated > Plants > Roots > Unclassified...
TAAACCCTGGGTCCAATCACTCGGACCCTCCTATCAATCCATCATTTCTCTGGGTCCGAGACAATGGGCACTGGTCCAGAACAATGGATCACAGGCATAGGCTGGGACTCAATAATTATATTTGTCTGTCTAGGCAAGTGTACAAATACAATGTTTGAATCCGACTGACACATTTGTAAATCTTGCCTGCTTGATAACACAAGATTTATAAAAACTGGGCTGCAGCTGCTGGCAGATGAGGAAGGGTCTGGTTCGTCGGACGGGTTGAACCATTCGGATCAAGGTTCTTCCGAATACTTCGAGCCTCATCAAGTGTCGGTCGAGGAGCGGAGTCTTCTTCGGATCATTGAGGACTCGCCCGAACCGGCAGGTCCTTCCGATGGGCCTTGCGCATGTACCAACCATCCGGTTGATGCCGTCGTCGCTCCTCACACTCCTCCTGATTCACCTCCATCGTACGCGGTGAGCAAGCAGCTGTGTACTCGTTCTGCTGGGCATCCTCACTCATCCTTCCATCCTTATCGCTCGCCTTCACCACTGTCGGGTCTTGACATGCGACTAGAATCAAATCGGAAACTCCGACGTCGTTATCTCAAGCAACGTGGGGAGTTCGATCGTCGCGGAGTTGGATACGTGGGCAGCTCCAGTGGTGATGAGACGGATAGTTGGATCATGGACCGATCGTTTAGTTCTGGCCTTGCAGCTGATCGCGCAGGGCACTAGACTGGTCCGTGTTCTCGAAGAGGAGGTCTCTGCGGAGGGGATGGTTGACTCTTGGGTCGAGTCGTCCAAGGAGGATGAACGTCGGGGCTCCGATGACGGAGAGGACTTTGACTTCGAGGGCAACCTCGATAACTAGTACGCGTTCTTGACTCGTTTGTACCAGTAGCGATCCTGCCTTCCATACACCAATAAGATCGCTTTTCCTGTTCTGGAATCGTGAGTGAAAGGGAAAGCATAAGAAAGATCATAAGAGTCAATCGTAAGGGCATAAGAAAGGGAAAATGAAGTGAATGAATGGTGAGACTTTGAAGAAAATAAAAGAATTTTGTGACCATATTTTGCGCGCTGACAAGTGTCGAAACATAAGAGAAATAATAAGAGAGACACATGATAGAAAGGAAAACATAGGAAAAGAGAATTGTCTTGGTGTTACAATGGTTCGTTAAAAAGGTAAACAAAGGAAATGAAACGAAGGTTGAAGTTAAAGTAATTGTCTTGCAAAGAGAATAAGCAGCAATAACACTTTGCCTCGTTATGATTTAGGTCAAGTCTAGAGCTCTTCCTCAAGAGACCCTTTGCACCTGATCCATTGTCCTTCCACTCAGGCACTCACAAAACTACAAGGCTATTAGGGTATATCCCTTCTTAGAATCCTAGGCAAGCCTCATGTTTCATTTGGGTTGAAGCACTCATTGATCTCCATTCAGCAAAGACCCCAATTGCTTGGAACACCCATTTGATTCATCTTTTTGTGGACACAGGAACAACCTACTGGAGAGTTGTAGTGGGACTACAGCTGGTCTGGGAGACACAGTATACTCCGAGAGCATTGGGGTAGAGTGGCCCTGACAGTAGTGAGGGTACCATAGCTTAATAAGTGAATTTTTCTTTGTTTATTTCACTTATTTCTACTGAAAAAGTAAATTTTACATTTGCTGGTGCGTAGTGGCCATTCCTTACAGGGTCATCATCAATCAAGCCCTTCAAAATGCAGAGAGGACCGTAGGGTTTATCATCCTGCTCTAGCATTCAAACACTCTCAAAAGCATTGGTCAAATAAGGTTGATTGTTGTGCAGTTTGGATACTCTCCTCTGAGCACCTCGTCCAGTGAGTCAGGCTTAATCCAAGAGTTTCAAGTTAGAGGACAGTTGTTCTTGTGGTTGTTGTTGAATAATATCTATGCTCTACTCTACTTACTTTATTTGCCCTCTTGTTTCTAACACTGTAGGTATTCACAACAACATCTACCAAATACACTGAGGGAAATATATAAAAGGTTATCAATAATAGAGAAGAATGCCTGATAGATAAATATAGTTGGCATTAGAAAAGTCACTAGGGTAAAAAATATTGTCCCAAGAACAAGGTGATCCATTTCATAAGACCACTTGTCGTTTCGGTTGCACAACTGGTTGTAGCACTTCCCTAACTAAGCTTAAATCAAATGTTCTTTCAATACAAAGATGATCATACCTTGAAATAGATTCCAAAGAGTAGAGGTAAAAAGCCTTAGGCCATAAACCACAGTGGTAGTGATGACATGGGACATGTGCAAGTGCAGAGTTGCTACTTGGATAATGTCTGTAGCAAATGCCACCAGTGTTGAGGCTCCGAGGAAGCCAAGACAGGCAAACCCATAGAATGCTGTCTCCAAAACTCTCGGGAGCCAGTCTAGGAGAATATCACTACCACCTCACAGATCACATAATTATCACGCACAACTCCAGGAAGAAATGATAACCAAGAATGTTTGAGAGCAGAACTTGCTCAACTCCCAGTTCAGCTTTAATCCAATTGGCCAATTGTTAAGCCAGTCAACAACCATGAGCGGTGTTGTGATCACAACCCCCTAAACCGAACCCATGAATTGTAAATCAGCGTGAAATGTGGAAGGCATTTCGCACCTCAAACATGGTCCGACTGGATAAGAGAAAGGTTTCCCGGTAGAGGATCACCATAGAACTACAGGCAAGCCCTACAACGGCATCCAGAAGCTCAAAGCTCAACGTTGACGAGATAACGTTCGGGTCAGGTGGATTTACAGTCCCCGGATTCATCCAAGGAGATATATGGTAGATAACTTGCAAGATGAGATTGATTTTTTTGTAAAGATTCCTTGCTGTGCTTGACATTAGAAGGGGCATAGCGGGTAACACCAAGGGCCTCACCAGTAAAGAGAGCGAATGGAAATAACCGAGCCATATGGAATGGTTGATAAGTGACAAGTCTCAACTTTGAAGTTATTGTTGTGTCTTTACGCGAGTACTACTTTACACGTGGCCAAAGCCGGGTTCAGAATCTAGATAGACTTGGGCTGTCCCACTGTCTACGCACGCTTTCCTGGCTACAATCCGTCCTGTTTTTGCAAACCGCTGAGATCGCGAGTGGCACTGTAATCATCACTGAGTGCTCGAAAACATCTGAAGCACGACGATTTCCATACGACTGTGCAAGGGTCCCAAAAAAATCCAGTTCATCGATACGGGTTTCATCCGACCCATCTTGGTTAGATTCCACAAATAACTATTGTGAGAACTATAAGCCTGGTCCAGTGTATCCATCTCGTGTTGGATTTGCTTACGTGCACGCTATTGACAGACTGAAACCGCACGAAGCGCAGAGGGATCTGCTTTCCATCCCTAACATCCTCCTCAGATAATTGAATCATTTGGGCTACCTCCGGTTCCTCGGAATCCTGCACGTCTTCGAACCCAATCGATGGCCGGTTGACAAGGACCTTTACGACCAATGGCCCTTGGGATGGTTCGCGACTTTGTACCCTCAGAGCCTTTATTCTGACCGTCTGGTGGAACTGCGGGCATGGCTTGTGATGGTTCTTGGACACGGTGGAGAACAAGACTGACTGAGATATTTAGCAGCAACTGCTCATCTACATCACTGAGAAGATAGGACCCTGGTTCTTCGTGTGATCGCATGATTGATTTGAGGTTATGGCCTGCGGACTCGTTCAGGCAGTTACTCTGTAAATGGTCCACATGGCCGAGGAGAGATTGCTAAGGTAGACTCAACAAGAATGGAATCAACGTTGATGCCAGGAGAGGGCGTACATCTGTATTGGTGGACATTGTGGTTGGTCGCGTATTAGGAACACATTATTACTCGATCACTCTAGTCCCGCCTTTCAACAGATTATGCATTCGTCTTTCGCCTGCTCCCTCGAGGGACGCGCCATGTTCACCTTCTTATTTCCCGCCCTCTTCATCTCCGTTAGCCGGTTCATCGCCCTTTTGTTCCCTTGAGCTGTTAACCGGCGAAGAACTTATTAACCAACTCGGACCGGGGAGCGAAAACGCGCACCTGCAGACCGCATATACCACCGTTTCGCGAATTCCACGTCTTGTTTAACACCTATGCCCACCTCGGCGTAGTAGCCCACAGCATACTCAGCCTTGCTGAGACCACGGTTCGCCGCCCTCCTCGCCCAGAGATACGCTTCTGAGTCGCTCTGTTTCAATACACCCTCACTCCCTGTCAGATACCAGCCACTTAAAGCCAGTTCAGCTTCACCGTGACCCTTCTCTGCGGCCTTCGTGTACCAGGCTATTGATCGCCTGGGATCTATTGGACAAGTAAGGCTCCCGTACTCATGGCATTGTCCCAACTTGAATTGTGAGTGGGTGTAGCCAAGATGCCCCGCCCTGGTAAACAGCTCCCTGGCGTATGCGGGATCAAACGGAACAACTTGCGAGCCAGGATTTGCGTACAGTAAGGCCAGCTCGTGTAGGGCGTGAGGATTTTCTTCATCCGCTTGCTCGGCCGCCCGTTGCAACCACCCAATCGCCTCCCGAGGGTTCTTGAGTCCCGCTAGAGTTCCGTGAAGCAGGATGACGCCGAGCTTGTACATAGCTGCCGTGTCGCCTAACGAAGCAGCCTTCCGGTAGAACGCAGATGCCCTGTCTGGTTCTTTCTTGGTCCCGGCCCCGATTTCGTTACAGACCGCAACCCGGTAACAGGCAGCGGGATGGTTTTGTTTGGCTGCTTGCAGATATAGATGGTATGCGCGCTCATGATCCACTTGCAGCCCCAGCATCCCGGTCCCATAACAATTTGCCAAGAAGAACTGGGCTTCGTCGTAGGCTTCGCCTTGAGTGGCTAAACGACGGACGACCTTCAACGACTCCTGAACCAGCAAATCGCGGTACTTCTTGACAGAGCGTTGATCTCTTGCGTTTGCACCAATCTTTTTAGCGGCATCGATGAGGTACTTGGCGTAAAGAAAATGGGCTTCGGGATCGGGGTCATCTTTGATTCGCAAACGATACTGATCGATGTATTCCTTGGTGAATGGAGGCGCGCTCAGGTCCACCGCCTTCGTCTTTGTCGTCCTTGGAGAGACCGATGTGCCTGTATTTGTTCTGTCAGGTCGGGGTCGCATCTCAATGTCGTCCGCCGCAGAGTTAATCGGGGGGGTCACATCGGAAGCGGTGTCGCTGGACTTGAAATAACCGACGTGATGATCTGTGGCATGTTCACCAGGAATCGGGTAGGTTACAGAGTGTCCGGGTGGATGAGGCACCAGATTGTGAACATTGGTGGGATAGTACGAAGAAGCGACTTGGTATGAGGAGCCAGATGATGTTCCGAGCTGTGGTTGACTTGGGGGAGGACCAATTCCAAGGACATCAGAAGCCGCAGAATAGAAATTGCTGTACTCTGCTTTGCGTGTATCAGAAGGGTGAATAAGTATTTCTTTTAGACACTCACGTTGCTGGAAATACGCCTGCGAATGCGGGGGGTGGTTATATTGGGATGGAGGGTCGGTGACGCTGTGTGAGGCGGAAGAATAAGCCACAGGATCATTCCAATACGGATGGGTAGCGTGTGCGCCAAATTGATCATCGTTTGGACGAGACTCGTATCCGCTATGAAAGCTGGAAGAGTCATCGTATGGTGGATTTGGGTAAACAGAATCCTGGGGAGGGGGTGAACGAGTCGGGAGCCCTTGACTGGGAGAGACCGGCAGCGAGGGGCCACGACGGCCTGACTGTATCGCCATGGAGGTTCCTGCACGCGGAATAGGGTCTGTATATTTGGGCGGACTTTCTGACTCTTGTGGGATGGCCTCATCCAACTTCAACGTAGAAAAGGAGTCGATTACGGCGGTTGGATCATGTTGGTGAAAAGGTGACGTTCCTTGAACTGCTAAAACTATCAGCAAGTGCAAACGAGAAGGTGGCACTCAAAAAGACACTGACGAGGAGGGTCGTTAGCGTTCTGAAACATGAGACACGGTAACTGAATCCGGCAACGGGAGGGTGGTGAGCAAGCGTGAGAACTCTTGGAACAGTGTAAATGGGCACAGAATTACAGCCGACTCTAATCTGACCAACTCCAGTCCTCAATCGTTCTCTCAATCCTTTGCCTTTCAACCCCACTCTCTGTCTTTCGAACCCTAAGCAAAACCTTGCGCCGCTTCGAAACCTCAGCTTCTCCTGCTCCGTTATCCTGCTGTCCACCCGTCCAAGTGGTAACCCACTCATCCAAAGAGTCCGGTCGCAATGCCCGCACCTTGGTAACTTCCTCCTCTGCGTCTTCATCCACGACTTTGTCCCACCTTTTGGGGACAAAATTCTTGAACACTCCGACCGGCGTCCGTATCCTCCCCCCGCACCGCCCATCGTGGGTGTGGTCGACCTCAGTGTCGCTCGTACAACCCAGCGCATGTTTGACTCTCCATCTCAACTCCCTGGCTACTGCAGGTGCATCCTTCACCTTTTCCCCAGGAACGTTTTCCTTGCTCTCTTTCTTTGCTGCCTCTGACCCACGTTCGATGATCCTGGACTCGCTAACCAGGAAGTCTGCCAGAGATAGAATTGATTCTAGAACACGGGGGGATAGTTCCTCCCTCGCTTTCAGATCCCGCAGGTAACTTTCTCCCACATACCAGCATAATCTAGAAATGATACACATCAGCTACTCTCTGCTGAAGAGAGTATACCACCCACTTCGTGAAGAGCGGGAAACGGAACTTCTTTGGAACGTGAGTTGCTATCTCGATATCCTTCACCCGCATTTCTGCTCGATGATCCCGCACCACCAAAAAGTCAGGACGATAAGTGCGAGCATCGGAGGAGACTCACGAGTAACAACATTGAGAGAATGGAGGAAGTTGCCCCCAAAGACAAGGGTATCAACGGGAGTATACTAGGTAACCGATGGTCACACCACTGGCCAACAACTTTCAGAGTGCCAACTTACGACGGCGTGAATCCACCCTGTAGGAATGACCATGGTGTTCCCTTGAACCAAGTCAACCTTGTAAACTTTATCCACCAAATCACCGAGCCATATCGTCGTTTGTATTTCGCTACCTGACCACTTTTCGTAGGCAGCAAGATTTTCGGGTGTGGGGCGGGCAAAAAAGAATGTCTAAAAGGACGCTCGTATAAGGTCAGTGCAACCCGAACCTGAACAAGAAACCACCTTTCTCCCCCAAAGGATGTGATAATAAACTGAAGAACCCGCGAAGTCGATGTGCCAATCCTAAAGATGCAATATCACCAAGACAGCTCACAGGATCTGCCACGAAAACACACCGTCCAAGCACCACTGACACCCATGAGGCAGTAGAGTTGTACCTTGGGCCATAGGTTCCCCTTTCCTTTCTTCAAGTGTGGCCAGTGGTTCTCTACCCAATCCAAGTCCCGAACAAGTTTAGGCGGAACTACCTGGTCCCCGAGCGCGGTCCCCGAAATTTCTAATGAAATCACATTCCGAACCTTGTCACGAGAAGCAGGCTCAGTAGAGAAATAGTTCGCCCATTTTCCGATAGTCCAACCAGGAGAGTTCGATTGGGTAGATACGTCTGCAACATGAGGCACGGTTAAGCACCGGAACGATGCGATAGGAGGCAAGAGACGGACCTATCACTTCTATTGGGGTAGCCTCCCCAAGGATCTCCGCGATGTCTGCGACGGACAACCCTTCGCGTGGCATCTTCATTCCAAGCCCCTCTGGTGATTCGATAACGATTGGTTCCTCCATTGCATGCGGGTCTTGTTCTAGCCAGGCAAAACAAACGTCCCCGCCTTTCATCCGTTTGAAAGACTCTTTCAGTATTGGCTTGCCTTCCAGCATTTTCAGCCACTTGTTGGTGTTAGATTCGGTACCCGTATACGGATCGGCGATGTCTCTCGTGGTCCGCTTTCTCGATGATTTCCGAATGGGCGGCTTGTGGCTGATGGAACGTGTAACGTCCTTACTCAGACATGGTTGGCAGTACCTGGAGAAAGTGAGATGCGAAGTGGTTGGCGAAGAGAGTCCCTTACCATTTGTCCACGGTCTCAAGGTCACCCTGCTGCCCCACGCATCTCCAATGGAACCAGCTCTTGCAGGCGTCACATCTCACCCAACTTTCCCGGTCTGCAGAGTTGGAGTTTTCTACCTCTTGGCACGCGGGGCACTTGTCGTCGGAAGTGCCAATTTCCGCTGAAGCTGGAACACTGGTCTCAACAGTTTCCTCGGTCTCTTCGGCGGTTTTGGGCGTATTACGCGTTGATCGTCGTCGAGGTTTGGCCATCCTTGATCGGACACGTGGTCTCCCCAGACATGACGCGTTATAGCGCTCGGACTCGCTCGAATGAGTTCATCCAAGTTACATTTCGATGGACCTCAAGGCCCCTTACAGAGTATGTCTTACATTTGTATCTATTCTCGTTAGATGTGAGGTTTATTTCTCACTCAAATCAGCAACGCCAGGCAAGACCTTGGCCAGGGAGGTTCATTGACGGTTACCTACGGACAAATGGAAGACGCTCACCTTTCCTTCCAACAACTCGAGGCTAGCGCCCCCACCGGTGCTAACGTGGCTGAGTTTTTCTTCCGCGCCGTATTGTGCGACAACCGTTGCGGTGTCCCCTCCGCCAACAATGACTACAGCGCCCTTCTTGGCTGCTTTGATATTGGCATCGAGGAGAGCCTTAGATCCTCCGGCGAAGGCCGGGAACTCGAACACACCAGGTGGGCTGGGTTTTACTGGTGAGTGAACGAGCAGGTTAGGGAGTGAAAAACTTGCCCGTTCCAAAGGATAGTCTTAGCCTCCAAAACAGTGTTCTGGAACAACTCGCGACTCTTTTCCCCAGCGTCCAATCCCAACCAACCGTCCGGAATGCCTTCAGAATCCGACGCCTTCCCGACCTGTACATTTTCAGCAAGGAGTATATCACTATTGGCGGGGATCCGTTGAGCGTACTTGGGCTCCCTTGTCAAATTTGTCCCCAGTAATGTAATCAACCGGCAAGACCAACTTGACGTTGTTCCTTTTTGCCTTTTCTACCAGCCCTGCCACCTTTTCGGAACCAGCTGCGTCAAACAAGGAGTTTCCGATCTGTGAGGGATCAATTGGTGGCAAAGGTAGCCAACGATGTCAGACTAACCGAGACGTTCTCGAGTGTTTTCTTGAAAGTGAATGCCATTCCTCCACAGACGATCAGGGAATCGACCTACAGTTCATTCATTTCAAATGAGGAACTTTCGGGATGGAAGAGTGACCCGACCTTGTCCAACATGTTATCGATCAGCTGGATCTTATCGGAAACCTTGGCACCACCGAGGATCGCAAGGAACGGACGATCGGGGTGCTCCAAGGCCTTGGAGAAGAACTCAAGTTCTTTTTTGACAAGGAAACCAGAGGCCCGCTGAGGGAGCTTTACTCCAACCATACTAGAATGGGCCCGGTGAGCGGTTCCAAAGGCATCGTTCACGTAGATGTCACCAAGTTTCGTGAGATTCTGGCGGAATTCCGCGACCTTGGTGGGGTCGGCTTTGATTTTCTTGCCCTCCTTATCCTTTGCAGATCCCTCCTCCTCGATGTGGAACCGGAGGTTCTCCAAGAGAATGATAGAACCTTCCGGTGCAGAGTCAACAGCCAACTCGACGTCGGGTCCAACACAATCATTGATGAATACGACTGCCTTGTTGAGCTGTCTGCCCAGTTCCACAGAGACGGGTTCAAGAGAGTATTTGGGGACGACTTTCCCATCTGGACGACCGAGATGGGACATGAGGATGATCTTGGACGCGCCTTTAGAGTGAGTAGATTAAGAGCATGCTGCGGCGGATCAGATAAATCAAACCGTTTTTTATGGCATGTGTGATGGTGGGCAAAGCTGCAACGATGCGCTTGTTCTCGAGATAAGCATGGTGAAGCCTGAAACGATGTTGGATACCTACGGCGGGATTCGTGATCTTGCCGTCCTGCATGGGGACGTTGAAGTCAACCCTGACCAACACTCGTTTTCCTTTGAGATCAACGTCGGTAATCGACAACTTGTTTGCGATGGACATGGTTGCGGATGATGAGAATCGGGGAAGAAGGGAGGTAGCGAGCGTCAAGATCAATTTTAACTCCCGACCGCGATCATGGAGGCGGCCTCGACGCCGGCTCTCGGAAACTCGCTCGGCCTTGACATTCAAAACTTGTCAATTGAGGACGACGGGACGATACCAGCTCCTGAACCTTCCGAGCAGCCCCCGCACACTCCAAAAGATGGGTCAACTGACGCAGCAAAGAAGGTGGAAAAGAAGAAGCCTTATGTGAACGCAGACCGGCACATGACTGGGTCAAATCCTAGGGTAAAAATCTTTCCCATCCATCTAACCGAACAAATCTACAATCCTCTGGTAGGAGAAGCCAAGCGATGATGAGCTTGCTGCTCGCATGGCTAGAATCCGAGAGAACAACGAGAGGATAAAGCAACGCCGATTGGTTTGTGGCGCACCCGCTCCAATCCTGGATCTAACTGACGCAGCTGGTCCTGCAGGATGTGCAAGCGGACGAAGACGCTTTCAAGAAGAGCGAGGAAGAAGAAAGGGCCGTGCAGGCTCGGATACGCAAGGTACAGGAGGGTGTCAATAATGCGCGACAACAGAGCGCACGCCGGAAGATGGAAAAGATTGAGGCACGCGAGTGGGACACTGGAAAAAAGGATGGGCAGCCAGAAAATGTGTGGGGTCACGAGGAGGAGAGGGGGAAGGAAGGAAAGACCCGTGGACGGGGACGAGGACGTGGTCGCGGTCGTGGTCGTGGGCGAGGTCGTGGCCAAGGTCAGGGTGATACTGTTGCAGCAGACGGTGACCCATGGGCTCCGACGACCTCCGGGGCAGAGGCCGACGGCGGAGAGTGGGGGGTAAACCAGCCTGAGCGGGGTGCAAATCAGACACAGTCCGACTGGTCAAGTCGACCTGCATGGGATTAACCTTTTTTTTCGTACCCAGTCTGCGCATACATCATCTGATCACTTTCATCTCTCACTCCTGCCGCAATGCCAAGAGGCATCCTCTTGACCTCAAATCTCCCTCAACTTCAAAACCTGATAAAGAGGGACCCTGAAGCGTACAGAGAAGAGTTTCTCCAACAGTGGAATCACTACAACACCATTCGTCAGATTTTTCATCTCAACCCCGAGGAACAGGCAAACCATTTTCGTGAGCTCACCTCCTTCATTGCCCAGGTATCGGTTCTCCTATCCTTCCGAAACCCCCATGTGTGTATTTAATGGTGGTCCTTAGCTTGCCCAATGTTATCCAAAAGAAACCGCAGAATTCCCAGCCCAACTATCCGTTCTGCTCAGGGATAACTACCCAATCTTGCCCCCAGACATCCGCAGGTCCTTGGTCCAGAACCTGGTCATGCTGAGGGGTAGAAACATCATATCCTCCGTAACGTAACCTACTTCTCCGCCGGTCTCCATCCCCCCTGGTCTTTGACGACGTATATCTAGATTATTGCAAACCCTCTTTCCGCTGCTCCCCCGGACGACGTCCACTTCCTTGCGAACGTTCATACGGAAAACTATCTTATCTGACATAAAACTTGCAAACAGTCGAACCAAGAACCATAGACTCAACAGGGTTGTTCAGTCCATACTATTCGGAATGGTCGAACGAGGCATGGCCCTCGACTTCGTCGGGAATAAGGGGAAGGATAAAGCCGTCCCCGACTCAACGTTGGGAATAGATGGTCAGGATGCTATGTGGGCCGTGGTTTTGACCAAAGAATTGTGGCAAAAGTCCATCTGGTCCGTCCTCCTCGTACTGACCTCGTTTAAACCTAACTCCTCAAATAGGAATGACGCGAAATCCGTCGCAATCATAGCTATGGCCTGCTTTCACCCTATCGTTAAGGTGCAAAGTGCTTCAATGCATTTCTTCTTGGATCCCAACCAAGACGATGACAAAATGGAAGCCAGCGACGACGAGGCAACTCTCTTGTCCTATCCTCGTATACTCTCATTAAACTGTTCGACCATAGGGTCCAGATCTCAAGTCGTTGCGACACCGTCGTGAAATAAACAAGAAAACTCGTTCCGGAGACAAGAAGTTGGAAAGGCGAATGAAAAAAATGAAGAAGGTTAGTTAATCTGTCACCCTCCGTCCACACACACCAAAAATTGCCTTCCCAGAAACGCACCGAAAAGCCAAGCTCACAATCGGGGAACTTCCCTGCATTACAACTCTTACATGACCCTCAGACTTTCGGGGAGAGATTATACGAAAACTTGGGCCGCTACGAGAAGAGGTTATCACTGGACCATAAGATCATCATAATGCAGCTTCTATCACGCGTCATGGGGTCTCACAAGCTGTGCATACTCGGATTTTACACATACGTGGTCAAGCATATCACCTACCACCAACTCCATATCCCCTCCATTTTAGCCGCACTAGCGCAGTCCGTTCATGAGCTAACGCCGCCAGATGCCCTTGAGCCCGTGATCCGGAAGATCGCTCAAGAGTTTATCCATCCGGGTGTGGGCAGCGAGGTGATCGTGGCCGGGCTGAATACCATCCGCGAGATCTGTCGGAGGCAACCGTGGGCTATGGACGAAGATCTCCTTGGCGACCTCGTGTCATATAGGAAAACCCGCGATAAAACCGTGGTTGCTGCAGCCAGGGGGCTCCTCCAGCTGTTCCGGGAAGTCAACCCTGTTATGCTTAAAAGACGAGACAGGGTCAGCATCTAGAGTACTCAACCAGGTCGATATTGACACCTTAGCAGGGGAAAGAGGCTAGCATGGGTCATACTAAGGAAGCACATTCCCTGCCCTTCGGCCACGATGCGAAGGCAGCAGAGGATATCGATGGCCTCGTCGTAAGTTACCCCGTCCAGAAATTCACCTATTCGCTGAGCACACGGTCGCACCAGCTCCTCGAGGATCACTTGAAGTCTCTCCGCACGGCAAATTCTGAGGAAGACGCTGAGGACGAACAGGCTTGGGATAATTGGCTCGTCGAGTCCGACTCGGATTCTTCGGATTCTTCGGACTGGATCAACGTGGAATCAGATGGATCCAATAATCTCGACATCAGTGATAGTGACAACGAAATGGCCGATGGCGACCCTGGTTTTGCAAGGTCTGGTCAGCACGAGCACTCGTTAGCGAGGGTATCATTGCTTGCGACCACAAAGGTAAGAAACGCCCCCGTCCCACAGAAGCTCGGGCTGACATCCCTCTTAGATACTTACGCCGGCCGATTTTGCTTTAATAAACGACCTCAAAATCAAGGCTGCCACCGCGGTTGTCGAGAAGACGAGTGGACATGTCACCAAACGGAAGCTCGCGACTTTGGAAGCGAACAAAAAGTGCGCCGTTATGGATAACGATTTTATTTCAGAGAACGACATTCTTGGGCCAAGGAAGAAGGTCAAGGCTGATTATACAGAACGCGTGGCGTCCGTTGAAAAAGGCAGGGAGGGCCGGGAGGCGTTCGGCTCGAATAAAGGCAAGAAAAAGAAGGAAGTACCGAGTAGCTCGACGAACAAGGAGAAGGCGAGGAATAAGCCTTTCATGATGGTCATGAGTAGCGGTGCGGTGAGGGGGAAGAAGAGGGCGTCTTTGAAAGAAAAGCAGCAGAGACTTCGCAGACACATTGACAAGTCGAAACGATCGAGATAGATCTTGTCACTCGGCCAAAACCACCAATCTCATGGAACATTCTCACAAACGTCGGCGTCTTCTGCACCGTTCTCCCTCGCCACAATATAAGCTCGACGACGAGGAAAACGACGACTATGAACCGTATGTGCCCGTAGCGCAACGACGGCAAGAGAAATTAGCGAAACTCTCCTCCTGGACAAAAACCCCGGACAAGCACGGTCTCACATCCACTCCTGAGGATCGAATGGACCAACTCCAAGACGAGGATGAGGAAGAAATTAGGAGGGAAAAGCTGCGGAACGACCGGACGCTGCTGGCGGAAGCTCAGGAAGTCCATCTTAAGAAAGCAGCTGAGGGTGCGTGTTCACCTCGTTTTCCTTTAACTCCAGCTCATTGTATCCCAGACGCAATGAAGACTGAAGCTGAAAAGCGAGATGAGCAAGATGCTGAAATTCTTGCTGCAATCGCGACAAGGCGGAAGCTTGCTTCAGACTTGGAACTAGCGAAAGGGATCCAGTACACCGAGTCACTACAAACATCGTGAGTCTTTGCTTAGTAAGTCGCGAGATTGTGTCACCTCTGATGTACGGACAACCCCCATTAGGTGGCGTCCTCCCAAACACATCAGAGAAAAAGTTCCGGAGCAACTGGTCCGAATCCGCGAGAAGTACCACATCGTTGTGGAAGGTGAAGATGTCCCTCCCCCTATCGAGACTTTTTCCGTGAGTTAAAATTCTCTTCCCATGCCACCCACCTCACCCGTTCGCTGTTATAGGACATGAAGTTACCGAGTGGTATAATACAGCATTTGAAGAAAAACAAGATCGTCAAACCCACACCAATCCAAATACAGGGCATCCCTACGGCGCAAGTCAAAACGTCCCGCTTACCTTTTCAAATATTTGTTGACGTGCATCCTTTAGGTTTTCTGGGAGAGATATGATTGGGATTGCATTCACAGGGTCGGGGAAAACCTTGGCCTTTTGTCTTCCAGCAATCATGATGGCTCTCGAGGAAGAAACCAAGTTGCCCCTCACCCGCGGAGAGGGCCCTGTCGGGGTGATCCTTTGTCCCTCGAGAGAACTTGCCACTCAAACATTCGAAAATGTCAAGGCATGGACGGGCGCGCTAGTCAGAGATGGTCGTTACCCTCCCTTGAACAGCTTACTTTGCATTGGAGGTATCTCCATGAGCGAACAGAGCCACGCGTTTACAACAGGTATTCACCTTGTCGTCGCAACTCCGGGGCGCCTTATCGACATGCTGGAGAAGAAACGGTTCACCTTTAATAACTGCAAGTACTTGTGCATGGATGAGGCAGATAGGATGATAGACCTTGGGTTTGAAGAGGATGTTCGTAACATTATGAGCTTCCTCAAGGTATGATCTTGAACTTTATAAATTGCCCCCTCTCATTTTCCGACAGAGACAGCGTCAGACTCTCCTCTTCTCCGCTACTATGCCAAGGAAAATTCAGGATTTTGCCCAACAATCTCTTGTAAAACCTGTCCTGGTGAACGTCGGCCGTGCAGGAGCGGCAAACCTCGATGTTCTCCAAGTGGTCGAGTATGTGAAACAAGAGGCAAAAATGGTTTATTTGTTAGAATGTCTCCAGAAGACCCCACCACCGGTGATCATCTTCAGCGACAACAAGAATGAAGTGGATGGTACGATACCTTTACCTCTGGGAAACTTGGACTGACTCGCATGTAGACATTCAAGAGTATTTACTTCTCAAGGGGGTCGAGGCGGTCGCAATTCACGGCTCAAAGAGTTGCCTGATCCCCTATGTTCGATTCGCTGATCTGACCACTCTATATAGCACAGGAAGAACGGCAATATGCAATCAGATCCTTCAAATCTGGCGCAAAGGATGTGATGGTAGCCTCAGGGGTGGCATCCAAAGGCCTTGACTTTAATGACATACAGCACGTGATCATTTTTTCTATGCCAAAGGAAATCGAGGACTACGTACATCAGATTGGACGCACCGGGCGTAGCGGTAAAACGGGCATTGCCACCACGTTTGTCAATATGAACACACAGGAGCAGACGTTACTTGATCTAAAATACCTACTGATGGAGGCCGGACAGAAGTGAGTCCATTTCCAAGAACCACGGAGTCTGCTCTCTGACATTATCCTGGAGGGTACCTGCATTTTTGGAAAAGGTGGAAGATCCCCACGTTGCCCAGGGTAGCGCGCTCAAAGGATGTCCAGTCTGTGGCGGTAAGCCAACCTCAACGCCTCCCCGTGGATTCGCACTTGACCAGCCTCGCAGGTCTGGGTCATGGAATCTCTAATTGCCCAAAGCAAGAGGAAACGCAGCGAAGGCAGATTGCATCACATCGTGTCCAAGACATGGGGGGCTACTGAGATCCAATCTACAAGTAAAATACAACTTTTCCGGAAGGGACATCACTGGAGTAGTACGTCTCCAAGCGTCACGCACGATATGTATATTGTTTATACAGCGCTCTGAAAGAACACGTTTAAACCATTTCAAGGATAGATGCGCAAACCAGGAGGGTCTCACTCTTTGATGTGGAGCTTGGGGAAGTGATGGTTGTGCAAGATCGCAAGGAACCGCTTTTCGCAGAGCTTGAACATATCTTTGTGCCCTTCAAACTCGAGCATATGGCACCTCAAGGCCTCGGAGTCTGTCCCAGTCAGGCGCGGTCCCCGGTAAGATATAGAACACTCACCTTCGACAGTGAGGAGGCTTAGGTGGTGGATGCTCGTTTCATGAATGAGGTCATTCGGGTTCGCGAAATTGTTCATGACGGCGATCTGGCGTAGATTGAGGAAGAGCCCAAGCACATCGTTGTCCGGCTTACCTCGTCACGCGCTTTTAGGAGCTCGTTAAAACATCTCGTTAAGACACTGTCTGGGGCAGCGACTGATGCTGCAGTGGCATCAGCAGGCCTGCTAAGCAGTGAGGATGATTGAACATCTTCCATCTGATCCTCTTCGCCGGAAGAGTCGACGTAGAGGGGGTCGTAGTTGCGTGCATGGGCGCCCCCAGTTTCGGATTTCTTGGGGATTCCCCTAGGCTTTGAGCTGGTAGAAGCGCCGTTCTTCGGGAGAGTGGAACCCTGCGGCTCCGCAGCCTTTACTTGCAATACCAGAGAAAGCTTCCGCTTTTTGAAACCCTTTGCATTTAACCCAAGCTACAACAGCATTAGCTCTGCATCCGAAACCCCCAATCAGCCCGCAACTCACGATGATATACTTGACCACCCAAGCGTCCCTCCGGACAAAAGACCAGTCCAGGCCGCCCTGCTTGACGAGCTGATCGATAATCCGAGTGACAAGATCCTTGTTATAACACTTCCCAGAACCGAACAGTGGGTTGTGTTGGAGACCCCTCGACTTCACCTCCTTCTTGTTTGCTCCCCGGTAAACGTCCACAAGCATAGTTTTAGAGAGCGTATCGCCGTTCATGGTCAGGTCGGAAACGATTTGGAGGAGGTTGTTCGCTCCATCGGTGAAATCCTGTTCGACCATTACTTCGTCCTTGAGACAGACGTCACAGCGTTTCCGGCAGTGTCGTTGATCGAACTGCTCTCCGAAATGTCGCAGAATCTGTTGTCGCCTGCACTCCATCTCATTATCGCAGAACTCTCTGACTTCCTGGAGTTGTTCCAGTTGGTGCTGCTTTTCGTTGTCATCGAGATCCCCGCTATGAATCAGGCCCATGCGTTTCCCGCAGTCCCCCGTACTCCAGTCTAAGAGAATCGGTAGGTTTGGACATCGAACTTGCGTGGAGGATAAACTCACAGAGGATGCAATCTGCTGGATTTCCATCTCTGCCAGCTCGTCCGGTCTCCTGGTAGTACCTAGATGAACTCGTGAGATACTGACCCGTTGGACCGCTGCTCGGCTCACCCGTCGAAGGAACGTGGGAGAGTTAGGTGAACGACGTAGCGCACTGGTACCCATCAGACGTCAGGTAGGTGGATCATTGTGACCTCTAGTGGAGGTACTCACCGTCAGGTTTATCGATACCCATACCGAACGCTATCTGTGTACATAGTGAGCAGCAAGAAGGGAATGCCGAAGGAAACCTGCACACAGTTGCCACAATGATCTTCGTCCTGCCACTGAGCCAATTCTCTTGAGTCTGGGTCTTCGCGTTTTCCTCGATTCCCGCATGATAATGTTCCGCAGATAAGTTGTACTTTGTGCGCAACTCCTCAGCAAACTTTTCACAATCGTCCCTCTTCCACGCATAGATAATGCCGGTTTCCCCATTGTGTGTGTTCTGGATCCATTCAGCAATCTGAGCAAGTCCGTTGCCACGTCTTGTGCGAACTTCGTAATAGAGATTTGGACGGTTCGAAGACTGAAGGATCTGGAGGCAGTCGTGGATGCCTAACTGTCCAAGTATGTCGTCCCGGACTCGTTGGTCAGCGGTTGCGGTAAGCGCCATGATTGGGGCATCTGGATATCTTTTCCTCAGCTGACCCAGGGATTTGTACTAAAGGTCGTGATCAATACAGGGAAACAGGAGTGGGAGTAGGTCCTTACCGCCTCACGAAAGTCACGACCCCACGTCGAAATACAATGCGCTTCGTCAATGACGAACCGTGCCAACTGCCCATTCTGGTAAAGTTGAGTAATGATGTTCTTCATCGCGTCATTTTGATGTAGGCGTTCGGGTGCGATGTAGAGCAACTGAGGTTTCCTTCCACTCCTCCTAAGCCGTGAAAGCGTCGATTGAGAGTCCTCGCTAGATGTGACGCTCACTGCGTCGATGCCTTTCTTTTTCAATCCGTCGACCTGGTCCTTGATGAGGGCGATGAGAGGGCTTATCACGATCGTGACACCTCGCGTAGTGCCAGTTGTGCAAACTGCCGGAAGTTGATAGCATAGACTCTTCCCGCCGCCAGTAGGCATCAAAATGAATACATCTTTCCCGTCCAACGCTGCTTCTATCACCTCTCGCTGGTTCGGTCGGAAGTGAGTGAGCATGAAGACGTCCCGTAAGATTTTCATCATATCTTCTTCGCGAGAACGGGTGACACGTGCAGGATTGGTATGTGAAGCGACGACAGGTGTATCGATAAGAACAACAGAGGGAGAAGCACCCAAGCCTGAGGGCTGTTGCCGCCTGGGAGGTGAGTGTTGTGTTGCGCTGTGATTTGAGCTAGAACTCGCATCCATCATGACACTGTCGTTGTCATCTTCGTCGTCCAAGATAATTACCGGCGCCGCGCCTTGTGATTTAGAACCGGATGGGAGATCCGCGGGGCCGGGCGGGTTACGAGGGATAATGGAGTCGTTCACCAGCGTATTCGGCAGGGTAGCAGCAGGGATGTATGGCTCTCCAAAGGATAATGACTTCCGCGTGCTCCCTGATCGGTTGTCCAACGTTTCTTGGATTCTGTGTCGGCGGCGTGAACAAATGCCACTGGAGAAGTTTAGGGAGGGGTGTAAAGGAGGGAAGGGTTTTACACGTACATTATATGTTGAAACTCTGCGGGTGGCGCAGGACCCCTCCGGGTGTGCACTTCGAGGAGGTCCTGGATGAAACCTAGGTCTTCGATACGACTCTGAAGTTGCTGTCCAGTTTCCTGAGGGCTATTCAGCGCGTACAAGTGATATCTTCCCCGCCTGACTTACCCCCAAAAACTCGCGTGTTATTTCAGAAGGGTAGTCAGAGGACGACGGAGAATCGTCGTCAACGTCGATAAATTCCACGACCTTCCCTTGTGGAGGGGCAGGGGTGGGCCTGTGGATGATATTCGTAACCCCTACCAAAGGTATTTCCTGAGAGAACCAGTTTTCTTTCTCTTTACCAGTGTGGCACCTGGGACGCTTGGATTGGATCGTAGAGGACGGAGGGGGAGTTTCAGGATCGGATGAAAGGCGTTTAAACGGCAACTCCAGGGTAGAAGAAGGGGGTGGATCGCGTTTTACAGAGGAAAAGGACCTGGGGGGCTTGAACTTGGAAGTCTGCAGATCAGGGGTTAGGGGGAGCATGGATGTGTCCAGCGAAACAGACCTTGACAGGCTGAACGGGTGAACATGGCGTAGAAGATGAGATTGAGACAGATGTCGAGGGTGGAGCTGGGTCCCTGCTGCGGCGAGGGACGTCGGGAAGATCACTCTTGGGAACGGACATGGGAGAGGAGAAGTTACGCCCCTTAGTTTTCCGATCACGTGTGCCATTGTGATTATCCACGACGCGTCCCCAACTGTTCACACGCCTGGCCATCCTTCCCCATGCAAAGGAAACAGCAGTCAAAACAGTATTCTTGCCCAACCCTTTCGTTTGACGAGATAATCTCCAACTTCTTCAGTTGGGGCTTTTCCATCAGTCACGAACAACTCCTCAGACCCTCCCAGGAGTTCGTGAGCTCCATCTATTGGATCTGCCTCAACCGTGTCAAAGATCTCTCTCAGGATGGGTTTTCTGATGCGGCGACCGTCACAACAACTCTCAGAGAGCATCCAGTAGGACTTTACCCTCAATTTCTATTGAACTCTGACTACAGTTTTGTCTCCCAGGACCTTTATGTGCCCTCCATCAACCGTGTCGTATTCCTTCACCATATGTAAACTTCCGGTCTACTTCGTGTGCAATCATCATCACTGAGGCACATTAGGAAGGGCGTCGCGCGCATGGCCAAGATCCCAGGTTTCGACCTGCGCGACATCGCAACCCCGGAACCACATCGAACTCGTTCACACCTCTCTGCCTTGATAAACCTCATCAGATTCATAGAGGAGCAGGAGTCATACCTTGCCTCCATTCGGAGTCGGTCTTCAGCCCTTGTGCAAGACAGGGAGCGCGTGGCAAAGGCCTCCCTCGAGGTTCAGCAGAAGGCGTCCACAATCAAGCATGTTTTCCCACCGTCCACAACCTCTGCCACTGACATGTTATCCTAAGAACCAAATATGAAGAGCTTGAACCTAGATGCGAAGCATTGAGAGTTGAAAATGCACAAGGAAAAGTTAAACTATTGATGCTCAAAGAGCTTCACAACAAGCTTACCAAAGAAAGCGAACAAATCAAGCAAGAAAAGGCCGAACAACGTCAGCGCAAGGTCGTTTCCTTCGTAACTCTCGCGACATTTTTCTCTCTGACCAAGCAAGTGCAGGATGCGATTTTGAACGAGATGTCGGTACTTTCCGACGCGGTGTTGTCGACCCGTTCTCGAATCGTTCAATCCCCGGAACGCATTAAACGAAATATCGTCACCATGGGTGCAACGGCTCTCGAAGACAAAAAAATAGTCAACACCAACGAAACAAAAACTCGGGACCTACAGGCCAAAATCAACATACTATTTCAAGTCGAGAAGGTTTGTGGGTCTGATCGTCCCTCGTGTGCCTCAGTCATGTTTGGTCCAGGATGTTCGTGCCTGTGCAGAAGCCCTCCAAGCTATACAGAAGGAGAAGGGGGCGCTGGAAGCTTCGGTAAAGGACCTGACTGATGGTAAAGATGTCTTGGAAGAAAAGAAGATGACTAAGAATGAGCTTGCGCTAAAACGAGAGGTTCGGGAACAACCTGAACTTTGTCCCACAATAGTGCTCACAACCTGGCAGAGAGTCCGCAAACAACTGTTCAACGCTCAGGAAAAGCTTGATCGCGCAGTTCGCCACGCACAAGAGAAAAGGAGCGCGAGCCAACAAACAATAGAACGGTTACAAGCCGAGTACGAGGAGATGGTCACAGAACGACGCGACAACGACAAGGAAGTGGAAGAGTACCACGTTCAAGAACGCGAGGTCCAGAAGACGGTTAGGTTTTATTGACCCGAAGGTGACACCAATCTAACGCATGAACGATCTAGATGGTACAGCACCTAAAACAGAGTGAGATCGAGTTGAATGAGCTCCTCACAGAATACTGGAAGCTGAGGCATGAAGCAGGCAGGTGTATTTCGTCACAATAGAGAACGGTTCTCATATAACACTTTCAGACTTATATATGGAAATCATGTCGAATAAGTTGACAGAGGGCTGAAGCGGGCTGACAGGGAAAACCCAAAACCTACGTTTGGGCCTTGCGACTGAGCCCCTTCCCCTCCGGTTTACAAGTTGGGCAAAACCACTTCCCTTTTGGTGCCTTCTTGAGTCCAATGCAATCGTAGTGAAACTATACAACAAGGTCAAATAAGGCCGAGGACACGTCTTAGAAGCTCACCCAATCGTATCGACATTTCGGGCTGTTTTCGCATTGCACCATCTACGATACGATGTAAATTTCAAAAGCGCAGAGGACAGAAAAACTACCCGCACGGCGCCATAGGACACATTTTCACAGTAACAATACCGAGGCTCGTTGGGGTCGGATGCGTGAGCAGGACCATCTCCGACCGTCGAGATTTCCGGTGGTTGTAACATGCGCTGGCCATGTACATTTTTCCTCCTCTTCCCTTTCCTAGTTTTCCGCAATAATGTTGTGTTGGTCTTCCCGCGAGATCGGTCTGGCACGGGTAATTCGATAGTTGGTGGTTCACGGGTACCAGATTGGTGATCCAATGGTTGTGGAAGGGGCTCAATTTGAGGTCGCAGCCACCTGCCGGTGACGGTGTATGATAGAATGCGCCTCGGCTGAGAATCTGGGTGACTGGTAAAAGCAATAACCGTTTCTACCTCTTCCATCGACTGATCAAGGAGACGGATTTGTCTATCAACCTGGTTGGTTGTAATATCTGATCAGTAACCTGGAAGACGGAGCGAGATGGCGGGGACCGACGGAGTCGTACGCGGACTGTGCGATGTTAACTCTTTCTTGTGCAGCGCGAGAATTCTCCTCCGTTATTGCAGCAACACGAGATATTAGCCCCTTCGAACTTGATGAAGAGAGAGAATCAGTTGTCATTGATCCCCGCCCATTGCGGCCCTTGTCGGTACGAGCTTGGAGGTATTGACGTAGGTAATCGACCAACGCCGCGTTGTTGGCTTTTCGTTTGTCAGTGCTTGCACAAACGCGCTCTGGTGCGGAAAGCTCACACTGTGCTTGATCGTCCAACTCGCGGATGAGAATAAATGCGCGTTGCAATGTGAGCGGCAGTTGTTCCAGAACTTGTTTCGTCAGCGGCGAGAATGGTAGACAAAACGGACAATACCTTCGTGATATTCTTCACGAAAAGCATCCCAGACTCCAGAGTTGGCCCCATCTTCAGCTGGAGGAACATCGTCGGAAGGACTGACAATTTCTCTGGTGCCGGTGTCGTCGTCGTCGTCATCGGGTGCAAATGCGACTGACCTCCGCCGCTTATGGGGTGGCATGATCGCGGAGGGATCTTGGAATCGCTGGCCGATCGATTGCCGGTACCGCTCCGCCATGAGCTCGGGAGCAGGGAAGACAAGTGCAAGCCTGCGTGAGTTACAGTGTTTCAAACAGCGTGGGCTTTCCGAGATCTCTCATTCTTCCAGAGGAAGTTAAATGCCTCCTGAGACAGATCAACAAGTATTGCGGCAAGATATCCGTCGCCAAGGTCAACCCGTTCCCCTCATCCACCCCCTTGATACTGATTATGTGGTCCACACCCCCAAGCAGAAAGAAACTTCGCAGCTTGCGGAACTGTGCGACACTCTTGACAAAAGTCTCGACAATCGCTCCCTCCAGTCTAAGTACGACGATATCAAAAGGCCTGTCTATTGTCCCCCGTAAATCTGCCTTCCGCTGACGTAGAACGACAGTAATCTGGTTGTAGTCGAGGAACAGCTGGCAGGCTGGTCAAAATATAATTATCCAAAGAGCTTGAGTAAGTTCAGATCATCATCACCCTCTCCATAATTCATCGGTCTGCAAGTGAGAAAAGCACATATCGAGGCGGGTGTCACAGGATTCGTCGGGAAGCTCGAGTCCATTGTGAGTTTTTTCGAGATCTCCTTGAAGTATCTGCTAGTGTCTCACGTCAATCGGGGTAGCTTCCAAAGTCTACCTCCGTTTCTTCGTTTGGTAACCAGGGAGTAAACCTTCCCGACCGTCGGAGTGTTGAACGGATCTCCCCGAGGGGGGGAACAGGCGAAGATGCCGCTGGTGCTGTGACAGAAACCCGTCATAATGCAGGTACTTTCGTTGTGTCCACCGAGAATGCGGATGATGACGCCGGATGGCCGACATTCAGGGGCTTCGGTTTAGCGAACCGCTGCCGATCGGGGAACATAAGAAACAAGCGAATCAGCCAGTTGAAGTGAATGAAGCACCGCCTGTCAAACAACTGGATGGGGAAGTTGTGAAACTGGAGGAGATTGGCTTTGGTGGAGGAGTGTATTGCGAAGTTTGGGAAGGGCGATGGGAGAAAGGTAGGGGAGAAGGGATCGATGGGGAGAAAGCAGGTGACAAGGGAGTGAGAGGGGAGAAAGTGGACGTTGAGAAAGTGAGTTTGAGTCTCACTGCTTTTATCCTACTGAAATGGCTCTTCATAGGTGGCCTTGAAAGCGCTCCGAACACTCAAATCACCAGAGAGGGCGCGTAAGGTTCGGTCATTGTGGGCTGTCTCTAAACTGCTTGCTCATGCGTCCTTCCCTGGTCATAGAGACTCGAACGTGAACTGCCAAGTTGGGCAGAGCTACACCATGAAAATGTACTGCCTTTCTATGGTGTGTATGTTTCCCGAACTATCCCCCCGAAAGGTTCCCATGGTTGCATAGGAATAGTTACAAATCTCGGACCGCGCCTCTACATGGTGAGTGGACGACCACAGGTGAGAAAACACGAGGTCGATTCAAGTTCCTTAGGTATCACCCTGGCAGGAAAATGGAAATTTGCTTGTCTACGTCAAGACTAACCCTCAAAAGGATAAAAAAACCCTGGTAGGCTGCATTGCAAACTGTACGAGGAAGTGGAGCCTCACTTGTCGCGATTCAGTTGGGCGGCTCCGCCGCTGGCCTGAGTTACCTCCACTCACGATCCTTTGTACACGGGAACGGTAAGTCCGACAAGGTTTGATAAGCATACTCGATTTGACTTCTTAAACAGTCAAATGCGTGAGTTTCTCGCACCCCTGTGGAACCCTGTTGACTGAAGGCGCGTAGAAAAATGTTCTTGTCTCTCATGAGGTAGGTTCCATGTTCACGTCCGGCCCACGAACTGGGGGCTGACCACACACTGGTAAGGGCAAACCGCAGATTTGCGACTTCGGAATAGCGAAGATCGTGGAAGAAGCCAACGACAACACGATCTCAAAGACGGTGTCATCCGGAGATACTGTCAGATATTCAGCCCCCGAGCTCATCAGAGACAACAATGCATCCGCCACAATCCATTCCGACACATACTCATTCGCAATGCTGATACTTGAATGCATCACGGAGGAAGTGCCATTCCCCAACCTTTCTCGTGATGCCGCGGTTATTCACGCGAGGATCAGCAAGGAACAGTGTCCGCCTCGACCAGATGGACAGGACCCCAAGCACAGTGTCTCGGACGGTTTATGGGAGCTCATGATGCGTTGTTGGTCTGCCAAACCCGACCGCAGACCCACGATGGAATACGTCCACAGCTTCTTCTTAAACCAACCACAACAGAATACATCCACAGTTCCTTCCTAAACCAGACCCGACACCACGATATTATAGAATGTTTTCATTGACAAAGGTTCGGTTTAAAATTATGTCGTGGAACATCAAGAAGAGGGAATCCTGCCCAAATCAGGGAGAGAAAAAAGTTTTTAAAAAAAGGCCTCGGACTGATCCCAACATAGGGTGTGTTCGTGATGGGCAAAATGCCAGGATGGGGAGCGGACTGATGCTTCATTGGGAGGGAGTAACCTCTTCTGACCTGTCCCCCCTCTGATCCTGTTGACCGGTCCCCGGTGGCAAGCGTGCACCGATTGGGGGAAAACCTAGGTGGCTAGATGGTAGCGCCACCTGGCCATCGGGCCGATGTGGCATCATGTATGGCGCGTATGGCTGGGGATACGGGGTTAAGAACGTGGTCGGATAGAAATGTGGGTGATGATACGCAGGTTCGCCGTCACCGTTTTGGTGGGGAGGTAGACCATGAGTAGGTATCGGGGTTGCAAGATAGAACTGCGGATAATAGACCGCTGGGTCACCTGGTTTGGGGGGTGCAGGAGCATACTGGCCAAGAAAACCCGGCGGGAAGCCAACCGGACTAATGAACGGTATGGCGGGGGATGTCCCTGGTATTGCCGTAGCCATTTGGATCGACTGGTGCGTCGAGCCATCGTATGGCGGGTCCAGAGAGAATGCTGTGCAATGGTGAGGCCGTAGAAGATCTGTGATTGAGACGGACATACGTTTTCCATCGCGCTTCTTGTAAGGGCCTCGCTTTATACCCTTCTTCCGCTCCTTGCGGTGAGAGTCGACGCACTCCTCTGCGATGCCATATTTGACACAACGGAGACATGGGCGTGCGTCGTCGCACTTCTTGCAAGCCTTCTGACAGTTGGTACATGCGTTCTTGACCTGTCTGCGCTTGCTGCGGGTTGGAGGAGTGGGTACTATGCCACCAGGGAAAGGATACATGTGCATCGGCATGCTGGAGTAAGTCAAAGGGTGCACTGTCATGGACGGCTGCAAATCGGCGGTTTGAGTTTCATTAGATGCTGGTTCGTCCGGTTCTGGAGATGGGCTGTTTGGCATCTCTACCAGTGTGGTTGGCGGGTGAGAGCAAGAGGGGAGAGATGGATGAGATACGCACTTGGGGACGACCGTGGCTGGAGGACGGTCGAGAGGGAAATCGGAGCTGGTGCTCCTGAGCGGCGCAGCGTCGTGCCCTGCTAAGGGGGAGAGCAGATGCCTGAATAATACGGTGTCAGAAGTGTCATTGTCCAGAGGATGAGAGCCGAGCATGATCACCACACAAGAGGGCGACGGCAAACACAAAGGCCAACTATCGCAGCGAAATCCTGCTCCGATTGAATAGAACCCCGCTCGGGTCACTGGCCATTCTAGTCCTTTGTAGTCTTTGTTAATCTTGAGTCGTTACGATTGGATTCTTGATGATTTGTAGTCTCACTACATTTTTGTTTGTACGGATCATATAATTTGTAGTTACACAACATCCTCTCGCTTGTTTGCCACGTGCTGGGCATTGAGCGGAGGCACTCATTGAACTCCCTCCCTCCTTCCCTCCTCGTCAACCTCGACATCGCCGCCCGTGGCGGTCAAGTCCTGCCAGAAAGCATTCTCAGACTTCGGTCGTACTACTTTTCGTATTTTTTGTCGTGCTGCTCTTCCCTGTCTCTCTTTTCGCTCCTCCCTCCGTCGTCTCCGTTCGTAATGTCTTCCCCGGTTCCGGCCCAAGTGGCTCATGACAGCCTGAGTGTACGAAAACGAGCCCGGCCAACCCTTCTGGATCTAGGGAATCCGGATTCACCAGATAACATTTCATCGGATCCTTCGCAAGACTCGACTGTCTCCGCGAGAGAGGTGAGGTTTGTCTTGGGTTACGGCTGATTAACTATCTCAACACCGTTCACTTCGACACTCAGCCTCGCGTTCACGGTTCCCCAGCGAGACGTGTCTACGAACCAGAAGCTGATCCATCACCACGTTCGGCCTCAGCCTCATCCTCTCTTGATCCCTATTATTTCACCGCACATACCCCAGAGCTTCCCCAGCTGACGTTACCTACAATTCACCTGGCACCCCGGACGCCCGAAATGCGCCGTCACGTCGCTGAACCTGTCACACCTGCTAGGGACCCCGCCTCAATTGATCGACGTGGCCTTGTAGGCGTTGGAGAACTGGCGACCCCTCGGTGGACGCGCGCACCACGCGTCGACGACGATGAAGATCCGGTTGATTTGGCTTCCAACAATGACGACGGAGATTACGAACAGGAGCATCCTGACAGCCCTTGGACGATTGAGGCCCGAGATGGCGAGACAGAGGGTGCAGGTCATGTGGGTCGCCTATTTTCTACTCGTTTGTATCGTGTTGATTGCAGTCTAGATGTCCGACGCACCCCAACTCCTCCGTTCCACGAGAGCACGCCCTTCGATGGCCGACGAAAGTGGCGGAGAGGAAATCTTGTATCCTAGACAATCGTCACAATCGGAGCAACGCTCTCTGCAGCATATTCCCACTCACGAGTTAGATCAGGCGCCGCTTTCGGACTCGTCTGGTACTATGTTTCGCGTAGAACCCATCCAGTCACTCACCAAAGACACCGCCGTTCGCAAACACCGCAGCCTCGGCGTTGGGCCACCTCCTGGGCAAAAAACTAAAGATCGAAGACGGGACCCAAATCTCATACCATCGAAAGAAAGTGGTGGCACCAAGGGTGACAGACACTCCAGGCACTCGTCAATTGGCTCTTCGTCAAGTCATGATCACAGTCGTCGAGTTCACACCACAGATTTTTCTCACCTACCCCCCTCTCCATCGACCTCGTCCATTCATCACCTTCTGAAAGGTACCGGCAACATCGTACACAGTCCGTCCAGCGTGGCGCAATCGTTGTTACGTGGAACTCAAGAGGGCTGGTCTGGGATGGATGATGAGGCGACTTTTGACGCTCTCCGCAAGCTCGATGGGCTATCCAGCAAAAGTGCTCACGCCAGCTCCCGCGTCAGTGCGGGCGGTGCCTCAAGGGCGAATAGCCTCAGCCGTCCCGGAACACCTGCGAAATCGACTACTGCTCAATGGGAGGGAATTGACGGGAAGCGCACCAGTCGACGGACCAGTACTCGTGTCGAATCCGGTTCGGAGGGCAAGCGAGACTCTGGTTCGGGCGGTCGCAATAGAGCCGGAGAGCATCTCATGGAGAGTGGCGAACCTCATGTGACCGCTATGACAATCGATGATGCCAACGGGCCTGCCCCCTCCGAGCGGGTGGTTAGGAAGACATCCGGCCGCCTCAGTTACAACGCGAAGCGAGCCTCTACTTCTTCTACCAGTCACACAAGCCCCACAACCAGTTCCAGGGATTCAGTATCTCTTTCTACTGGCACCAGTGTAACATCGGTTTCCACCGCTTCCGTACGGTTTCCTGGGGGAAAACCTAAACGGAACAGCACCGACGTGCATTCTGCAGGTGAATCTGCCAGCGACAAGGAACGCGCAGGATCCGGCCAGGACCCTGTCCTTGAACACAATGTCCCCCCCGTTCCTCCGTTGCCTAAAGGCCTGTCTAGTTATCGTTCGCCGCCGCCACCATCGTCCGCGCCCACCTTCTCCCAGTATAACCAACAGGATCACCGAGAATTTGGCGTCGAGGATGAAGACGCGGACAGAACCTTCTCCGTCGATGTTCCACCCATACGGACACCTTCGAAGAGCACCCATCGGTTGAATGGCCAGGATCCACCGACAGGAGGACACCTCATGCCAGGGTCTGCCCCAGCAATAATGAAAACACCTTCAAAGAAATGGAGCTTTACGAGTGCTTTCAAACTCGCCGCCTCTCCCACGTCTGCATCCCTCAAGGACAAGCATCCAGGGAGCCCCTTTTCTACTGCCACAGCTCAAGTTCGTAAATCCTTGTCCAAGGACCGATCCCTTGTGAACGTCACTTCCGAGACCTGGTCTCCCGGTCAACCAGATGCAATGGCTTCCGCTACTTCACTGACATCCCTCTCTTCCGTTGGTTCTCCCGCAAACGCAATGTCGTCCTACGTCATGGAAGACCGCGCCTCTGAAAGTGATTATCCGAACAGGATGGAATCCTCGGCTAGCGTCAACACCAACACGACTTCATTACCTCCACCTGCACCGTTGAGTCCTACTTCATCCATACACCAAGGTCCTGCATCTTCAAAACGTCTTACCCCCTCTTCCATTCCTTTCTTCCGCCGCTCTTCGTCACAATCCATGCACTTCCCTTCCAGCGCGATCCCGAGTTCTACATCGCCCACCACCTCATCTGTATCATATTGTGGCACCCGGGTTACGCTCCCAAAATCCGGTCCATCCCCTTCTGCTGAGCTTCCTCACACTTCCTCCTTGTCTACCCCAAGCACAAATAGGAAGTCCTCTGTATTGAGCCTGGGGATTCCGTCTCTACTCAGAGGTTCAAGCTCAAGAAAGAGCCTCCATGGAGGGGATAAGAGTGATACTGGAAGGGATTCCGATCGAGATGCCAATCGGTCAAAGCAAAAAGAAAAGGAGAAGGCGGAAAGATCGAAGTTAAAAAAGGAGGAAAAGGAACGAAGTGAAAGTCGCATTTCAGTCCTCATGGGGAGGAAACGCGGAAAGGTAACCAACACTGATACTCGCAAGAATTCTCCTAACTGTGTTGTAGACGTTGTCATCAACTGATCCCAAGAAAGCCAAGCCCGTAAGCCTCCCGCCAATGCAAGTCACTGCCATTCCTCCGTCTACCGCCAATCGAGTTGCGGGTCTGAAGTCCTCTTCCAATTCGACGCTCTCCTCAACTTCATCGACTCCCCGGAGTTCCATCACGTCTCGTGCAACCTCCCACACTGCCAGTTCGATGCAAAGACAATCTGATACTTCCCTGAGGAGGCATCAACTACCCACAATTGCGGGGTCTCCTTCGGTGGGCACCGTGGGTCATACGTCGTCAAAGGAGGGGCCTCCGTTGTCCTCAAATAACACATCGTTGACATTATCGAAGGAGACTCCAACAAAGATACCCCGTATCGCTAGTCGATCTTCAACGGTCACCTCTCCAACGCTCAAGAGTCGCCGCGCAAGTACCCACGTCAACGAAACAACTCCATCCAACGATTCACCCACCGCAAGCCACGAAATTTCCAACGAGTTTGGGGTTTTGGAAACGCCTTCTGCGAATACAAAGCTACCCTCCTCCCGCCATTCCGTTCGTGCTTCTCCATCAACGACAGGCTCGGTGTCCCGGGTCCCACGCCAGTCTACTACTTCTTCATCCTCTAACCTGGTGGCGTCGGTCACTCGGAAGGCAAACAGGGAATCCTTGTCATTGGCCGGTCTCAGGAAGGCATCGACGAGTTCTGTTACATCATTTAACGTGCCTGCCGACACGAGTACATCTCATCACAGATTTTCCGCCTTGTCGCCTTCGAAGGGCCTAAAACTTTTGTCCCCGAAGGTCTCGCTCTCTGCGGCCAGGATACCCAGTTCTTCTGTTTCGCAGTCTCATAGATACACAGTGACATCACCGAGCTCAAGCCAGCACTCGTTATTGACGCCATCTTCCTCCCCAAGTACAGTGGTAGATGAAGATGAGATTGCTGGCGATGAAGAAATGCTCCAATACATCAAACGGCAACAAGCCAAGAGGTTGGCCCACGGTGCAACCCAGGAGGAATTGGACGAGCTGCTTCGGTTCCCCGAGCCACTTCCGCCCGTCCCTTCACTATCCCCCGCCGGTGTGTTTGGCAACATCTCAGTGCATCGACCAGAACTTCTTACCATTCATTTGTAGCCGTTTTGAAGAGTGGTCAAGCGCAATACCTTTCCCCCTACGAGAAGAAGGAAGTCCTTGACTATCAATCGGTATACTTCATTGGGGCAAGAAGTGACAAGAAGCAGGCGACGCCGGAGAACACCACAAACAATCACGGTTACGACGATGAACGTGGTGATTACCAAGTTGTTACCCATGACCATTTAGCGTTCCGGTACGAGGTTACGGACACACTTGGGAAGGGTTCCTTCGGCCAGGTCCTGAGCTGTCGCGACCATTGCACTGGTCAGTCAGTCGCTGTCAAGATCATCCGCAACAAGAAGCGTTTCCACCATCAAGCCTTGGTCGAGATAAAAATCCTTGATAACCTCCGAAAATGGGTTTGTAAACTCCTTTGTTTTGCAATTTCTGCCTGCTCACGAGATTCCAAAGGACCCCGACGAGAAGCACAATGTCATCAAGATGACGGAACACTTCTACTTCAGAGGCCACCTTTGCATTGCCATGGAACTTTTGAGCATCAACCTCTATGAGCTCATCAAAGCAAACGGTTTTGTTGGTTTCACAACGGGCCTCATACGTCGTTTTACGAGCCAGATGCTGATGTCATTATCTCTGATGAGACACCACCGTATCGTCCATTGTGATCTGAAGCCAGAGGTACCGTGTTTCTCTGTCACACCGTATTCTGGTATTGATTTTGCGCAGAATGTGCTGCTCAAACACCCCGCAAAAAGTGCCATTAAAGTGATTGATTTCGGAAGCAGTTGTTTGGAACACGAGAAAAGTATGTATCACCCCCCCCCCCCACGCACACACTTCTCCTGCACTTTCTAACAACGGACTAGTGTACACGTACATCCAAAGCCGTTTCTATCGCTCACCGGAAGTAATCCTCGGTATGAGCTATCACATGGCCATCGATATGTGGAGTCTAGGGTGTATAATGGCCGAACTCTACACCGGCTTCCCTATCTTCCCGGGCGAGAACGAGCAAGAGCAACTTTCCTGCATCATGGAGATTTTGGGCGTTCCAGACAAAGACTTTATCAACCGCAGCTCTCGGAAACGCTTGTTTTTTGGTGGGATTCTTCTATTCCGACCTGAACCTAAGCTGACGCATCCGCGCAGATTCGACAGGAGCACCCCGCCCTGTGGTCAACTCGAAAGGCAGGCGTAGACGACCTGGGACCAAGAGTTTGGCCCAAGTCCTTCGAACGGATGATCATATCTTCGTTGATTTCATTGCGAAGTGCCTAGTTTGGGATCCAGAGCGACGGATGAAACCGCAGACTGCGTTACGACATGAATTCATAACGTCCGGCCGACGGCCTCGGCTTACCAGTCCGAGTCCCTCCATCTCCAAACCTCTCTCCTTACCATCGTCCAGCAAACAGAGAGGAGGGGAGACCCCGAAAAAATCACAGATCAGTGCACCAACACCTCTGACGGCCCGGTCATCGCGCACCACCGTTCCAACAACACCCAACACCTTGTCCTCTCTTACTCTTAGCACATCTCGATCTCACCGCACCTCCCAACAACAGTCCTACTCGGGATACTACTCAGCAAGGACGATCAACAGTCTCACGGTATGTGAGGATTTGTGATCCTGTTGTCTCAAAAGGCTCACTCCATTGCAGAGTACTGCCAAGACCACTTGACGACCATCACTTTAACCGTAGATCCATCACTCTTCATGTGCACACTAGAACTACCATAATGCTATCGAATGACAAATATCCTACCTCGGACCCTTGTCCATCCCTCGCTCTTATTATAGCTCCACATCACCTGCAAGGTCCAAGGACGGGAGTTTGAGAAACACGTCACTGCCTAGAAGACCGTTACTTTTGACAGAGCATGGCTGCGGAACGGGCACGTACCCCATCCATCCATTGTTAGGAACTGTAGTGATCCTCCAAAATATCTGAGGGTGGTGTAAATTTGAGTTGAGTTCTAGGGTTCCTGTCGCACCTTGCATATAAACCGCTCATGGGGAGACCGTAGCCTAATCCATAGAATGTCCCTAGACCGGTCTGTATGCCCTTTCGGGTGATTTCAGCGAATAGGTTCGAACCGCTCTTCCCGCCCACAGAAGCACTTCCCCCGATGTACTGGGCGGCGTACGGTCCACCCTCGGCGCCACCGTCGTCCGGTAAAGTGGCTTCTGCCGTTGTGAATGCATACGAGAATATCCGACGCATGTTCTGTCGAGACACCCCACCCCCTTGGTCTCGGATGCGTAAGGAGAGGAAGGGTGGATTGGTTGACCCTTGTGGTGTTCCAGACGACACAGTTATTACGACGGGAGGTAGTTCGGCGTCCGTTGATGAGCCGTTTCTTTTGTAGTGGTTATCTACTGTCGCGCGAAAAGAATTCTTCAGTATCTCAGTAATGATGTATTCCAGGTGAACTGGGATATATCTGGGGTGGGTTGTAAAATGGTAGCAACAATCGCGACAGGACCACGCACGCAAAAGTAGCATCTGGGCTCCCATCTACCACTATCTCGGGGCTAGCGCCCATCGTTGCGCTACACAACTCCTTGACAAATGAACCACATGTGCTACAGGAGATGTGGTCACCAAAGGGTAAAGGGTAGGACAACAAAAAAGACGTCGCACCGGATCAAATCCATGGGGCGGCATTTTAGGTCAATGACGCCAACATGGTCCTTCATCAAATCCGGATGCCGTAGAGCACGAGACAGAGCGATGTGCTGCTCAGCTATGAGTCGGACTGCGATCCTGTTACGGATTGCCCCGTCAAGGAACTGGGAGGTTTGTTCCGGAGTCAAGTATCGAGAACATTCCTGTAAGCTGCGAGGCATTAGAAACAATCGGCAATGACTTTGTGCAATGGGGAGCATACCCCTTGGCCATTTGGGGAATGTCATCCACATGAGAGTTGACAAGCATCTCTAACTCAGTGGTAAATTCCTCGTTCTGTTCCAGACTTGTGACCCTCGGATAAGTTGCGATCCGATGGAAACTCGAGGCGTGGACATCGAGGATCCTAGACATGAAAGGGTTCATTCCAACAATGAACGGAAGGTTTTCCATTGAGCGGACTCTTGTGGCAAGACGACGGGGGATCTCCGAAAGCACATAGTTGACGGAATCCAGAACGGACTGTTCGTTCACCCGCTGACCGAAGGACACCAGAGTTGATAATCTCAAGCGTTGTGAAGGACGAGTCAGATAGTCCTCTACAAGGTGCTCGATATTTGAACGGGTGTGCTGATCGACGGAAGAGTGGGCAAACCGTCGGACGAGAGAGAGGGTACGCATGGTGGCGTGTTGGAGCGTACCGGGGATGAATATTTGAATTTGAATGATCGGAAGCGCGTGCTCGCAACGTGGATGAATGATTATGAGCCATGCTTAGTATGAGTATGTATATGATATCTTACAACCGACTGTGATAACAATATACTCTACTTCAGTTATACACCTGATACAGCGGCCTATGCCAGGGGTCAGACACTATCTGACGGTATTGAAAAGAAGCACCCACGTCGAGGAGAATTTCGTTCCTTGCCGAACGACCTTTTCAACGGCGTCCAAAAAGTCTCGCTCCGTCGCCACCTTCCGCCTGGCACGTATGGCAAACATCCCAGCCTACAAGATCGCGTCAGAATAAATACCGAACCCACGGGCTCCTTCAATACCTCGGTGGCTACAGATCTCAACTCTGCTCCCGTTGTGTTGGGGCACAGACGAGCAATCAAATCGAACCGAATATCGCGTTCAACACTCATGCTGTACAAATGAACGGTCGGTACTGTTGCGCTGTGTGAACATTTGACGTCCATTACCTTCGAGCGTGGATCCGTAGGATATGTGCCCTTCCTTCGATGTCGGGCAGAGAGAATTCCACTCTGCGGTCCAATCGTCCAGGCCGCAGCAGCGCGGGATCCAGTGTGTCAGGCCTATAAATCCCTCGTTTGTTACCAGAAGAGCTAGCAAGAGGGTAAAACCGACCGATTTGTGGCCATAAGGACTTTGATGTTCCCGCGTGGATCGAAACCGTCCAGTTGGTTGATCAGCTCCAGCATTGTCCGTTGCACTTCGTTATCCCCGCCAGCACCGTCGTCAAAACGCGCACCGCCAATGGCATCAACCTCGTCAAAGAAGATTATACAAGCTTTCTTGCTGCGCGCCATCTCAAACAATTCACGGACCATCCTTGCACCCTCTCCGACGTACTTTTGTACAAGTTCGGATCCGATGACGCGGATGAACGTAGCATCTGTACGATTGGCGACAGCCCTCGCGCATAACGTCTTCCCTGTACCTGGGGGCCCGAAGAGTAATACCCCTTTTGGAGGGTCGATTCCAAGGGTGACAAACCGTTCTGGCTAAACGAAAGGGTGGATGAGTGGTTCGGAAACGTCACCAGGAGACCTACGTGCAACAGCGGGGTCTCCACCACCTCACGTAACTTCTCGATTTGTTCCTTGCAGCCCCCGACGTCTGAATATGTCACATCAGGCTTTTCCTCGACCTGCATCATCGTGACAGATGCATCGATCTTCGGAGGAAGTGGTATTTGGATCTGGTATTTGTTTCTATCCACCCTAGAGAGTATTTCAGTAGGTCACCGCATGCCCGTAGCCGGCTCGCCTTACCCAACCCTCATTCCTTCTTCGATATCCGTGGGGGCGACGCGCTCCCCAAGCCCCACAACGAATTTGGCAATTTGCTTGATGTTAATAACATACTTGTCTTGCTCGTCAGCGCCCTTCTGTCCTTGTAGAGCGCCAACAGGATTAACGGCACGCGCAGCCTCAGCAGCAGCGGGATCGATGGGGATGATTTTTGTACATCTTGCAACTTGCAATGGGTGTTCCTCGGCCATTCGCTGGCGATCCGCCGGAAGGTCCCAAAGATTGGGGGATGCCAAACCGGTATCCGACTCTTTGACACCTGCGATCTGGTGTGTGAGTGAGGCTCTGGATTACGATCGTCCAGATGACGCACCGAGCTTCTCGTTTATGCGTTTCTGAACTTCCTTGATATCGTTCTCAACCTTCTTCAAAGCCGCTGCGTATGGGCCTTGACCCTAGTTCGATTGCCTTAGAACGGAAAGCAAATTGATCGTGGGGCTCATACATAGGTTTTCAGAATCTGAATATCGCCCTCGTCGAGAGCTATTCGTCGAGTATAAGTGGAGGAGCTGCAGAAGTCTAAAAGGAAACTACCTTGGATCTTCTCGTCATCCTTGTTGGGATCGGAGCTCTTGTCCCCTGCAATCCATACCAGTCAGAGATGTCAACTACATCAACCGCATGATTTTTCGAGTACATTTCTCCCAGTCGCTATGAAATGGTCAATCATCAATCCTGTGTCGAGGACGACCGAAACACGCACGCTTTTGGTGTCATATTGGAGAGAATATGTTGAAGGTGTGAAAGTAAGGACGCGTAAGTCTTGCTGAGTTCAAATGCCCACCACGTGACGAGATAACCGATTACATAATCCACAGGCACCTACCTCTGGTCCTTCATCTCCATCTTTCCCTTATCTTATCCACATGGCGGGGGCTCTACCAAACGCAAAGAAAAACCTCCCAAGAATCAGCGACGAGGACCGCGAGTCTCGCTTCGGTCAGGTTTATGGCGTCTCTGGCCCGGTCGTCGTCGCAGCGAACATGTCTGGTTCTGCTATGTACGAACTCGTTCGCGTCGGTCACGACGAACTGGTTGGAGGTATCTAGCTCACTCTCGGCCGTCGCTCTCGATCTAATTTCACGATAACAGAGGTCATCCGGATCGATGCAGACAAGGCAACGATTCAAGTTTATGAAGAAACATCTGGTGTAACGGTTGGAGACCCTGTTTTGCGCACCGGAAAGCCCCTCAGCGTTGAGCTTGGCCCGGGTATATGAACTCTGTATTCTACCGAGATCAGACCCATTGACTTCACCTCAGGATTGATGGGAAATATCGTCGATGGTATCCAACGCCCTCTTCGGGTAAGGACCCTTTGAAGGGCTCTTTTGTCCTTACTAACAATTTCGCATCCTAGTCTATCCAAGAGTTATCCAAGTCAATCTATATACCCCGCGGGATCAACACGGATGCGCTGGACAGGTCACACCAGTGGGATTTCATCCCCCTCAATTTCAAGGTCGGAGACCACGTCTCGGGGGGAGATATTTTCGGTGGCGTTTATGAAAACTCGCTTGTAAATAGCCACAAAATCATGCTTCCTCCTCGCGCGTTGGGTACGATCACCCACATCGCCGAGAAAGGAAGTTACGCGGTTGACGTGGGTTTGTTTAGCCCCTCCGCCTAACTATCTTATTGACCCTCGCATCAGGATGTCGTGTTGGAAACCGAGTTTGAAGGGAAAACCTCCAAGCATACCATGATGCAACTATGGCCCGTCCGCGCTCCGCGACCCGTGAAAGAGAAACACACCGCCAACTATCCCCTCTTGACTGGACAACGCATTTTGGATGCCCTTTTCCCGTGTGTCCTAACCCGAGCTTGTTTTTTTTTTGCACTGAAACAGTTTAGGTGTGTGCAGGGAGGGACGACTGCCATCCCCGGTGCCTTTGGTTGTGGAAAAACCGTTATTTCTCAAGCCCTATCCAAGTTCTCGAACAGTGACATTATCATTTATGTTGGGTGTGGAGAGCGTGGTAACGAGGTAAGAATAAACCTATTAGAAAGAATCCGCGGCTGAAGGTGTTTCCAGATGGCCGAGGTTCTTATGGAGGTTTGTCCTGTTTCCTTTCATTTGACCTCTTTGTTGACGCTGCGCACCCGTAGTTCCCGGAGTTGACCATGGAAGTCGGTGACAGACAAGAACCAATCATGAAGCGCACGACGCTTGTTGCGAACACATCCAACATGCCCGTTGCAGCCCGTGAAGCCTCGATTTACACCGGGATCACACTTGCAGAATACTTCCGCGACCAAGGAACGAACGTTTCCATGATGGCCGATTCCACCTCGCGATGGGCTGAAGCCTTGCGCGAAATCTCGGGTCGCCTGGCAGAGATGCCCGCAGACTCAGGTTACCCCGCTTATCTAGGCACCAAGCTGGCAAGCTTTTACGAGCGCGCTGGAAAGGTCACCGCGTTGGGTAACCCCCTCCGCGGTGGGACAGTTTCCATCGTTGGAGCGTGAGTGTAGATACTTTCCAGTGGATGGGTTGGTTGATCCGCTTCAATAGCGTGTCTCCCCCTGGAGGCGATTTCTCCGATCCGGTAACTTCAGCCACATTGGGTATCGTGCAAGTCTTCTGGGGTCTCGACAAGAAGCTCGCTCAGAGGAAACATTTCCCGTCGGTCAACTGGAACCTGTCCTACTCAAAATACCTCAAAGTGCTGGGCCCACACTACGACGCCACAGAACCAGGTTTCGTTGAACTCAGGACACGCACGAAGGAGATCCTCCAGAAGGAAGATGATCTCGCAGAGATTGTCCAACTAGTCGGGAAGAGTGCACTGGGCGAAAACGACAAGATTACCTTGGAGGTCGCCCGCATGCTGAAGGACGATTTCTTGCAACAGAACGGTATGAGCGAGTACGACAGGTACTGTCCATTTTACAAGACCAGCGCGATGCTCCGAAACTTTGTCGCATTCCATGATTGTGCGGTGAAAGCTGTCTCACAAGGAGACATCACCTTCAACAAGATCAAGGACAGCGCTAGCGACTTGATGTTCAAACTCTCACAAATGAAGTTTGAGGTGAGAAACAATGCTCTCGCAACTGGAACCCAACTCATATCGGAGCGCAGTCTCCGTCGCAAGGAAAGGACCCCATCAAGCAGAAGTTGGATGCACTTCACGCAGAGATCCAGGAGAAGTTTAGGCAGATAGTGGAATGAATCATATCCAACGCGACACGATGGACCGGCTTAGGTCCTATGTATGTACATACTTCTAGATCCGTTTCTAGCCAGAACAGATGCCTCGCCCCTTACTTGAGCGCCCCTCCCTTCACAGGACGATCTCGACGCCCCCAGTTGTACTCAGCATCCTGCCCGTCCGAGATTATGATCCGTAAACTTTCAATTAGGTACCTGACACATCTAAATGATACAACATTTGGAATGGATAAAAACAACAGGGTGGGCGGATGAGAGGAGAAAAGGCACACCGCCCGCGGCAGCGTCGGTGGCCCAAGAGGCGACAAACGGACCTACAACTGTGGCCCAGCCAACCTTACCTTCTCCTCCACGTCCTTCTCGTAAAGCGCAAACGCCTTCTGGAACATGCCTGCGAGTTTCCTGACCTCCCTTTCGAACCCTTCCTTGTTCTTCCAAGCCTTCCTAGGGTTCAATAACTCGGAGGGCACGCCCTCCAACAATGTCGGGATTGATAGATTGAAGGTGCCAAAACTCTCGTACTCGGCATTGGCGAGTTCACCAGAGTGAATGGCGTCGATGATGCGACGAGTGTACTTGAGTGGACAACGGGAGCCGGTTCCATACTTTCCACCGGTCCAGCCTGTGTTCACGAGCCAGCAGTTGACCTTGTGCTTGGCCATGCGTTCGGCCAGCATCTCTGCGTACCTGCCGGGCTGATGAAAGAGACCGAAGGGATTTCAGTGAGGTCTTCGAACAGATGTAGGAGATCGGGACGCGTACATGAAGGACGATGAACGGGGCGCTATAACAAGTCGAGAAGGTTGGAATCGGCTCAAGAACACCATCCTCAGTTCCGGGAGTTTTTCTGCGCAACGCGTCAGTTAAGTGAAAATTGTGTTAGGGTCGTGGGATATCACTCACGAGGTGTAGCCAGCCAAGAAGTGATAACTGGCCTGCTCAGGAGATAGTTTGCTGACGGGCGGAAGGACGCCGAAAGCATCACAAGTGAGCATGATGATATTCGTCGGTTGCCTATCAACCATGCAGGGGATGCGAGCATTTGGAATGAAATCAATAGGATACGCGCAGCGGGTGTTTTCAGTGATGCTGACGTCGTCATAGTCAGGCTTGCGAGATAAAATGTCATAGACGACGTTCTCGAGAATGGCACCAAAACGGATGGCACCGAAGATCTCGGGTTCCTTCTCTGCAGAGAGGTTGATGCACTTGGCGTAACAACCACCTTCAATATTGAATACGCCATTGTCTGACCAGACGTGTTCGTCATCACCGATCAGTTGGCGGTTAGGGTCGGCTGACAAGGTGGTCTTTCCGGTTCCAGAGAGACCGAAGAAGAGCGTGACATCTCCGTCCTTGTCGCCTACGTTTGCGGAGGAATGGAGTGAAAGCTGGCCAAACTTGACGGGTTGGAGGTAATGCATGACGGAGAAGACCCCTTTCTTCATCTCTCCGGCGTATTCTGTGCCGAGAATGACCATCTCCATCCGTTTGAAATTGATCTCGACCGAGGTCGTAGAACTCATGCCCTTGGTGAACCGATTGGCAGGGAATTGACCGGCGTTGTAGATGATGAAATCTGGTTCACCGAAATCACGGAGCTCTTCCTCAGTTGGCCGAATCAACATGTTGTTCTTTAATCGAGATGATTTAGCGTTTGAACCGGTCTCCGATATGGCAGGGAATTGCATACCATGAAGAGGGCATGATACGCTCGCGCGCAAATAACTCGGACTTTGATCCGGTACTTGGGATCCCACTACGACGCCTCATCAGAGACTTTGGATCTCGAAGTAGATCGAGAGGGAAAACATACACCGGCGTAGCCATCGAAAACATACACGTTATCCCTGGTATTCAGGTAATCTATGGCACGTTCACGGTTGATCTCGAAAGTGTCTGTCCGAGCGGTTAGGATGGCTGAGCTATCTGTGGAGCGAGAAATACATACGCTCGTCCATCTTGATATTCACCGAGCCCCACCAGACGTCATCTTTGGAAGTTTCCTCGTAGACGATACGCTTATCCTTGGGACTTCGGCCAGTCTTCTTGCCAGAGAAGTTGATAAGGGCACCAGAGGAAGAGATGATAGCACCTTCGTTGCGGATGGCATCTTCGTAGAGGAGAGAGACTGGAGCGTTGCGCTTCAGATAGATCTTGTCCATATCGAAGCCGGCCTGCGAGTAGAAATCGAGGTCCTTTCCAATAACTGCGGGGACGATTGAGAGGAGATGTAGGCAAGACGGGTCGGATTACTTACGACCGCCGAGTGCCTCAGTGTCAAAAGCCTGGGCATAGTTCTTGTGGAGGATGTGGGGGGTAACGTAAGGGGTTTGGTGGAGGACCATTTTTTGGGACGGGGGGAGAAAGCGTCTTGAGATGGATGGGGAATGGAGAGATGAGGTTGGGAAGGATGGATGTTTTATACCATTCGCCAACCACCGAAACATTCCTTTCAAACCCGTTTCGGGGTCATGCCCGGTTGTCCGTTATCGCCCGGCGTGCTAAGATCTCTCAAACGAACGGAAGGTTGAGGATGGGTAGTTGTTCACTCTCTCACCCCAAGTTCGTAGCCGGCAGGCAACCACACGACTGATCACCCGACATGGCCCGAGGGACCCTAATAGACGCAGCATCAGGCTCCCCCCTCGCACCCAATATCTCATCGTCAGCCAATCACGATTTATCCAAAACACTTGAGTCGGTAGGACTCGGATCTTGGTCGGAGGCGATCCGGAAACCCCGTCAGGGCTTTCCCTATCAGGCTCTCTCACGCTCTCAAGGGTTTCCGAGTGTACTTACATACTTATCCCTAACACAACGCTAAACTCTCTTGGTAGCTGCTTCCCCGCCTGGCAAGCCTTTGATGCGATTTTGTCCTCTGATGAGACTCCCACTGTTCTCCATCTTCAATCATAACCGGTCGATCAGGATCCAGGGAACAGACGGGACAGACGACCTTACGTCTTCTCGCAAGAACATCAGATGGTCTGTGTGTTCTCAGAAATTAGACGGGCGCAGCTCCTCGACCAGAAGTCCCATACCTGACAGATTTTGCTGGTGCAAACAGCTGTGTCCTCGCCGCAGGGGACAACCCTCCCGGGTTTGGTAGCGACCGCTTGTCCAGAAAATCTGCTATCCTTGTATTATCCGAACTCGTTGATTACACACCCACACTCACCGCGAGCGATTGCGTCGGCGACCTGCAGCACGTTATCATCCCAATTATTACCGAGTTCTGTGTTTCAACTGTCAGACGTTCGACCTGAGTAAAGGAACATGTGCTGACCAGTGGCGTCCAGCAGGTAAAATGGTGTTATCTGCCCTGCTGGTGACCGTTCGTTCACTTCCAGAACGGCTGGGATCAGCTTGTTCTTGATCCATGAAACCTGTCGCTTTGCATACTTCCTTGTCGACCGCTTCATGGATTCCACAGCAAGTCCGTACGCGGTTTGCGATTCTGGGGTACCCTGCAGCTCGACGTAACGGTCGAACTCGCGGTAGCCTACAAAGGGTGAGAAGAGTTTGAGCCATTGAGCTTCCCTCACCTATCGACTGATACATTCCCAGATTGTAATTAGTCTCGTCCTCTTTGTCGCCTTCAGTCGGTTCAGTGGATAGCCTGAGTCGTTTCAGCAGCTTGACTTCTTCCAATACTCCCTGCTATAGATTGGGGTTGGCCAAACCATGATTCAGATTCAGCTCGAGGAGGGGCCCGAACCTGAAGCATTTGATCCACCCGCTGATCCAGACGTGGGTTCAGGGCATTGGGCTCAGCATACAACCAGAAGAATAGAGTTCGATATCTACCACCTCCTTAGCTCTGTTGGGACTTGCCCAAATAATACGCGTACCTTGCAGTGAGATCTGTCTCTGATTGTTCAGCGATGACCTCGCTGGGCAGTCTGCCGGTTTCTGCAATGATCCTCAGACTGCGGAGCACCTTCCTTGTATCTCTCCAATGCCACCTAGAAGCGACCGTGGGATCTAGCGCTTGGAGCAGTCTGTGCATCGCCAGAGCGCTATCAGGATCAGTCGAAGCGGACGGCGGTGGATCGGGGAGCTTGTTGATTAGGTCTCTCTCATCAGGAGACAGCTTTGATAATAAATTCTCCGATAAGCAAGATGGAGAAGGCGGCTGGGAATCCTTCCCAACCAAACGATCCGGAAATACCAAGTGTTGTATCCAGTAGGAGGTGCCTCCAACGACGATTGGGATCTTGTTCTGGTTGTGAATGTCATTGATCTTGTACATTGCGTGATCAAGCGGTAAGGCAACTGGACGAGAGGTTGAGGGGGTGGGACTCACAGCCTTTGCAGCCTCCTCCACCCACTGTCCGACGACATACTGTTCGCCTGGTTTTTTAAAGCCCATGAGCAGATGAGGGACGCCCTTCATCTCTTCCGTTGGGAGCTTATTAGTGAGGATATCGAGGCCGTCGTAGACCTGCATAGAATCAGCATTTATGACCGCTGCGCCTTCCGCAATCCTCAGCGCGAGTTCAACAGCGAGTTTTGATTTTCCGACGCCTGTTGTGCCGCATATAGCGATGATGGGACGGAGCGAAGCCATGATCGCCCCGACGCGTCGCACTTCCACCTTCACCCGCCATGGCCACAAGAGCAGTGCCAAAGAGAGTCCACCTTTTTAACATCTCCCCAGCACCTGGCTCGCTTCATCACGTATGTCCATTTTACCACTCTCCGTCTCTCCCTTTGTTCAATACTTCCACAGCAAAAACGAGTTGGAAGGGGACAGGGATCCGGCTATGGAGGCACCTCCGGTCGTGGGCACAATGGACAAAAGTCCAGATCCGGTCCTGGTCCAAAACCCGGGTTCGAGGGTGGACAAACCCCCATCACAAAGTTGATCCCTAAACGAGGTTTCTACAACCAGTGCGTCGCTCGCTCGTCATACCCCCATATCACTCATCAACCAACGGAAACCATGCAGAAATACAAAGGAATATGCCGCAGTAAACCTCGACAGGTTGCAGCATTGGGTTGATCAAGGTCGACTCGTCTCCACTCCCGAACAGCCCATCACAGCCCGGGAGCTGTTGCTCAGTGGTTGTGTTCATGATGTCAAGGACGGAATCACAATCTTGGGTGATGTACGCATACTCATTGCATCTGTGAATCCAATCGGTCAACCTTTTGTAGGGAAAGGGATTTCTCCGCGGTCCGATTCACGTAGTCTCTTCTCGTGCATCCAAATCTGCAATTGCGGCTATCGAACGTTTGGGGGGTACCCTCTACTGCAAATACTATAACCCCCTCGCCCTTCGGGATTGCGTCGATGGTAGAACTGACAGGATAACTGCTGCACCGACCAAGAGAAAGGACATTGGTGTGTCTGCAATTCATCACCAAGTTACTCCATCCGCTAATTCCCTTTCAGAGTGGTATACCCACTGGGGAAACCGGGGCTACCTCTCACCACAGGCCATCAAGAAGATGCCGTTCGTTGACGATAGATTGAAGGAACTTTCGAGGGAGTTCACAACCTTCAAATCACAACCATTCGAGACTAAATAAAGTTAGCGATGACGCCCCCTGGTTTCTCAATTATCTTAATCGTCCGTCTGCATTATATTGGGTGACCGGGAGCCGGACCTAGATGACTTTGAGACAGAGCGGCTCCTCGAAACAAACCTTGAAGGGCTGCCGGGTGACCCTGACCGACTTCTAGAAGGACTCCTTGAAATATACCTCGCAGAACCTCTACTTTCGTTACTGCCACTCCGAGAGAGGCTGGAGGTGACGCTCCCGCTTCGCGGTCTCCCCCTGGTGCTCCCACGGTCACTGTTCCCCTCCATTGCATCGAGAAGCCTGCTCTTCCTAGGCCCGATGTCTCCATTCTCCTCAAGAATCTGTCGCTTTTGCAAACGGGGGAGTATAATGTCACAAACACGCTCCTCCACAAGGAGGCTATCCACAAACTCGTCCATGAACGTCAGTGTATAACCCGCTATCCAAGCTATCACTGTCAGGTTCCTTGGGGTGTATGATAAAGACGTACCCATACTACGCATTCTCAACCTGCGGAAATCTTTGAGTAATGGCTCGAGTAAATCGTAGACCTCAACCGCGCGAAACGTCATGCGTATATACATTGCGGCTAGGGCTCTGAGGTACCTAGGCTTCGTGTCAGTGTCCACCCATACAGACCCTGGAGATGGTAACCCAACTTGAACTCGTCTGCACGTAGATATTCGACCAATATCTCCTTCTCAGGTTGAATCTGCAACAGCTTGAGCAGAAGGCAGATGAACTCCGTCGGCTTTTGATTGCCATATACACCCCCTATGCTTTGCAATTCGATGGTTTTGTCGATCAGGGTTTCGGCTGAACGATAGATATTGAGCACAGATGCAATGCTGATTACACGGAAATGATTGCACCGGTCAAGGCGAAACAATGCTCCTTCCAGTACATGGAATCGTAAATCCGGTTCCTAATTACTGCTTCTACCAAGTACTAAATTATCAGTGTCAACCAGGTATAGTCCAGAGCAATACGCCGGCGACACACCTGGGGGTTTTGGCCGTGAATAGCGAGCGCACCACGAACTGTGGTGTTGGCCATCGCGTACCGGACGGCTTATGGTCGTTGCAATGAAGTGGTGTGATGGGTGACCCGACCTCTGTCACGCTTCACCTCCAAGCCAGCCCGTAAACGATGTTGACCTCGACGTGTAGAGGAATCTCCAGGCAGCTTGCTGTCGCTACCACCCGTCGGCCCACCGTTCGCTCGTTCTCAAAGACCTCCGTCAGGCTTTCCGACGCTATCTTCGTTGTGAGTCGCTTTTACTCCGGGTGCACCCACAACAAATACTCACCTTCCGGTTGGACAGCACCGAGACACCGCATACAACAACCCAAAGGTCTGCGGCAACTTTTTATTTTTGCTCCGACACCCCACTGACGCGATACTCGACGTTCAGATCGCTTTCGAATTCACTCCCGAAAACCTCACACAGGCCAATGAGATCATTTCCCATTACCCATCTCAGTACAAGAAAGCGGCCGTCATTCCTCTGCTCGACCTTGCACAGCGACAGAACAAGGGGTGGACAAGCATAAACGTCATGAACTATGTCGCCAAACTTCTTTCTATGCCACCCATGCGGGTGTACGAAGTAGCGACCTTCTATACGATGTTCAACCGGTGTGCCCTATCGTTCTCACAGACCGAACCGAATACTCAACACGGTGTGTCAGTGAACCCATCGGAGAGCATTTCGTTCAAGTCTGCACCACAACACCTTGTATGTTACAAGGCTCCACGGAGATTTTAAACACCATCTGTGATACTCTCGGCGGAATCAAGCCTGGTCAGACAACGAAGGATGGCAAGTTCACCGTTATCGAAGTTGAATGCCAGGGGGCGTGTAGTAATGCTCCGATGATGGCCGTCGGCGATGACTTCTATGTACGTAGTTTTCCGGGGTGGAACGTTTACTCGTTTCTGATTGTACCCCCCACTTCAGGAGGACCTCACTGCCGAGACGACGACAAGGATATTGGACGCGTTCTCAAAAGGACAGAAGCCAAAACCAGGTCCGCAGAGCGGTCGCCAGACGAGCGAAAACTCGGCGGGATTTACCGCACTCACAACCAAGGTTTGTTTCGGCTGTCCTTGACTACACTCCAGACGCCTCACAATTTGTCCAGCCTTACGGTCCAGGGGAATTCTGCACCCCGGAGTTCAGTTAGATCGTTAAACGCACACGTATCCAGTAGATAATATTTCAACGCATTTGAGCGGGGTTCCTTCAACAAACGTAGGAAGTCTGTCCTTTCAATCATCTCCCTCGCCGTCGTCATAACCGACCATCCCTTGACCACCTTCTGGAAGGCGATAGAACATATACCTAAAACGAAACCTCATCAGCGCTTACCCACAGGAACGCTGTGCAACGTACAATATCTCTTCTTTGAGATCATGGAGGTAGGTATCCAGGGGGAGATCGGCGGAGTCATTGCCTGTGCACTCCGTGGTAAGGCTAGGACGGGAGATAGCATGGAAGCACGTACCGAATGGCATTTCGATGATATCCGCGATGCTTTCAATGCCCATGAAGGTGAATGCAACCACTGTCACAACCGGGACAGTCGCCCAGCCCAGGTCCTTGACCAAGACAAATGGCAGGGAGAACAAATACATGGTGACACATTGTTTGAGATGTATACTGTCTGCTCGGTAACAGTAGTGAGTTGGGACACCCGGAGACCTAAGAGCAAGACGTACATGACTTGGGAATCGGCGTGTTCACTATTCTCTCCATGCCGCTTAGGTGGTCGATCATCCCCTGGACCCTAAATAAATTCCATCAGGGAGCCTATGTCCGTTGGTAGTAAAATGCACGAACAACTGCTGCATCGCGTTGGATCCAGCCGGCCCAACGGTTTCCAGAAGACCCTCCCGCTTGAAGGCGAACAGTGCACGAGATATTTCGTGTGCGATGCTGTTGGCCTTGGATCAATAAGGGTGCAAGAACCGGCGGGAAAATGCGCACATCAGGGGGAGGGGCATGGTTATATCAGCATGCACATCGATCGCGCTGTATCCTCCATTCCAATGACTACCTTCAAGCAGGGTGGACCTACGGGACAAGCTGTGCTTGCGTCGCTTGACCCTTATGCGCTTGGTTGCATCCGGAGTTTCCCTTCCGTTATCGGACCGGCTGTCACCAACGGACGAATTTTTTGACGACGGGACAACCAGGGAACTCCCCAAGGATGGGCTTTCTGGCGCTATTCTATCGTTGTGCCCGAGTTTAAGGAAAGAGGTTGGCAAAACGTCAAGGTAGTCCTCCCAATCTAGTCCATCTTCTCCTCGCAGATAGTGCTTGACCGCGAACGCATAGCCAAGGCACAACTTGATCACGTCTTGTTTTTGCTTACGCAACTGGCCAGCAGTGGTAGCAGGGGTGAACTGAACCTTGCCTTTCAAGTTTTCGGGAATGGAAGATTCGGTGGGCGGAAGAGCAACGGTGATCCAAATAAGTCGGCTAAGATTTCGAATCTGAAGCGAAGGGTGGGTAATGCCATTGAGGGGCGACGATAGTGAGTGCAGAAACATACTTTGGCCATGACGGATCCAAAGATCTTTCTCCCTTCATAGTATCGATCGTAAGAAGTCCTGAGAGGCGTGATTACCTGATGCATCGGGCGTAACAGTAGGAAACATACTGGTTCCTGGGTTCGGTGTTAGAAGGGCGAGGGGAATTTAAAGCAACTTCAGGATTGGACTTGCCTGAATACGAGGATCAAACCGACCTCGATGGGAATTAAAGGTCTTATCACGCGTGAGATACGGCAGGAAAACTCACAACAACCGCAAGTAGAGGTACGATGGAGTTTGTCATGGTTACAGACAAGCCTTTCGACCATAAGTAACAGACAAAAGCGGCCCAGAGTGTGACGGTTAAAATAGGACCAAAAGAACGCGGGATAACCTAGGTAGAGTGAGCAGAGCGTATGCACAGGAAAACAGTGAGCTCACACTATCTTTGACACGAAACACATCCGGAAGCCAGGAATACTGTGATTAGGGTGGAGCCTTGAGAGACGGTCGCATGGGCAACGGCGGTGGTGGATGTGGCATACCTTGCGCAATCTCTGCCTCGAGATTATTTTCTGAGATGGTTTCAGGGACTATTGAGAACGGGTGGGAGGGGAGAGACTCACAGATCCCATCCTGGATGAGGTCGTCTTGTTGTCGGAAAGGGAGACGTCGGGCGTCTTACGGCCTATTGGTCGCGGCTCTTGTTTAACGCTCACGTGCGATCACGATGGTCGACTTCCACGACGCGGTGTGGGTGGCAATGTCTCACTCACAGCCAAAGATGTGCTGTTCTGACAATGGTATTGTTGCAGACAGACACTCGAAACGCTTAGACCGGTAATTGTGCCAGATGACGACTTTATGGCGGTCGAGGCCGTACAACAACAAATCGCGAACACTCAAGCGACGAGAACGAAGGATTTGGAGAGCGTTAACGACAAGTTGAAAGGTAAGACACGGATTTACAGAAGCTACAGCGGTACGAATTTTTTGAACGAAAATCTGCAGGACTGTTGCGGGCTTTGGAAGCGGCAAAGATATCATGCAGTCGGCCGACATCTGCCCCTTCGGCAAGCGGACATGAGAAGGTGATCAACGATCTCGACAGCAACAGACGGAGTCATCTTAAGGCGATAGACAACGCGGAGGGTGTTCTAACGGCCAAGGAGAGCGAACTTGGGGCACTCAAGGAGAAATTGAGGGAACTTGAAATGAAGGATGTCGCTAAGGAGGTGGCAGGTGGATTGAACAGCAGCGCGTAAGTTGGTCGTGTGAGCGTTCGGTGATACGCGCTGATATGGTAAGTTTACGACAGACTTCGACTGGAGATTTGGAGAGCGATGGGATTCGAGCCAGTTGTTGACTCGAGCGGCAAACTAGTGAAGATGATAGTCCGTGCGTGGGCTGATAACTTTTGCCGTTTTTTTGAATGCTCATCTATGCCAGGGACGCGAAGTGGGGACGTGCACTGCATTGAGGGAGAGGAGGACGGACGGGAGGTGTGGCAGCTTGCCGTTAGCTAGGCAATTGGCTCGGACCGACACGGCGGGCGGATCAGATGGATCACACACTCTATATATGCTCAGTCTTGTGTGGAATGACGAGCAGCACGCGACCGAAACGACTGTCGTGCGACTGACTTGGACTGAGTGCAGATGAGTATCGAATGAGCCAAATGACTTACATATCCATCTTCCTCATAGTTGCCCTACTTTTTTCTCGTCACACCCAGCGAGTCACTCCAATTTCTCCCACTTTTAAACTTAAATAATTATATAATTATATAATTATATAAGCCACTTTTAAGTACCTATGACTCTTCCCTCTCGTCTTCCAACCTCACCTCCTCCCCCTCCACCATGTTCGTCTAAATTGTCCCCTCTTCCTCTTTCCGTATCCATCCCTTTCCTGCGTCGCTCCCCCCTAGACGTGCCACTCCTGGAGTAACTATGGTTAACAAGCTGGCCCGCACCTCTTCCAACGGTACCATCCTCTTCGAGCCCTTCATCGTCGACCGTATACACCGCTCGTGAACCGCAACTCCGGCCGCCCATAGCTTATATCCTGCGTTTTCAGCAGAACAAAATACCTTTCATAAGGTATTTCATTTTCTAATACCTCGTGTCATTGCCCACGCGACTAACCCCTGCAAAGGACATCCCACCACACCTCCGTCACCCAACCGACCATAACTTCAATGGCTTCATTTGCAACCTCTCTCACGGGCATTGCCCGTTCAAAGCTCCAACTGTCTGTTTCTAACAGCAGTTTACGGGACACGGCCTCCCTCCACCGTTGGGTTCTCCTCAAAAATTCAATTGTTAGGTCCCAGCCACCAAGCCCCGCTTCTTCCACCATTTCCGAGCACTCTAGCATTGTGTATCCACCACAAGATCCTGCCCCCAAGTCGGTTGGCCCCGATTCTGAAGGGAGTCCATGCGACCTATCTGAAGCTTTCGTCTTCCCCGACCCTGATGCTCTCAGCTATGATTTCACACCTTCCCCTTCTCCGCCGTCCCCCAAGTCTGATGCTTCCGAGGCTCAGTGGTTAGATTCTCTGCTCGAATCCTTCTCGGATGACGACGACGAGGGACCAAGTGGTACCAGGCGCTCCGTCTCGGATGACGACCAGGAATACTTGTTCACCAGTCCACCGGTGTCTCCCGTTGCTTCCTCTGAAGACCTTGTACATCACTCGTCTTATTATGAGTCTCCTCCTATCTCCGTATCCTATCCAATTCCGTATCCACCATTGTTTCACCCTCCCCTAATTCGCTCCGAGGATCCATTAAGCCACACGACCCCACTTCAAGAAGCGGGCCGTTCATACGATGACGACGCTGACGAGCTAGACAACCTGTCCGTTCCTGAAGCCATAGAGGACACGTCGGATGATGACTCGGACACTCTGCCAACCCCGTGTCGTTCAGCCATGTCATTTGTCAACCCATCTCTTAATGTCGACCCTGCCTCGATCCCCCTTCCTCCCGAGGTCCGACCTCGTGTATATGTTAACACGGACGCTCCTTACTTGTATCGTTTTGAACTCGACCCCCTTCCATTCGCCAACGACGGTCACGGGTATTCTCATACCGTCTATCATCAAGAGTGTTAGCTAGATGCATCTCTTTCCCCATCCTCACCACCACGTTTCCCCTCGTCTTGTTCTGCCGTGTTTTGTACATCAGCCTGCAACATAGTCTTCTCTTTATTTGCTTTCTATCACAATCTCTGCATTCTCTCTCTTCACTTCCTCCCCTTTCTCCATCCCCTCCCCCCTTGGTCTGCCCCCCTGTTTAGTATGACTTCGTAAATTTTTCGGTATCTGGGTATTGTCTATCTTTTGTCGAATGATCACCGCCGTGGCGTCACTTCGGCTTTTAATTCCCCAAAACAGGTCATCGCGTTCCGGTAGAACAGTCGGTTCTCGGATCCTCTGGATAGAGATGCCGCTAAACGCCGGGTAAAGTAAATCCGACGTTGGTATCGGCCGACTCTCGAGATAAGGCACTGAACCGGCGATTAGCCTGACTACAAGAAAAGATGGCGAGTTGAGACTACCCAGCTTCGCCACGCAGGGATAACCTGATGATAGCTTGTGGAATGGCATGCTGTCTCACGTGAATTGACCGCGTTCTGCGGAAGCGAATAAGACACTCACTTGTCCGCGTGATCGGAGAGGTTATTGCCCACGAGGATGATATTCGAGATCCTCTCAGGAAACCAGTTGTCCCTCAGAAATGTCTCGAAGAGAGACAGGTCACAATGCGGCATATACACCACTGTATCCGGGCTGGTAACGTAATTCTCCGGCTCAGCCTGGAACGTGAGCGCCACCACCCATCAGAAACAACTTGAGGAGGAGGATCACCGACTTCGACTTCTTGTTCTGTACGTACAGATAGCACAACATATCCAGCGTGGTCCTTGAGGTAAGACGCATCACCACGTGTGAATACTGGGTCGAATATCGTCACACCGTCGTCAGCCTGTCCATTCGAATCAAAACCTCGCAATCTTTACGGCTGACCAAAAAAAGGTCGACTCACAACGTCCAGAACATGTTGCAACACGAGCTGCAGGAACACCAATTGAACGCGGGCGATCTGCAGCTCCGACAGGCTCCCCAAACCGAGGCATATCACCCTGTGAGGGGTCCCTGGTTTCGCACAATCACGAACCAAACCTAGATGGACCACAAGGCTGGATCATGCGTGACTCGTCGAGGCCGGGAGAGATAACCAACTGCGACACTCAGATAACCAGTCCCCGTTGGCCGTCACCTCCTCTCTCGCCCGTAAAACCAGGTCTTGGACAGACGGCGGTTGCCTCTTTTGTTTTTTCGAGCGCGTTGCGGGTCTAAAGCCTTCATGGTCGTGGTAGACAAACGCCATTTGAATGCCTAATTTATCGATTTACAAATATGGTTGATACATATAAGCTACATGTATCTACAACTTTTGGGCGTGCCATAGGTCATCTCCTAAATACGTTATCGTCTCTACCCCGACGTTCTTGTTTACCCTCTTGATCTCCTCTGTGGAGAGTTTCAGGATCCCAATACCAACAGCGTGCTCCTTACCCTCTGCGTGCAAAGCAACAGGAGCCCCAGCGAGCAACTCCGACTCGGCTGGGGGGAGATACCCTCCTTTGGAGGTCATTCCGGGACACATCATGTGTGCACCCTGTAACAAGAACCGGATCGCGCCTCGGTCGATCCCAACGACCGGTAAAACAGATGGATCTGTCACATGAACGGTCAGAAAACCTGATGAGCCGCAACGCGTTTCAGGCATACATTTGTGTAAAGTCCGTAGAGTCGGGTAAATTGGCCCATCAAAGTGCTGGAAGAAAATAGGTTCTCCATGTAGCGTGTATATGGATGCGTGATCTCTGCTGTTATGGTTCGCATCCTGGTACCGCCTGCGATCTCCAATCAAGCACTCACCATTTGACATGAACGATGGACTCCTTCTTGGGCCACAGAGCCTCTAACGTTTCGTTGTTGATTTTCCACTGATTAAGGATGTTCGTGCGAATCGACCGCTGAACGGATGACTTGACGGGGGTTTGGCCCGAAACATCCGTCGAGGGTTGGAACCTGGAATACTAGATGAGATCACCAAATAAACCCGCTATCTTGTCCTACTTTTTAAACATCGTCAGTGGTGCTTCCAATCGCTGCCGGCCCCAAGAGGCCGATGTGGGCAAGATGAAGAGACGAGTCCACGTGATCGTTCGTTGACTGTCAATTGCGCCGTTCACTTTCAAGGTACGCCCTCAAGGAAACCCTTGGAAAAAAACAACAACACCTCCTTGCAGAAAACAGCTGCGGGCTCAGTCTTATGCGCATGGGCTCCGTCCACAAAAACTAGGTGAGTCTTTCCCTTTGTACAGTTTTAAAGTCCCGTCCAGTCCGCCCGAACCCCTGATCCATTCTCGATCAGCCTTTCTGATGTCGGTTGGAAGCAGTCTGGCAGCCTCGTGTCCTCCCACGTTCCCCCATTCAAAAGCATTGCAATCCCCCTGGCGCACGTCATTATCCTGGACATCCCTGTGAGGCACGTGAGTAACCGCCCACGATTTACACAACCCCCTAACAGCGCGGAGGAAACACACCGTGCCCATTGTGGCCTGCACAGATAAAGCAGCCCGGTTTTCCCTCTAATTCACCCACGTATGGGACAGCTGTTGGAGGCTGGTCAGCTGAGATCGCCGTCGATTGTCGCACACTTACAATCTGGGGTCTCTCCCATGATCCCCGTCCAATCGGTTATGAGGCCTTCCCCTAGAGCTTCATCACCCCACCCCTCAAAGTTCTTCTCACAGACGTTTCGTAGATGTCTAGTGATACCAGGGTGGGTGATACTGTCATCGGTTTGTCCTAGCTGATCTTCCAGCGGTGCGTTCCATTCCCCACCGCCAACAATCACCGCTCCGTCCGACGGTCGCTGGATCAAGTAGTCGGAATCCAGCTGTGGGGAGGTCAGTCCACATTGAGGTTGCAGAATATCCCACCAACCATCCTCCACCGCAGCGAATACGTGTGCGTGAGGAGCCTCTTGCCCGAGTACGCTCTTGTTGGGACCACTACCGAGCATTGTCCACGAGTAGGAACAATTTTATTGGTGAACTCTGGCAGGAGGGTCGAGGTGTATGCATTAGTCGCAAATACGACTTTAGCTGCCTTGACTGAACCACGCCCCGTCTCAGTGGTCCAATTTCCGTCACCAGACGAATTTATGGATAGCACGGGAGTGTTTGTCTGAAGGTTCAGGGAAAACCTTTCGATGCAGAGGTGGAGGAGGGAGGTGACAAACTTGTACGGCCAGAAAGAACCTGCCGGATGCGCCACCGCCGCATGGGCGTACACGCATCGAGTCCGGCGTTTCGCCTCTTGCGGGTCGGAGATCCATTCGATTATATCGTCGACTTCGCCCCCGTCCGCGGCGAATTCCTGGAGCGCTGCACGAAAGTCATCGGCGCATGGTTGGTTCAGCGCAACATCTGGGGGTGGGGGAGGTTCAAACGGTGAGAACTGGATGCTGCTAATGCGAACCGAATGAATCTCCTCTCCAGAGGTCGCAGTCAATCTTTTCTTCCTTGACAACTTGACTCAAGAGAGCGAGGGTTTCCTTCAACAACAGGAAGTTCCTCTCGCCATCAGAACCTACGAGCGATAGAAAATCACGAACTTTCTCATTTTGAAGAATCTTCATGGCCTGGTCCTTGCCAAACGTTTTCTTGTACTTGGGATAACCTTTCGAATAGGATCTACTCAGACAAATGGGTCAAATAATCTCGCAACACGCACCTCTGTAGAAATCTGGTCTACAGTGACCACCATTACGGCCAGTCGCACCATAGCAAGCCTCCCGAGCTTCTAATATCACCACCTTCGGCAGGGCTCCCTGTAAAGGGTCATGACCCTTGAAGAGATGATAGGCTGTTGCCACTCCGGACATTCCAGCACCGATGATGACCACATCAGCATTGCTCGGGATTGTCTCTGTAGTCCTATGCCCGATCAATGGGTTATTCCGTGTACCCTGGAGCCAAAACGAGAGAGTAGGGTTGGGATGAGGAAACCCAGCTCCCGATCCATCTATGATCGGATGCATCATGATGATGGTACTGGCAATGTCGCAGCCTGCGATCGAGACGACTCCGGACGGGTGGTAGATTGCAAGGTGGCTGGTCCGGGCTTTCTACTCATAATGACTATACTAAGGTATGTAGATGTAGGCCATCAGTTGCATGCGGAAAATCCTAGATCAGTCCTCATCCATTGCCTCTGCGTCCTCGTCCTTGCTCAGCTCGAGCAAACGTTCGATCTTTTTAACGCTCTTCGGAGATACATCGCGGGCGACAGCCAACAGCTGCGCAGACTTTACCTTGTCCCCGAGCAGCCGATACACCCTTGCCAACTGGAAAACCACATTGGATTCGTCCGGAGAGAGATCTCTCAAGAACTCCAAATCTTGGACTGCGAGCTGAGCGAGGGTGAGCGTCTAGACGCCCTCAGAAATAAAAACACCTGCCTTGTATTGTTTCATTCCAATAAGAAGCTTCCCCCTCCGATAGCGCACAAGGGCGTTTTCCGGACAATATTCGATCGCCTTCCCGTAGAGTTGGATGGCGGTCTCGTTGTCCCCAGCGCGCTCCTTCGTCTTGTAGAACGTGAAAAACAGCGGGCAACGCAGACAACAAAATCTAGCCTACCAGACCAATGCATCCTATGAGGATAGCGTTTGTAGGATGGATTTCGGCCGCCTTGCGATAGTGATACTCCGCCATCCGTACCTTATTCATCCTTAGATAGCATGTACCCAACCCATACCTGAACTCGCCGCATGAGCCAATTTCCTCCGTGGAAGGTGAGATAACACACCAAGCATTGTAATGCCTTGGATCTGCTCGGATGCCGGATTGAAAATAGTTCACCGCTTGGTCGATCCGCGTATCGACAAGCTCGTGGCCAGCCAAAGTATATGCATACGCACAACCAGGGTCCAATTGGGTCGCCCTCCCAAAACACGTGAGGGCCTGTTTCTTGTCCTTCTGGAGAGAGAAGCAGTTTCCAATCGCTATCCATGTCTGTGGGGACCGAGGTTCGATCGAGAGGAGTTCTTGCGCCAGAAAGGACAGGTCGATGTGTTTCTCCGTGTGCCAAAGCAACGTGGAATAGACCTCCATGTCAAGTATCCGATATGGGTCCAGGTCTCTCAAAGACTCAAATGCTCGTCTCGACTTTTGATACGTCAGGAGGGGGCGGGTAGAGGATGTAGGTCGGCTTACCGCAGCGTAGTCGCCTTTCTCGTATTCCGCCCTTCCAACCAGCGCCATCACCCATGGGGTTCTTTGCTGCACCGCGTCTAATCCCTCGAGTTCGTCTACACACTTCTGTAAATCATAGCTCGCGAATGCCCGAAACGCTCGAGCACACGACCGCATTGTGTTGTAGACGATACACTCCGCTATTTCCATCGCGTGATCGTCTGACTGTCGTCTTGTAGACGTATCGTCTGGAGATCGAGTCCTGGACGGAGATGCGGGAGCCGGATTGCTTTCATCAAAGGCGGAGACTTCGTCGTCCATCTCCGAGTCAAATGGTGGCGATATTGGTCTGGCTGGCTGTCGCTTCCTCTCCTTCAACCCAGCCTTAAGCGGGTATATAAGATAACCGCCACCGAACAGCTCACGATATCTAAAGCGAACTCACTTTGGAGCTTTTATGAGTGGTTCCACCGAGCAGCCTTGTACTTCTTCTGGTAGCGAAGCCGGAATTCTGGGGCTGCTCGCGGTGAGCTTTAGTATTCAATCTGGAGGACGTCGCGACAGACTGAGCACGGCGACCGGAAGATGAGAATATATTAGCAATGGTTAAGGCCTGGCGTGTTCGTGCCTTTTTCAATCGCTCATCTATCAACACCTGGGATGAAGATGGCTTGGGAACGTCGACAGTTCGTTGAGGGACGCCAACCGACCGTTTTCTCTTGGTCACTGGCCCCTCATCGGCCGAGGAAAGAGGTCGGGTACCTACAGATTGACCCATCGCATTAGTGAGACGCTGTACCCTAGTCGGCTTCCTCTGCTGCAATATGGAGTCATCTTGTTCCAAGAACGACGCATCTGGTGAAGCACTAGAAGGGTTGAGACAGTTGGCGGAGGTACTATCAGCAGTGGCACGTACACGGACCCTGTAGGCAGTTCCATCCTCGGCACTCGATTATCCTTTTTCCCTCCCAATTGCAATTTACGAGGTCCCGCCGTGGGTTCCGGTGTAAAAAATCCTGTACCAGTAGCGACTGGGCCCACGTCATTTAAGGTTGAGTCGAGGGTACTCGAAGCATCTGGGAGTTTACGAGGAGGAAAAAGTTCGTCGATATCGTCGGGAGCGGTGCCTAGAAATTAGGTTCATAAACACCCCTCCGACGAAACAAACAATGATGTCCAACCCAGTGCACACAACCCTTCGAACGCCTCCCACAAGAATGGACACAGAGCAAGTGCTTGGCGGTAGCTGGTGGTGGCCTGCTCTAAAAGATGTCCTCTTCGGGCAAAATTGCCTGAAAGGCATTTCCTTGCGGCTTCACCTGGAAACATAGACGCAGTACGCTTCGACATCGAAGCTGATGAAATTCGAGCCCCCTTAAGTGTAAACACCTGGAAAATTTGAAGGGGGACTCACGAGTCGGTACGTATGCCGAATCACCCAAGCTCACTTCCAGTGCTTCCCTTGCTTCCCTATGCCTACCCAACAGACCACACGTCTGGGCTTTTAAATGCTGGCAACCGCAACAACTTGAACACCGATGGTCCTTGAGTAGCGAAAGTGCACTATTCTTCCGTTCGGCATGAAGGAGGGCAGTGACGAAGATATGTCTGGCGTCGTGATTGTTGTGATCGAGTGCATAGTATCGTTCGGCGAAGAAAACGGCGGATTGAACCAAATCAGAGTCGAGACACATCCAGATTATGTTGGTATAGCAGGTGGCCAGGTGTCGTGAGACGGTGGGTGGGATGGGCGATACATCCCCTTCCTGTGTTGAGGGCATATAGGATCTTCGCGAGTAATCAGAGGTAACCTTGAGCGTAAATGCTGCTGGAAGGAGTGACGTGACGACAAGCACCCTCGACGCAATACGGTGGCTGGGTATACGAAGACTGGTGGCGGTCGGTTGACGGTGCCAGTGGAAGTCAAGGGATAATGTTGAAATTCGGGCGCTTACGCGTCGGTGGCCCTCATGGTGCGGAACGACAAAGTGACGGGCATTTGGGAAAGACGAATTACAAAAATTCTAGACGACCAAAACATATATCTAAGCCATTCAGTGGCCGTGCTCATCTGCATCTGGTTTGGATTCTGCATGAATAAAAGTGAGTCGGTCACTTAAAGGATCAGTATGCCGGAAGTACCTGGGACACATTGAATAGCATCATCAATTCGAAGCAACGAGACGGCGGCTTCGAACGCAGACTTGAGACTGCGAGTCTTGCTCATAGTAGGTTCCAAAACACCGGCCGTTACGTTATCCCTTATTTGGCCATTCAACAAGTCGAGGCCATAGCGGAGGTAAGCCTTCTTGGGGTCTCCGGGATTCGCTTTTTGGGCAGCGTTGTGACAGGAACGAAGTTTCGCAACAAGCTCGGTCGAGTCTTTGGCTGCGTTTACAGCAAGTGTTTTTGGAATCACCAGAAGCGCACCGGCAAACTCTGCAATCGCAAGTTGCTCTCGTGAACCCTAGATCTCTGCTTGAGTAATATTGACTCGGAAAACACGGTCGTCACTCACCAAGCTGGTTGCAAAGTTCTCCAAATAGATACTCAGCGCCGTCTCAACCGCTCCCCCTCCTGGAACGACCGATCCACTCTCAAGGGTGCGTTTTATGATAGACAGAGTATCATGCAGGGCACGCTCCATCTCATCCAGCATATAGTCGTTGGCCCCCCTCAACACGATTGACGCCGAGTTCACAACTTTTGTCCCTTTGATCAGAATGAGCTCGTCGTCGGATATCCTTTCCTGGACGACTTCCTCCGCAGTCCCTAAAAGAGCGGGTTCAAATGACTCCTCCCCTTCCAGGTTGGCCAAACTCGAGACAAGCGTCCCGCCGGTCGCACGCGCGATCCGGCGTAGATCCTCCTTCCTGCACCTCCGGACCGCCATCGCACCCGCTTCGACAAACTCCTTTAAGCAGAGATCGTCGATTCCTTTTGTCGTCAAGACCACATTGGCCCCCGCTGCCAGAATTTTTCTGACCCTCTCCAGAGTTATCTCGGATTCACTGTGGGGTAAAAAGCATCAGCGATTGGGTTGAGTAGTTTTAGGGTGTCCACACACCGTCTGCGGATCGCTTCCAGCTCTTCTGGGTTATCGACAACAATTTGTACACCGAGCTGCATTCGAGCCTTCTGGAGATTAATATCCAGGCAAGCGATTTTGGCGTTTGTTATACGAGTTTTCATGGCTGCCGTTCACGATTGTAAGGAGATAGGAAGGGCGGAGGGATATGCACCACTCACCCTGGCTAGCTACCGTGCAGTTCAAGGCGTAACCCTTGACAAAGAGAGACTCGCGTGCACTTTTTCCGTGAGCTTTCAAGACGTTTACCGCCTTAACGGGGTATTTAGTCTCTCCGCGACCATTTACAGATTTTACAGCGATCATGGCATCTACGGCCATAGGTGCAAACAAGTCGTCGTCGCTGTGTGGCACTGGTGAGGAGGGGGTGAGAAAATGGTGAAGCGAAGGTACTTACTTGCCGATGATCTTGCTCGACATGCTGGTCTTGGCGGCATTGACCAACGCCTCCCGTCCGAGAACATCCACCCTAATGCTGAGCTGTTCTTGCATGAAACGGCATGCTTCTCTGCAAGCAAGGCGGTAACCAGTTATAATCGTTGTAGGGTGTATTTTAGCCTTGACAAGTTCGTTTGCACGGCGGAGCAGTTCGGCAGCGACGATGACAACGGAAGTTGTCCCGTCCCCAACCTCCTTGTCTTGTTTTTGGGCAAGGTCGACAAAGATTCTCCCTGCGGGATGTTCAACGGACAGCAGAGATAAAATAGTAGCGCCGTCATTAGATATCGTAACTTCCTACATCGTCGATGGAGATCAGTTTGCTGAAATGCATAATCAAGGAAAAGAATAATACGCCAATGTTGTCTACAAGCATCTTGTCGAGACCAAGCGGACCCAAGGAGCTTTTAACGATGTTTGCGATGGATTGAGCGGCGATGACTGAGACGGACGTCAGCAATTTCACCGAAAAACGGTGGAAAAGACAAACCGTTTTGGTCCCTGATATCCTGTCCGGACACTCTGTCACCACCCAAAAAAGCCCCTGCTCGTGGATCGCGTTGGAAGAGGCCAGACATTTTTTTAGATGCAAGAGGTGGGGAGAGTGACGGAGGTCAGCGTGATCAACTTCGATTGCGATCTGGAGGGCGGTGCGCTCGTTTACGATTACAACAAAGGCGAGTACATAGCAATCCGACTACTACCCAGCGACACGTTCAGGTGAACGACGCGCACCTGCAGCTTGTTCATCGCCTGTATCTTGTGATCTTCTGGCCACGATCCTGACCACCCCGCGCCACCAGTCTCGACCAAGGCCGGCCGTATAACACGTTGCCTGCTTCTCCTTACCTCTTACTTCCATGAGTGCGCAAGAATCCCCATTGAACAAGGTCCCTGTGCTCCGTAGACTCTCCACCCAGCCTGTGTTGATCTCCGATTCCTCCCTCAGGCCCATCAACACGGTGCAAATGCCGATGAATATCTAACCCAAGGTCTACTCATCCCAGCTGCGGAAGAGTACGAGAAGGCAGCACAGGCTTTCCAGGAGTGTGTGCTAGTCTCAACGGACGAAAAGGTCCGGTCAGTCCAATCGCCTTAGCCGTCACCACTTCCTAACATTCTCTTGGCGTGAAGACAAAAGGAACGCTGCGAATGCTGTATAATGAACACGCGAAATCTGCAAAGGATGTACAGTTCAAGATCGCCAAGTTACGTGAAGAAAATAAGGACCCATCCCTCCCACAGAATATCCCACACAAACACACTCCAGCCCCGCCTTCCGTCGCCGGGCCCTCATCCTCACCTCCCCCACAAACAGGCAACAGGATGGTAGACTCCCAGAACACCGGGGATGAATCTTTCATGCTCCTTGGTCAACGAGTGAGCCTTATATCGTCCCACCCGTTCGCGCCCTACTGATCCAGCCCAAGTCTGAACCTGGAGATATTCTCTTCAATCAGTTTTGGAAAGTGACAACGGATCTTTTGGAAAACATCTCTCAACCGGTTGCTTTCGCGTCCGCTCCCATCCAGTATCCCCCCACTCCTAGAAAGGAAATCGGCTCAGGTGTGGAGCCCGAGGTCGACAGAGGGATCGCAAGCCGTTTATCCGGTTTCTCCAAACGCTTGGTTGATACCTCATATCAAATTGCCACTGGAGCTCAGAGAGCTCAAGCTACATCGAACAGCTTGCAGGACGATCTCGATGAGGTCCTCGCTGACGAAGGTCTATCGCCCGTCTGTGTTGTATCCATACCGTCTGACTTGGAGTTTTCAGATGATGACCTGGCCGAATCGTTCTTCGTCATCCCATCTGGGGAAGAGAAACACAAACTCAGAAAGGAGAATGCGGCCCTTAAAGCGGAACTCTCTACGTTGCAGGATCAATTGAGTGAGATGAAGGCCGTTCTCAAGATGCGACAAGACAAGGACAATGCCCTGAGGGACAACATCCTTCATGCTCGAAGAGAGGTAGGTCCCACTGACGCATAATCTCGGGGCAAATCTTCACGATATATGCAGGCCCAGCGCGTGATGACGGCCTCTGCGGTGGGACAACAAACACCACGGCAATTGGCTCCCCCAGACTTGGGGTCCCTATCGATCACACCAAACGCAAGCAGGGAGCGCGAAATTCAGCTGAACAAGAGGGTCAAAGAATTAGAGGAAGATGTCAAGGTTCTCAAGGCAGAGAATGAGTCCCAGGTACGTTATTCGACCTGACAGATTCGTAGGCATGTTCTTATTCCCACCTAGAAACAAATGATCGTGCGTTTCAGAGAGAGGTGGGCGCAGTTGAAAGAGTCGATGAAACGGAAGAAGGAAGCGAAGGCTGCTGCCGCTTCCGCATCGTCGCCCGTCAGAGAGAAGATCGTTGAGGACCCTCAGGGAGAGGCGGGCGAGGAACCCCCTTGGTAAAAGCCTGAAAGTTTTGTGCCTCGACTTCTATACGCTTTCTTGTTTTAGTGTATTCATACAACCGTGTGCCAGATGCTAATAGTTTTACACCTTATGAACGAGTCTTTCCTTCGGTCAGACAAACAGATCAAAGTTGAGGACTCTGAGTGATTTGACAGCGGTTTCGAAGTCACGTTGCGCCAATTGGTATTTGGAATCATCTGTTTCACCCTCCGCAGTTCGAAGTGGAACGTTCATAGACAGTACCAAATCGACTTTCTTGCTCTCCACCCGGAAGACTGCCAAAAGAATGCGAATTGTGTCCGGTACCGTGGAGTTGAACTTGCGAACGAGCTGGTTGCCCTTGAGGACCGTCGGGGAGGGGGTTTTGTCCCCCCCGTTGTTCGGCATCGTGGTGACACTTTCCACAGAGCTGGATGCAGCTGAGTTGTCATCAGCCAAGGCGCCGAAATGGAACCTAGGAAATCCTTGTCGGTTATTTCGCTAGTGAGATGGAAAGACTGCCGAACTTTGCTGCTTCCACATCATCATTTTGTGCGACTCGTTGGAGAACCTCGACAATAATGCTCATCGAGGAATCGGGATACACGAACACCTCCTGGTTGTCCGGGACTTGGCGGAGCTCCCTGCGCAGATCTAAGCTGGGCCCACGAAGTTTATTCCGACTGACTCACGACGCATTGATACATTTGGTAGGGATGTTGAAGATTATCGCACCCCCAAAGAGATCTCGCTGCTGAGACGACATAGGGATGGGTCAAGATGTGATGACGGCCGTCCCGATCAGCTCGCGAAGGCATCCCTGGTAAGTAATAAATAGGACAGGGAATGCAGCCCGCGACCGGTCCAAGTCTTCTGCTCCTCAGGTCTGAGACGTCCCAGGTACAATCCCACTTAGCATCGCCCAGCAAGCTCGCAAGCACCCCGCCACCGACCAATCCATCTATACGATCTCGTCCCTCGTTTTACAAATTCACCATTATCCCCCGGCTATCGACTACAACTTATGGCGGATCTCCTTCCGGGCGATTTTAGTGAATCGTTCCCCAGGAACTCCAGTAGCAAACCTTTCGGCTTGCGCGTAGCCCTCTCTGAGCAATGCCGAGTCCATGTCGTTTTTCTCTTTCAGCCCAATCCGAAGCAATTGCCTGGTTTTGAGGACAGCTTCAGCCACTAAACCGTCAAGCTCTGCAGTAACTCGCTGCTTGACGCTCTTGTGAAACTCTTCGACGGAAGTCTCAGGGAAGACCTCGCTGTAGGCGAACGATGAGAACTCGAAAGGGGGTGACAAAGGTCACTTGCTCACTTGTAAAACCCGCACTCGAGGAGTTCTCGTGCTGTCTTTCTCTTGCCAAATAGAAGTAGTTCGTTGGCCTTGGCAATTCCGACTACCCGCATTGTCAGAGCGATCGTGACTCACGATATACAGATACTCACTCCGGTTAATGAAGGATACACTCGATCCTGCTTCCGCAATGATACCTATTGCATTTAATCAGCGGTCTCGTCCCACCGTGCAGGAGGGGTGGGGAGAACCTAAGAATGTGAATGGAACCTGAAGCCAGGCGTTTGGGAGAGCGTAGATAAAATCAAAGTGTCCCAAGAACGCTGCAAACACGTATCGGTGGACTGTTCTAAGTCTGGAGATCGGAGGATACAGACCAGCGGCGATTCCTGGATCACCAGCACGTCAGCGAGGGACACACAGGAGAGAGTATCACAGGGATGCTTGCCCATGACGGGCCCATTCAATGCAGCGACGAGGATCTTGGAATGGTCGCTGAGCTACGGCGGAGTTAGCACATGTTTTTTGGGGAAATGATACGACCAACGGCCTTGGAGGTATCCAAGTGGGTCGAGGCAACACCGGGTACGAATGCGGACCGAACAGTCATTTCAGCGGGGGCATTCGAGCTACCACCTCGGGCTTTTACATCTGTGCCAGCACAGAACCACTTGCCGGTCGCTGTGGTGCAGGGAATCAAAATGAAAGGCGGGGAGAGGAATAGGGCCGGGCTCACCCTGCCAAACAGTGATTGTTATGTCCGGGTTCTTGTCGATATTCCTTAAAGCATTCGCAAATGCGTCATAGTCTAGGAAAATCCGCACTCGGTAAGGATGTGCTATGAGGTGAATACTGATAGAGAAGAATACCCTTGGTTGTGATTGCGTTGAGAGAGTGAGGGCGGTTGAAGGTTATCGTAGCGATAGGACCGGATAGTTCGACGGAGACTGTGCTGGTCATGGTAGTGGTCCAAACTTTTGACGTCTCCCTGACGCTGTTTCTCCGGACGCGGTTTGTTTGTGTCCGACTCGTGATCGGCTGATCGATCACGTTTGAACCGACGCGCCTCTTACCCGCCACCGTCGCGATCTCGCTGAGACCACAATGAACTTCAATCGTCGCTCAACGCTCCAACACTCGGCGGACTCCCGCTCGAATCTTCCAATGCCAGCCACCGGTCAGAAACAGCCCCATGCCATGCGAATGTCCATCAACGCTCCAGTCTTCACCGCGTCTGGATCAGCAATGAAACCCAGACAATCCGTCATCCGATCCATCAACGCGAACCCCCTTTTGCAGAGCACGTCCAAGCAGAACATCGGAAAGACTCCTCTCAAGACGTCAGTGCATTCTGCAGGTCTCATTGCATTACTCCCTTGACCCTTTTCATCATCCAGAAGTAACGCGAGAAGAGGTTCTCTATGGGCCGGTGGGGGCTCAGCTGTTCCTCCAAGCAGGACGATAGCTGTACAAAGGGACCCCCGTCAGTTGCGGGAGAAGAACAATCAGTTGACTATGCGACAAGATATCGTGGGTTGGCTCAAAGCCCACGACTTCGATACCTCTTCAAACCCACTCTCAAACATCCATGCCAAGGGTTATCAAATGGTATTCCGACAACTGGTTTTGATCATTGACGGTGGCTACAACTTCTCCGATAACGTTCCATTACAAGACGAAGTGTTACACGCCCTCAAAGCATTAGAATATCCCTACGTCTCTTCTCTCGACTCCAAGTGGTTCGCTGCTCCCGCAAGCATGCACTCGTGGCCGTCACTCCTTGGGGTCCTACATTGGCTTGTTGAATTAGGAAAGGCGAGTCAGAAGCTGTCCATACATTAGCCCCCCTGATGTTTGGTTCTTGCAGTGTTACGAGGATTACTTGAATGGTGACAGTCTCACCTTACTTGAAGCGGAGCTGGTACCCGACGAGTTCGACGATCCTATGCACCACCAAGCCCTTTCAATCCAATATTTCGAGCACGCCTACGAACTCTACATGAGTGGGGAGGTGGATTTTGCGGTCCCATTGCAGGGTTTCGAGGATCGATATGGTTGGTCTGTGGCCCTGAAACAAAAACGCAACAGTAACGCTAACTGGCCGATTTCAGCGGTCAAAAACGAGCGGCTACAATCTCTCTTGGACGAGGAATCGGAAAAGTTGGCTCGTCAAAATGCAGAATACGAACAGCTAAGATCCTCTGCCGTTAGTCTCAAACCAGCCCATAAACCACCTCTGAATGATCCAACAGCCCCCGTTAGAAATGGAACAAAAACAGAACGAGTTAATGAAACGCGACCTCGATAGGTTTGCTCAGAACCTCAGCCGCCACGACGCTCGAAAACAGAGCGGTTTACGGAGTCTGGCCGCCGAGAAGGCAGAAATTGAACAACTTTGTGAGTCGTGTTCGCCAATGAACTCACAACGTATCTCATATGCCGTATCAGTGGTCGATCTGGAGCAGGTCAAGGCAGAAAAAGCCAGGTTGTCAGACGTTGTCAAGGTACAAAACCTCACTCCAGAAGAGGTCGTACGGATGAATACGGAGCACGAATCCCTCTCCCGCAGCGTTGAAGATCTCAAATTTAAAGTCACCGAGACCAATAAGTTGGTCATGTCTCTCGAGGTTTCGCTAACTAACCGCGTAGCAACCGCGGAGGAGGTCGTCGACCAGTATAACACACTTCTATCGTCTCCTGGATTAATACCTCCGAATGAAGAGGACCTCACGATCGAACTGAACATGGCCAGTTCTGATCTACAACAGCTTGTCAGGGGGCCAGACATGCGCAAGGTCGTTCGGCCTACACTCAGCAAATGGGCTGAGATGTACCGCGTGGAGATCGATGCTGCCAAGCGGGAGAAAATCGTGGTGGACGATGACCACGACCATGTGGCGAACGAGTGCGACGATCTCGTCCAGGAGATTGAAACGGAGGCCGCCAAGGTACACGCCCTGACAGAACAAGCCGAAGAAATGCGGGAGGTAACGAACCTCCAATTTCTTACCAAATGGTCAACACCACTAAACCTGTATATATGTATTCAATAGGCTGCACAGCAAGAAGCTGCTGTGAACAACACTCGAGCTGCGGACTTGGAGCGAACAATGGCTCAAGCGAGAATGGCTGCCATGGCGCATGGCGTCGGCGCCAAATCGCGCCTTCAGGCTGTAGAGATTGCGTTCGTTACCCCCATGCGCACGCTCGTGTGATGTTGACTCACCCTTCCCTCAGATATCGTGAACAGCAGGAGAAAGTAGCTCGCGTGAAGGATGAGACCATTCGCGCAATCATCAAGAATAGCACAGAAATTGCGGAGATGAAGGAGGCTGTTGCAAGACAACTGAAATATGTCCAAGACGTTGTCGAGGCGAACAAATGAAATCTCGGTCTATCCTATATCTTATTCTCCGTTTACGCTTCTTAATAATACCTTCATGATGCTGCATTCCCTCTGAGGTGGGTATTCTACGAAGGCGCACTCGGAACGGACTAAAGCTTCGCTTCATTTATTTCTCCCGCCCTTCCCATCCACTTCCACCGCCTTCGAACGTTAACAGTTGTCGTTGGCAACAGAGGTCTCCCCCTGCGCGCCAGTTCTACCAAGACCCTGCATATGTTTCGGGCGTCCTGCGGAACGCGAAAGAGCACCGGTCAGGGCAGACCGAGCGAGAACCGTACCACACCTACGTCAATCCCACTATGGGGCCGTCCGATGAACGGTTCCAGTTGCAATGTTTGTAGTTGTTTGTTGATGTTCATTGCACGCTTTATGCACCACGACAATGAGTCAGACGGATTGATAAAAGTGTGCTTATGGACTCACGTGCTTCTTCCTGTCCCAACCACAAAGTAAAGCACGGACGTCAATGAACTGATTTGAGATCCATGGCGGAACCTTCATCTTTCGAGAACACGATGAAACGTGGGTATATGGATGGACTTGGTTGAGATCCAGTTCACCTTGGAGATAAAGCACTGTTTGATGACAAAGTTAGAGATATCCCAAGGTCCATCCGAGCACCAGCAAAAGCGGACGAGTGGTCGGCGGTCAGACTCGTTAAGGATTCCGTGGGTTACAAGGAACTCGGCCATGGATTCCATGACCTCAGGAAAAGGTGGTGCATTGTCCGTCTGATCCTGTGGGTGGGTCAGACACACCACAGTAGTGATTTTTGAGACTCAGACTTGGGTGATGCCCGTCAGGCGCGTGCAGAATTCGGAGAGTTCTGGTCTCCACGTAGGCTTTACGAAAGTCCGAAACTCAGAAATGGTGTCTAGGATTCCGTTAGCCTTGTCTTTCCATCCAAGCAGACAGACCGGCCATTCCTGGGAGATATGGTCAGTCAAGGTCAGAGGTGCAATTTGGATGTGCTTACAATGATCTCGTTCGGATAGTCCATGCCAGTTCCTTGCTGACAGGTCCCCTCTACATCAAGGACCAAAAAGAAGTCGTACGACTGAAGGGTGGGTTGTACGAGGGCAGAAGCTGATGATGGCATTGAAAGATCAGTGGTTCGCCGATCACTTGTAGAAATTTGGTTCTCTCCCTCCCGATTTTCGGCCTTTCAGTCTCGCTCTCTCATGGCTGGTCAGGTTGGGGACGAACTCGAAGACGATTATGTCCCGGACGAGCTCGTCGCTACCTCCGGTGACGAAGAAGACTCTCACCATGAGAGCAGTCACGGCGATCTCAGTCCGGACGACGACACCCCGAAGCCAAGTGGATCCGCGGCACATGCGGGAAGTGAGAAGAGGAACAAACGGAAGCGAAGTGGGAAGGAGAAGCAGAGGAAGCTCAAGGTGAGTATCCCAATCAGACCTTTGGGTTATCCGAAACTAAATACTCGAGAACAGAAACCCAAATTAAAGGAGACGCAGGACGAACAATCTTCGTTAATCGCTCTGCAGTCACCTTCGGAACTCGCTGAGTACCTTGCTGGGTCTCAAGCCAAATCATTTTCCAGGTTGTCTCGCATCGAGCTCGAGGACATCCGAATCCCTGGTGGGTGTGGCTCCGAGAGTGCTCTCAGGAAATTACCATGAACTGAAGTCCAGACAGAGAGCGCGATTATCGATACATCCCCATGGGTTGCCGAAAGGACCCTCGACTCGTTGCCCGATTTCATTGCCAAAGGTAGGTAGAGTCTCACAAACAAAGACGGAGGTGTGAGGTTGAGCCGTCCTTGCTTTCAGTTACTCCGAGCCTTCGGCTCCGCCTTTCACAAAAACCCAAGGCCAATGGGGCGCCAACTCTTATCTTTGTCGCAGGTTCTGCACTGCGAGTTGCCGATGTGGTAATTCTCTCCCCAGTTGTTTCGCTTGATCAATTTTTCATACTGCAGCTAGACAAGGGTCCTCAAGAACAGGAAACTTCGAGGAGATAAAGGTGGCGATGTTGGGAAATTCTTTGCCCGACATATTAAACTCGAGGTTCGTGCTTCAAACCTTGGCCCACACACATGCATCTTGACGAGGGTGCTGCAGGACCACGTCACTTACTTACGGAGAACCAAGATTGGGGCTGCAGTTGGCACTCCAGGGAGACTTGGCAAGTTGCTGGAGCTAGGTGAGCTTACGGTCCATCCTCCGGTGACCACAATTAAACGCATTGAATCAGATTCTATGGCGGTGTCCGCTCTGACACACATCATGATCGACCTCTCGTACCGAGATGCAAAGAGGCGTTCTGTGCTGGACATCCCAGAGACGAGGGATGAGGTTTTCGGTAAGATACTCTCTTACAAGAGCGTTTTGCAGGGCGTAAAGGCGGGAAAGGTGCAGATTGTGCTGTTTTGACGTTGGGGTGTGACTTAGTGTATGTATACGACGGGATAAATTACTCTAAAAGCCTTCTGGGTTAGTTCGCAGAGTGAGCTGAAATCTGCGTGAGACGGAATCATAATGCGGAGGAATGAAAACACACCCTCGTCCATTTTGGTACCTTGTGAATACCCTTCCGATACCCCCGTGCGTGTGGGCTGAAGACAGTGTACTTGTCCTTGGGAAGCATCTCGTGCTCCTTCGGTAACTCGAGGGCTTTTGTCTGGTCAAAATGCTCGGTCATACAAAAAAATGGCGCAGAAGGACGTTAAAGCGTACCAGTGCAGAACACTGCACGCCGCTAGCTCGGACGGCCTCGATTACTGAGTCTACCTTCTTCAGCCGAGCGCGAACATTGGCCTTCCTAGTCGTAGATAATTTCCATGGTGTCTTCCTGTTGGATAGTTGAGTCAAACAGATGGGTAGATGTTGTTAGACGCAGTTACCAAAGGAGACCACCGTGAGCTATATGACTGGCACGAAACGCGCCGAACATCGTCCTCCCAAGTATTGGTGTCACACAGGTCACGCGTTCGTCCTCCCACCCACGACGGAAAAATGGCGGTTGACACAAACCCAACTGCCGGACCGACAGAGGACGGCGCGAACGGCGACATGGTCGTCGACGCCCCTCTCAAGGAAAACGTCTCCAAGTTTGCGGCCGGTGGTCTCATCCTGCCGCCTCCGGATATCAAGTGTGCGTCCTACCGTTTCTCCTCGCACGCGAATCCTGACGCGTACGCACACAGCCGTCATCGACAGGACAGCCACCTTTGTCGTAAAATCTGCGAACCCCACCCATTTTGAGGACAGGATCCGCGAGAACCAGCGTCAGGACCCGAAGTTCTCGTTCCTCCACCCCGCCGACCCTTATCATGCTTATTACAGAGATCGTCTTGAGAAGGTTGCGAAGGGTGAGGTGGATGACGAAGATACTCCAAAGGAAGGGAAGGAGCCTACGGACCAGCCCGTTGAGAAACCGGTGGTCGACATGGGTGAAGAACCTCCTGTCCCTCAGTTCATCCTCGATTGGCCGAACATATCTACCGTCGATCTGTGCGTGTGTTCGCCCCGTGCTTTTATTCTACGCATTTGACCGATCCATAATTCCAGTGATATCATGAAACTTACCGCCTTGTTTACCGCGCGCCGCGGGCACTCCTTCCTTGCTGCTTTGTCCTCGAAGGAGGGCAGGAATTACCAGTTCGACTTCCTTCGACCGAACCACTCTTTATTCGGATACTTCAACCGCCTTGTGGACCAGTACTCGAAAATCATCAACCCATCCAAGGATGCGCTTGATGCTCTCTCCCTGCGAACGGACTCCGAGGACCGCTGGAGAACGCTCGATGCCGCCCGTCAGCACGCGAAATGGGCGAAGGTTAAAGAGGAGCAGGATAAAAAGCGAAAAGACGACCAGGAGGCCGAACGCAGTATGTGATTCTCTGCCCTTGACAAGGTGATGCTCATTGGGCCGAAGCTGCGTTCGCTGAAATTGACTGGCATGACTACGCCATCGTTCAAACGATCGAGTTCACGGCAGCCGATGCAAATTCAGAACTCCCTGCGCCCATGAGTGTTCAGGAGGTTGAAAACATGACTTTGGCGCAGAAACGTATGGCGGCGATGGTCATGGAGACCACAGCTGAGGATGTGGAAGCTCATCGGGCTCGACAGGCCGCCGCAGAGGCGGAAGCTGCCGCTGCAGTTGGACAAGTCGGGGGCATCGGTGGGGACGAGGATGCGGCGATGGAGCAAAGCGACGATGAAGTTGAGGATACAAGACAACGGGAACAAGGGGTTGTTCAGAGAAGTGAAACCATTCCTGCGAATCCAGAGACGACTGGGAATATCAAGATTCGAACCGATTATGTTCCAAAACGTGCGTCCACCATGCCTCATCGTCCCCGAAACTGACAGTTTATATCGACTTAGTTGGTCAGAAGAACCAAAAGCAGGCTATGACCGCGTGCTCAATTTGTGGACAGCAAGTGCCGGTCAACGAGCTTCAAGAACATATGCGTATCGAGTTGCTAGACCCTCGTTGGAAATCACAACGAGATGCATTGGAAGCAAGGAAGGCACAGGCTTCCGAGTTGCAACGTGGAGCCAACGTCGTGTCCTCACTGAAGAATCTTGCCCGTACCCGTACCGATATCTTTGGCGCCGAGGCTGATGAAGAGAGGAGGAAAGTTGAAGAGGAGGAGGAACGCTTGAAGAGGCGGGAGCGCGAGAAGGTCGTATGGGATGGTCACACTGCAACAAAAGCGAATACGCTGGACAAATATTCCACCAACGTCAACTTCGACGAGCAAATCGCTGCCATTCACCGTGCCAAAGGCTTGGGACCGTAAGTTTCTACTTGAAAATTATGTCGTGCATTTCCTGAGTGACGCTTTTTAGCCAAGAAGCCGGGGCGATTGGACCTGGAATTGGACCTGCCTCGGCACCCCCAATGCCGTTGGCCAACTTGCCTGCACCACCTTCATTGCCACAGGTACCCTCACAAGCGACCGGCGCGTATTCTGCCGCCACAGTATCATCTGGGCCACAACCTGCTTCCGTCTATCAGCCGCAGCCGACTCCGATTATGTTACCGCCCTTACACTACCAAGGACCGCATGCTGCTCAGCCATTCGGGTATCAACCTCCACCAGTTGGCGCACCGACAAACCTGATTCCACAGACGGGTATGGTCCGGACGGCAGACCAAATGGATGGGGAGACACAAGGCTCAGATCTCCCGCCAGCTAAGCGCCAGAAAGTTGCCAAACTTCCTAGCGGACAGTACTATCCTGAGGCTGACTGGATAAATCTACATCCGGTGGGTACCCCCGGTTTTCCTTTTTTTTATCATTATCGCTGAGTCGAGCCGTGATCGCACAGCACCCAATATCACTCAATGTGCAGTTACCAAATGAGCAGTCAAAACCAGAATGGAAGTTTGACGGAGGCGTTGTGCCCGTTCCGGACCTACCGCTGACATTGTTGGTTTCGACGCTTCGCGACCGAATTCTGCAACACACTGGTAGCAGCATTTCCGCAGGAAAGATCCGGATATCGTATGAGGGGAGGATGCTTACGAATGCGAATACGATCGCGAGCTACAACTTGGAGGACGAGGACACTGTGACGGTTTCTGTCAGGGACACGAAAAAGAAGTAAGGGGTACTGGTGGGGAGTTATTCAGTACTTACGATGAGCTCAATCCTTTTACCGATTCTCTGAGTAGATTTTGTTGACAACAGAGCCGGTGTTTGAGAGGATCGTGATGGAGGTGCCTTTGCAGCATGTTGCAAAATGATAGATCGTACAATTGATAAGCGCTGTTCATCACCGTGTCACCAGCCATCTTCTCTAACCACCCGGATGTCTTGCCGTGCCCGCGTCTGCGCTCAACTCTGCCCCATGCTCACAACAACACTGCGATTTATACCTCCGGCTCTAACTCCGGATGTGTTCGGGAGGGTGTGTGGGGAACTATGATCCCTGCCGGTCGGGGTGTAAATCTTTGTTTATATGTCGCAGTGTAAACAAAGAAACCCCGTCCTGCCCTTCCAAAAAACAGTCTGTCGTTTTTAATACGCTGTGATGATTCCTTGGCAGATATTCGAATATTTGACACCCGACATCGGTGTTGCTGATCGGGGTCTTTCACGACGCCCACTTACACCGCGGGCAATTCAAGATAAAGGCGGATAGAAACCCCTTGAAATTACAACGATAATATAGGCGGGAACTGCTCTCATTGGTCAACGTGTGGTTTAACATAATGTTTCTTCACGCGCTTTATTTCTTTGGATACTGATCCAAACTTCACTGTAAACTCGACATTTCTTCAACGGGTAAACACTCCGTTGCCCCCGGTGTTACCGCCCACAGGATACTGTGCTACACGACCAACCCTGCGACTAAAAGCATCCGGTCAATTCAGTTTTGGCTGAAGTGTTGAAGCGCTGAGGATATCAACGACTTCCGGGTTGGTCATGGTCCCACAGTATTGGAGTCTCGACTTACCTTCAATTGGTGGCCTGTTCCTATATATACGTCGCACCTACGTTCGGGGTCGCTTCGCGTCCCTGTCCCGCGCCGATCATGTTTTCCCTGCCATTCCCACACTTGACGCATTTTGGTCGCTTTGCACTCGGGATCCTCAGTTGCGCCGCCATCTATGCCTTCTTGAGGTTTCTTCGGCCAACACCGCCCACACTCCCATTGCCACCAGGACCTAAGCCTCTCCCACTTCTCGGCAATCTTCTTGACGTTCCTCTGACCCGTCAATGGCTGGTTTACTCCCAGTGGGCCGAGCGTTACGGTAAATAGCCAGGAATTGGGTCCCACGAATAGCTCAATATCTTCTCGATAGGGCAAATAAACTCGTTCACAGTCTTCGGTCAAACTTTTGTGGTCATTAATTCGCTAAACGTCGCCAGGGACATCCTCGACAGTCGTTCTGCCATACATTCCGACCGCCCACGTCTAGTAATGGGCGGTGAACTCTGCGGTTGGAATCGTACTACGGCGTTGGCTCCCTATGGCCCTCGACTCAAGGAGCACAGGTCGTTCTTCGCTCGGAGAATCAGCACAAAGAATTCCGTAGAGAAATACCATTCGTTGATGGAGGACGCGGCGCAAAGCTTTGCGAGTGGCCTCGCGGACGATTCCCACGATCTCATCGGGCAGATAAATCTGTAAGTATTCGCCTGTGTGTCCTATCGGAAGTCGGGGCGATTAACATCTTTCCAGTTCCATGGCGAGTCTTTTGCTCGCTGTAGTCTACGGCTACACCGTTCAGGACCGGCAGGATCCAATCGTGCGCGACGCAGAGGAGATGATAAGGTACTTCTGCATGACCATCGAACCGGGTGCATACCTGGTGGATTCTCTTCCGTTTCGTAAGCCTTTTGGGCTAGTGTGGAAGTTTTGATGCTGACACCCCACAGTGAGGCATCTGCCGGGGTGGTTCCCTGGCGCCGGTTTCAAAGGAACCGCGAAAGCGTGGTATGCATCGGTCACTGACGTATGTGAGGCACCCTTCAAATATGTGCGAGGGGCAAAGGTTCGTCGGTCAGAAATACATTTTCCCGTCCGTTCCTGGACCACTTGTTTTGGTTAGACCGATGCGGCCCGAAGATGTGTGGTCGCCGAGGCTCTAGAAGAAAAGGGGACCCTCCCGGGAGCAGAAGAGGTCATCAAATGGAGCGCCTTTACTCTGTACTCCGGTCTGTACCACCGCAATCTCTACCTTCGCTAGCCTCTGACTAATCGTCCTATGACAGCTGGGATTGATACAGTAAACTCTTGTTCTCTTTTTTGACGTCGGTGACACTATGAGCTCAAACTACGCTAGACGGCCTCTGTCCTTACCTCATTTTTCCTGGCGATGACAATCTTCCCGGATGTATGCAAGAAAGCTCAGGAAGAGATTTCACGAACGTTAGGAGATGGGGTTGTGCCGACCATAAACGATTGTAGGCGTCTCCCTTATCTGGATGCCGTGATCAAGGAAACGATTCGTTGGGGTGTCACCGGCCCGCTAGGCGAGTGATTCTGGGTGTTTGATGTTCTGATCCAGATGCCATGTGTTTTCAGGGGTACCTCACGCCGCCGTGGAAGACGATGTGTATAAGGGGCACTTCATCCCAAAGGGTAGCGTGTTGCTCGTCAACGTCTGGTGATGCCGTGTTTCTTTGGAATGCGTAAGCTCACACTGACCGTAACGACGGAGCAGGCAGATCTGCAACGACCCGACTGTATACTCCAATCCAAGCCAGTTCCGGCCGGAAAGGTTCATGGGAGACATGCCGGAACCGGATCCTGATTGCATGTTTGGTTTTGGCCGCCGCAAATGTACGCAAGTGATCATGTGGTGGCGCCCATTATGTTTGTCGACGATTTTCCACAGGTCCAGGGATGAACTTCGCGCTCCAGTACTTGTCCATCGCGTGTGCGACGTCTCTGGCGATGTTGGATATCTCGAAAGCCACCGATGAATCTGGGACTGTGCTAGAGCCCACATGTGAAATGATCGATAAGGTGATCAAGTGAGTGATAACCACTGAAATGCTGACTACCTCCCCCGTCGACAGAGGCTAAACTCGTCTTTTTGAAGTTCGCCAAAACCGTTCCCTTGTAAGATACACAGGCGGCGCTGATATGCGCGTATACTTCAACCTACATGGAAATCTCATCACTTCCTCAGTCTTCGCGTTTGTATTTTCGGCCCCCAAGGCCGTTGAACAGGATAGTCTGATTTTCCCCAGTTTAGTTGCGTGGTAACGAAATCTCCGCACCGTGGTTGTTACAATGTACTGTAGTAGCGAAATGAATTGTGGGCCCTGTAGTCATGACATCCATTTTCGGATCGTGATCACTCCTGTATAACTTCTCTCCATTCACCCTCAACTGGCAAACCCCGACCGTCCCCAGTTTCCCTAGACCATGTGTTCGTCGAGTTGGACTTCTTCCAGTTGTCTTGTACTGTTTGTCGTTGACCGATGCCCACCCTCAACGTTGCAACGTTCAACTCTTACGGTTGTATTTCATCCAATCCTTTCTTGTTTTCTGTCGGTCGACACAACCCCTTCACTCCTTCTAACACTTCACTCTCTGTCGACCCTTGTTGGTGAAAATGCGCATCTTGGTTGACCTCGGACACTACTTGAGGCATGGTGTGAGTGACCTATTTGCCTATCTCAACACCCAAGACTCACTCGCGTGGCGCCACAAGCGAGACAAATGACATCATCCAGATTCACTTGCTGTTGGACGATCATTATTTTTCCCCACTTTATAACCCAAGTCTATCTCCAGGATGTGGCTTTTGGCGAGAACAACTACGCTCGCAGCCTCACCAGTCTATGCCTCGGCGTGGCCGATGCATCTCATGGATTGCCCATGATCTGTGACCATGCGCTATAAGTCTGCGATGGGGTTCCCGGCCATGAAGAGACGACCTGTCAGGTCATCTCCGCCGATCGTTCCTTCAAACACCAGCCTCGCTCCAATGGATTTCGACCGGTCTCGTTACAGCGTAATTTCACTGTCCCCCTTGACAGTGCAGTGGTGGGAAGATCCTTAACGGGAGGTGCATTGCAACTATGCACTATTCTCACGATGTGTTGGTGCTCCGACCTTTCCAGGATTGCTTCCCAATATTGACTACGGACGGCTTAGATTCCGAGATTCCCTCGCAGAAGATGTCGTAGCTGTGTCATTACAATCGTGGGTTCTTGCGATATCCATCCTTTCAGTAAGTGGACGGCAGTTTTCTTCACATGCATAGTTGACACTCCTCCAGGTGATCTACAGCTCCATTCCCCACCGTTATGCTCGGCAAGAACCATCCTCCCTTGAGTACATGTTGATCTTTTCAAATGGATAGGGCCGTCAGCGCTGCCAGCCACCTCAACACTGGGTGGGCAGGATGCCAGGTTAAGAACATCCTGGCCCTCCGCGATGAGTACGAGAAATATGCCGTTCGTGGTGCGTGCGAGGGGTAGATATTCTTGGAAAGTAGTGGGATGTTAAGCTTTCTCATGTGGTCAGTCGTGCCCTCGTTGGTTCGACCCACTAGCACCGAAAGTTGCTCAACAGACTCTTTTTTTTGTGGCGAATGCTGTGGCTCTCGCCCCAATCTTGTGACTGTCTTCCGCTCTACAAGGTTGGTGACCGTTTACCACAGCCACAGTGACCCCACTGGATACCCGATCCTGCAGCGCTTCGTCGGCATGGGTTTTAACCCTGTTGGCGCATCTCCGAATATCAACCAGCTACACAAGGTCTTCCTTCTATTCTTTCCGTGGTTGCGGGATGGTTGATATCAAGCATAGCTTGTGTTGACGTTTTCTACGTTCCTCCAGCTGTCTACGCTCTTCACCGTAATGGTTGGAGCAGAAACTGTATGGAGCTCATCTTCATTGTTCACTCGGCATATTTTATGCGTTGCAAAGGGTCCGTGTTCTTACGAAATAGTTTCCGTGGACGGTGTACAAGTGAAAGGCGACGACAGTTACATGGGTAGTAGTGAAAATAGTGGGGAGGTGGGAATCGACGATTGGTCTTAGGCGAACCGCCTGAAAAGCAAGGCAAGTACCAACACGAGGAGCACGCAGATGACGGTGTCCAGCAGCAGTGGGGGTCTAGGATTGCCGACCGGGGATCTAGTTGTGATCAAAGTCTGCGGAACGATCGGAGTGGTTGCTGATCGGAATTCTTCTGGAAGGTCCTGGGAGGATGGGGACGGGGACGAATCCGTGACGATGATGTCTGGAACTTGATCATTCGTCACTTGGGTCACTTCTGCCACTGGTATCGTTTCCGGCGGGTCGGATGCGGCCGTTTCAGGATTCGAACCTTCTGGAGTGGGGTTGGGCAAACACTCTAGGTTGGACTTTTCGCAGCGGGGACAAACCCAGTTCCTGGATCTGGGGTGTGAAAGGGGAGGTGTTGGATAACTTCTTAAAAGTTGGGTATGGGACATACAGAGCGGCCAGACGTTTCCGATCAGATACGGGGGAATCCATTCCACCTACTCCGAGTGCAGCCTTGCCACGGAGGGGAAAGAAACCCTGTAAACCAAGAATTGCTGTGACATGGATGGCGGTTGAGAGTTGCGTGACGGATGATTGACGAAGGTAGAGTACCCGTTCTAACACCCCAGGCGGGTTGCCACGACTCTTCGTGATCTATTGGAAGATGAGCGGTGAAGGTGAAGGGGTCAGGTGGCATCCGAAACAAAACGCACAGTTGGTGAAGCTGATGCAGATCTGAGAGAAGGGTGAGTGAATGGGATGCGGCGATTAGGGGATTAGGGAGCGTGCCTTGGTGTTAAGTTCAAACCTTCCGTTAGGGGTGAGCATCAAGATAGACGGAGGGCGGAACGGGTATTCCGACGGGAGTAGGATGCGGAAATGGTACAGTCCTCCCTCAAACTCTGTGCCGACAGGACCACGGATGGTGCAGTGCCATTCCTTGGATTTGCGAATGAAGACCCTACAGAGAGAGGGTGAGATTTAAATGCAACTCACGAATATATCGTCCTGGAATCAAACGAGTGAATGTTTGTCGAGGAGGGTGGGGGAAGAACAGCAGACCTCGAGTGGTGCGGCAGTGTAATCGGTGGATTCGTCGTTTGCGAGTTCCTTTGCCTCTTGAAGAATTCTCCTGACGGCTGCAGGCAAAGTTGGTTCAGACAAGTGAGTGAGATGAAGAGAAAAGGGATGTACCTGAGTTGTTCTTGTTGAGGGAGGTGGCTGACATCGTCGAGGAGATGCTGTTACGTCGATCACCGCGTCCCCCACGCGACGAACATGCACATCCAAAAACTCAAGGTCCGGCCAAAGAAAAGTGCGCACGGGCCGTTTGTTGTGGATTATTCTGCGCATTTTGACCGTTTTGCAGGTGCCGCGGTCAGTCTCTGCGCTCCGGAACTAACCACCATGCTCGGGTGTTGGGCAGCGAAGAACGACTTGACGACGACTGGGACGTGTGCAGAGTCCGCCAAGGCGCTGTACGACTGCATGAGGACCACGGTACGGGTCGTTTACTACCCCCGGTTTCGCCTTTGTGACCACATTCCTTTCGCTGCAGCCGATGGGTGGCAAACAGCACCGACCGACGATCAACTACCACCTCGCCCGCCTGAACAAGGTGTTGAAATAATTGGGGGAGAATGGACAAAGCTAGAGGTGACTATGATAGACCATGATACTAGTCTGCCACGCCGTATAATATCCAGAATATAAATTCACAACCTGCGGGTTATCGCATGGCCCGCCCGCCACAGATGTCGTGCTCTCCCCCTTCATCCGCCGGGCAGCCCAGTCCACCTCCCCCGCCCACCACGCCTTCATATGAGCCCGTAGGCATCTTCTGGGACTACGGTCAGCTCGTTCTCACCCTCCCAGACCCCCCCCAAGCTGAATCTCAGACAGAGAACTGTCCACCGTCCACCAATGCCTCTGGATACAACATCGTCGACAACATCCGCATTCTGGCAAACCAATTCGGGGCGGTCAACATCTTCAAGGCATACCTCCAGCTCCCAGACAAATCCTCTCCAAGACAATCTGCCCTCCGATCCGAACTTCAGTCCTGTGGCTTGTCCCTAACCGGTCAGTCCACCACACACCCCGCCCATCTCATCTTCCCGCTCACCTTTCACCCCACAGACTGCCCGCACAATGGAAAGAACTCGGTAGACTTGATGATGATAGGTGAGTATTTTCCACCGCGCCGGAAACCGCGCCGTATCACTAATGCCCCGCTCAGTGGATATCATGGCGTTCATCAAGGACAATTCACCTCCAGCCACAATCATCCTCATCTCCGGCGATCGTGATTTTGCCTATCTTCTATCCACAATCCGATGGAGAAAGTACAACGTCGTACTCATCAGCAACTCTTTTATGACTCACGAGAGCCTGACCGCCCAAGCCTCCGTCGTGTACGATTGGCAATCTGACATATTGAAAGCCCCATCAAAGCTGTCGTTGCTCAGATCCCGTCGCGAGACTCCGTCCTCTGTTGCCTTTCTTACCACCCCCCAAGGGTCGGACAACCCCTCCGTGTCTGACGTTTACACCCTTGGTCTTCCGGAAGAGCACATCACTCCCGCCGTCCAATCTCTGTCTCTGTCCCCTCGTCCAGTCAGTGTTGCCACTGTGAGTACGATCCGCCCTAGACATGCAACCCTGCCACCGGATGTTCCTCTCGTGGAGTCAGAGACCACCCCTATGCCTACCAAGGCAGAAATCCTCACTGAGGCTGCATCGGCCAGCGTTCCGATGACCCCTACCTCCGATGACTGGATTGTGACTGATTTGACAAGCGAATCTGCTATGGTAGCATCTCTCGATCGTTCACGGTGTCGTCGTTGACCTCGGATTCCAACAGGACCAGTCTTCGCCCAAAACCATTGATCCGGTCGATGAAGATGGTGCCTTCGTGAGCGCATGTGCCAAATGTGCCCCGATTCAACCGCTGATCCCAAAAATCGATAGAGTTCTCCGGAAATGATTCCATCAGAGGGCGAAGGCGACATCCCCTCCTCCCCTGGATACTTGCTTCTCATCGGCGAGGAGAGTTCCACCGAGTCCAGCATTCAAGACCTCAGGGACATGGATCCATCGGGTACCACCAAACCTGTTTCAGGAGCCTGCGAGTGTAAGATATGTGCGAGGTCACCCGTTATCCACACATCCCAGACCCCGGCCCAGGAGACCGTGGGCGGCCAACAGGTTGAGCCTACCCCTCGGTAAGAATTTTGCCATTGCATGCGCTCTAGACTCAACGTGCGCTCCTGCCAGTGAACTATCTACATCGTTACCAGCCGAGGCGGTTCCTCCCTCGGATTTGCCTCCAGCCCACGAGGTTCCTCTGAACATCCTCGCCCCAACATTTACTCCAAGGACTCCCCACCTTTCCTGGGTCGAAGTCCCGAAACCCCCTGCAAAAATGGACACAAAGCACGATTTCAAAGAATTGATTGGAGTTTTGGGCGAGCTATCCGCGAACGGGAACCCAAGACCCCGGTTTTCCACTGTCTCTCCATTGTTAAGAGAGAGGAAACCGGACGTGTTCGAGGCGGTCGGCGTTGCTCAATTCAAGGCTTATCTTCAACTCGCCGAGTCGGCCGGGATTGTTGTCATCGAACAACATCAAGACGGAGATGGATGGATCACTCTCCGTCACCAACGGAACACCAGCTTCGGTGGCCCCGCACAACATGCCCTATCACAGCACGCCGAGTCGCGATTCCGTGATCTCATTAAGATCCTGAACGATTTACGGCTTGCGGAAGACCCTGAACCTCGATTCTCCACCGTTGGTCCACGGCTACTAAGAAAGAATCCTTCCATCTATGATGGCGCAGGAGTGACAAAGTTCAAGGAGTACGTCGAAGCGGCGGTTGAAGCGGGTGTTGTCACTGCTCGCGGGGTGAAGAACGGTGATGGCTGGCTCAAGCTATGTCCGGCTTACCGTGACCCCCCTGTGCATTCTTCGACATCCGCCAGCACCGTCGGCACCCCGCCGACGCGCGCAGCTAGCACCACTTTTCCCTTCGCCCCACTGGTTGAGCTCTTGAAATCCAAACAATCGACGAGTGCCCAGCCGATTCCGTTCTCCGACATCCTTGCCCACCTCATTTCGACCCTCGGCTACCCCGATTTATTTTCCTTATATAATAGCGTCCCTGGCGTGATGACCTTTAATCAATACCTTGACGCGGCCATCACTTCCGGAGTCGTTTCATTGGTTAGCGGAACAACAACCTCCAGGGATGCATTGGTTTCTCTCCACGACACAGGGGCGACTCTGGCCGTCGGGCCACAGCTTCCAGTACCCATTAATCCCACAACCTCCCGGCATGGTCCATTCGAGCCATTGATCAACAACCTAACGAAGTTGTGGTGCGAGGGCAAACAAGAACCGATGCTTTCCGAGATACACCCTCTCATACTGGCGCAGGACATTATGGCGTACGGCCGGGTCGGTGCAATGACCATCAAGGACTATGTAATGAAGGCAGCCGCGGCAAACCTCGTCATTTACGACCCCCTCGTGATGCCCGGAGTATCATTCATGGCTTCTACAGTCAGGTTACGCGAGCCTCCGTTGCAGTCACCGGATGGCCCACCACCCCCGGCGCAACCAAATGCATCTGCCACGCCTCTACCATCCCACCCTCCCCTCCAGGAAATACCAGTTCCTCCGCCTCCCGTGAACGTCACACCAAGCTCTTTTCGGGACCTCGTCGCGGTCCTGACAAAGCTTCGGGCATCGACCGGGGAATCGGAATCTCGATTTTCTAGCGTGGTTCCGCTGCTTCTGAAGAGGAGACCCAACGCTTACGCATCCGTTGGCGTCGCAAAGTTTAAGGACTACGTCATCCTTGCGATGGAGAATGGTGTAGTCAGGATCAGAGGGATGAAACAAGGTGACGGCTGGGTGTCGCTTAGCGACCAAAGACCTGGAGGACTGAAGTCGGCGTCGTCTGTCTCCCCCCAGTCCAGCAAATCATCGGAGGATGGGATGGTCACTGCTCGATCCTCATTTTCCAGCTTGAAGGGCGCAGGGGTTGACCCAAAGTTCGTGGACTTGGTCGAGGCGTTAGGGGAGATGTGGAAGAATGGGGAGAAGAAACCGCTTTTTTCCCTTGTTGCACCTCTGTTATTGAGGGACGAGAGGAAGAAGGCGAGGACACTGAATGCCTGCGGCGTTGACAAGTTTAAGGCCTACGCAGAGCTTGCGAAGGAGGTGGGAATCGTCAAGATCTATTATGAGCGGCTCGGGGAGGAGAGGATATCACTGGACCCGGCGATTCGAGTGAGGGCCGGCTACATCTGAATCGTTTAAGAATCCATTTATGCTAGTTCCCATGCTGGGATGTGGACTCGATGTGGGCCACTCATTTTCATGATTATGATCACCGTTGTAGTAAAGTATCAATCGGCACCTGAATCTAGTGTAGTGTATACTCTCAAAGTATCTTCGTGTTCTTCTAGTGTCTCTACGAGGCTTGCAACCTCGCCTTCCATCTGCTCGTCGGCTGTTATAGTTTCGGTCGAGGCGTAGACCAGTTCGCTCGCCAGAAGCTCGCGAACAAGTTCGTGCCGCGACGTTAAGGCAGATGTCAGTTTTCCCAGATTTTCTGGTTGGCAAGTGAACTATGGTAGAGGACAGTGAGAACTGAGGCTGAAGGCAAAAAAAACCAGTATACCTCGAGCTCTATCGTCTCTCCTGGTTCGGAGTTCTGGGAGAAGTCGTCGATAAATGGTAGGGCAACCTCTATTGCGTTTTCTACGCGGGCTTCTATGGGTTCATTCTCAGACTTCCCAATAGATACCCGGACAAGACCTTTCCGGGTGAAGAGGTATTTTACGGGAGCGAAACGTGCGCTGTGAGGGTCAAACTCAACCACTTTCGCGTTTACCGTCAACACAGTGGACTCACTTGTGGCCGGTCAACAGTTCCCTTAGTCTGTGGACGGTGCGATTTGAATTATCGGTCAAGCATTCGCTTGGGATAACATCTTGTTAGGGAAGAGGATGTGGGACGTCCGGACGGAGAGAACTTACATGATAATACCGACCTCTCCAAAGGCCATGGCTTCGTAGGTCGCCAGTTGCGAGCCTTTGTCCTTGCCTCCGCTCGCCTAGAACTCGTGTGTTCACCCAACGACGTGCCAACTACGGGTCACTCATGGGATCCTCTCACCTTTCTCAGCGCGTTCTCGATATTGGTCCTGGGTACCCCAGAAGACTTGGCCGCTCTGAGGACGGCTGCAAGCGCAGCATTTGTGTTGGGATCAGCAGAACCACCGGCTACGGGGGGGAGTGAGCCGATCGGAAGGAGCTTGAATCGAGGGACGTACACCGGACTGCGACCATAATATCCTAATGACATAAGTACCCTGGAAGAGGACGTAGTGCGAGCGTCGAAGGAAACCTACCCTGGAGACTTTGCCGTATATCATGGATTTTCTTATGTCATTGACACCTTTCTTGGCTGCGATTTTGGACCACTGGGAAGGAGTCGACACTTAGTCCACAAGTCAAGCAATTCGCACTCTCACTTTGTTGTGGCCGGCGAGCGCGGGAGTAGTCGTCGAGAATGCGCGTTGAACGAGGTTACAATGGCATATGGCCACGGCTCTAAACATGACAGAGGATCGGAACAACTTAGGGGAAAAGCGGATCAAACTTCGGAGCAAACGCCACGCGCCAGGGATTGTTTCTCAACCGTTTTGCATCCGCGGCGATGAAATAAAAATCTTTTTAAAAGCGCCCTGGTGTCAACCCTCCTTGCCAATTGCACTTCCAGACCGCTTCACCAAATCTCTTTTCGCCTCGGTCAACTCCTTTGACCTGCCTCCTAACACGTCCTTGTGTTCATCAATTTTTGCTTGGATGTCAGCATACAACGACATTTTTTGCCTGTAAAACCGGGTCAACATCTGATTATAGTCAAGACAACTCGTGGCTTACATCATATGATCTTTGACCTTGCCAACGAAAGCATCCTCAGGTCGACACACATTAGGTGGAGGCTCCGACGCACCATGTCTAGAATTCCAGAAAACTTGTCTGCGATTTCTAAACCAACCCCAAGTCAGCCGTATGGATCCAAAGAACATTGGTCAATCCAATTTACCTTGGGCACCAGCGTTCCATTCTTCCATAGACGAATTTGCCCATTTTTCCTTCAGGTCCTCGTACTTCCTCAAATTCTCACCGATATATGCGTCCGAGTCGAGTCCCAATAATGTATCCAGCTCATACTGTTTAGTCTTGAGTGGTTCCGGGGGTGCAGCATGCATGTAGGAGGGTGGGCGTGGTTTGGTTGTGGATCCTGACGCCTGCTTGGGATGTGGTCGTCACGAGCCTCCCCACCGGTTCCAACGACTAAAAACATACCTGTTCCGATTTAAATCGCTTTGCATTGACGTTCCCCAGGTCATCGACGCCGTCGTCCGTCCGCTGAGCTCGCTTCCTGGGGCCAGGGTCATCCACGTATCGTCCTGCGAAGAAAAGGGGGACCGAGCTTGCCGGTGGGCCATTGACCAGTTCCGCGTCCTCGTCCACTTCGTTGATCATTGGAAGAAGATGCTGAGAGTTTGCCTCTTGAGCGAAAAAGGCACTAGTAACGCTCCCATTATCCGCAATCGGTGAAGAGGGTATATCTTCGACCTGCACAGAAGGTATTCCACTGCTCTGATAGGCGGAAACATTTCCTAGGCCAGATGTTGTCGAAGATAGAACCGGAGAAGGAGGACAAGAGGGATCAAGCTTCGAAGTACGTGGGCTGACAGTCCAAGAGTTGTTTGAGATGTTCTGAGGAGGCACTTGGTGGTCATCGTGAGACTTTGATTTTCTAGTGGGAAGAGACTGGTCGCGTTTCTTGGGATTGAAAAGACCAGAAAGGTTGAAAGACCCGTTTGCGGGGTTGCCAAGATCGGTATCTATCCTCTGAGAATGAAATGCTTTCGAAGATTCTGGCTGAGAGGACGAGAGCTGAGAGTCTGGACGAGGGGTGGGACGGAAGGGTTGCCTCGCACTCATGATCCGTATGGTGAGGGGAGAGGGCAAGAGGACACGTCTGCACGTGATAAAAAATGTGAACCTAATTCCCTGCTTGTTCCAATGTACTATGAGTACAGCGATACTATAAGGAGTATAAATACAGCTGCTATCTACTAGATGAAAGAGCGAGGAGGGTCGGAATGCAAGAGAAACGACAGGAGAAAAGGTTTAAAAAAAGTCCGATTCACAACGGGGCGAAATATGTCTTGTGCATGACATTCGAGCGCGAATCTGCCCACTGGCCGTGACGCGGTTGTAGCGAAAGGCGATATCGCAACCCGGAGCGCATGTTGCACTGAGCACCCCTCTCGGACTTCAGATGACCGCGAGTTTTGTCCATCAAGCAATGATGTCTGAGTGGTGGCTATCCAATGCGAGCCTTGCAGTCCCCCGAAACGCGCCAAAGCCCTCATGTGGCATTTGCTAGGATGGCGGCCAAGTCTGATTGGTTGGCGGCTGCCAACTGCCTGGATCTCGCCTTCAAACGCACTAAAATGGGCGTTAACGACACGGGTCATCGAGTGATCATAAACTACGCTTACAGTTTCGATCCAAACTCAGCAAGACAACTTTTGCGGCGTTCTTGGGATCAGGGGTGGTCCCGCTAGGCTTGAGCAAGCCAGATCGATCAAACCAATGCTCGTCGTGCCAGACCGCAGCCCGGAGGATAAGATCATCCATGTTCCTTTCCCAAGAGTCTCGGTCACCAAAGTCAACCTGCTCCGTTCGCACGGCGAGTGACGATAGATAGTTGCCCCTTGACGTTTGGATCTTAAGGGAGGTCGATAGAGTCTTGAGGTTCGACGAGATAAATGATAGAGCGACCTTTGATGCTTCGGCGAGCCGTGGCGAGTCGGACATGGCTAAGCCATCGAGCTCCATAATGACGGGAAGGGGGATGATCACCGTCCAACGGAGACTCTCCACGAGAGAGGCAAACATCGAGAGGGATGACAACAGGATATTTGTATCAATGACCAGTACAGTGTAACCCGGAACGATGAGGTTCGTCGGTTTTGATGTGGACTTCTTGGCGCGCGGCGCGCGTCGGGAGGACTGAAGAGTGGCATGTAATTTGTCGTTGGCAGATTGCAAGATACTGCGGAGGTAACGGCGTCGTTCCTGAGGAAAGTTAAATCAGTCACCTATTCTAAGGATGATTGTACCGAAAACAGACAAACCTTGAGAGTCTTTACTTCCTCGCTGTCGTTCTCGTCATCGGCCTCGCTCTCCTCGGAAACGCCCTCCACGGGCTCTTCGTCGACATCCATCGAATCATCCCAACGACGGCGGATCCTGCGCATGTCCTCTTCCTCGCGCTCCCTCCTCTGCTGTTCTTTCCAACTCTCCACCCTGTCAGCCAGTCGACCTTCAACCGACCACACTCGTTTTCCATTCGGTTGCTGTGTGCAAATGAACCCATCGACATACTTGGTGATCCTCATGCCAGAACGTAGCACCCGAATCCACCTGCTATCCCGATCGCTAATATGGGGGGATTTTCCTTTGTCGTCGTCGTCATCGTCGTCGTCCTCAATTATCCCATCGCTGACTTCCTCGCCTTCCTTCACGTCGAGGATAGCAGCCTCATTGATGCGACCATCGGCAGCCCGGTTCCAGAAGCCCCTCTCGTAGATCTTTCGTCCACCCCAAGCCATCCCCCTTAGACAGGCATCCTCGGGTAGGGGAGTACAGCCGGCGGTAATGATGGATGGTTCTCTTGAACCTGCCGTCTCGTCGGAGAGCTTGATGATAGATCGCGGTACACTGCTTAGGAAGCTGGCGAGTTCGCCCCAGGGGATGGCGCGTTCAAAGATGGACCAGTGGTCGCTCTTGACGACCGTTGACGCGAAGGTGAGGATGATTGTGATATAAGGGTTTAGTGTGTCCCTTTGGAATGGGATACTGCGCATCGGTCGGGATAGAGCCTGAGAGAGCATGGAGAAGGTAAGTTGAAGAGAAAGTTTCAGATGCACAGGTAGGTCGCCGTCCATGTCAGCATCGGACTTGGTGATTGTTGACGATGAGGTGACCCCATCCGCGGCAAGCATCTTGATATCCTCTTCTTCGGCGTCAACATCCATGCGATCAGAGTCCCTCCGTTCTTCCTTCTTGGAGGAAGCACGAGATTTCGGCAACGGGGGAATCGTGGGGACTATCCCGCTGATCTGCCTGAGTACAGCCGTCGGGCGACCATACTCAAGGATGGAACCGATATTAACTGCAGCCATCATCATCCAATCTTTCTCCTCGACCTCTTCGATCTGAAGCCGTTCCAAGAGCCTCGAGAGCGTGGGTTGGAAACCGTCGAGTTGGATGTTGGTGAAGAGCATCCCGTGGAGTAAGGTGAAGAGATCGGACACGTGGGCTTCCGGGGAGGAACGGCGCAGCTGAGCGGACGGTGACCAGAGTGCAAGGATGGACTCTCGGGCAGTGGTGAAGGGTTGCAGTGTCGTCATGCTGGGGAAAGATTTGAGCGCGTGAGGTAGTCCCGGGGAGGCCAGGGGCGTACCTTTTGATGAAATGATACAAACCTCGTAACTCTTCACCTTCACCAAATTCCTTGCACAAGAAGCCCATGTGATGATGTAACCTACCGGATCCAGGGTACTCGATGAGACCGTTCGAGTACCATTCCCTGGCAATGTTCCTCCACTTCTCACGCTCTGGTAGGAGTTCCATCGCTCTTGCAGCTTCGATGCCGACGCTTGGGCTGTTGCCCTTAGGCAAAACCGGATTGTCGCTGATCTGGCTGGCCTTCGTATCGTCCGCGCTGATCGACATGGCAACGTCATCGGAAGCGTTGGCCACTTGAGACACAGCGGATTGGGTCAGAGAAGCGGAGTAAGATGTCTTGCTGGTCACGAGCTCGGACACAGCCATCCGATACCGTGCAAGGTCGCCAAGCGATTCAACCCAGCTACTTCGGTAGAACGACAAGTTCTCCTCCTCGAAGAGGCAGGAGTAGAATGTATAGGCATAGTAGATAAAATCTTGGAGATGTTCAAGAGCGACGATCGAGTTGTTGAATGCACATCGACGAAGATTCTCGAGCGGACGATGGAAGCCGTGCAGCCAGAGTCGCATAATGAGGTTATACTTTTCAGGGACGGCCCTCAGCGATACTGGGACATTGTGGGCAAGGGTGAGCCGCAGCAGGTTATGAATCATGTCTGCAAGGCTCCAGGAGACGTCAAAAGGATGTCGTCAATCGAGGACGATACCACCTACTTCTTGTGATCTTCGAGCACACGTTTCCACCGATCCCTTTCTGTATCCTCGTCCTTCTTTTCTTTGCCCTTGAGCATTACCCTGGGTTCGTCAAGGGTCTCGTCCCCGTCTTCACGGGATACCCTGGCTTCCAATAGGGATATCTCACGATACAGCCGCTTGAGTTGTGCGGAAAGGACGGTGCCCGTGGTCTCCGATCGTGGTTTACCGTCAAACAAGGCCGAAGAGGCAGATGAACCGTCTGTGGAGAGGGTAAAGTTGGAGGACAATGTCGACTGCGCATATGAAGAGGTCGATGAGGCCGAAACGTAGTCCACGGAAGATCGGGGCGAGGGTGTTGGCGGTTTGGCTATTTGAGGAGCACCATTGGGTCTTGCCATATTTGAGAAACGAACGGGATCGTCCTTGCGATGATCGAACAACTGGCGCTGCTGCGCATTCTCGCGCTGAGGAGAGTGCTGTTGGGTGCGAGAAAGGATTGCAGGGCGCGAAGATGGGTGCGATGTACCGCGTTCGACCAAGACTTCAGAGTCTTGATGATGACGCATCGGGATGGTACCGGCGTTCGGGTTGTAGAGTTTCTGATGGGGCCGTGGACTCGAGTGGGGAGAAGATATCTTGAGTCGACGAGAAAACTCGTCTGGGTCCGCGTCCTGGAGATGATTAGAGGCAGTAGGAACTGGTGCGGGTGTCGCGTGTGGCCTTCTGGGGGAAAGGGATGGGGCGGGGAGGCTGGGGGGGATGGGGCGCTCGGATCGATCCCTTGGCTTTGTCGAGCTGGAAATGCAACAGAGGGGTCAGAAACGGGCAATGTCGACAACGAGTACATGCATATAAGACGGTGGAAAATGCAGAGAGGACGTACGCAGCAGTTCTGCGCTGATGAGCAATAAACTTTTCTGCAAGATCTGTGGGTACGAGATCTCTGGCCTGCTCGCGTTCTTTGCCCTTTCTCGAAGGGCGAGCGGGGGATAAATCGGGCATGGTCAGGGACTATGCGGAGGAGGGGGATGGGAGGTAGATGGAAGAGAGTAGAGGATGAGTTGTGTCACCGGTGCTTGTCTGCAGCGGCGGTTTGCTTGACGGCGGGCTGCGCATTAGGTCGATCGTCGGATCACGTGGGGAATGCGCAGCTTTTGATGCGGCAGCGTCCGAGATGGTTAATGTTGATGATCGATTGCCCGGCAGGGGGGAGAGCGAGAAAAGAAAACAGTTTTTTTTTTCGTTTACAAATCGTGCTGGGACGGCGCAGAAGAGGGGGAAACAATATACAGTATACGAACACACGTTAACTCCCATTCTGCGTGTTTCCTTGCCAGAGCCCATACGTCTTTCCAGGGGTTGTCTGCCATAATCTGATGGTGCCTGCGAGTGAGGATAATATTAGCACTGGAGCAAGATCTACCAGAAAATACACAAAACTGACCGTCCTCTATAGAGCGCGGTAGGAGGGTGGAAGGTAGGGTCGGTCAATTGTTTATCGCTCGGTCGGAGAAAAATGCTCACCGCTTCCGCTCGCGTACAGTTCACCGTCCGGACTAAACTCGATACAGTGGACCGGACCATGATGACCCTTCAAAACCTCACGCTCCTCACCATCGACAGTATGTACGCGGACCCATTCATCTGTCAGACTGCCGGTGACGAAACGATCTTGTAGGGTGGGATGGATGGACGCCGAGGAAGGCGAATAGGGCAGCGTAACACGATGAGTTGGTAGACCGCCCAGAGCGGCGGAGATGAAAGCGACGGTTTTTCCAGAAGTGACAACAAGTCTACCCGTTTGAGGGGATAGTTCCATGGAGGTGATTGCGGTAGGGAAAGGGATATTTGCAACCACTCCTCGTGACCTCAGGTCCCACCACCTGAGATTGTTGGTCAATTACTGGTTTGTTCAAGTCGCAGGACATTACACACTTGATATTTCCATCTTCTCCGGCCGTCACCCCAAGATTTTCGGCTATCCAAATGACACTCTTGATAGTTCCCTCATGGGTCAAGCCGTTGGTATCCTCCAAAAAATCTGGAGGGGCATCGGGCCGGTTGATGTCGAAAATCCTGGCCTTCTTCTCTTGGCCACCGGTAAGGAGATGGGACGAAGTTGGAGATAGGGCAACGGTCCGGACGATATGGTTATGAGGGAAAGAATGGAGACACTGCCCTGTGTAGGTATCCCAGATCTTGCTGGCAACGCGATTTTGTGAGAAATTTGCGAAAATTTGGTAGAGATAGTTTAGATGAAGCGTACGCAGTGAAGTCAGCACTTCCCGATGCGGCTTTAGAGGTGTCTCTCGAGATTTTGCTACTCCAGACGGCACCCTTGTGACCGATAAAGGTGCCAATCCAATCGCCGGTCCACTCTCTCAGCATTGGGCTTCCATCTTTACAACTGGATATTAACAAGTAGGATTGGTCATCTTGAAGAGGCGAAAATGATAAGTGGGTGACGGGGCGTGTGTGGCCAGGAGCGACGAGTGGGACGGACTTGAAGGTGGTGGTCATTAGGGAGACGTGAGAAATGGGGAGAACTTGGTTAGAAGGGGAAGGAAAAGGATGTATGTAGCAGTAAGATTGTGCGGTACGACGTTACAGGCGCACCGCGCACTGAGGAGCAGAAGGAGAGGATGAAAATCAAAAACAGCCGCGAGAGGTGATGTTGGCCACGTGTGACGCTTGGACGGAACAAAGGCGTTTTACATGTTACTACTCGACGATCCATCCGACACGCACTGCAACGAGGGCGAGGGCGAGGAAGAAGCAGACGGGGCAGGTCGTGCACGCTGTCAGAGTCTCGCCGTCGTCTCGGTTGTCGGTGTCACGTCTTTTGTCTGATGCAGGGAGTATCGGAGACGGACAACGACGGGGATCGGAAACTGACTTGCTCTGACCACTAACTTGGCGGTCTTTGCCCACGGTGGCTTCGATCCAGCCCTGTGAACCATTACGGACCATGTCGCATTTGAACAAGTGCCAGTGGGCGTCGCTCGACGAGGGAAGAAAGGAGATGATATGCAATCCAACATCGGAACAGCGGGAACTCCCACCCCAAGGCACCAGGGCGGACAGTTGTCAACGCTGGATGAAATAGGGCTAGCGAACAGATAAGCACGACATTCCTCACTGAAACTGCGTCTTTGGTATTCAGATGTCCCTTGGCCCTTGGGTGAGAGACCTTTAATCGAGTTGATCCGCTGACGATCACTGATCGGCTTGCATTCTACTAACGCTTGCGTCAAAGACCCAGTCGATTGCGTGCTACGACTCAATCCACCGCATTCAAACACCAACACTGGGAGAGATATCATCCCTTGTGCAATTCCAGCACCACTATGAGTTCACCCTCCCCCACGACCCTCTGCTGTTCGTTCCCGTGCGGGCTTCTCTCCAACTCTCGCTTTCTTTCCATCGGATTTCCAACGGGATATTCAACCCAGGCCAACCAGATGTCAGAGTGGGTTTACCAAATTTCCGTATTCGACATCTAGCCCAGTGATAACGACATCGTTATTTGACCGCATATACACCATCGGTTCCGATTGGACATCCCAGCCGAGCGGTCACTTTCCTATAAAATCTAGGATCCTCTCCACCCTCACCCACCTGGTCTCCCCTTCCTCCCCATCATGACCACCAAGGACGCCAGAGGCAAGGCCAAACAGCTCGCTCAGAAGGTCCTCGACCTTCCTGAAGAGCCAGTCCCCGTCGTCTCCAGTGTTGACTGGATCCGCAGCCTCTTTGATTTTGACTTCATCCCTTCCGTTCGTAAATCCACCCCACCCCTTCTTCACCATTCAATTCTCATTTGCTCTTACAGGCGATCGCCTACGTTAAGAGCCTGTTCCCCATATTGGGATGGATCACACGATACAGTACTACTCTTTCCCTCACCGACTTCCCGTACCGCCTGACATTCGATTTCCAGACTTTGCTTGGTTGACTGGTGATCTCATCGCCGGTGTTACCGGTATGCATTCTTCTTACGTCTATTCATCTTCCACTCATACTCCCACAGTCGCGTTGATCTTGGTTCCTCAGAGCATGTCTTACGCAGTTGTAACTCTTCTTCCTTTCCGCTTCACCACCCTCGTCCTAAATCCGCGCTCTAGCTTGCCACTCTTCCTGCTGAATATGGTCTCTACTCATCCTTCGTTGGTGTCACCATCTACTGTGTGAGTCACAGCCTCCATTTCTTCGCCGATCACCGCATTAACCGCCCCCCCCCCCAGTTCTTTGCCACCTCCAAGGATGTGTCAATCGGGCCCGTGGCTGTTATGTCCCTGGCCATAGCTCAGATCATCAAGCACGTGGAAGCTTCCCATCCCAACAGATGGCCACGCCCACAGATTGCCACCACTGTGGCTTTCATATCTGTAACTCCTTGGCCCTCGTCCCCCCTTCCAGACTTCTAACACGTTTTCGCAGGGGTTCACTGTCCTTGGCATAGGACTTTTGCGACTTGGTTGGATCGTAGAGTTCATCCCGGCCCCTGCCGTAAGCGGTTTCATGACCGGTTCCGCCATCACGATCGTCTCGGGTCAAGTACGTCTCTTTCCCCTTTCATGACTTCACGCCATCCTTACCCTCCGATTTAGGTGCCTGGTCTGTTGGGTATCACCGGGTTCGAGTGAGTTGCACATCCCAAAAGCCCCGTGATGGTTGTTAATATATTCACCTCAGCACTCGTGCCGCATGCTACAAGGTCATCATCAACACCTTGAAGGGCCTACCAAACACCAAGCTGGATGCTGCCTTCGGTATCACTGGTCTCTTTTCCTTGTACGCCATTCGAATCGCCTGCGATTTTGCGGGCAAGAAGTACCCACGATATGGTCGGTATCCCTCACCACTCCCCTCGTCAACAACAATCTCATATCCATCCAGCCCGCCCCTTTTTCTTCGTCTCGGTTCTGAGGAATGCTTTCGTCATGGTCGTCCTTACCCTTTCCGCGTGGCTTTACTGCCGTCACAGAGTCGACGCCAAAGGCAAATACCCTATCAGGATATTGGGCCCCGTTCCTAGGGGATTCAAGCAAGTTGGCACCCCTAATATAGACGCTACCTTGATTTCTGCCCTCGCTTCTCAACTCCCCGTCGCCACCATCATCCTGCTGCTTGAGCACATTGCCATTGCCAAATGTACGTTCCCGTTCCCGTTCCCTTCTCAGTCCTAACTTCCGCTGATGCGTCCTATCTCAAATCCCACCAGCGTTTGGACGTATCAACGGTTACAAGATCGACCCCAATCAGGAACTGATTGCCATCGGTGTTACTAATACTGTCGGGACGTGCTTCAATGCCTATCCCGCCACCGGTTCCTTCTCGCGTTCGGCACTCAAATCCAAGTCTGGTGTCAGGACCCCGATCGCTGGTGTTTTCACAGCTATCGGTGTCATCGTCGCTCTCTATGGTTTGACAGACGCGTTCTACTGGATCCCCACCGCCGGCCTTTCCGCAGTCATCATTCACGCCGTCGCTGATCTCGTAGCTTCCCCGTCCCAGGTTTTCGCCTACTGGCGAGTCTCTCCTTTGGAATTTATTATCTGGTTGGCCGGTGTCCTTGTCATAATCTTTACCACCATCGAAATCGGCATATACACTGCCATGATTGCCTCCCTTGTCCTCCTCCTCCTACGCGTCGCCCGCCCTCGCGGCACGTTCCTGGGCAAGGTCAAAGTACACTCACAATCCGAACCGGAGTCCGAGTCCAGGGAGGTCTACGTACCCTTGAACCCATGTGCCAACTCTGTGAACCCCCATTTGCAGATCATCCCTCCTGCACCTGGCGTTATCTTGTACCGCTTCGAGGAAAGTTACCTGTATCCCAACTCTTCGATCGTCAACTCCACCCTGGTGGACTACGCCAAGGAAACGACTCGCCGAGGGCGGGATTTCACTGGGGTCAGTGCCAGTCAGAGACCATGGAACGATCCTGGCCCCAGGAAGGGTGCTGTTGTTGAGGATGATAGCCACAAGCCCCTTCTTCGCGCTATTGTCCTCGATTTCTCTGGAGTGTACGTCTCCCGCGGTCTACGAGATCCTCCGCCCGTATCCTGACGACCTCTACAGTGCACATATTGACACTACCGGTGTCCAAGCCCTCATCGATACCAGGGGTGAGTTGGAGCGATGGGTAGATGGCCCTGTCGAGGTACGTGTAATCTGATGTTTTTGGGTGAAGCTTGTGACCTATAATTCCTGCTTAGTTCCACTTTGCTACTGTTCTCTCTCCTTGGACTCGTCGTGCGCTTATCGCTGGCGGCTTCGGCATTGGCAACTTTGATTCCATTTCAAACGTTCGTGAGATCGCCGCGGTAGTGCCATACAGAGGGGGTCAACGCGACCAAACCGTCGAGGACAACAGGCGATCGGACCTGGAAAGCAATTTCGATGACAAGCGACCGTCGCGATCACGCAAGACCGCCGTCTTTGGCGAAGACGGGGCTACGTTGGTTCCCCTCGACACACCCTTCTTCCACTTTGACCTCGTTGGTGCTGTCCGCGCTGCAGAGAGGGGGGTCATGCGACAATTGAGCCGTCGTTCATCTACCTCTGGGGAAGAGGGTAATTTGAAAACCAAGTGATTCGCTCTTTTTGTAACGAAAACGTCACACTATATTTGTAACGGGAATTATCTAAGAAAAGAACGCCTCGTAATGTTGCCGTGCCGATGGAATTTGTACTGTTCGCTTCTTCTTGGACTCCTTGTTCTCTTCTCATGTACTTTCGCGCGTAAATCATACTACCTGACTTAACGGATTTGGCTCCGATGATCGATCGAAGTGAGGTATACCGCCTTTCTTTCGGTCGTGGATGACAATGGAGGGGCTCCTGAAGCAGGTTCACATCCCCCCTGAGCACACTCATATCGGGGTTGCTCCACCTCCGGACATCACTGACCTGCCCGTTCGGCTGGAGAGGTGGAGAACGGAGGTTGCCACCCGATTGCGCAATTTGGCTTCCCACCTCGCAATTTCCGGGGAAATTTCCACAGAGGAACAGAGTCAGCTCGTCGTACATGTCGCACAATACGTCGGGGATGACCCTTGGGTCTCTAGCGATGCTCGGTTTCAGGCGGAATGTACGTGTCTCCTGCAACCTTCCATACCCGAGTGAAGCTCACACTCTGGAACTGACAGACATTTTGGACAAATATGTTTCACAAAACGTACCGTTAATCACCCACGTGCTATTCAATCGAGTGCGGTCGGTCTTTCAATCGCACATGCATCCCAGAGTTAACCCGTCAACGGGACGGGTGCTCAGTAGGGTGGCTGGAGGACCGTTAGCATCCCAGGATCTGTATGCTTCACAATCTTGGAAAGAGAGCCACCCGGGGATATCCAATGTTCTTTTATGGGTTGTATCCCGCATCAAGGTGAGAATATCGCACGTAACACGTCGTGCTCACACCTGAGTTGATTTAGAGTTCGGATTATGATAGGCTTTGGCATCTGGTTGTCCCGCCGGTCATGACCTTGCTGGATGATTACGAAGTCACATACAAACTACGCGGCATCGCCATAATCTCCCGGATGCTCAAAACTGTACCACCCGACCTCTTGAGGCGAACGGGAGTCGACGAGTTGATCTTCTCCGTGTGTCTTCCGTTTGGTTTTTTATTCTGGAAAAAACTGATCGTATCTTGCACCAGTCCCTGAAAGGAGCGCTTGTTTTCCTACATAACCCTAAAACTCCAGAACTGTTATCCACCTCTATACCTACGATCGTGGAATTCGTAGATCTCCTGCTTCCAGACAGAGCGCTCAGCAAAGCAGGAGGGAAGCAGCGATTCGACCGCCTGTGTTCGGTACTTGGCGAGGCTATCATCGGAAGCATATGGATTCACGCTTCTCGGGACGTTGCAACCATCCGAGCGACTGTTGATCAAGTTCCACTGCTCATGGAATCTTTGGGCATTTGTGCTGTGAGGTTTCTCAAGGTGGGTCTCCTCCATCCTTCACCATGGGCTCTCTTCGTCAACGAAGATTCACTCAGCCATTGATCCTTCAACTCCTCAACCCTCTCTACCCTCCACCTCCCGGAGTACAACGAACCGCATCTCGAGAGCATGACGAACTAAGGATTTCCTCCCTCAGATCACTCTCGTCTGTGATCGAGACGTGCCAGGACCGGATGTCTGCTTGGAACAAGACCATTTTGGATGCAGTTGCGCGATGTTGGGTGTATGAGCTTGAGAATCCAAGTTGTAAGTTTGTCTTTACCCGCGAGTCGCAGGTGAGGTGAACAGTCTTTTTGCAAGCAGCAAACACGACAATGATTAGGCTCGGTCTCCTCGAAGTCATATCGTCGCTTTCAGTGGCCTGCCCCAGCATTACTGAGGTACGTCCAACGACATACTTTCACAACGGAGGCTTATCTGAAGACTATACTCCAGTATGAGATACCGAGGTTAAGGACGGCATGCACAGCACTTTGTGACATACTCCCCGACGCGCAGACGAACGGAATTACAAAAACAGGCATCCAATAGTGGCACAGACGATAGACAGGGTATACAGGGTGAATCAATGTAATATTACAAGTGAATCTTCCATGTCAGTGTCATTTGCAGTCCTCGAGCCCTGCGATTGTTTCTGTTTGAGGGCGTGATACTGATTTGACCATTAGACACCGAGTGACAAGGCCAGCGACAGTGGCCAACCTTCTTCTTGAACAAGAGTTTGGAATCTCTCAGCTCCTTGATCTCTTCGTCTTTTGTGGAGAGTTCGCTCTCCACAACCTCCGCTCGTGTGGACGTAGCCTGAAGGTCACGGCGGAGAGAAGATTCCTGAATGGCATACCTCTTGCTCATGTGTTTCAAGTCTTGTTCGTGTCTCCGTGCAAGTTTTTCACCGTTTTTCACCAGTTCGACGTGTTTACGTTTCAGTCTTTGATACTTTGTCTTAAGCGCACTGTGCTCGGTCTGGAGTTGTTGATAGGACGCGCGGAGTTGGGCGAAGTCCTGATATCGCCGTTTAAAACAGCATGATTGAGGTGGTAGAAAAAGTGACGCACGTTTTCGATCCTACGTAGTGCAACGCTGACAATGTTCACAATCCTCTGTGTTTCCAAACATCAATGATGGCGTGCGTGGGGGGTGTGCTTCATGAGCTTACAGAGAAATAACTTGGTAGGGTCTGATTAACTATCCCCTGCAGAAAATCGCGCATCCTATTGTCATGAAGGGGTCAGACCACGAAACTTAAGGTGGAGTCAAAGAGACAGGGGTCACTCACGCGCTGAACACATCTGTGGCCTGGTCCGCGACAACTACCAGAAAACGTTCAGATGAGACCCGGAGGTCAGTCCCAGGTTCTTGCGGGACCACCGCGGCGGAGGATGTACTCGGCTGCGTGCGTTGAGCAATGTCGTAGTAAATCCGAATGAGGTTCGAACGGGTCTGAGGTTGTCGACACTTGGGGCAGGTCTCCTTGCCACTTTCAAACCAGTTGGTACGACACATGTCGCAGCAGACGTGCCCGCATCTCGTCAAATACAAGATTGGGGTGCCAGACCCTTGAGAGAGAAAGTCCGCATCGAGGTGGCAGGCGGAACACTCGACATTCATCCTGGTCGGGGCAGAAGTGATCGCGATCCTCGATCACTCCCGTTCCGCTCATTTTTTCGCCCCACCTGCTAAATGGCCTCCTTGCTCAAAACCCAAGAGGCGAATGCCGCAAAGAGAAAAGGTAAAAGAAAGGCAGATGACATGGCCGTGGATGTCCCTGAGGAGCCAAGGCTGAAACGGAACAAACAAAGAGTTTTGTTGCTTTCTTCTCGTGGGGTCACCCACAGGATGAGACATCTCATGAGCGATCTCGAGGTGTTGCTGCCTCACGTAAAAAAAGGTGTGTATTCCGTGCGTCTCATGAGTGGAGTTTTATTCACCGGCGAGCGGTTTGCAGACTCAAAGTTGGATTCGAAGAATCAGCTCGGACTTCTCCCAGAACTGGCCGACCTCCACAACTGCAACAACACGCTGTATTTCGAAGCGCGCCGACATGAAGATCTGTACATGTGGGCAGCAAAAACTCCGAATGGTCCGAGCATCAAACTTCACGTCCAGAACATCCATACGATGGACGAACTGAAGATGACGGGCAACTGTCTGAAAGGGAGCCGGGGGCTGTTGAGCTTTGATAAGGCGTTCGAAGAGACTGGGTGGGGAAGATTAACGAAGGAACTCTTTACGCAAGTGAGTGGGTGCGGTCTTTCTAGTTTCATATTGTCGGTGTCTTTATGGACGTTGGGTCCTCTAAGATATTTGGCGTCCCTCCGTTGGCTCGGAAGGCGAAGCCCTTCGTAGACCACGTCCTGACGTTTTCGATCCTGGATTCAAAGATCTGGTTCCGTAACTTCCAGGTGGGGATCATCCTATTTCGAGATCAGTGGTCCGTGCTCACGTCTTTCATGGTATAGATTGTGGAAAAGGATCCTTTACAACCGAATGGACCTCCTCAGATGTCGCTGGTAGAGATTGGTCCCCGATTCGTTCTCACTCCGATACGCGTATTTGAAGGCGCTTTCGGTGGCGCTACGGTCTATTCAAACCCAGGTACGTTAGCGGGAGCTAGACTTGAAATCTCCTGCTGATCCATGCCGAAGAATTTGTCACCCCGACGTCGATACGCGCAGCGATGAAGCAAGCAAAGGGGAACCGTTACGCAGTCCGACAGCATGCGCAGACAGAGAGGGCAGGGCGGAAAGAGAACCGTCGTTTGGAGGAGGACCCACTGGCCGTGTCCAAGATCTTCGACTAGATAAATGGACAAACGGCGTCTCTGGGTACCTGCCATGTTTGGGGGAACAAAGAGGATGTTTACCGAGGTGGCAACATAAGCGAGACTCGGAGATGGTTTGTTGTGTGTCAAGCTTCTTTCGTCCTTTGCCATGCAAATGCCATCGCTACCGTGACGTCTGTGCCTCTCGATCGCGTCGCGTCCGGTACTTTGGTCCCATTGTCTCCCATTGTCCTCTCAAAACAGGGTTGACCTCTTTCTCATCAAGGGGGTCATCTTTCTCATTTATAAGTAATGTGAACGTTTCCTCGAAATGCCACGGTAATTTATCGTGCTCCCTCCGTCAACCGCTACTCATGTCCATCTCTCTGGAGATCGTTCCCATAACTCGCCGTCTTGAGCTTGAGGGTGAACCTGAAGGCTCGTAAGTTTCAGAATCCAGCCAGTTTCTTTCATTTTTACCGAAAAAATCATCAGCTCCGCATATTCGTTGTCTGGTCACGTTTCTGTTACCTTGCGACCCTCAAAACTTCGTCGCAAAACCGTCCAATATCTCTTACAGTCCTTGGTTATCACCTTCGACGGACAGACTGAACTGGTGACCCCTCATACGGGATACATCCCATACCGCATTTGCTCCGTCACCAAAGAGCTCGCCCCGCAGAATCCTCTGTTTGAGCTCAACAATGAATCGTTCGAGGACTCTGGCGGGCCCTGTGTGTGGAACGTCGTTTTTGACTTGGCTATCCCTGGTTGGCTTCCGTCCTCCACTTTTGAGGACAACGAAAATGCACCAATCGCTATCAGATACGCCCTCCACGCCACTGCCACTTTCGTCAGCCCAGAGCAAGCCCCGTCAACCTCCTACTTTGCCTGTTTCGCTAGCTCAGTAACGTGTTCATTCTTCCCATCGTTGTTCCCTTCCCCGCGGACTGTGCGAGCCAAGCGGTGTGACGTTGAAATCGCACGAGTCATGACACCTACCAACCCTCCCATCCCCTTCGTTGCTTACACCATCAACTCGAATCTCAGCGGTGAGGGCACGGCTGGGAAGATCCCCTCAGATGTTCTTTCAAAGATAGTCATTACAGCATCCGTCCCCGAATACGCGGACATGGAAAGCAGTTCCTTCGAGCTACGCTTGCGAATGCGGACATGTGACCTGGAACCTCTTCATTGCAAACGTTTGCGGTTGACCAACTTTACGGTTGACGTCCGTCAGTTTGAAAAATACAGGTTCGTTTCCACGCACCCGCAGTCCTGCCGTATTCTAATCCGACCTTCAGAACAAAACCCTCAGATACCTATCTCGCTCGATTCTCCCTGCCCCCAGAAGCCTCTCAACCACCGAATCAGCCCCTTTTGATCAGTCACCCACTCCAAACCCTCTTCGCCATCGGTATGCTCGGTACCCGCACCAGTGGGTGCCTCTCCACTGAACGTTCGTTCTCGCTTTTACCAAACAGCGAATCGGGGGCATATCAACTCGCTGGCGACGGTTACATTTTTGCCACTGACGGAGACCCGGAAGGCGACCGTTCGAAACCAAGTTGGTACGCGGTCGACCCCATGGTTCGCGTTTCCTCGAAAGGCTGTATGTCCCGCGACAAGACGGAACTACTACGGGATTGGGCTGGCGACTGTGTATTTCGGGAGACGGGTTTAAGCCCTCTGTTTACCGTGAGGCACGAGATCAAGGTCACCCTCTTCTGCACCTACGATGTCGAGGGGGATCCATCGAACCGCGCCGCCGCGAGACTGAAGTTCACGGTGCCCATCCTTTTCAGCCACATCAGTAAGCGGTCATCCGTTCCCGAACTTAGCCTTACTCCCCCTCCTCGACCCGATTCTCCGTGCTCCAACGATTCGTCGATCACCACCGCGCCGTCAACGTCACTATACTACGCGCACACATTGCCTGCATACTCCCAGCTTTTTGAGCCGAACGGCGACAGAAAAATCGATTATTCACTGCCCAGCTACTCCCAGGATCTAGAATCAACTGCGATCGAGCTGCCCACTTTCCGAGTTGTTTGACGCTTCCCTCTTAGTTTGTTTTCAGATGCTCGTATCTCAACTTCTGTCTGTTATACGCCGACGTTAGTCCACCGTGCACCCTAGTTCGTTCGTTCCTGTTTTCTGTTCTGCTTTTATCGTTTTCATACAACGCGGGCAACGTGTTTCAAGATACTCGAATACATTATTTCCCACTGTACACAATTGTCATCGATGCTACATAGTACTGATGAACAACATGTTCACTTATTGTTCAAACATTCATCTGCCACCCCTAGACCAGCTCGACTTTTTCTAACACAGTCCAAGTCTCGACTGGTCCGTCACAAAGTGCGGCCCAAATCTCCACTCCGTCAAACCCCTCAAGTGTATCACCGTGGGGGGGAGGGCGAGTTTCGGGTCCAGTAGGAGTGCCTATCGGTCCCCCTGAGGTATGTATCTGAACCCCATCTTTGGTCTTAACCACGGTCCCGTTGTCCTTTAACTCTTGAAGGACTCGGGTACGCTCCTCTGCCTCTGCATCGTCAATGTAATAGATGGACATATGCGGGAACATGGGGCCCCGGGGGTTTCGTATCCCCATATTCTCGTTTATCTTCGTGTGCAGAGACAAAATTTCGGATGAAGGTTCGACGGTGGCAAGCACACTGCGGAAGAACACATCGCTGACCACGACGTCAGAGAAGTCCGCTTTGACCCGTGGCTGCCTTGATGGAATGGCGGCGACGAGTTCTGCGACAGGCGTGGTTGAAGGGACGGTGACCAACGTGACATGAGGGTGGAATCTTGGGTATGAATCGGGCATCCTCGCGGTCGGAGGACGGGTGTGCATGATCCAAGAAAGTTTCGCAGATTGTTCGGCAGTAGGCACAAGCCACAGTGACAACCCTATCGATTTGGTTTCAGTGGCTGGCGAGTGCATCGACGAACCATCGCGTGCTTACCCATGGTGGATGCTTACAGCCAGGAAAGGCAACCGACGACTGATAGGAAGGGATTTAATAGTATACCCACCAAAACCCCGTCTTTCTGCAGTTGTCTTGGAGGCAGTTTTTAGGACAAATTTCGAAAGGTTTTTTGGTTCGTCTGGATGCTATTATCTATTTCTAGGCGGCGTTGATTGCTTGTAGCCATTTATTGTTTATTTTTGAGGGGTCGTTGCCCCATGATATGGTCCTTTCGCATCTTATTTTCCATATCATGTACATTAATTCGGACACTATGATTCTGAATAGTCTGTTGAGGCCGTTGTCCGTGGGTTTCCGTTCGGGGTTTTCAAGTTGGATAGGCAGCACCTGGGATCGGCATTTGTGGTCTCTTCCTCCACGCTCCGTTCTTGAGGGACCAAATTTCCCTCGATGGGTGGGGATTTATGGGGGAAGAGATTCATATTGATCTGCGTGAATTCAGGCAAGACGAAAAAAACACGTAGGAGAACAAGCTGTAATATGCGAAAAGGGGAAGGGAAGAGGAAAAAAACACCGGTGAGCAGGTCCCGTTGGCGCGCTCGATCCTCGGACTATTCATACATTTGATCCTGCTCGGATTTGCTTCTGCTTCTCTTGCTCCAGACGCTGTAGGGTAGGTGTGAACTGCGTAGCGAAGAAGCTATCAAGGTTATATCGCTTACATGATACAATAATTGAACAGCCATTTGAATATTCGCTGGTGGACCCGTGATGACGACCAATCTCTCGCCCTCGCCTCCTGTGGGGGCGGGGCCGCCGTTGACCCCCGTGCTGGTGGCCCCCGGTTCCATAATCTTGATTTGGCTTGCGCTCATATGCCTGATCTCGTTGATTTTGCTTCCGCCTTTCCCAATAATGCAACCAACGAGATCGTTAGGGATGAAGATCTGCTGCGTCTGAAGTTGGTGTTGTTGCGAGGGGTTGTGTTGTGGTGGTGGTGGCGGCGGCGGCGGAGGTTGGTTGTTCATGTATGGATTGGAATACCCAGGTACGTAGGAGGAAGGCATCCATGCAGGGCGACGTGTATAGCTGGATGGCCGGTAGCTCGAATGCGTAAGCGAAGGCATGCGTTCGTTTGCTTCGATGAGGATGTTCCCGATGTAGTATGTCGCAATGTGAATTGCATCCGCAACACCAGAGACGCTTAATACTCGCTACCAAATCGACAAGTGAGCACAAGAAAACCAGAGTTGGAAAGGGATAACCTCTGTCGAGCCTGGTAACATGCCCTCGCTCGCGTTCAACCGCGCGCCACTTGCGTCCTGGATTTCTTTGATCTTCGAACCACCCTTGCCGATCACGGAGCCCATGCGGGAGTTTGGAATCATGAATTTAATCGTCACCGCGCGACTCCCTGGAACAGATGGCTTGTCGAAAGGCTCATCGTTGATACGTCGGACGATGAGACCAAATGCCTAATGAAAGTCACATTAAAATATTCCCATCTGCAGCGGAGGACGAGAACCAACCTTGGACACTGCATCAAGTGGTCCACTGACGTTTAGAATGCGTTCCGGATTCCCAGGGATGCTCTCTGACACCATAACACGGGCGCTGCTCTTGTCCCTAATCTCATTCACGTGTGTACCATTCCTCCCAATGATTATAGAGGCATCCTGAGTGACGATGAGGCACCTCATGTGGATGTGAGCTGAAGGGGGAGAGGTGGAAGATGCTGCCTTGGAATCTTCCGTCTCTGGTAGTGCTGGGAGATCCGCATGGGACTGCCGTGGAGAGGGAGTGGAAGCGGTCGTGTCGCCGACGACAGCAACAGATTCGGTCATAGCTACGTCCCCTGGAATCCTTGCGGAAGAAACAGAGGACGCTCTGGCACGAGTACCAGACGTAACATCTGAGGAAACACCCGTGTTTGGACGTTTATGATGCTTCTGGTGCTCGGTGTCTGAAGGGGACCTGGATCTCTTCCGGTTGGAATCAGCAGCTTCTGGCATGACCGAGTTCAGTCAGAGAGACAAGTTCGCGGGACTATCTTTCTTGTAAGAAACGGAATGGGTGGGGGGGGAGAGGTTCGGTTTGGGAGGGGGTGTGGATAGGATAGAGAACTATGGGAAGTCGCGGATGTAAGGAGAGGGATTGATGGCTGTTGGCGCGAAGACGAGATCTACGGCGCACATACCTTGCTGGGCGGCGACGAGGAGGGCGATAACGACGGACGCGACGCCCGCAACGTTGCAAGTGAAAGTGTGAAGCGGAAAGGGGAACGACGACGGTGACGTGAATCAGGTGAGCGGAGGATGACCTGGTTCGGGGGATGCCGAGCACGGACGTTTCGTGACTGGGAAGGATATATCTCATTCTAACCTAAAGGTATATACACGCACGCACTAACAGATAGATAGCAGGGTAGAAAACAAACCTTGAGAAACAGTTACATGGCCGCGTTGCGCTTGCACATTTTCAACAGTAAGGATAGACGGATCGCAGAGGCAAAGCAGTTACAAGAAACAAAGCAAACTTGACATGGCGGTACTATTGTCGGTCTTGCGGTTAGGCATGCATTTTGATTGCTTAAGGATGTCGAACCAATGACCAATGGCGGTTTTCATCCCCACGATTGCGTCAACTTCACCAACGTGGATCCGCACCATTTGTTGGGGGCTGGCTAGGGCCACGCGAACCGTTTGATTCCCGATAGCGGCCAGGGCTTCCTCCCCTCGGTGGGCTCCTTGAGTAGCTTCTTCTACGTCGATATTCAGGCGAGTATCCTGGACCACCTCCGTGGGCTGGAGACGGGCTCCTGCGTTCTCGCCAGTCTCTACTATCCCTTCCGTAACGATCACGGTCCCTCTCATACCCACGGCGCGGCGAACGATCGCGATAAGAGTCTCGATGATCTCTGTCGTCTCGATCACGGTATCTGCCATACCCAGAATCACGGGTAGATCTGCGTCTGTGTCCCATATATTCACCTGGGGTGGGAGCGTGGGGCCTGTCGGTCACAGAGTAGTCCACACGGATGCGGCGACCATTAAGCTCCTGAAACAGGGTCAGGCCAACGCGCAAACTGAGTTTGACCAGTGACATACAACTCCGTTCAGTTTCTCGATGCAACGGGCAGCCTCCTCGATGGAGGACATTGTGATAAAACCGAAGCCACGGGAACGAGCGGACTGGATGGATACAGTTTCAACAGATGAGATTATGGCAGAGGGCCGGCGAGACTCACACGTTGATCGTAAACAATGACCACTTTCTCAACGCGACCGTACCGACTGAACTCGTCGTCCAGATCCCGTTCCGTTGTGCGAATGCTCAAACCGAATATTCCCAACACGTTGCATGGGTTGGGAGCCTAGAAGATAGGTATATAAACAGTCCGGAGATGGAACCGTGTCTGTAACTTACGATGGGGGCGTGAGCGGGACGTTTTGGTGGCGTCGAAGTGCGGTTGTAGATTGCTGGACGTTCACGGCTATGAGAACGAGACCGACGAGGGTTGAGTTCTTGATCTCGAGATGGAGCGACAAGCTGAGTGTATGCGTCGGAATATGGGTCGACTGATGCCTGAGCGGACGGATCCTCGAACTGAGACATTGGGGCGACTCTGCCGTTGTGAATCCGACGCGCGCAGCGGAACAGAAGGGTGGCGGAAGCTGTTTGGCACTGTTTGCAAATTAGCATTTGATCTCCGCGTCCACAATTCGAATCTCCGCTCAAATCTGTACAGGGAAACTTCCGGTGGCTTGATCGAACTGTATAGTTATTTCCCGCACTCACTCCCGACACCCATCTCCTTGCGAGCCCACAATAGATCCGGTGCAATCAAGAGTAAGACAGCAAGATGGTCGGTCTTCGCCTATAATTTCCCGCCTGGTACTCAGTCTTTTCCAGGGTATCGATATCGCCCACCACCACGTCAAGAAAGGTTCAAGGACGGCTCCCAAGAGTGAGGACCCTTATCTCCTCCTCCTTGTAAAAGTGAGCTACGTCCCCGGCAGAGGCAGCACCTTTGGCTCACACAGTCGGACAGCTCTACCGTTTCCTCGCCCGCCGCACCGACTCCGGGTTCAATAAGGTACGTGCAACTGGAACTGTGCCGGTGGGGTGCACAACTAATCTTCAAAGCCAGGTCATACTCCATCGTCTTTTCCTCTCAAAAACCAATCGCCCCCCCGTTTCTCTATCGAAAATCATCAAAGAAACCTCTTCTGCCCCGGATCTCGATTCTAAGATCATCGTCAACGTCGGCACTGTCACCGACGATGTGCGGTTATTGGAGATACCAAAACTGACCATCGCTGCCCTCCGTTTCACGACCTCGGCGAAGGAGCGCATCTTGAAGGCCGGTGGTGAGGCTTTGACCTTGGATCAGCTCGCCCTCCGCGCTCCAACGGGTTCAAGCACTATTTTGCTCCGTGGTAAGAGGACAACGCGAGAAGCGGTCAAACACTTTGGTATGGGTCCCCACAAGCACAAGAAGCCATTCACTATCTCGAAGGGCCGCAAGGTAAATTTCGATTACTCACGCATGCGTAACATTCCGCTCACTTACCGTCGACCAGTTCGAACGAGCTCGTGGTCGCAGGCAGTCTCGTGGTTTCAGGGTGTAATATTTGTTCACGCGTACTCTCATACGTTTATAGCGAGACAGCTTCACCCGTACTCATATCCGTGCTTTGCTCTCGTGAATAAACGTGCAAATGTATGTACTTCTCAACCGCGCCCTTTGAGCCGCTCTCCACGCGGACCAGCGCGAGGTCGTGAAGGACATCCGAGTCGAAAGGTGAAAGTCAGATGGAGAGTACTCGGTCCCAACGCTTACTCTGTCAATCAAAAGGTGATCTCATCGGATGATCGACCGTGTGAAACAAACGCGATACGCGTCTGGACTGGGTCTTCGATAATGTCGCGTCCCCCATCTCCGCAGCAACCAAGTCAGTGGCCTCAAATACAACTCCTGCAAGAGCTCATTTCCCTGATTGTCTAGCCAAGACTGCAAGAAAATCGGCCGCTCCACGTAAACCTACCGCACCCAAGCGTTCGAGTGTTCAAGCCAAATCCGACGAGAAACCCCAGGGGAGCGCTGACCCAATCATCGTCACAGAGAGCGAGGATGCTCCCACACCATCTCGTTCGAAACAGCCCCAACGCAAGTCCGCCGTCCCCCAGCTGAAACCCACAAATGGGAGCGTGAAGGGAAAAGGAAAGGCACAAGGACTCCAGCGCGACGATCCCATTGACTTGGAACCACTTGATGTCTCAGACGTTTCCGATGTCGAGAAGTCGATACCCGCCCCACGGCCAAGGTCAAGTCCAAACGAGTCACTCCCAGCATCCGTCAAGGAGGAGACTCTCCAGCGGAACCTCCTACAGGCAAGTCCCCCCCCCAAATTGAGTACAATCACAGCCAGGTAATTCATCCGACCACCTATAGAGCCAGAAGACCATTGAGTCATTACGAAAACAAATCGACGAGCTACTCAAGGTACAAACGGATCAACAGCA